>Ga0180216_1000165_pt1 | contig 79812 bp, 74 predicted proteins | sample eDN3rd37CBELigMG_FD_128879 | JGI IMG/M metagenome (GOLD analysis project Ga0180216, IMG submission 128879) | Enriched Miracle-Growth compost microbial communities from Emeryville, California, USA - eDNA 3rd pass 37_C BE-Lig MG (version 2)... ... | reverse complement strand
TTCCCCGAGTTCTTCTCGGTGCTCGACCTCTCGCTGCTGGGCAAGGCCCGGGAGGCGCGGCTGATCGAACTGGCCGTGCACGACCTGCGCGACTACACCTACGACCGCCATCGCACGGTCGACGACTCCCCGTACGGGGGAGGGGCCGGCATGGTGATGAAGCCGGAGCCCTGGGGGGAGGCGCTCGACGGCATCCTCTACGCCTCTGAGGCTCAGGGCGCGCCGCCGCCCGTCATCGTATTCCCCACACCGGCGGGGACGCCCTTCACCCAGGCGATCGCCGGGGAGCTCGCCGCGTCGGAACGGCTCCTGTTCGCCTGCGGCCGCTACGAGGGCATCGACCAACGTGTCGTCGAGTACGCCGCGAGCCGCGCCCCGGTGCGGGAGCTCAGCCTCGGCGACTACGTGTTGAATGGCGGCGAGGTCGCGGCCATGGCGATGATCGAGGCGCTCGGCCGGCTCCTGCCCGGCGTGGTCGGCAATCCGGAGAGCCTGATCGAGGAGTCCCATGCGCAGGGGCTGCTGGAGCACCCCAGCTACACCAAGCCGCCGGTGTGGCGCGGCCTGGAGGTGCCGCCTGTGCTGCTGAGCGGGAATCATGCCGCGATCGCAGCCTGGCGCCGGCAGCAGCAGCTCGGCCGGACGCGGGCCGTGCGACCCGATCTGCTGCCGCCCGAGGATGCCGGGGAGACAGGCGCGCGCTGAACCGGCCCGGCACATCCGGGTTATCATCCGCGACCGCCGATGTGGCAGAATTACTCCTTGTGCCATGTGCGGCCCTGCCACAGGGGGGCCAAGCACTCACGGGAGCACGCATCCACTCTGACTCAGCAACCGAGCCCCGCGGTCGACCTGTGGCGACAGCAGAGAGCGAACCATCATGAACATCCTCGACGCCGTCGACGCGGCATCGCTCCGTGACGACATCCCGGACTTCCGCCCGGGCGACACCGTCAAGGTTCACGTCAACATCGTTGAGGGAACCCGCTCTCGCATCCAGATCTTCCAGGGCATCGTGATCGGCCGCTCCGGCGACGGGGTGCGCGAGACGTTCACGGTGCGCAAGGTCAGCTTCCAGGTCGGCGTCGAGCGGACCTTCCCGGTGCACTCGCCGATCATCGACCGCATCGAGGTGGTCACCCGCGGCGATGTGCGCCGCGCCAAGCTCTACTACCTGCGCTCCCTGCGCGGCAAGAAGGCCAAGATCAGGGAGAAGCGCGAGAGCTAGCCGCCCGACCCGGGTGGTCGCACCCCGCGCCTCGGCCCCTCTTCGAGCCTGAGCGCATAGAGTCTCAACGTACTATTGTCGAGAGCTCAGGCGGTTAAATGACAGACGGCATCCCCGAGGGGCGCAGGCAGCGCCGGGCACGGGAGAAGCGGCGCAAGGCGCGCAGCACCAAGCTGTTCATCCGCGACATCCTGATCATCTTCGTCGCCGCGATCGTCATCTCCGCCGGCATCAAGGCGTTCCTCGTCCGGTCGTTCTACATCCCGTCCGGCTCGATGGAGAACACGCTGCAGATCAACGACCGCATCCTGGTGAACGAGCTGGTCCCCGGCCTCGTCCCCATACAGCACGGCGATGTCGTGGTGTTCAAGGATCCCGGGGGCTGGCTGCCAGCGCAGCCCAAGACCGAGCAGAACCCGATCCTCGCGGGCATCGATTGGGTGCTGTCGGTGGTCGGGCTCAGCGCCCCGGACAGCAACGACCACCTGATCAAGCGCGTCATCGGGCTTCCCGGCGACACGGTGAGCTGCTGCGACGCCTTCGGTCATCTGAAGGTCAACGGCATACCCCTCAAAGAGCCCTACCTCAAGCTCCCGGCCAGCAGCAGCCGGGCCACGCCCACCGACTTCTCCGTGACGGTGCCGAAGGGTTCCATCTGGGTCATGGGGGACAACCGCTTCGACTCGTCCGACTCCGCGTACCACTACACGCACGGCGACCCGGGCGAGGGCTTCGTGCCGGTCTCGGATGTGGTGGGCCGGGCGTTCCTGATCAGCTGGCCGATCGACCGCTGGAGCTGGCTCGGCGACTACCCCGAGGTGTTCCAAGGGGTCGGCAGGGGCGGATGAGCGTGACCGTCGCCGATCCCACCCTGGAGCTGGAGGCCCGGATGCACGCTGCCGGCGCCCGGTACGTCATCGGCTGCGACGAGGTGGGCCGAGGTGCGATCGCGGGCCCGGTCGCCGTCGGCATGTGCGTGGTGGACCGCGGGGTCGGCCCCGCTCCCGCAGGCCTGAGGGACTCCAAGATGCTCAGCGAGAGGCGACGCGAGGAGCTGGCGCCGCTGAGCCATGGCTGGGCGCTGCACAGCGCCGTGGGGCTGGCCAGCTGCACCGAGGTCGACGCCCTCGGCCTGACCCGGGCCCTGGGGCTGGCGGGCAAGCGGGCCCTCGCCCTGCTCCACGGGGCGGGCGCCGACATCATGGCCAGCGTCATCCTGCTCGACGGCTCCTTCGACTGGCTCGGTCCCGCGCTGGTGACGAGTCTGGCGATCGAGACCCGGGTGCGGGCCGACCAGGACTGCGCCTCGGTGGCGGCGGCATCCGTGATCGCCAAGGTTCACCGAGACCGCCTGATGATCGACGCCGACGAGCGCATCCCGGGCTATGGCTGGCGCAGCAACAAGGGGTACGGCTCGACGGCGCATTACGAGGCGCTCGACCGGCTCGGCCCCAGCGAGCTGCACCGGCTCAGCTGGCTCCGGCGGCCTCCGGCTCCCGGCTTTAGCGCCTAAGCTGGAAGCGTCATGGACGAGGACGAGTTCGAGGACTACGACCGCGAGGTCGAGCTCGCGCTGTATCGCGAGTACCGCGATGTCGTCTCCCAATTCCGCTACGTGGTGGAGACGGAGCGGCGCTTCTATCTCGCCAACGAGGTGGAGCTGGTGCGCCAGGACGCCGAGCACGACTTCTACTTCGAGCTGACCATGCACGACGTCTGGGTCTGGGACGTCTACCGCTCCGACCGCTTCGTGAAGTCGGTGCGGGTGCTCACCTTCAAGGATGTGAACGTGGAGGAGCTGAGCTCCAAGGAGCTGGAGCTGCCCAAGGAGCTGGCGCTGGACGAGTAGTCCGGACCGTCGTCGCCCCCGCCGGCTGTCCGGCCCGCTGCTCCTCACCCGCCCGTCGCGGCGCGCGTCTTTCCGGCGATCACGGCGACGCAGCCGAGCGGCGTCGCCGATGCGCGATCCTCGATGGCGGAGGCGACGATGGCGGCGAAGGATGTGCTCGGCAGGCGGGGCGAGGAGTGGGCCGAGGCCTTCCTCCGGGATGCCGGCTACGCCATCCTCGACCGCAATTGGCGTTGTGGGGAGGGGGAGCTCGACATCGTGGCGGCGGACGGGGCAGAGACCGTGTTCGTCGAGGTGAAGACGCGCTCGGGGCTGCGCTACGGGCATCCCTTCGAGGCGATCGGCGGGCGCAAGCTGGCCCGGCTGCGGCGTCTGGCCGCCGCCTGGTGCCAGGCCCACCCCGGCCGGCACGATCGCATCCGCATCGACGCCATCGCCGTCGTCGCCGACGGTGTCGAGCCCCGCATCGAGCATCTGCGAGGGGTCTTCTGATGCCGGTCGCGCGCACCTGGTCGGTCGCCCTGCTGGGCCTTGCCGGCTCCCTGGTGGAGATCGAGGCCGATCTCTCCCGCAATCTGCCGGGATTCACCCTGATCGGCCTCCCCGATGCCGCCCTGGGCGAGGCCCGCGAGAGGGTGCGCGCCGCGGCGATGAACTCCGGATGCGCGCTGCCGGGTCGCAGGCTCACGATCAACCTCTCGCCCGCCGCGCTGCCCAAGCACGGCTCCGGCTTCGACCTGGGTATCGCGTTGGCGGCCCTCGCCGCGGCCGGGGAGGTGCCGCCGGATTCCGTTGAGCGGGTCGTGCACCTGGGCGAGCTCGGTCTCGACGGGAGGCTGCGCCCGGTCAACGGCATCCTGCCCGCGGTGCTCGGCGCAGCCCGGGCAGGCCGGAAGATCGTCATGGTCCCCGCCGGGAACGCCGAGGAGGCCGCCCTGGTGCCGGGCATCCGCGTCGTCGGGGCCGCGTCCCTGCGCGAGGCCGCCATCTGGCACGGCGCCGGGCTCGAGCCCGCCGAGGTCGAGCCCATCCTGCCCGCTGTCCCGCCGGCGCCGGTGGAGGAGGCGCCCGACCTGGCGGATGTCGTCGGCAACGAGGATGCGGTCGAGGCGATGGTGGCCGCTGCCGCCGGCGGTCACCACGTCTTCCTGCTCGGGCCGCCGGGTGCGGGCAAGACCATGCTCGCCGCACGGCTGCCGGGCCTCCTCCCGGAGCTGGACGCCGAAGCGGCGATCGAGGTCAGCTCGGTCCGCTCCCTGGCCGGGCTCCCCGTCGGAGCCAGCCTGGTCACCCGGCCGCCCTTCGAGGCGCCGCACCACACGGCCTCGGCCGCGGCGCTGATCGGCGGGGGCAGCGGCTCCATCCGGCCGGGCGCAGCGGCTCGGGCCGCGCACGGGGTGCTCTTCCTCGACGAGTCTCCCGAGTTCCATGCCGCCGTGCTCGATGCGCTGCGCCAGCCGCTGGAGTCGGGGACCATCACGATCCACCGGGCCAAGGCGGTCGCGCACTTCCCCGGCCGGTTCCAGCTCGTCATGGCGGCGAACCCCTGCCCCTGCGGTCAATACGGTGCGCGGGACTCGGAATGCGTCTGCACGCCGCAGGCTCGCCGCCGCTATCTCGGACGGATCTCCGGGCCGCTGCTGGACCGGATCGACATCCAGCTGAGGGTGCGGCGCATCAGCACCATCCAGCTGCAGCTCTCGTCCGAGGCACCGCGGATGACCACCCAGACGGCTCGGGAGCGGGTCCTCCGCGCCCGGGAGTCGATGGCCAGCCGGCTGGAGGGGACGCCGTGGCGCCTCAACTCCCATGTGCCCGGCACCTGGCTCCGCGGGCCGCACGCCCGGCTCGATCGACGGATCACCGCGGCCATCGACCGGGCCCTGGAGCGCGGCGGCCTGACCATGCGCGGCTATGACCGCGTGCTCCGTCTCGCCTGGACGCTCAGCGACCTGGATGAGGCGCAGCGGCCCTCCGCGGACCATCTGAGCCGTGCTCTCTACCTCAGGAGGTCCCTGTCATGAGAATGTTCGGCCTGGATGAGCCCGAGGTGGCGTCGCTGGTCCGCGCCGTCTCCGGGTCTACGGACGCGGATGCCGCCAGGTCTACGGGCATGGATGCTGCCGGGTCTACGGGCATGGATGCCGCTGCGGATGCCGCCGGGTCTGCTGCCGGGTCTGCCGCAGAGGGCGGCGCGGAGAGCCCCGCTTCGGGTGCGCCGGGGGCAGGCGCACCGCGGATCGCCCTGGCTGAGCGCTTCGCCCGGGCCAGCTGGACCGGGATCGCCGAGCCCGGCGATCGCACGGCCGGTGCGCTGGTGGCAGCCCTGGGCGCCGCCACCGCCCTCAGGGCGGCCCTCGGCCGCTGGGACGCCGCCGAGGTGTCGAGACGCCTGGCCGAGGCGGGCGCCGATCCGCTGGAGGAGGCGGAATGGGCCGGTGCGCAGGCGCGCTGGCAGCCCCGGCTCAGCTCAGAACCGGTGCTGACCGCCCTCAGACAGGCCCGGCGCTTCGGCGCCCGGCTCCTGGTGCCCGGCGACCGGCTCTGGCCGGTGCAGTTGAACGACCTCGGCTGCCATGCGCCGATCGCCCTCTGGGTGCGGGGCACCGACGAGGCGCTCGCCGCCCTGTCGCGATCCCTGGCCCTCGTCGGAGCGCGGGCGGCGACGGGCTATGGCGAGCATGTGACCATGGAGGCCTCGGCGGGACTCGTAGACCGGGGCTACGCCATCGTCTCGGGTGCCGCGTACGGCATCGACGGCATGGCGCACCGCGCGGCGCTGGCCAGTTCCGGCCGCACCATCGCCTTCCTGGCCGGCGGCGTCGATCGCTTCTATCCGAGCGGCCATGACGCGCTGCTGACCCGCATCGCGACATCCGGCGCGGTCGTCTCCGAGCTCCCCTGCGGCAGCCAGCCGACCAAGTGGAGGTTCCTGCAACGGAACCGGTTGATCGCCGCGGGGAGCTCGGCCACCATCGTGCTCGAGGCGGGCTACCGCTCGGGATCGCTGAACACCGCGGGCCATGCCGCCGCACTGGGCCGCCCGCTGGGGGCCGTCCCCGGACCGGTCACCTCCGCCGCCTCGGCGGGATGCCACCGGTTGATCCGGGAGTTCGATGCGGTCTGCGTGACGGACGCCGAGCAGATGGCCGAGCTGGTGCCGTTCGGTGCTCGTCTGGACGATGACGACCGCACGGCCCGCACCGCACGGTCCACGGGTCGCCCCTCGGAGGAGCTGCGCGTGCTCGACGCACTGGCCGCGAGGTCGGGTCGGGATGCCGACGAGGTCGCGATGCGCTCGGGGCTGGCCACGGCGCAGGTGCAGGCCGTGCTCGGGCGGCTGCAGCTGGAGGGCGCGGTACGGGAGGGGGAGCGCGGCTGGGTCCGGGCCGGCTCGGTCTCGCGATGATGGGGACGCCTCTTCGGCGGGCGGCGCTCGGATTCCCGCGAAACCGCGTCATGGATCGGGCCGACCCCGCTCCTAGTTCTATGAAGGCCTCCGGAAGGAGGTTCTCAGAAGGCAAGACGAAGGACCCATCGATGACAGACCGCCCCGCGATGCCAGTAGCAGAGACGCATTACCCTAGTCGCCTGGCGCGCGGTGGTGTGACGGCATGATCGTGGTCCCGAGGAACTCGTCCTTGCCTTCGGAGCGGCCGGCCCGCACAACGCGAAGCCGTCGACGGGGGGTCGTCGACGGCTCGCGGGGCCGGCGATCAGGGGCCGTGGCGCCGGCTTCACGCCAGCCGGCGCCGCGGCACCCCGTCGTCGCCCCCACGGAGCGCCGGATGCGTTCCGCCGGCCCGGCCCTGCGCCGTTGAGCCCTGTGCTCTTGGGCCCGGTTTCGTTGGGCCCGATCTCGCTGGGCCCTGTGTCATCGTCCTTCCGTCTCGGAGACCACGGCCATCTCATCCTCCTCGGCATCCTCGCCCTCGCGGCTGTCGCCCTCCTGCTCTCCGCCGTGGTCGCCGGGACAGCGGCCATCCGGCGTCGCCCGAGGTACCGGAGATCCTCCCGGTAGCGATCCGGTCCGCTCCGTCCCTGTCGGGATGCGTGGTCCCTCGCGCGCTCGCCGGCGTCCGGCACGGTTGGGGAGAGAATGAGATGACCTGTTGGATTGGAAGTGACCCCCGCCATGCCGCGTGGCTTTCGCAGACCCGCTGTCGAGCGGCTTCCCGATGAGGAGCTCGTCGAGCGGGTCCGTGCTGGGGATCAGGAGGCGTATGCGGTCCTGTGGCGGCGGCATTCAGGGGCGGGTCTGCGCGTAGCGCAGCGCTACAGCCGTCTCGCCGAGGCGGAGGACCTGGTCTCCGAGGCCTTCACCCGGATATTCCTCGCGATCAGGAACGGCTCCGGCCCGACCGGCGCCTTCCGCCCCTATCTCTACGTGACCATCAGGAACCTTGCGATGCGCAGCGCCCGGGACATCACCGCTCCGGTGCACGAGGAGGACTGGGAGTCGATACCCGGCGAGGAGACCGGCGAGGAGCAGATAGCCCGGGCCCTCGATCGCGACCTGACCGCCAGCGCATTCCGGTCGCTCCCGGAGCGCTGGCAGACGGTGCTCTGGTATCTGGAGGTCGAGAGGATGTCGCCGGCGGAGGCGGCGGACCTCATGGGTCTCAAGCCGAATGCGGTCTCGGCTCTCGCGTATCGGGCGAGAGGGGCTCTGCGGGCCGCCTGGCTGCAGTCCCACATCTCCGAGGATGCGCTCGGCGGGGAGTGCCGCGCGGTCCGGGCCGACCTCGGCAAGTACACGCAGGGGCTGCTCAGCCCGAGCGCGGCACGCAAGGTGCGCGAGCACCTCGACGGCTGCGCGGATTGCCGGGCCATCGCCGACGAGGTGGACGACATCGCCGGTCGGCTCGCTGTCGTGCTGCTGCCGCTGCTGCTCGGGGCGGGGGCTGCTGCCGCCTTCGCGCATTCCCTGGGAGCGGGTGCCCAGGCACTGGCCGCTCCCCCTCCCGTACCGGCTCCCGAGGTCGCGGCGGCCGCAGCGCCGGCAGGCGGGAGCACCGTGGCGACCGTGGTCGTCTCCGTCGCGGCCGTGAGCGTCGTGGCCGGTGTGGGCGTGTCCTTCGCGCTCTCCGGCCAGCCGCAGCCGGTCCCCACGATCGCCATCGTCTCGTCGTCCCCCGCCGCCTCGCCGGAGCCGGGTCCCTCGCCGGATCCGCTGCCGTCTCCGACCACTCCGTCCGTCGAGGAGCCGCCATCCGGTCCGAGCCTCCCGGTACCCTCCGCGAGGCCCAGCCCGAAGCCGTCGCCGTCTGCTTCGCCCGAGCCGTCCCCATCGCCGGAGCCGACCGCACCGCCGGAGCCGCCCGTGCTGCCGACCCTGGCCGCCCCCACGATCGACGGTGCCGACGCGATCCTCACCAACACACCGACCCCGGTCGTCAGCGGCACGGGGGAGCCCCGGGCGACGATCCGCATCCTCCGGGACGGGCTCGGTCGCCGTGGCTCCGGACGGCCGCTGGACATGGAAGGCCCAGGGACTCCAGGAGGGGGAGAACCCGCTGTCGCTCTCGCAATCCATGCCCGATCACGAGGACTCCGCCGCGGTGCCCCTGAACGTCACGGTGGATACGATCGCCCCTGCGGCGCCGGACATCACCGACACCTGGTCGGCCGCCGGCACGACGAAGCCCGAGTTCGAGGGCACGGCCGAGCCCGGGGCGACCGTCGCGATCGGCGACGACGACGGCGACATCCTCGCCACGGTGATCGCCGATGGCTCGGGCGCCTGGGCCAGCGGCCCGCTGGCGGGTCTCGATCCGACCATGACGGGCCTGACGGCGACCCAGACCGACCTCGCCGGCAACGAGTCCCTGCCCGCCTCGATCGGCCCCTTCGCTTTCGTCCCGGCCTTCGAGCGGCCCACCGAGGGAGAGCCCTTCGCCGTGGGGACCACCGAGATCCCGCTGGAGCTGCGCGGCTGGGCGGATGCGCGCGTGCGGGTTGTCGTGTCGCGCAACGGCAGCGATGTGACGGCCGGGACTCTGACATTGGGCGAAGACGGGGTGACCAACGCCCGGTATTGGAGTTCGGGGGGTTCCCTGGCCACGGGCGACTACACCGTGACCGCCTGGTACGTCGATGCGGCCGGGGATCCTCTCGAAGACGACGCCGTGAACACCGTGGTCGTCGCATTCACCATCGGCTGATACGCCGATCGGCCGGCGCGCGACGGGCATTCGCCCGCAGAAGCCGCTCATCGGCGACCATAGGGGAGTGCAGCTGGACAGGGCGATCGCCGACTTCCTGGGGCACCTCTCCGCGGAACGCGGCTACAGCCCCCAGACCGTGCGCTCCTATCGCAGCGATCTCGGGCAGCTCGCGGACTTCGCCGCCGCCCGGGGGGTCGATGAGGCGGAAGCCCTCGACCTGGACCTGCTGCGCGACTGGCTGTGGCAGGGCTCGCAGCGGGGTCTGGCGAAGGCGACGCTGGCGAGGCGGTCGGCGGCGGCGAGGAGCCTGGGATCGTGGCTGCGGAGCAGCGGCGCGGTGCCGGCGGATGCCGCGAGCCGGCTCAGGGTGCCGCGTCCGGACCGCAGGCTGCCCCGCGTGCTCACCCGGATGCAGATCGGCGGCATCCTCGACGGCCTCGCCGCGCGAGCGGCCGGCGGCGACCCGGTCTCGATCCGCGATCACGCGATCGTGGAGCTGCTCTACGCCTCGGCTCTCCGCGTGAGCGAGCTCGTCGGCCTCGACCTGCCGGACATCGATCGATCTCGGCTCACCGTGCGGGTGCTGGGCAAGGGCTCGAAGGAGCGCATCGTGCCCTTCGGCGTGCCGGCGCTGAGGGCGCTGGAGCGATACCTGCACGAGGCCCGGCCCGTGCTGGCTGCCCTGGGGGTCGTCGGAAGGGTCGCCGGAAGGGCCGCCGAGGGGGGCCCCGGGGCAGCAGCCCGGAGGGTGACCGAGCCGAGGGTGACCGAGCCGAGGGCGCTGTTCCTCGGCCGGAGCGGTCGCCGGCTGGGGGCGCGCACCGTCTACGCGCTCGTCTCCGGACTGCTGGCCGACATCCCCGGCTCCGGCCCTTCAGGGCCGCATACGCTGCGACACACCGCCGCCACCCACCTCCTCGACGGGGGAGCCGATCTCCGCTCCGTGCAGGAGCTGCTCGGCCATGCCAGCCTCGGCACCACGCAGCTCTACACGCATGTCTCCATGGAGCGCATCAAGGAGAGCTATCGCGCCGCCCACCCGCGGGCCTGATCAGCCGCGGGCCCGATCAGCGATGGGCCGTGTGGGCAGCAGCACCGAGGGCGGGATGCCGCCCAGATAGTTGAGCGGTGAGACATACTGCCCGTTCCGTCGCACCCCGAAGTGCAGGCAGCCCTGCGCGCAATGCGCCGCCGGGGATTCCACCGTCCACCCGATCGCCTCGCCCTGACGCACCGCGGCTCCGGCCAGCAGCTCCGTGGCGACCGGCTCGAAGCTCGAGAGCGTCCCGCCGGCGTGAGCGATCGAGAGCACCGGCCGGCCGGCCACCATGCCGGCGTAGTGCACCACCCCGTCGTCGGGTGCGTGGACCGTGCTCCCCGGGACCGCCAGCAGGTCGATCCCGCGGTGGCCCGTGCCGTAGTCGTTGAGGGGGGCGATGAACGGATGGATGACCGCCAGGGGCGGCTTCAGCGGCCATGCCCAGCCCGGCAGCGCCGCCTGTGCGGGGGCGGCGGGCCCGATCGAGGGCGCTGCGGCGATCAGCAGCGTGCTCAATGCGAGGCGGCGTGCGACAGGACCGCGTGCGAGGCGGCGTGCGACAGGACGGCGTGAGGCAGGACGGGGTGCCACAGGATGGCGGTCGACAGGGCGGGACACCCTCCAGGGTGTTCGCTGTCCCGATCCCGCTCGCCGGCCGCGGAGAAATCGTGGGCAGGCTGCCGAGCGACGATCGGGGGAGGAGCGGTCGGCGAGACAGGGTGGCGTAGCGTGCGCGGGCAGCGTGCAGGGCAAGGAAGGGTGCGGGCAAGGCGGGGGCAGTGCCGGTGGTGCTGGGAGCCGGTCATGCTGGGAGCCGGTGATGCTGGGAGCCGGCGATGCTATGATCGTGGATGCATCCCGCCTCGGCGGGGTGACTACGCGTGCCCATTCGGCCACCACATCCACTCAGTCCTCGCCTCGCGGCTTGGCGGCTGTGCGCCGGGCACCAGGTCCGCAGGCCGGCCGGCGCTGCGGAGACAACTGAGTAGGCGCATCCGGGGGACCGGCGGCGCCAGAGAAGGAGAACGGCCATGGCCGTCGTCACTATCCGCCAGCTGTTGGACAGCGGCGTGCACTTCGGGCATCAGACCCGCCGCTGGAACCCCAAGATGAAGCGCTTCATCCTCACCGAGCGCAGCGGCAGCCACATCATCGATCTGCAGCAGTCCCTGGCCTATATCGACAGGACCTACGACTACGTGCGCGAGACGGTCGCGCACGGCGGGACCATCCTCTTCGTCGGCACCAAGAAGCAGGCCCAAGGCTCCATCGCCGAGCAGGCGCAGCGCGTCGGCCAGCCCTTCGTCAACCAGCGCTGGCTCGGCGGCCTGCTCACGAACTTCCAGACCGTCAGCAAGCGCCTCGCCCGCATGAAGGAGCTCGAGGAGATCGACTTCGACGACACGACCAAGGGCTTCACCAAGAAGGAGCTGCTGATCAAGCGGCGGGAGCTCGACAAGCTGCACAAGAGCCTCGGCGGTATCCGCAACCTGAGCAAGACGCCCTCGGCGCTCTGGGTGGTGGACACCAAGAAGGAGCACCTCGCCATCGACGAGGCGCAGAAGCTCGGCATCCCGGTCATCGCGATCCTGGACACCAATTGCGACCCCGACGAGGTGCAGTACCCGATCCCGGGCAACGACGACGCCATCCGCTCCGTCGCCCTGCTGACCAGGATCATCGCGGATGCCGCGGCCGAGGGCCTGATCCAGCGGCACCAGAAGCCCGCGGAGGAGGGCGGCGCCCCCGCCGAGCCGATGGCGGAGTGGGAGGCCGAGCTGCTCGCCGGCGGCGCAGGCGGGCCGGCCGTGCTCAGCGATGAGGCCGCCTCCGACTCCGGAGCCGCGGAGCAGGCGGCAGCGGAGAAGCCTGCCGAGAAGTCTGCGGAGAAGCCCGCGGAGGGCGTCACCGTGTCCGCGGTCGCCGGCGATGCGCCGACCGCCGCCGCCGACCAGGAGCCGCTCGAGGCATCCGTCTCCAACGCCTCGGGGGTCAGCGAGTCCGAGGCGAAGACGGCGACCGAGCCGACTGCCGAGCCGACCGAGCCGGCTGCCGAGCCGACCGAGCCGACTGCTGAGCCGACCGCCGCCGCCGAGCCGGTCAGCGAGCCGACCGCCGATTCGGCCGATGCCGCCGAGGCGGCTAGCGAGCCGACCGTCGAGCCGGCCGAAGCATCCGAGAAGCCCGCCGCCAAGAGCGCGGCCAAGCCGGCCAAGCCGGCAGCCAAAGCCGAATAACTACCAGGGAGTCCCCAGAACAATGGCAAACTTTACTGCCGCCGATGTGAAGGCGCTGCGCGACAAGACCGGCGCGGGCATGCTCGACTGCAAGAACGCCCTCGTCGAAGCCGATGGCGACGTCGAGAAGGCCGTCGAGGTCATCCGCCTCAAGGGGCTGAAGGGTGTCGAGAAGCGCGGTGGCCGCACCACCAGCGACGGCCTCGTGACCGCGAAGGCGGAGCAGGGCCGGGCCACCATGATCGAGCTCGCCAGCGAGACCGACTTCGTCGCCAAGAACGAGCGCTTCATCGCCCTGGCCGACAAGGTGCTCGATGCGGTCAGCGCCGCGGGCGCCACGACGGCCGAGGAGGGTGTCGCGGCGCAGGCCGGCGACCGCACCGTGGCCGAGCTGATCACCGACGACTCCGCCGTGCTCGCCGAGAAGATCGAGCTGCGCCGCGTGGCGAGCCTGACCGGCGAGGAGTTCGCGATCTACCTGCACAAGACCAGCAAGGATCTGCCCCCGCAGATCGGCGTCATCGTCGCCTACAGCGGAGACGACGCGGAGACCGCCCGCAGCATCGCCCAGCACATCGCCTTCGCCGACCCCGCCTATCTGAGCCGGGATGACGTCCCGGCCGACGACGTGGAGAAGGAGCGCGGGATCGTCACCGAGATCGCCAAGAACGAGGGCAAGCCGGAGGCGGCACTGCCGAAGATCATCGAGGGCCGGCTGAACGGCTTCTTCAAGCAGGTCGCCCTGCTCGACCAGGACTACGCCAAGGACAACAAACTGTCGGTCGGCAAGGTGCTCGCCGACGCCGGCATCGCCGTCACCGGCTTCGTCCGCTTCAAGGTGGGGGCGTAGCCTCGCATGGATCTGGGACCCGAGCGATCGGGTCCCATTTTCATCTCCGGCCGGACACCTCCAGCAGACATCTCCAGCCGGATGCGTAGCGAATAGTCTGTAGGAAGCCGAAGGAAGGGGACGCCATGACCGAGAGCCGCAAGAGACGGGTGCTCCTGAAACTGTCGGGCGAGTCCTTCGGCGGCGGAGCCCTCGGGGTCAACCCCGACGTCGTCAGCGGCCTAGCCCGGGAGATCGCCTCCGTCGCCGCCGAGGTGGAGATCGCGATCGTCACCGGCGGGGGCAACTTCTTCCGCGGGGCGGAACTGAGCCTGCGCGGCATGGATCGCGGACGGGCCGACTACATGGGCATGCTCGGCACCGTCATGAACGCGCTCGCGCTCCAGGACTTCCTGGAGCAGGCCGGTGCCGCCACCCGGGTGCAGTCGGCGATCGCCATGACCCAGGTCGCCGAGCCCTACATCCCCCGGCGCGCCGAACGCCATCTGGAGAAGGGGCGGGTGGTGATCTTCGGAGCCGGGGCCGGCCTGCCGTACTTCTCCACCGATACGGTGGCGGCCCAGCGGGCGCTGGAGATCGGGGCCGACGTCGTGCTCGTCGCCAAGAACGGCGTCGACGGGGTCTACTCGGCCGACCCGAACAAGGATGAGACCGCTGTGAAGATCGAGGAGATCACCTACCAGGAGGCGCTGCTCCAGGGGCTCAAAGTGGTCGACTCCACGGCGTTCAGCCTCTGCATGGACAACCGGATGCCCATGGTCGTCTTCGGCATGCAGCCGGCCGGCAATGTGGCCGAGGCCATCCGCGGCGGGCGGATCGGCACCCGGGTGAGCGTATAGACGCGCCCCCGACCCTCTGCCTCCGCCCCGGAGCATCTAAACTCGTCTGAGACGACCAATTCTCTGGACGATTCTTTTCTGGACGATTCTGTGAGGGAGACACCGTGATCGCCGATGTCCTGGCCGAAGCCAAAGACAAGATGTCCAAAGCCGTGGAGGTGGCCAAGGAGGACTTCGGCAACATCCGCACCGGCCGGGCGAACCCGGCGATGTTCCAGAAGATCCCCGTCGACTACTACGGCACCCCGACGCCGCTGGCTCAGCTGGCCAGCATGCAGATCCCGGATGCCCGCACGGTGCTGATCACCCCCTACGACAAGGGGGCGATGCGCGACATCGAGCAGGCGATCCGGGACACGCCGAACCTGGGCGCCAATCCCGGCAACGACGGCAGCGTCATCCGGGTGATCCTGCCGGAGCTCACCCAGGAGCGCCGCAAGGACTACGTCAAGCTGGTGCGCACCAAGGGCGAGGACGCCAAGGTGTCGATCCGGAACATCCGCCGTCGCGCCAAGGACGATCTCGACGCCCAGAAGAGCGAGGTCGGCGAAGACGAGGTCGCCCGTGCCGAGAAGGAGCTCGAGGCGCTCACCAAGGCCCAGATCGACGCCATCGACGACGCTCTGAAGAAGAAGGAAGCGGAGCTCCTCGAGGTCTAGATGACGGATGCGCCCGGCGGACACCCGCCCGACAAGACGAGACGTCCGCGGATATTCCGACGCGAGGAGTTCGAGGCGCGCGCCCAGGCGACCCGCAGGGAGATCCTCGCCCAGCTGGATGCCACGCGTGCCCAGATCGACGCGACGAACACCAAGATCGAGGCGCGGACCGGCCGCAACCTGCCGCTGGCCATCCTGATCGGCCTCGGCCTCGGCCTGGCCATGCTCTTCAGCCTGATCGTGATCAAAGAGCTGTTCATGATCGTGGCCGCGGTGCTGATCGCCTTCACCGCCTTCGAACTCGCCAGCGCCCTGCGATCCGCCGGCCGGGATGTGCCGCGGATCCCGACCGTCGTGGCCGGGCTGGCGACGGTTCCCGCGGCGTTCTACCTCGGCGACGGCGGCAAGTGGCTGGTGACCCTGGCCGGCATCCTCCTGGTCGTGCTTTGGAGCCTGGTCGAAGCGCTGGGGCCTCGCCGCCGCTCGCTCCGGGCGCTGCTGAAGGATGCGACGGCCGGCGCCTTCATCCAGGTCTACGTGCCGTTCCTGGCGGCCTTCTCCGTGCTGCTCACCGCCAAGGACGGCGGACAGTGGTGGACTCTCGCCTTCATCGTCACGGTCGTCTCGGTCGACACCGGGGCCTATGCCACCGGCCTGCTGCTGGGCAAGCATCCGATGGCGCCGCGGATCAGCCCCAAGAAGACCTGGGAGGGCTTCGGCGGCTCGGTCGCGGCCAGCCTGATCGCCGGCGTCGCCCTGGCCGTCTTCATGCTCCACCAGCCGTGGTGGGTGGGCGTCGTCTTCGGGGCGACCATGGTGCTCACCGCCACCGTCGGGGACCTGATGGAGTCGCTGATCAAACGGGACCTCGGCGTCAAGGACATCAGCACCTGGCTGCCGGGGCATGGCGGATTCCTCGACCGCCTCGACTCGATCCTGCCGAGCGCGGCGGGTGCCTACGCCTTGTTCCTGATCTTCGGGGGATGAGCGGGGCGGCCGAATGGCGTCGAGTCGTGAGCAGAGGTCGAGAGAAGGCAGAATAGTCGGGTGAGCTCAACCTTCCCCCGGACCAAGCGGTCCCGTCTCGGCTACAACGTCGACCAGGTCGAGGCCTTTCTGGAGGAGGCGAAGCGCTCGTACACCGCCGACCGGCCGGAGCTCGTCACCGTGTCCTCGGAGGGCATCCGCACGGCGGCCTTCGCCATGGAGAAGGGCGGCTACGCCCCGGATCCGGTCGATGCCGCCCTGGAGCGGCTCGAGGACGCCTTCGCCAACCGGGAGCGGGACCGGATGCTCCGCGAGCAGGGGGAGCCCGCCTGGCGCGCCGAGATCGAGGCCATCGAACGCGATGTGCTCGGCCGCCTCTCTCGCCCCCATGGCCACCGCTTCGACCGGGTCAATCTGCTCCGCACGGGCTACAGCCGCAAAGAGGTGGACCTGTTCTGCAATCGCCTCGCCCGGCATTTCGGCGGCGGCATCGCCCTGACCCCCGAGGACCTGAGGACGGCGGCCTTCCACCCGCAGCGGGGCGGCTACCGGGAGACTCAGGTCGATCTGCTCATCGACAGCGCCACCCGGGTCATCCTGGCAATGCGCTGATCATCCGGCTCTCAAGCGGGCCGAGCGAGCAGTCTCCGCCGGTCTTGGGCTAAAATCTTTACCTCGTGGGGAGGCACTCGAGCACACCAGCACCCCGGAAGCGGACCCTCGCTCCCGGCATGCGGCCGACCCGACCCCGCGGCCGCCGGTATTCGCTGCCGCTGTTCGCCTTCACCGTAGCCATCAGCAGCGTGCTCGTCACGGCGGTCCAGCCGCCGAGCACCGCATCGGCGACCACCGTCATCGTCATCGACGAGCCCGACGGCACGACCCAGTCGATCACCGTGCAGGGCAACTACGAGATCCCGATCGACCGCGACGGCTACGGCGTGACCAAGCGCGCCAAGCCGAAGCCGGCGGCGGCATCCCCCTCCCGCACGGTACACGTGCAGGCTGCGGCCGCGCCCAGCCCCGGCACCGCCCAGGCGATCGCGCATGGGATGGTGCTGGACCGCGGCTGGGACGAGGGCCAGTACAGCTGCCTCGTGGCGCTGTGGAACCGCGAATCGCATTGGAACGTGCACGCCTACAACGCGTCCAGCGGCGCCTACGGCATCCCGCAGGCGGTCCCGGGTAACAAGATGGCCTCGGCCGGCCCCGATTGGCGCAATGACGCCACCACGCAGATCGCCTGGGGGCTGAGCTACATCAAGAGCAGGTACGCCACCCCCTGCGGAGCCTGGGCGCACTCCCAGGCGGTCGGCTGGTACTGACCCGGGCATGCCCAGAAGCAATCGCCCCAGGCGGCGACGCGCCGCCGAGGAGCCGGATGAGATCGACCTCCGCCGTGCGCTCTACGGCGCCGCGCGCGTGGAGAGCAAGCGCGGCGGGCTGTGGAACGTCCAGCCCGTCTCGGGGGCCGGCTCGGTCAAGGTGTACAGCTGCCCGGGCTGCGGCCTGGAGATCCCGCCCGGCACCCCGCACCTGGTCGCCTGGCGGGCCGACGGTCTGATGGGGGAGGCCGACGACCTGGCCGCCCGCAGGCATTGGCATAATCACTGCTGGAGGGTGACATGAGCATCGAGATCCGGGCGTCGACGGAGCTGCCGGCACGGCGCGAGGACATCGAGCTGCACACCGCCGACGGCCTGACGCTCGTCGGGGAGCTGGCGACGCCCCTGCAGGCCGAGCCGGTCGCCACGCTCGTCACTCTGCATCCCCTGCCCACGGCGGGGGGATTCATGGACTCGCACATCCTCCGCAAGGCCGCGGCACGGCTGCCGGCGATCGCGGGCCTGGCGGTGCTGAGGTTCAACTTCCGCGGCACCTCCTCGCCGCGCGGCACCTCCGAGGGCGCTTTCGGCGAGGGGGTCGAGGAGCGGTTCGACCTGTCCGCCGCCATGGACCTCGTCGCCGAGCGACGGCTGCCGGATCCGTGGCTGCTGGGCTGGTCGTTCGGCACCGAGGTCGCCCTCAAGCACGGCCTGGACCAACCGGTGACCGGGGCGATCCTGCTCTCCCCGCCGCTGAAGAGGACCACGGATGCCGAGCTGGCCGCCTGGGCGGGCAGCGGCAAGCGCCTGATCGCCGTCGTCCCCGAACTCGACGACTTCCTCCGTCCCGCGGAGGCCATCCGCCGCTTCGCCGCGGTTCCCGAGGCCGCCGTGGTTGCCGTGGAGGACGGCAAGCACCTCTGGGTGGGGGAGGCGCAGACCCGCCGCGTTCTTACCGAGATCCTCCGAGTCGTGAACCCGGCTGCCCTGCCCATGCCGACCGCCTGGCCTCCAGCGGCCACAGTCTAGAGCGTGTTCTGCCGGGGGATGACCACCTGGTTGATGATGAGCAGCACGGATGCGGCCACCGGGATGGCGATCAGCGCCCCGAGGATGCCCAGCAGCGTCCCGCCCGCCAGCGCAGCGATGACCACGACGACGCCGGGGATCTTCACGGCGCGGTTCATGATGTTCGGGCTGAGCACATAGGCTTCCAGCTGCATGTAGATGAGGTAGTAGATCGCCGCGAAGAGCACGATGGGCCAGCCGTTGAACAGCCAGATGGCCAGCACGATGATCACGGAGCCCGAGATGGTCCCGACCAGCGGGATGAGCGAGAACATGAAGGCGATGAACGCCAGCAGCGCCGAGTACTCCGCGCCGATGATCGACAGGAAGATGAAGCTGAGCACCCCGTTGCACATGGCCAGGGCCACCTGGCCGACTACGTAGCGGCCGACCGCCTTGCTGATCTGCTCGGCGATGTCGGCGAAGGCCGCGCGCTTGGATGCCGGCACCAGCTGGTACAGACCGCGCTTCATGCTGTTGAGCGATGCGACGATGTAGAGGGTCAGGATCATCACGATGATCAGCCCGAAGATGCCGCTGGCGATGCCGATGCCCACCTGGAGCACCCCGCCGCCGATGGTCGCGATCTTCGCGGGATCGGTGACGAACGCCCTCGCGCTGTCGAGGAGCTTCTGCACGTCGATGCTGCCGCCGAATTGGGCGTCGAGATCGTTCACCCAGTCCTGGGTGGTCAGGTACTGCACCACGCCCGGGATCGCGTCGATGAGGTTCTTGGTCTGGTCGACGATCACCGGCACGATCGCGAAGACGAGGCCGACGAAGACGCCCAGCACGCCGATCAGCACCGTGAGGATCGCCGCCCAGCGGGGGAACCTCTTCCTCTCGAGGAAGGTGACCAGCGGATCGAGCCCGAGGGCCAGGAAGATGGCGGCGCCGATATAGGTGAGGATGGTGGCCAGCGTCGTGACGGCTCCGCCGATGGCGATGGCCACCAGCACGCCGAGGCCGCCCAGCAGCCCGAAGCGGAAGGCGTTCTGGATCTTCACAGCGGTCCTCTCGATGCCCGGGGTGCCGTCAGAGGGCCGATCGGTCCGCCGACACCTTCTCCGCCTGGGTGAGGACGCTGCGCAGGTTCTCGAAGTAGCTCGCCACGGCCTCGCGCTCGATTCTAATCTGAGCCAGGCGCTCTTCCGCCTCCGACACGAGCCTGCTGCTGCGCTCCTCGGCCTCCCGCACGATGGCCTGCGCCCGGTGCTCGGCGTTGTCGAGCACCTCGGCCGCCTGGGCGTTCGCCTGCTCGCGATTGGCCTGCAGCTCGGATCTCATGGTCGTCTCGAGCGCGGCAGCCTCCGTCCTCAGCTCGGCGGTGCGCCGGTTCGTCTCCGCCAGCTGTCGGTTGGCCTCGTCGAGATACCTCTGGTTGTCGGCCACGGCCTCCTGATGGCGGGCCAGGTGCTCCTGTTCGGCCGTCGCCCGACGAGCGGTCAGCTCGACCTCGAGGTCGATCCGGGCCTGCTCCTCCCGGTTCCTCCGTTCGGCGTCCAGGCGCTCCGCCTCGGTCTCGAACTGCCGGCGGCGCTCGGCGAGCTCCGTGGCGAGCTGATCGGCCTCGGCACGGGTCTGGCCCAGCTCGCGCTCCGCCAGCAGTCTCGTCTCCGCCAGTTCGCGCTCGGTCTCGGCCTTGAGCGCCGCTGCCTCGCGCCGCGCCGTGGAGCGCACCTCGGCGGCCTCGGTCGCCACCGCTCCCCGGATGGCAGCCGCCTCCCTGACCGCCTCCTGCTTCAGGGCCTCGGCCTCCACTCCCGCGCCGTCGACCAATCCGGCGGCCTCGGCCCTGGCCTGCTCCAGCAGACGCCCGGCCGTCTCGCGGGCCTCCCGGACGAGACGCTCGGCCTCCTCCTGCGACTCGGTCTTCATCCTGGCCGTCTCGGCACGCACCGTGCTGCGCAGCCTCTCGGCGTCGATGTCGGCCTGGCTGATCAGCCGGGTGGACTGCTCCTCGGCCACCCGCAGCGTGCTCTCGAGCTTGGCCCCCAGTCCCGCATAGGTCGGTCTGCCGATCTCGTCGAGCTCCGCTTGCAGGTCCTCGACCGTCGCGCTGAGGCGTTTGACCGATTTGACCGCATCCGTCTTCTCGGTGTTCAGCTTGACGATGTCGCGACGCAGCTCCTGCATGGTCTTGTCGACCTCGTCGCGATTGTAGCCGCGCATGACGACCGTGAAGGCCTGATGGTCGCTCGTCATCGTATGATCCCCCGTCGTCGAGTCTCCATAGGAGTGCTCCAGAGTTTAGTGGGGGTTTCTCCAGGCGTCACCTCTGCCGGAACGCCCAGCCGGCTGCCACGGGGGTCATTAGGAGCGTTCAGGGAGGTCCGCTATCGTGGATTGTCTTTATCTGGTTTCCTGATACAGGTCCTAACGGTCCGAAAATGCCCGATGCGCGCCGTCACGGATGTCGGCGGATGAGCGCGTCGAGCCCGCCAGTCGAGGGGAGAGGCTCTTGCGGTTCGTGCTCGCGCTCGTGAGCTTCGTGCTGGCGTTCGGCATGATCGGCTACGGCATCGCCCAGCGCACCGTGCTGGCGGGCCCGGACGAGCTCACCGAGTCGATCTCGGTCCCGGACGGTCCGGCCGTCATGCTCCTCCCCGGCAGCGTCCTCACCTCCTTCCCCGGCCATCAGAGGGTCGAGATCAGCGGTCCGGACGGCGTCTTCGCAGCCTATGGACGCACCGCCGACGTCAAGGCGTGGATCGGCGACACCCGGTACACGGCCATCGGCTACGACGCGGAGAGCGACGAGCTGACGAGCACCCTGGTCAGGGGCCAGGCGGCGACCGTGCCGGACCCCGCCGGATCCGACCTCTGGCTGCAGGAGTACTCGGCGGAATCCACCCTGGACTTCGTCACCACGGTGCCCGACGACGTGTCGGTGCTGGTGGTCTCCAACGGGACGAGCCCCGCCCCCAGCCATCTCTCCATCTCCTGGCCGGTCGACAACCGGACCCCGTGGTCGGGGCCGCTGATCTACGGCGGCGCCCTGCTCCTGATCCTGGGGCTGGTCTTCTACGTCTGGGCCCTCGTGCACCTGCGCCGGGTCCGCGGCCCGCGGCGCAAGCCTCCGAAGATGCCGAAGGTGCCGCGCCGCCGGCTCTACAAGCCGAACCCGCCCAAGGCGCTGCCGCCCGCGAGGGGCCGCCGCTCCGCGCGCAGGCTCACCGCCGTGCTCCCGGCGATGCTGGTCCCCGCGCTCGTCCTGACGGGCTGCTCCGCCCAGGACTGGCCTTTCTTCGATCAGGCCGCCTCCAGCCCGAGTCCCTCGTCGTCCATCGCGGTCAAAGCCGCCGAGAGCCGGCAGGCCCCGGCGGTCACCCCGTCTCAGGCGGGGATGATCGTGGAGAGGGTGGCCCAGGTGGCCAAGGAGGCGGATGCCGCCCTCGACACCGAGCTGCTGGGCACCCGCTTCGAGGGACCGGCCTTCGAGCTGCGCGAGGCGAACTACGCCATCCGGGCGAAGGACAAGGAGTACGAAGCCCTCCCGGCGATCCCCAGCTCCCAGGTCGAGCTCATCCTGCCTCAGCAGTCGGATTCCTGGCCGCGCACCGTCTTGGCGGTCATCCAGAACACGGTGGACACCACCAAGGCGCCGGTCGCCTTGGTGATGGTGCAGCACACTCCGCGCGACAACTACAAGGTGCAGTACGCCATCACGCTGGAGGCGAATGCCACGCTGCCGGAGGTGGCGCCCGCGAACGTCGGCACGTCCCGGCTGCCCCCGGACACCAAGCTCCTGCTGCTCCCGCCGGCCGAGATCGCCGGCCGCTACGGGGACACGCTGATCAAGGGCGGTGAGAGCGAGTTCATCGGAGACTTCGTGACCGAGGGCGACACGCTGCGGGAGCAGGTGGGCCCGGAGGCGAAGAAGGAGAAGAAGGACTCCCTGCCGGCGACCGCAGCCATGACCTTCAGCAATGAGGCCGGGTCGGGCGCGAGCATCGCACTGGCCACCATCAAGTCGGGAGCCCTCGTCGCGGTCTCGCTGAACGAGGTGGAGTCGGTCAAGCCGGTGGAGGACGGTGCATCGGTGAATCCGGAGGGCGCCGTGAAGACCCTGTCCGGCGTCACCTCGACCACCAAGGGGGTCAGCGCGACCTACGGCGATCAGCTGCTCTTCTACGTACCCCCCACGGCCAGCACGCAGAAGATCAAATTGCTGGGCTACAGCCAGGGCCTGATCGCCGCGAAGGAGCTCAAATGACCGATGTCCCCCCCGCCGCGAACCTTCGCGGCGCCGTCGATCTCTCGTCCCTCGTGCGACCCGCTCCCTCGGGGGAGGCGCCCCAGGTGCCGTCGCTCGTCCTCGATGCGACCGAGTCGACCTTCTCGACGGTGCTCGAGCTCTCGAACCGGGTCCCCGTCATCGTCGAGCTGTACGCCCGCACGCCGTCCGATGCCCTGAGCCGCCTGGTGACCGAGCGTCGGGGGCGGCTCGTGCTGGCCCGCGTCGACGCGGCGACCAGCCCGCAATTGGTGCAGGCGTTCCAGGCGCAGAGCCTGCCCACCGTCGCCGCGATCGTCGGCGGGCGGCCGATCGGCCTCTACCTGGGGGAGCCGGCGGAGGCGGATGTGCGCCAGGTGCTCGACCAGGTGCTCGCGCTCGCCGCCCAGAACGGCGTCACCGGCACGGTGGAGGTGCCGGAGGGCGAGGAGCGGCAGGATGAGCCCGAGCCCGAGCCGCTCCCGCCGCACCATCAGGAGGCGTACGAGGCCATCGAGCGGGGCGACTACGAGGCGGCCATCAAGGAGTACCAGACCGCGATCGCCCAGAACCCCCGTGACGGTCTGGCCGTCGCCGGGCTGGCCCAGGTGAGCCTGCTGTCCCGGCTGCAGGGTGTGGATGCCGAGGAGGTCCGGCGTGCGGGCGCCGCCCAGCCGGAGGATCCGGACGCCCAGCTGACGGTGGCGGACCTCGACCTGGCGGGCGGACACGTGGAGGACGCCTTCGACCGGCTGCTCACGCTGTTCCCCATGGCGGGCCCGGAGAAGGATCGGCTGCGCACGCGACTGCTCGACTACTTCGAGATCGTCGGCGCCGAGGACCCCCGGGTGATCGCAGCCCGTCGCCGCCTGGCCGCGCTGCTCTACTGATCGGGGCCCGATCCCGACCCGATCCGCGGTCCCAGCTACCGCGCGTCCGGCGCGGGCCTCAGCCACAGCGCGCCCAGCGGCGGCAGGGTCAACCGCGCCGAGGCCGGCCGGCCGGCCCACGGCTCGTCGTCGGCCGTCACGGCACCGTAGTTGCCGACCCCGGAGCCGCCGAACTCCTGCGCGTCGGTGTTGAGGATCTCCGCCCAGCGGCCGGCGAACGGCAGCCCCACCCGGTAGCCCTCGATGGGCACGCCGGAGAAGTTCGCCAGCACGGCGACCGGACCGTCATCCCCCGGCCGTTCGCCCTCCGGCCGTTCGCCCTCCGGCCAGCGCAGGAAGGCCACCACGCTCTCCGCCGCGGCGGAGCCGTCCAGCCACTCGAAGCCCTGCGGCACCGCATCCTGCTGCCAGAGCGCCGGCTCCGCGGCGTAGACGCGGTTCAGCTGCGCCACCAGCTCGAAGAGGCCCCGGTGCACGGGCTGGTCGAGGATCCACCAATCCAGGCCCCGCTCCTCCGACCACTCCGAGGGCTGACCGAACTCCTGCCCCATGAAGAGCAGCTGCTTGCCGGGATGCGCCCACATGAACGCCAGATAGGCCCGCACATTCGCCAGCTTCTGCCACTGGTCGCCCGGCATCTTGTGCAGCAGCGACCTCTTGCCGTGCACCACCTCGTCGTGGCTGATCGGCAGCACGTAGTTCTCGCTGAAGGCGTAGACGAGGGAGAAGGCGATCTCGTCGTGGTGGTACGAGCGGTACAGGGGATCGACGCTCATGTACTGCAGGCTGTCGTGCATCCAGCCCATGTTCCACTTGAAGCCGAACCCGAGCCCGCCCTGGTCGGTCGGCCGGGTCACGCCGGGGAAGCTCGTCGACTCCTCCGCGATCATGACGATGCCGGGGTTGCGCTTGTAGGCCGTCGCGTTCACCTCCTGCAGGAAGCCGATCGCCTCGAGGTTCTCCCGGCCGCCGTGCTTGTTCGGCCGCCACTCGCCCTCTTTGCGGGAGTAGTCGAGATAGAGCATGCTCGCCACGGCGTCGACCCGCAGGCCGTCGGCATGGAACTCCTCGAGCCAGTAGAGGGCGTTCGCGACCAGGAAGTTGCGCACCTGCGAGTTGCCGAAGTCGAAGACCAGCGTGCCCCAATCCGGCTGCGAGCCGCGCTGCTCGTCGCCGTGCTCGTAGAGCACCTCGCCGTCGAAGCGCGCGAGCGCCCACTCGTCGCGGGGGAAGTGCGCCGGCACCCAGTCCAGGATCACGCCGATGCCCGCCTGGTGCAGCCGGTCGATCAGGTACTTGAGATCGTCCGGATGCCCGTAGCGGCTGGTCGGCGCGTAGTAGCCGGTCACCTGGTAGCCCCACGACCCCCCATAGGGATGCTCGGCCAGCGGGAGGAACTCGACATGGGTGAAGCCCAGCCGCTGCACGTGCTCGATCAGGGGCTCGGCGAGCTCGCAATAGCCGAGCCCGGGTCGCCAGGACCCCGCATGCAGCTCGTAGACGCTCATGGGGCTGCTCACGGCGTCGCGTCCGGTCCGGGCCGCCATCCATTCGTGGTCGCCCCAGGCGTGGCGGCTCTCCACGACGATCGAGGCGGTGGCCGGCGGGACTTCCGCGAAGCGGGCCATCGGATCCGCGCGCTGCACCCATCTCCCGTCCGGGGTCAGCAGCTCGAACTTGTACAGCGCTCCCGCCTCCACGCCCGGCACGAAGATCTCCCAGACGCCGGCATCGCTCAGGCGGCGCATGGCGTGACCGGTGCCGTCCCAGGAGTTGAAGGAACCGGTCACCCGGGCGGCCCGGGCATGGGGGGCCCAGACGCTGAACGCCGTCCCCAGGACGCCCTGGTGCTCCCGGCGGTGGGCGCCGAGCGCTTGCCAGGCCTCTTCGTGGCGTCCCTCCGCCCAGAGATGCAGATCGAGCTCGCCCAGCGACGGCCCGAAGCGATAGGGGTCGTCGGCCATCCAATCCGTGCCGCCGTCGTAGGCGGCCAGCAGGCGATAGGGGACGCCGAGGGCGCCCGTCCCCGCAGCGCCCTGCCACAGCCCGTCGGCCAGATGGGCGAGCGCCACCCTCTCGCCCCCCTCCAGCAGCGCCGTCACCGTCCTCGCCAGCGGCCGCAGCGCCCGGATGACCGCCCCGCCGGGCACCGGGTGGCAGCCCAGTACCGAGTGCGGCTGCGGAGCCGCGCCGCCGGCGACTGCGCGCACGAGGTCCAGGTCGAGCGGGGGCAGCGGTCGGGGGGCCGGGTTCGCCATCGCGGTCTCAGCTCCTCGGGACGTCGACGCGGAGGATGTGCACGGGTTCGTGGAAGGCGTCGAGCCGCACATAATCATCGCCGCCCCAGGTGAAGGCCTGCTGGGTGACCAGATCGGTGACGGAGAATCGCGTGCCCGATGCGATGCCGAGCGCGGCGGTGTCCAGATGCACCATGGTCTCCCGCACCGAATGCGGGTCGACGTTGGCGACGACGATCACGGTGTCGTCCGGGCCTGTCCCATCGCCGATGAGCCGACCGGGGAGATGCTTGCTGTAGACGAGGATGGCGTCGTCGTCGCTGTGGTGGAGCTGCAGATTGCGGAGCTGCCGCAGGGCCGGATGCTCCCGGCGGGCCTGGTTCAGCATCCGCAGATAGGGGGCGATCGAGCGCCCCTCCCGCTCGGCGGCGTCGAAGTCCCGGGGCTTGTACTCGTACTTCTCGTTGTCGATGTTCTCCTCGGAACCGGGCCGTGCCACGTTCTCGATCAGCTCGTAGCCGGAGTAGACCCCCCAGCTGGGCGAGGCGGTCGCGGCGATCGCCGCCCGCACCTTGTAGGCGGGCACGCCGCCGAACTGGAGGTACTCGGTGAGGATGTCCGGGGTGTTCACGAAGAGGTTCGGCCGCAGGAAGGCGCTCGTCTCGTGCGAGAGCTCGCTCAGGTAGTCGGCGAGCTCCTGCTTGGTGTTGCGCCAGGTGAAATAGGTGTACGACTGCTGGAAGCCGATCTTCGCCAGGGTCTGCAGCATCGCCGGTCGGGTGAACGCCTCGGCCAGGAAGACGACCTCGGGATGGTCGCGGCGCACCTCGGCGAGCAGCCACCGCCAGAACTCCACCGGCTTGGTGTGCGGGTTGTCCACCCGGAAGATGGCCACGCCCAGGCCGATCCAGTGCCGCACGATCCGCAGCACCTCTTCGCGCAGGCCGACCGGGTCGTTGTCGAAGTCGAGCGGGTAGATGTCCTGGTACTTCTTGGGCGGGTTCTCGGCGTAGGCGATGCTGCCGTCGGGCAGGGTCGTGAACCACTCGGGATGCTCGGCCACCCAGGGATGGTCGGGGGAGCACTGCAGCGCGAGGTCGAGGGCGACTTCGAGGCCGTTCTTCTGAGCCGCCTTGACGAAGTGCGTGAAGTCGTCGAGGGTGCCGAGGTCGGGGTGGATGGCGTCGTGCCCGCCCTCCGCCGAGCCGATCGCCCAGGGCGATCCAGGGTCGTTCGGCGTCGCGGTCAGGGTGTTGTTGGGGCCCTTGCGGAACGAGAGGCCGATGGGGTGGACGGGCGGAAGATAGACGACGTCGAAGCCCATCGCGGCGATGCCGGGCAGCCGTCGTTCGGCGGTGCGGAAGGTGCCGCTGCGCCACTTTCCGTCGCGACCCCGCTTCGCGCCGATCGAGCGGGGGAAGAACTCGTACCAGCTGCCCACACCGGCGCGAGTGCGCTCCACGAGGATCGTGCGCGCGGGGGAGAGGGATGAGAGCCTGGCGATCGGGTGCGCGGCGAGCACTTCGGCCAGCCGCGCCTCCGCAGCCGCGGCGAGGCGCTCATCCGCCGGTCTGGTGCCGTCGGAAATGAGCTCGGCCGCCGACCTCAGCAGTCGGCGCTGCGCCGGGGTGCGGCCGGTGTCGGCGGCCCCGCGCGAGAGGATCCCGGCACCGACCAGAAAGGTGAGCTCCACATCGACGCCTGCGGGAACCTTCAGCTCCGCGTCGTGCCGCCAGCTGCCGAAGTCGTCGCTGTGGCCGCGCACCCGGTACGACCACTCGCCCTCGCTGTCGAGCCGTACCAGGGCCCTCCAGCGATCGGTGCCCTCGCCGAGGGAGAGCATCGCGTGGTCGGCGGTGCGACCGGTGGGATCGGTCAGCAGCAGCCGGGCCCCGACGAGGCCGTGCCCCTCCCGGAAGACCGTCGCCTCGAAGGGCACCGCTTCGCCGGCGTACGCCTTGGCCGGCGGCCCGGGCGTGACGTCGATGACCGGGATGCGCCCGATGTCGTGGACCTCGCTTTGCGTCACATCTCGACCGTAGCGAATCTCGGACCCGCTGGGCAGAGTCCGGCGGTTTCCGCCCGGTTCGCCCCTGCCATCCCTTGCCGTCAGAAGATTTGCGGATAGATCCTTGTGAATGGGCTGTATAGCCCGCTAGAATGACTTCGGCTCGCCCGTCTCGCGAAACCCTAGCGTGAGGCGGAACCCGGCGAGCCGTGACACCTAGCGAAGTGGACTACCCGCCCATGCTTTCTACCCATGCCGCTCGGCATGCCTTTGTCGAGCCCTCAACCCCCAAATCTCCTGCCCGCCGCCGCGTGCGCAACACACTCGCGGCCACCGGCGTCTTCTCACTGATGACCATCGGTGCGGTGGCGCTCTCCACGGCCCCCGCGTATGCGGCGACGGTGACGGATGTCGCCATGTCGACGAGCAACAACGCGACCGGGGCGACCAGCGTGACCTACACCTGGAACTTCACCCCCGCCACCTCGGGGACGCTCACCACGCTCACCATGAGCGTGCCGACGGGAACGACCGTCGCCACCGCGCTCGGCCTCGGCACCGCCTATGGCGTCACCGGTTGCAGCGGCACCCCCACCGCCACCCTGGCGAGCACCACGGTCAGCCTCGGCACCCTGACCGATTGCACGGTCACCAGCGGCACCCCGGTCTCGATCGCGATCTCCGGGTTCACGAACCCGCCCGCCGACGACGCCGTGGCCGGCTTCCAGACCGCGGTGACCGTCAACTCGGACACCGGCACCGCCAGCACCGGCATCGACTTCAACTCGAACGAGACGGAGGTCACCGTCGTCGTACCCGAGTCCCTGACCTTCGCCAATGACACCACGGCGATCACTCTTCTCCCGATACCGGGTTCCGCAACGCCGGCGAAGGCCAGCCCGGTCACCCTGACCGTCTCGACCAACGCGACGAACGGCTACTCGCTCACCGCCTGCGTCTTGGCGGCGGACACCATCACGCAGACCAGCGGCGGAAGCGAGACCATCCCGCAGCTGTCGACTCTCGGCGCTCTCAGCGGTACGGCCTTCGGCGCCCAGGTCGCCGTCACGGCCGGTGCCAATGGGACCGGTGGGGCCTCGACCGCCGAGAAGATCGCCCTGCAGGACGATTGGGCCGACGCCAACGGCACGGACTACCTCGGCTATGCGGCCCTGTGCGATTCCGGCACCAACCACACCGTCGCCACGACGGGGGGCACGACGGATGGCGACTCCATCGTGTTCACCAACGCCGCGACCGTCTCGGCCATCCAGTCCGCCGGAACCTACGAAGGCACCATCAGCTACCAGGCCGTGCCGTCCTTCTAACGGCGGAAGCGGAGTAGTTCAAGGATGGCCCCGGGAGACCGGGGCCATCCTCGTTATGAGGGCCGGCCCCGGACGAAGCCGGCACACTCCGCGCAGGCCTCGAGGAAAGAGAGCGGGTCGCAGGCCTCGAGCGAAACGGGGGCAGGCCTCGAGCGAAGTCACTCGCGTAGACCGGGTTTATCGACTTCCGGCGAGATCCGACTATCGCCGGAACGGCGGGCTCAGACGGACAGCCGGTTCGCGTTCCAGGTGTGGATCCACCAGGCCAGGAGCGTCCACACGCCCGCGCCGGCGACGAGGGCGATGGCGATGCCCGGCGACCAGCTCGCGACCGTCGCCAGGATGAGCGTCACGATCGCCCCGGCCAGCACCGCACCGATCCCGCCCTGATAGCTGAGCAGCAGCCTGGCGGCGGCCACGGCGCTGCGCCGCCGGGAGACGGACCACACGGCTCCCGCGGCGATGATCCCGACGGCGGACGCGATGAGGAACACGGCGAGCTCGGAGAACACGACCAGAGCCGCGACGAAGAGAGCCAATACGACCGATCCGACGATCTGCCACACGGTCGACGACAGCTGCCGCCGGATGTGGCGCTGCCGCCGGCTGTGGCGCCGGGTGCGCCGATCGGCGACGACCAGCAGCGTGCCCAGGTAGAGCACGATGGCCAGCAGCCACCACGGCGAGATCACGATCACCGTCGACGACATCGACACCTGCTTGAGCTTGCTCGGCTCCGGATTGTACGCCACATAGGCAGTGAGCTCAGCCGTGCCGAAGCCCAGCGGGTTCGCCGACCAGGTCACCGGATAGTCGCGGTAGAGGCCCGGGAAGTACAGCTCGGGAGAGGTGCGGTAGTTCGCGAGCACGTTCTTGGTGTGCCCGTCGAACTCGACCGTGCCGAGCGGGACCTGGGTCGCGGTGATCTCGTTGTACGAGTACAGCGAGGTGGACGAGTTGTTGTAGACGCGCAGGACGTCGTGTCCGGTCGAGCTGATCTGGATGGCCGGCAGGCCGGGGAACTGGCGGATGACGGCGCCCTCCGTCGTCTGCGCGCCGATGAACCGGGGCTCCAGCTGCGCATCGATCTCCCCCGGGATCTGCAGAGTCACCAGGGCGACGATCGACTGCCTGATCGAGATGCTGCCGCCGGTGGCCTCGGAGGCCGGGGTCACGGCTGCCGGCAGGATGTAGGCGCCGGGGCCGAGAGTTCCCGGCACTGTCGTCGTCACGGTGATCGCCGTGGTGCTGCCGGGTTCGGCGACGAACTCGGAGGGGGAGTAGCTGATGTCCGGGAACCGCGCGTCGGCGCCCGGTTGCACGGTGAGGCTGCCGTTGTTGCCCGGCACGGCGGTGACCGGTGTGATCACCACCGAGATGGCCTTGGTCGTCCCATTGGAGACCCAGAAGGTCCCCGTGCTCATCTCGCCGATCTTCGCGATGACGGGGTTGCTGGTCGGCAGCCACGAGACTGTCAGACCCGATGGCAGGGACTCCTGCTCGGTGCCGGCTCCCACAGCGGGGTCATCGGCCGTGTGCGGCATGGCGGGCCCCGCCGTGGCGGATGCGGCTGGCGCCAGCACCAGCGCGGCCATGGCGATCAGCGCGCTGAGGAGCGCTCGCCCTCGGTGGCCAGACAGCAGAGTCCTCCTACCGGGAGTCAGCATGCGGTATTCCCCGTGAACATGGGCTGGATGGTGTATCTGATGGTGCCAGTGTAGATGCCGGCCGGCTGCGTGGCGGTCAACCGGAGCGTGTTCGTCAGCACCACGGTGTCCCAGCCGCTGCCGGTCGGCCCGCTGGCGGCCCAGAGGCTCGCGGCGGTGGTGCCGGTGCTGTAGCCCACATAGGGCGTCGAACTGCCATAGGGGGAGCAGAGCGCGGCGCCCGAGCCCACGGCGGGAGTGAGCGTCGCGCTCGCAGCGAATCGGCCGTCGGGAGCGCTGGCGCTTCCGGTGGTCGGCGCCTGGGCGATCGTCGCCGTCCCACCCTCGAGCGTCAGCGGCGTGGCCTGCACGAGCACGCGATAGCCGTTCGGGGCGTTCGTCTGGATCGCCAGCGCGACGGAGGCGACGGAGGGGGTGGAGATGCCCGGGATCATCAGCAGCGTGATGCGGGTGGAGCCGTCGGCGTCGACCGTGCAGTACACGGCGGGGGCCAGGCAGGTGGTCGTCAGGGCGAGCGATTGGGCGACCAGCGTCACGGTGTTCGACTGGGCGGTGTCGATCGTCCCCGAGGCGTCACGGGTCGAGACCGTGGAGGTGTACGTGCCGACGCTCGTCGAGTTGATGAGGCCGCTGATCGTGATCGCGATCGCGGTGCCCTGGTTGACCATGACCGGGGTGAACGACACGGTGAGGACGGATCCGGCCAGGGCGACGCTCGCTCCGGCGGCGATCGCGGGAGAGATCGAGCTCAGCACGGGCGTGCCGCTGGTTCCGGGCGGAACGGTCATGGTCACGGAGGAGAGCTGGGCCGTCGACGCTGTCGTGAAGCCGTAGCCGTAGACGGCCTTGTCGGTGCCGGCGACCGTGCGGTCGGTCGTCCAGCTCGTGGCAGCGAGCGGTCCGCCGACGAAGGTCACGGGGGTCGTGGTGCCCGAGTCGATCGATCCGCCCGAGTTCTTGGTGCTGATCGCCGAGGTGTAGTTGCCGGGGGAGGGCGCGTTCGTCATGCCGAGCACGGTGATGGCGAACGCGGTGCCGGACGGTATCCAGGTCGCGGTGAAGGTGATGTGCAGGGTCGTGCCGACAAGCACGAGGGAAGCCGGGGGCAGGGTGGTGGACTGCCCGGGTGGCGGGGTGATGGTGATCGACCCGAGCGTGGGCGTGCCACCGGTGCCGTTCGGCACTGTCAGGGTCAGTTCGTCGATGCTGTGGTTCGATGCTGCCGTGAAACCGTATTGGTAGGTGACCCCCGTGGCGTTCGTCTTCTTCGAGCTCTGCGTCCAGCTGAGCCCGGTCAGCACCGTCGAGGTGAAGGTGACCGAGGTGGTGACGCCGGATGCCAGGATGGCCGTGCCCGAGTCCATCACGGTGATGGTCGAGGTGTAGGTGCCTTCGGTCGTGGTGTTCGTCATGCCGCTGACGGAGATGGAGGCCGCGGTGCCGATCGGCAGAAGGGTCGCCGGGAACGAGTAGATCAGCGTCTTGTCGACGATGCTCAGCGTCCCCCCGGCGATCGCCGACGGGCTCACCGATTGCAGCACGGGGGTGCCGCTGGTTCCCGCCGGCAGGCTCATGGTGATGGCGCCGATGGACGAGACGTTGGAGATCACGAACTCGTAGCCGTAGACGGTCCCGGTTCCGCCGATCGCCGTCGAGCTGACCGACCAGATCGGTGTGCCCAGGGTGGTGGAGCTCAGAGAGAGGGTGGGGGAGGTGCCGGAGGCGAGCGCGGTGGTGTTGTACTTGGTCGTGATGGCCGAGGTGTACGTGCCCGGGAAGCTGGTGTTCTTCAGCCCGGTGACCCCGATCAGGAAGGTGGTGCCGTTGCCGAAGTATTGGGCGGTGAACGAGTAGGTGATGGTGGTGCCCGAGCGGGACACCTGCTGATTCGCCGGGGTGACGTAGCTCTGGGCGTTCGGGTCGTAGATGGTGATGGTTCCCAGCCCCGGAGTGCCGCTGGTGCCGCTGGGCACCGTCATGGTGATCGACGAGATGGTGGCCGCCGAGGTGGTGAGCCCGAAGGTGTAGGTGACGTTCGTCGCATCCGTGGTGGTGGACGAGGCGTTGAAGGCCAGGGAGGTGAGCACCGTCGAGGTGAAGGTGACCGACGGGGTGGTGGCGGAGGCGACGACATCGGTGCCGTTGTAGGCGATGATCGATGCCGCGTAGATCGAGGGCGTCGAGGAGTTCGTGATGCCGCGGATCTGGATGTTGAGGGTGTTCGTGCTGTTGACCGAGACCGGGGAGGGCAGTGTGTAGGTGATCAGCTGGCCGACGAGCGTGACCGTTCCGCCCGCGATGGCCGAAGGCGACACCGTCCCGACCGTCGGGGTGCCGCCGGTGCCCGGTGGGACGCTCATGGTGATCGACGAGATCGTCGCCGTGGCCGACAGGCCGAAGCTGTAGTTGTAGTCCACATTCGTGACCCCCACCGAGGTCGAGGTCGCCGACCACGACAGCGCGGTGAGGGTGATGGCGGTGAAGGTGACCGTCTGGGTGGTCCCGGAGTCGACCGGTCCCGGCAGCGGGTTGTCCGGGGTGTAGGTGACGATCTGCGACTTGTAGTCGCCCGCGGTGGGCGTGTTGCTCAAGCCGAGCACTTCGATCGAGACGATCGTGTTCGCGGGCACGCTCACCGATGTGAACGACATGGTCAGGGTCGTGCCCGAGAGCGATATGGCCTGCGCCGCGGGGACGATCGCATAGGTGGGCGCCTGGAAGCTGGTCACGCCCAGAGTGGGGGTGCCGCTCGTCCCGGAGGGGACGGTCATCGTGATCTTGTCGAGCCAGGCCTGGGTGCCGGTCGTGAATCCGAAGGTGTAGGCGGCATCCGAGGCTCCCGCGACCGTCGAGGACGACGCCCAGCTCATGGCGCTCAGTCCCGCGGCGGTGAAGGAGACGCTGGGCGTGGTGCCCGAGGCGGTCGTGGTGGCGCCCTGGTAGACCACGATGGTGGAGGCTATGGTCGCCCGGGTCGGCGTGTTGGTGAGCCCGGTGAACTGCAGGGTGATCGTCGTCCCGGTTGGCAGTGTCTTGGCCGGGAAGCTGTAGGTGAGCTGCTGGCCGGACAGCGCGACCGTGCCGCCCGCGATCGATGCCGGGGTCACCGTTCCCACGGCGGGCGTGCCTGCCGTGCCGGCGGGCACGGTCAGCGTCACGGAGTCCATGGTCGTGTTCTCGGTGAGGGCGAAGCCGAAGGTGTAGACGACCCCGGTGGCGTTGACGTTCGTCGCGCTGGCGGTCCAGGCGGTGTTCGTCACCGTGCTGGTCTGCCCGACGAAGGTGACATCCGGTGTCGTCCCCGAGTCGTAGGGACCCGCGGGGCTGGTCGCCATGGTCGCGATCGCGGCCCGGTACGTCCCCGGGTTCGAGGTGTTGGTCAAGCCGTTCACCGTGATAGCGACCACTGTGGAGGGCTGCAGGTAGGTCGAGGAGAAGGCGACGGTGAGCAGTGTGCCACTGCGGGTGATGGTGGGGCTGGGGATGTTGATGTTGTAGCCGGCGTTGGCGGTCAGCGAGCCGATGCTCGGCGTTCCCGAGGTACCCGGCGGCAGCGAGAGGGTGAAGCCGGTCATGTTCTGGCCGGTGGGTCGCGTCGTGAAGCCGTAGGTGTACGACGCGCCGGTGGCGCCGGCGGCGGTCGAGCTGACCGACCAGGACAACCCGCTGAGCAGGCTCGAGGTGAACGAGAGCGGTGCGGTGAGGCCGGAGTCCACGGCGGCGCCGGCGTTCCGCGTGATCACGACCTTGGAGTAGGTCCCTGCGGTGCTGGTGTTGGTGAGCCCGCCGATCCTGACCCTGATGGCCGTCCCCGCGGCCACCGAGGTCGAGGTGAAGGTGTAGCTCAGCGTCGTTCCCGAGAGCGTCAGCGTGCCGCCCCCGATCGCGGAGGGGGTGGCCGAGACCAGGGTGGGCGTGCCGGCGGTTCCGGGCGGGACGGTGAACGCGATGCTAGAGAGGGTGGAGGCCGTGGTCGTGGTCAGCCCATAGGCGTAGTTGACGGATGCGGCCCCGGTCTGGGTGCTGGATGCCGTCCACGAGATGTCGGTGAGCGCGGTCGCTGTGAAGGCGAATGCCGGAGTGGTGCCCGAGTCCACCGTCGTGCCGCCGTTACGGGTGGCGATGGCCGAGGTGTAGCTGCCGGGTGTCGTGGTGTTGGTCAGCCCGCCGATCTTCAGGGAGACGACGGGGTTGTTCTGGAAGTAGACCGAGCCGAAGCTGAAGGTCAGCGTGGTGCCGCTCAGCGACACGCTCTGACCGCTCAACCCGATCGCATAGGCGCCGATCGCGCTGGCGGACACGATGGTGGGCGTGCCCGTGGTCCCGGCCGGCACGCTCATGGTGAAGGAGCTGAGGTTGCCCATGGTGGGCACCGTGAAGGTGTAAGAATATGTGACACCGGTGGCTCCGGTGGTCGAGGAGCTGGCTTCCCACGCCATATTCGTCAGCCCCGCGGCGTCTGCGGGCACGACGAAGGCCAGCGGGGGCAGCAGCGCGGCGAAGAAGGCGCCGATCGCGAAGAGCGTCGACTTCTTGCTGTGGACATAGCGCCCACGTCTGCGACCCCGCGGCTTGACGGCCGTCGGGTCCACGGTTCTATCCGCTCGGGTAAGTGGCTAGGTTCTCGGTTATCGGGTTATGTGCCAGGCTGGGTGACGGGGCACGGTGTTCGGGTTCGTCCTGGATCGCCGGTGGATGAGGTCTCGGGTGAAGCCTCGGCAAGCCATAGACCATTCGATTCTACCCGAAGATCCGGGCGACTCCAGGTGTTCTGCGACATTGGTCGGTACTAATGTGGGTCGGCACTAGTCGGTCGGTACTAGTGGGTTGGTACTAGTGGGTCGGTACTAATGCCGTTCGGTACCAGATGCCGGTAGATGCCGGTAGATGCCGGTAGGTACCAGATGCCGGTAGGTGCTGGACATTCGCCGGACTGGATGTCGAAGATCGGGCGATGCGTGGTGCCGGCGGGCTCGTCGGCCGCTCGGCCGCTCGGCCGTCTGTTCTCCCGTCTGTTCTCCTGTTCTGTTCTGCTGTCCTGTTCTGCTGTCCTGTTCTGCTGTCCTGTTCTCCTGTTCTCCTGTTCTCCCTTCTGTTCGACGGCGGGATGTTGCCCCAGCCCCGGACGGGCTTAGGCTGGAGTTTTGCGCCGGACGCGATCCGGTGGATGCACGCGGACGGCGCGGCGGTCGCGCGCCGAACGGCAGGCGGCACGGGTATCACGACGATCACGAGCACGACGATCACGAGTATGAGGGGTAGCGGTGAAAGCGATCCGGCGATTCACAGTGCGGGCGGTCCTGCCGGAAGCGCTGAGCGGATTGGAGGAGCTGGCCGGCAACCTGCGCTGGTCGTGGCATCGGCCGACCTGGCGGCTCTTCGAGCAGATCTCGCCCGAGCTCTGGGAGACCCTGGAGCATGATCCGATCGGGCTGCTGGGCTCCGTGGAGCCGGGACGGCTGGATGAGCTGGCCGCCGATCGCGACTTCGTCGAGCGGGTCGAGGCGGCTGTGCAAGACCTGCGCAGCTACCTGCGCGAGCCGCGCTGGTATCAATCCCTCGACGCCGACGCGCCGAAGGCCATCGCCTACTTCTCGCCGGAGTACGGCATCGCGACGGCACTGCCGCAGTACTCGGGCGGCCTGGGCATCCTCGCCGGCGACCACCTGAAGAGCTCATCCGACCTGGGCGTGCCGATCGTCGGCGTCGGCCTCTTCTACCGCTCCGGCTACTTCCGGCAGAGCATCTCCCGCGAGGGGTGGCAGGAGGAGAGCTATCCGGTGCTCGACCCCGATGGGATGCCGCTGCGGGTGCTGCGCCACCCCGACGGGAGTGCCGCGCTGGTCGCGCTGGCATTGCCGGATGACCGCGCACTCTACGCGCGCATCTGGCAGGCCTTCGTGGGGCGCATCCGTCTGCTGCTGCTCGACACCGACATCCCCGAGAACGAGGAGTCGCTGCGCTCGGTGACCGACCGGCTCTACGGCGGCGGCGGCGAGCACCGGCTGCTCCAGGAGATCCTGCTCGGCATCGGCGGGGTCCGGGCCATCAAGCTCCTCGACCAGCTCACCGACGCCCCGAGCCCGGAGGTGTTCCACACCAACGAGGGGCATGCCGGCTTCCTCGGTCTCGAGCGGATCAGCGATCTGGTGCGCGCGGGCCTGTCGTTCGCCCAGGCGCTCGAGGTGGTGCGCGCCGGAACCCTCTTCACCACGCACACCCCCGTGCCCGCGGGCATCGACCGCTTCGACGCGGCCCTGATCGAGCGGTACTTCAGCGGGGACCTGCTGCCCGGGGTGGACGTCGCCGAGGTGCTGGCGCTGGGCGCCGAGGACTACGAGGGCGGTGCGCCCGACACCTTCAACATGGCGGTGATGGGCCTGCGCCTCGCGCAGCGGGCCAACGGCGTCTCGCGACTGCACGGCGAGGTGAGCCGCGGCATGTTCGGCCCGCTCTGGCCCGGCTTCGACAAGACGGAGGTGCCGATCACCTCGGTGACCAACGGCGTGCACGCGCCGACCTGGACCGATGGCACCCTGGTCGAGCTCTCGGAGTCCCGTTTCGGAACGCCGGACACCACGACCGCGGACTGGTCCTCGGACGTCGTTCCCGATCTGGAGCTCTGGGCGGTGCGGAACCGGATGCGCGCCCAGCTCGTCGAGGACGCCCGGCATCGCATCGCCGCCGCCTGGGTCGAGCAGAACCCCGGTCTGGTCGTCCCGGCGTGGTTCTCCGAGCTGCTCGATCCCGCCGTGCTGACCATCGGCTTCGCCCGTCGTGTGCCGACGTACAAGCGGCTCACCCTCATGCTGCAGGACCAGGACCGGCTGCGCTCGCTGCTGCTCTCGAAGGACCATCCGGTGCAGATCGTCGTCGCCGGCAAGTCCCATCCCGCCGACGACGAGGGCAAGCGCCTCATCCAGCGCCTCATCGAATTCGCCGCCGAACCCGAGCTGCGCACCCGCATGGTGTTCCTGCCGAACTACGACATCTCGATGGCGCGGGTGCTCTATCCCGGTACCGACATCTGGCTGAACAACCCGCTGCGCCCGCTCGAGGCCTGCGGCACGAGCGGCATGAAGGCGGCGCTCAACGGCTCGCTCAACCTCTCGATCCTCGACGGCTGGTGGGCCGAGTTCTACGACGAGGAGAACGGCTGGGCGATCCCCTCCGCGGATGCGGCGGGCGATGCCGCGGAGCGCGACGCGATGGAGGCGGAGTCGCTCTACGACCTGATCGAGCATCAGATCGCGCCGAGGTTCTACGACCGCGATGGCGACGGGGTGCCGGTTCGCTGGCTCCAGTCGATCCGTCACTCGCTGGCGACGCTGTCGCCGCAGCTCTCCGCCGACCGGATGGTGCGGGAGTACGTCGATCGACTGTACCTGCCGGCGGCTCGGGCCGAGCGGGCCATGACCGCGGACTCGTTCCAGGCGGCGGCCGAGCTGGCCGGGTGGAAGGAGCGCGTGCGGGCGACCTGGCCGTCGGTGGCGGTCACGCATGTCGAGTCCGGGGGAGTGGATGCGACCCCGCAGGTCGGCGACGAGCTGCATGTGCGTGCCTATGTCGACCTGGATGGCCTGGGACCGGATGACGTGCAGGTCGACGTCGTCTACGGGCGGGCCCGCAACGGCGACAATCTCGACGATGTCGCGCATGTCACCCTGGTGGCCGACCCCGCGCTGGACGCGAAGACGGCCGGATCGGCCTCGGTGCAGTTCAGCGGGACCGTGCCGCTGAACCGCGCCGGCAGCTTCGGCTACACCGTGCGGGTGGTGCCCCGGCATCCGCTGCTGGCCAGCCCGGCCGAGCTCGGCCTGGTCGCCCTCGCCGTGCCCTGATGGTCCTCAGCGCGCGTGCAGCAGCATCATCGACGTGCCCCTGACGCCGATCGTCGTGCCGGGCGCATGCCCGGTCTCGGCGGCCGCGTCATCGGCGCTGTCATCGGCGCTGTCCCAGAGCAGCGTGTATGCGGCGACCCCCTCGTGCGCCGGCAGGGTCACCTCGGTGTCGTCTTCGAGGCCGTGCACGATGAGCAGGATCCGGTTCGGGTCCTCGGCTTCCGGCGTGGTGGCTGCCAGGAACTGCAGGGTGCGCTCGGCCGGCGAGTCCCAGTCCTGCACCGACATGGACTCGCCCGCGGCGTTGAACCAGTCCATCTGCGTCGCCGTGGGGATGGTCTCGCCGAAGACCCCGTAGTCCAGCGGCCGCAGAGCCGGATGCTCCCGCCGCAGCCGCAGCAGCCTCCTGACGACCGCGCGCAGCCCCCGCTGCCAGTCCTCGAGCTCCCAGGGCAGCCAGGTGAGCGCGTTGTCGTGGCAGTAGGCGTTGTTGTTGCCGCGCTGCGTGCGGCCGATCTCGTCGCCCGCCGTGATCATCGGCACGCCGGCGGAGAGGAGCAGGGTCCCGAGCAGGTTCCGCATGGCCTTGCGCCGGTCGGCGAGGATCGTCTCGTCATCCGTCGCCCCCTCCACCCCGTGGTTGTAGGAGTGGTTGTCGTCGGTGCCGTCCCGGTTGTTCTCGCCGTTGCCGAGGTTGTGCTTCTGGTCGAAGGAGACCAGGTCGGTCAGGGTGAAGCCGTCATGGGCGGTCACGAAGTTGATCGACGCCACCGGGCCGCGCTCCGCGGCGCTCCTCGAGGGGCTCCCCGCGGAGAAGGTGTCGGATGAGCCGGCCAGCTTCGTCGCCAGCCGTCCGATGCCGATCGACGCGGTGCCGTGCGCGCGGGCCGCGGCCACGTCGGTGAGCCAGAAGTCCCGCACGCGATCGCGGTAGCGGTCGTTCCACTCCGACCAGCCCTCCGGGAAGTTGCCGAGCTGCCATCCGCCCATCCCGACGTCCCAGGGCTCGGCGATCAGCTTCACCCCTGCCAGCAGCGGGTCGCTCGCGATGGCCGTCAGCAGCGGATGCTGCGGGTCGAAATGGTGGGCGGCATCCCGGCCGAGCGCCGCCGCCAGGTCGAAGCGGAAGCCGTCGATCTGCACCTCGTTCGCCCAATAGCGCAGGCTGTCGAGGATGAGGCGCTGCACGGCCGGGGTCGCGGTGTTCACGGTGTTGCCGCATCCGGTGACGTCGATGTAGCCGCCGTCGACCTGCTGGCGATAGTACGAGGCGTTGTCGAGGCCGCGCAGCGAGGTGGTCGGACCCCCGGGGCCCTCCTCGGCGGTGTGGTTGTACACCACGTCGAGGATCACCTCGATGCCCGCCTCGTGCAGCAGCCGCACCATGCCCTTGAGCTCGCGCAGCACGGCCGCCGGTCCCTCGCGCTGCGCCCGCGGCGAGGCGTAGGCGGTGTGCGGGGCGAAGTAGGCCAGCGTGTTGTAGCCCCAGTAGTTCTCGAGCCCCTGCTTGATCAGGCGCTGTTCGGTGGTGAATTGGTGCACCGGCAGCAGCTCGACGGCGGTCACGCCGAGATCGAGCAGATAGGCGATGGTGGTCTCGTGCGCGAGCCCGGCGTAGCTGCCGCGCAGCGTCTTCGGCACGCCCTGGCTCAGCTTCGTGAGGCCCTTGACGTGCGCCTCGTAGATGACGGTGTCCCGGAGGGGCGTCGCCGGCTTGCGGGTGCCGCCCCAGTCGAAGTGCTCGTGCTGCACGACCGAGCGCCAGCCGTTCCCGGGGACCTTGATGAGACCCCGGGCATAGGGGTCGAGCAGCTGCCGGTCGGGGTCGAAGTCGTGCCCGGGCCCCGACGGACCGGAGGCGCGGATGGCGTAGGCGGTTCCGGGGGTCAGCGATGCGGTGGCGGCGGACCACACCCCGCTGTCGTCGCGGCCCATCGGGATGCGCTCCGTGACCCATTCCGGGTCCTTCGGGGAGAAGATGCACAGCTCCATGGCGGTCGCGTTCGCGGACCAGACCCGCAGCTCGCCGCCGCCCTCTCCGACGCGCACCCCGAGGTCACGGAGCGGATCGGCCTGCCCGGCTGGAGTCTGCCCGGCTGGAAGCTGCCCGGCTGGAAGCTGCTCGGCTGGAGGCTGCCCGGTCGGAGTCTGCCCGGCCGGGGTGAGCCCGTCGATGCCGGGCAGGCCCGTGGACGCCGAGACCGCTGTCGCATTCGCGATGTCGGGCGTCTCGGTCACAGGCACGCGTTCTAGAGTAATGTCTTCGGGCTCTCGCGCTCGCTGGAGGATCGCTGAACGGAGGCGTCGATGACCGTCTATCTGGACCATGCGGCGACCACGCCCATGCTCCCGGCGGCGCTCGAGGCGTACACCTCGGCGCTCGGGCTGGTCGGCAACCCCTCCTCGATCCACTCCCAGGGGCAGAGCGCCAGGCGGATGCTGGAGGAGGCCCGCGAGCGGGTCGCCGCCTCGCTGGGGTGCGACCCGATCGAGGTGGTGTTCACCTCCGGCGGGACCGAGTCGGTGAACCTCGCGATCAAGGGACTGTTCTGGGAGCGGAACCTGTCTATCGAAGCGTCCAGATCCCCTGCACCGCTATCGCGCCCCCGCCCCCGCATCCTCGCCCCCCACGGCGAGCACCACGCCACCGTCGACACCCTCGAGTGGCTCGCCCGCTACGAGGGGGCGGTCGTGGAGTGGCTCCCCGTCGACGAGCTCGGCCGGATCCGCCTGGATGCCCTCGGGGCCGCGCTGCAGCAGCCGGACGACATCGCGCTCGTCACGCTCATCTGGGCCAACAACGAGGTCGGCACCGTCCAGCCGGTCGCGGAGGTCGTCGCGCTGGCGGCCGAGCACGGCATCCCGGTGCACGCCGACGCCGTGGCCGCCTACAAGCATCTGCCCCTCGGCTTCGCCTCCACCGGACTGGCCGCGCTCAGCGTCTCGGCCCACAAGATCGGCGGCCCGCTCGGCATCGGAGCGCTGGCGGTCTCCCGCTCGACCTCGCTCATGCCGCTCATCCACGGCGGCGGCCAGCAGCGCCGGCTGCGGTCGGGGACCCAGGACGCGCCGGCGGCGGCCGCCTTCGGGGTCGCGGCCGGCCATCCGCTCGACATCGCGGAACTCGCCCGGCTGCGCGATCGGGTGATCGAGGGGGTGCGCGCCGCCGTGCCCTCGGCCGTGCTCCGAGGCGATCCGGTGGGAAGGCTCGCCACCAACGCGCATTTCACCTTCCCGGGCTGCGAGGGGGATTCGCTGCTGCTCCTGCTCGACCTGGCGGGTGTGTCGGTGAGCACCGGCTCGGCCTGTCAGGCGGGCGTGCCGGAGGCCTCGCATGTGCTGCTCGGCATGGGCGTGGACGAGACGGATGCCCGCGGGGCTCTGCGCATCACCGTGGGCCACACCACCACCGACGCGGATGTCGACGCATTCCTGGCGGCGCTGCCCGAAGCGCATGCCCGTGCCGTTTCGGCCGGCCTGGCCGCCCGGGAGGTATCCCGCTCCTGAGCCGCCCGGAGCTCCTGCTCGGATGCGTCTGGAGGTCCCGCTGGATCCGCCCGGAGACCCCGCTGGATTCGCCCGGATGTCCGGTTCGACAAAAATCTATGGCACATGTAATCTTTTTGTTGCACATCTAGGTTTCCGGCAGAAGGCGGCTCTCAGACCATGAGCGAGACGGTCATCCCGACCGGGCGGCTGAGCGATCGCCTGGCGGCGATCGCGAGCCCGCAGCGCATGCACATCGTCGCGGCGCTCGCGGGCGAGCGCTTGCATGTGAGCGAGCTCGCCCGGCGGGTCGGGATGTCGCGGGCCCTGCTCTACATGCACCTGAACAAGCTCGAGGAGGCCGGTTTCGTGACCGGCGAGCTCGCGCTGTCCGAGGACGGGAAGGCGCTGAAATACTTCGACGCCGTCCCCTTCACCCTGACCATCGACCTGCCGGCGATCGTCGCCGCAGTCGAAGACCGCCCCGGAAGCACCCCCGGGGACGTGCCTGACAACCCCACGGACAGTCCCACGGACAGAGTCCCACAGACAGCCAGTCCCACGGACAACCCAACAGACAGCCCCACGGACAACCCCGAAAGAGAGTGACCACCGCATGGATTTCCTGAACAACTTCTGGTTCTGGGTCGCCCTGATCGCCATCATGGGCATGATCACGGCCGCGATCAGCAACGCCGTCGACAAGTCGAACAAGACCAAGGTCAAGGTGGCGGAGCTGCAGGCCGGAGGCGACTACCGCCGGCTGCACGAGGAGGCCGCGAGCCTGAACGCCCAGGTCATCGACCGGCTCAGCGCCGTCGAGGCCAAACTGGCCGCTGTGGAGAAGACCCTCACCGATATCCCGTGATGCCAGCCGTGCCGGGGCTTCAGGCGCCGCGCGGTGCGGACCGCCTCGCTGCTTGCTTCCCGGTACCCGGTGATGTGCCCCCTCGTAGGCTCCCGCGCATCCCGGTTCGAACCGGGTTTAAACTAGTGCGGTGAAAGTCCTGGCGGCCATGAGCGGGGGAGTCGACTCCGCCGTCGCGGCTGCGCGCGCCGTGGATGCGGGGCACGAGGTGGTCGGCGTCCACCTGGCGTTGAGCCGCATGCCCGGCACCCTGCGCACCGGCAGCCGCGGTTGCTGCACGATCGAGGATTCGATGGATGCGCAGCGCGCGGCCGACGTCATCGGCATCCCCTACTACGTCTGGGACTTCTCCGAGCGCTTCAAGCTGGACGTCGTCGACGACTTCGTCGCGGAGTACGCGGCCGGGCGCACCCCGAACCCCTGCATGCGCTGCAATGAGCGGATCAAGTTCGCCGCGGTGATGGAGAAGGCCCTCGACCTCGGATTCGATGCGGTCGTCACCGGGCACTATGCGAGCATCCGGGTCGACGACCGGGGGAACAGGGAGCTGCATCGCGCCGCCGATTGGGCGAAGGACCAGTCGTATGTGCTGGGGGTGCTGACCGCCCAGCAGCTGGAGCATGCGATGTTCCCGCTCGGATCGACGCCCTCGAAGGCCGAGGTGAGAGCGGAGGCCGCAGTCCGCGGGCTGAGCGTCGCCGCCAAGCCGGACAGCCACGACATCTGCTTCATCCCGGACGGGGACACGCGCGGCTGGCTCGCGGAACGGGTCGGCGCCTCCGAGGGCGCGATCGTCGAGCGCGACGGCACCGTGGTCGGCCGGCATGGCGGCGCGGAGGGGTTCACGGTCGGGCAGCGCAAGGGACTGTCGATCGGCGCGCCCGCCCCCGACGGCAGGCCGCGCTTCGTGCTCCAGGTGCGGCCCGTCGACAACACCGTCGTGGTGGGCCCGCGGGAGGCGCTCGCGCTCGCCGAGCTGGCGGGAGGGCGCTACAGCTGGGCCGGGCAGCCGCCGCAGGATGCGCACGAGCCGTTCGCCTGCGAGGTGCAGGTGCGCGCCCATGCCGATCCGGTCCCGGCCATCGCCGTGCTGCGGCTCACCCCGAACGGCAGCTCCGAACTCGCCATCACGCCGGACGAGCCGCTGTTCGGCGTCTCCCCGGGCCAGACGGCGGTCCTCTACCGCGGCACGCGGGTGCTCGGGCAGTGCACGATCGACCGCACTGTCAGCGCCGTCCCGGCCGGGGTCGCCGTCTAGATGTACTCGGCAGGTCGGCGGGCGAGCTTCCGAGGCCGCGATCTGGCCCGGCCGGGCAGTGGCGGTGTCCCCTCCCACGCCTAAGCTTGAAGGGTGGCGGATCTGGTTGAGGAGACCGATGGCGGGCTGGCTGCGGCGCGTGTCGAGGCCGAGGGGCTGACCACCCGCATCCTCGAGCTCCGCGAGGCCTATTACGAGCGGGACGCGTCGATCGCCTCCGACGAGGAGTACGACGCCCTCATGCACCGGCTGGAGGAGCTCGAGCGCGAGTTCCCGGTGCTCCAGGGCCAGGACAGCCCCACGCAGACGGTCGGCGGTCGGGCGCAGACGACGCTCTTCGACCCGGTGATGCATACCGAGCGCATGCTGAGCCTGGACAACGTCTTCTCGATCGACGAGTTCCGCTCCTGGGCCGAGCGGGTGGAGCGGGCGGCGGGACGCCCGGTGCACTACCTCTGCGAGCTGAAGATCGACGGTCTGGCGATCAGCCTGCGCTATGAGCACGGCGTGCTGGCGACGGCGGCCACCCGCGGCGATGGCGTGGTCGGCGAGGACGTGACCGAGAACATCCGCTGGATGCCCGGCATCCCCCGGCGGCTGAGCGGCAGCGGTCATCCGCCCCTGGTCGAGGTGCGCGGCGAGGTGTTCTTCGAGGTCGCGGCCTTCGAGGAGCTGAACGCCGCGCAGGCCGAGGCGGGGGACCGCGTCTTCGCGAACCCCCGGAACGCGGCCTCGGGCAGTCTCCGCCAGAAGGAGGAGGGCAAGAACGAGGCCCAGCTGGAGCGGATGCGCGCCCGGATCGGTCGCCTCAGCATGCTGGTCCACGGCATCGGCGCGTGGCCCGACCCGCCGGTGCGTGCCCAATCCGAGGTCTATGAGCTGCTGCGATCCTGGGGCCTGCCCACCAGCTCCCATTACCGGGTGGAATCGGCTATCGACGGGGCGGCCGGGTTCATCGAGCACTACGGGGAGCATCGCGACAGCGTCGAGCACGAGATCGACGGCGTCGTGGTGAAGGTCGACGAGCTGGCGCTGCACGACGAGCTCGGCACGACCAGTCGGGCGCCGCGCTGGGCGATCGCGTACAAGTATCCGCCGGAGCAGGTGAACACGAAGCTGCTCGACATCGTGGTGAGCATCGGCCGCACCGGCCGGGCGACGCCTTTCGCCGTGATGGAGAAGGTGCGGGTCGCCGGCAGCGAGGTGCGGCAGGCGACCCTGCACAACCAGGACGTCGTGAAGGCCAAGGGCGTGCTCATCGGCGACACGGTGGTGATCCGCAAGGCCGGCGACGTGATCCCGGAGGTGCTCGGCCCGGTCGTCGAGCTGCGCGACGGCAGCGAGCGCGAGTTCGTGATGCCCGCAGACTGTCCCGAGTGCGGCACCCCGCTGGCTCCCGCGAAGCCCGGGGACGTCGATCTGCGCTGCCCGAACGCCGAGAGCTGTCCGGCCCAGGTCCGGGGCCGGCTCGAGCACATCGCGAGCCGTGGCGCCCTCGACATCGAGGTGCTGGGCGAGGTCGCTGCTGCGGCGCTGACCCAGCCGCTCCGCCCGGCAGAGCCGCCCCTGCACACGGAGGCCGGCCTCTTCGAGCTCACCATGGCCGACCTGTTCCCCATCGCGGTGGTCGTGCGGGATGCCGAGACGGGGCTGCCGAAGCTGGTGGATGACGGCAAGCCGAAAGAGGTCACGCCCTTCCGGCGGCTGCGAGGCAAGAGGGACGCCCCCTTCGATCCCTCGGCCGAGGAGTTCGCGGGGGACGAGCAGCATGTCCCTTCCGAGAGTGCGCGTCGCCTCCTCGCGAACCTCGAAGGAGCCAAGGCGAAGCCGCTCTGGCGCTTTCTGGTCGCCCTGAACATCCGGCATGTGGGGCCGGTCGCGGCGCGTGCCCTGGCGGACCACTTCGGCTCGCTCGACGCGATCCGCAGCGCCACCCGGGAGGAGCTGGCCGCGGTCGACGGGGTCGGGCCCATCATCGCCGATGCGGTGCTGGACTGGTTCGAGGTCGATTGGCATCTCGAGATCGTGCGGCGCTGGGCGGATGCGGGCGTCCCCTTCGCGACGCCCGGTCACCCGGGCCCCGGCAACGCCGCGACCGCCGACGGCCCGCTCGCCGGCCTCACGGTCGTCGTGACCGGGTCGATCGAGGGCTACACCCGGGAGGGCGCCCAGGAGGCGGTGATCTCCGCGGGCGGCAAGGCGGCGTCCAGCGTGTCGAAGAAGACGGATTTCGTGGTGGCCGGTCCGGGAGCCGGGTCGAAGCTCACCAAGGCGGAGGCCCTGGGGCTGCGCATCCTGGACGCCGAGCAGTTCGCGCTGCTGCTGGAGCGCGGACCGGATGCGCTCAGCCCCGAAGCGCTCAACCCCGAAGCGCTCGATGAGTCGCCGGTCGAGTAGCAGCGCAGTCGGTCTGCCGGTCAGCTAGCAGCGCAGCCCGCGTGCATCGGAATCCTGGTCAAGCTCCATGGCTTCATCGCGCCGATAGAATCGTCTAGTCCCCTTCGGGCTAGCTGGGATTAGTCCAAGGCCCAGCCCACGAACACGGAGCCGTATGTCCGACATCACAGCCGAGCAGGTCCGCCATCTGGCGAGCCTCGCCCGGATCGCTTTGACGCCCGAAGAGACCGAGAAGCTCGCCGGTGAGCTGGCGGTGATCATCGACTCGATCGCGAAGGTCTCCGAGGTCGCGACGCCGGAGGTGCCGGCGACCAGCCACCCGATCCCGCTGAGCAACGTGTTCCGTCCCGATGTCGTGGGCGAGACGCTGACGCAGGAGCAGGCGCTCTCCGGGGCGCCCGAGCGACGCGATGGCCGGTTCGTGGTCTCGGCGATCCTGGGGGAGGAGCAATGAGCGCGGCATCCGGGCCCGGGGCCACCGGCCTGATCGCGCTCAGCGCCGCGGAGCTCGCCGAGAGGCTCAGCGCCGGAGAGGTCTCCAGCGTCGAGGCGACCCGTGCGCATCTCGAGCGGATCGAGGCCGTCGAACCGGACGTCCACGCCTTCTTGCACGTCTCATCCGCCGCGCTGGAGACCGCTGCCGCCATCGACGCCAGGCGGTCGGCGGGCGAGCAGCTCGGCCCGCTGGCCGGCGTGCCGGTCGCCATCAAGGATGTGCTGTGCACCGTCGACATGCCGTCGACGGCCGGGTCGCGGATGCTCGAGGGCTGGATCCCGCCCTATGACGCCACGGTGGTGCGCCGGCTGCGCGATGCCGGCCTGGTGCCGATCGGCAAGACGAACATGGACGAGTTCGCGATGGGCTCGTCGACCGAGTACTCGGCGTTCGGGCCGACCCGGAATCCCTGGGATCTCGAGCGGATCCCCGGCGGCTCCGGAGGCGGGAGTGCGGCGGCCGTCGCGGCCTTCGAGGTTCCGCTGGCGCTCGGCAGCGACACCGGCGGCTCGATCCGGCAGCCGGCGGCGGTCACCGGCAGCGTCGGGGTGAAGCCGACCTACGGCGGCGTGTCGCGCTATGGCGCGATCGCACTGGCCTCCTCGCTCGACCAGGTGGGGCCGGTCAGTCGCACCGTGCTGGACGCCGCCCTGCTGCACGATGTGATCGGCGGCCACGACCCCCGCGACTCGACATCGTTGACGGATGAATGGCCCAGCTTCGCCGCGGCCGCCCGGGAGGGTGCATCCGCCGGCTCGCTCGCCGGCCTCCGCGTCGGGGTCGTCGAGCAGCTGAACGGCACCGGCTTCCAGCCGGGGGTCCGTGCCCGGTTCGACGAGACGCTGGAGCTGATCGCCGCCGCCGGCGCCGAGATCGTGGAGGTCTCGGCACCGAGCTTCGACTACGCGATCGCCGCGTACTACCTGATCCTCCCCGCCGAGGCGTCGAGCAATCTGGCGAAGTTCGATTCGGTGCGCTTCGGTCTGCGCGTCACGCCACCGGGCGGGGGCACGGTCGAGGATGTGATGGCCGCGACCCGCGAGGCCGGCTTCGGCCCCGAAGTGAAGCGCCGCATCATCCTGGGCACCTATGCGCTGAGCGCCGGCTACTACGACGCCTACTACGGCAGCGCGCAGAAGGTGCGCACGCTCATCCAGCGGGATTTCGCTCAGGCGTTCGAGCGGGCGGATGTGCTGGTCAGCCCCGCCGCGCCGACGACGGCGTTCCGCTTCGGCGAGAAGCTCGCCGACCCGCTGGCGATGTACTTGAACGATGTGACGACGATCCCCGCGAACCTCGCGGGGGTGCCCGGCATGGGCCTGCCGATGGGCCTGGCCGACGAGGACGGCCTGCCGACCGGCATCCAGGCGATGGCTCCGGCGCGCGAGGATGCGCGGCTCTACCGCTTCGGGGCGACCCTGGAAGCGCTGCTGGAGGCGTCGTGGGGGCGCAGCCTGCTGAGTCAGGCGCCCGCGCTGGGATCCGGCCTGGGGTCTGGTCTGGGGTCTGGTCCGGGATCCGGCCCGGGATCCGGCCCGGGATCCGGCCGGGGAGGAGCCCGCTGATGGCTGGACTGAATGGCGCTGCAGAGCTGATGGACTTCGACAGGGCGATCGAGCTCTTCGAGCCGGTGCTCGGCTTCGAGGTGCATGTCGAGTTGAACACCGAGACCAAGATGTTCTCCGACGCCCCGAACTTCTTCGGCGGCGAGCCGAACACGAATGTCACGCCCGTCTGCCTCGGACTGCCGGGCTCGCTGCCGGTCGTCAACGAGCAGGCGGTGCGGTATTCGATCAGCCTGGGCCTGGCCCTGGGCTGCTCCATCGCGCCGTCGAGCCGTTTCGCGCGCAAGAACTACTTCTATCCTGACCTGGCTAAGAACTACCAGATCTCGCAATACGACGAGCCGATCGCCTTCGACGGCAGCGTCGAGGTCGAGCTGGCCGATGGACGGCTGGTGCAGGTGCCCATCGAGCGAGCGCACATGGAGGAGGACGCCGGCAAGCTGACGCATATCGGCGGCGCGGCCGGTCGCATCCAGGGCGCCTCGTACTCGCTCGTCGACTACAACCGTGCCGGTGTTCCGCTGGTGGAGATCGTCACCAAGATGATCACCGGCGCCGAGTCGGATGCGCCGGAGCTGGCGAGAGCCTATGTCTCGACGATCCGTGACATCGTGGTGGCGCTGGGCATCTCGGATGCGCGGATGGAGCGCGGCAATCTGCGCTGCGACGCGAACGTCTCGCTGAGCCCGCGGGGCTCCGGCCGGCTGGGCACGAGGACCGAGACGAAGAACGTCAACTCGCTGCGCTCGGTGGAGCGCGCCGTCCGCTACGAGATCCAGCGTCAGGCGGCGGTGCTCGCCGCGGGTGGGACGATCACGCAGGAGACGAGGCATTGGCACGAGGACTCGGGCACGACCTCTCCCGGCCGGCCGAAGAGCGATGCGGACGACTACCGGTATTTCCCGGAACCGGATCTGCTGCCGGTCGAGCCTTCGGAGGCTCTGATCGAGGAGCTGCGGGCGGCGCTGCCGGAGTCTCCGGTGGTGCGGCGGCGCCGGCTGCGGGAGGCATGGGGCTTCAGCGATCTGGAGTTCCGCGATGTGGTCAACTCGGGTCTGCTCATCGAGATCGAGCAGACGGTCTCGGCCGGTGCGTCCCCGCAGGCGGCCCGCAAATGGTGGACGGGCGAGATCGCCAGGGTCGCGAATGCGGATGGGGTGGAGCCGTCCTCCCTGGTCTCCCCCGAGCAGGTGGCTGAGCTGGTGTCTCTGGTGGATTCCGGGGCTCTGACCGACCGTCTGGCTCGTCAGGCGTTGGAGGGTGTGATCGCGGGGGAGGGCTCGCCCGCGGAGGTGGTCGAGAAGCGCGGGCTCAAGGTTGTCTCCGACGACGGCGCTCTGATCGCGGCGATCGACGAGGCGCTGGCGGCTCAGCCCGATGTGCTCGAGAAGATCCGGGACGGGAAGGTGCAGGCGGCCGGCGCGGTGATCGGTGCGGTGATGAAGGCGATGAAGGGTCAGGCGGATGCCGCGCGCGTGCGCGAGCTGATACTGGAGCGCGCGGGGCAGTAGCGAGAACTGGCTGGAGTCAACCGGTCCGCTCACTCGTGCCGGCGGGTTTTCAGCCCTGCGCCCGTCAGTCGTCAGTCGTCAGTCTTCGGTCGCCGGTCGCCAGTCTCCGGTCTCTCCGGTCTCCCATCTCCGGTCGCCGGTCGCCAGCCTCCCACCGGTCACCGGCACCTGGCTCTTTACCTGCTGGTTTCCGACACCGCTGTCTCGGTGCACTTCGCTGCCGTTGTCACCTGGTTCCGTTACCTGTCTCATCATCTGGATCTCGTCACCCGGTTCCGTCATCCGATCCGCCACCTGGATCCCCGGGTTCTGTCACCTGGATCTCGCCACCCGGATCCCGTCATCGCCATTTCGTCACCCTGCTCGCGTTCGTCGTCGCTGCGACTCGCTCAGCAGATCCGTCAATGCGGCGCTCTTGCTCGGCATGGGGCGCGATCTTCGCAGCTCGTCGACATCCGGTGGCGGTATCAGCGAGTATTCCCCGCCCCGACGGCGGATCTCCCAATGATTGTTGTGGAGGAGCATATGGTGGTGGCGGCAGAGCAGGATGCCATCGGCGAGGTCCGTCCTGCCCTGGTCTCGCTGCCAATGCTCGATGTGGTGCGCTTCCGTCCAGCTCGGCGGCCGTTCGCAGTCCGGCCAGCGGCATCCGCCGTCTCGGGCCGCTAGCGCGATGCGCTGCCGGCCGCTGAAGAGGCGCTGTTCGCGACCCAGGTTGACCGCTTGGCCGCTGTCGTCGAAGACGATGGGTATGGTGCCTGCCGTGCAGGCGATGCGCTCGACGGTCTGAATAGAGACGGGGATATCGCTGCCTTCGATGCGGCCATGGCCGGAACGGCTGACGAGAGCCTCGGCACTGACCAGCACGCGCACGGCCGGTGCGCGCGATCCGACGATCTGGCGGCCCTCGGCGGTCTCCGCGGCGATCCCGATGCGGAGCAACCGCGTCACGGCGTCGTGCATGTACTGATCGGTCGTTCGCTCGTCGGTTGCGATGGCATCGGCCCATGCCTGTTCGTCGGGATCGACGAATCTCGGGCCTCCCCGCCGGGGTGAGGTCATCCTGTCGTAGAGGTCGTCCCAGAACGCGGCGGCCTCCAAGTCGGGGTCGAGGATGTAGCGGCTGAGCCCGTTGGGTCGCCGCACGCGCCGGAGGGCGCGCTCCTGGTGAATCGCGCTTTCCCGCTCGACGATGCCGCTCTCATCCAGGTCGTCGCGGAGGGCCCTGGCACGCTTGAAGAGTCTGTCGGCGTCCATCCCCTGCGACTCGGCGACCAGCCGCCGGGTGGCATCCGCGAGATCGCCGACGGTCACACCCGATCCGGTCGGGCCGGGACTCGGCCGACCCAGCCCCGAACGGATCGCCTTCGCGGCATCGATCGAGAGGGTTCCCGAAGCGACAGCGTTGCCGACCGCGTGCAGCCACGGCTCGCCGATCTCAGGCTGCCATTCCTCCGTCTCGGTCGGTTCGTTCTGCGCTTCGTGCATGATGGCACCGACCTGCACCAGCGTCGTCGAGTCGCGGGAGGTCAGGCCCGTCACATGGCGCACGAGCTCCTGTGGAGTCCGGAACCCTTGGCGCTGGGCCAGCCCGCCATAGCCCAGATCCCGGCGTGATCGATGGCCGACTTCGCCGGCTACCAGAGAGGAGCAGGCATCGATCGAACGGCGGATCTGCGAGAGGAGCTGCTGCGCCGAGATGAGGCTGTCGTCGTCGAGGGCCTTGACGGTATCGAGTTCCACGGCGAGAGCGGCTGCCCTCTGGTGCAGTTCCTCCACCGAGGCCACGAATACGTCTACGCTTTTCGACATGCATCCATTCTCTCAGATTCGAAGATATTTCTGAAGACTATTCAGCAAAATGTGGAGAAGAATTTATATTCGGCATTGTGGAGGAGAGGCAGGAGGTAGGGATGGGGGTCTCGGAGATTGAGGATAAAGGGATAACGGGGGAGGGAGGGAAGGAAGGGAGGGAAGGGAGGGAGGGAAGGAAGGAAGGAAGGAAGGAAGGAAGGAAGGGAAGGAGGGAAGGGAGGGAAGGGAGGGAAGGGAAGGAAGGAAGGAAGGAAGGGAGGGAGGGAAGGAAGGACAAGAAAGACGCGTGCGAGGGGATCGGAGAAGGAGGTGAGGAAAGGAGGTGAGGGGAGTAGAGAGGCGCGCGAGAGACGGAGCGGGACATCAGGGGAGTAGAGACGCGTGCGAGAGATGGAGCGGGACGCGAGGGGGTAGTAAAGACGCGCGCGAGGGAGGTGGAGCGGGACATCAGGGGAGCAAAGACGCGCGCGAGGGAATCGGAGAAAGACGTGAGGGGAGTACAGACGCACGCGAGGAGACGGAGAGAGACGCGAGCGGAACAAATAGGCGCGAGGGATCCGGATCGGGGCGCGCGGGAGACGAGCGAGCGGGAGGCCGGGAGGCGCGCGAAGGGACGAGGCTGACGCGAACGCCCTCGCCGGGCCGACTCACGTTCCCGGTCGCTGCTCCACGACAACCACGGGCTCGACCTTCGCCAGCTCATCCCCGAGCCCGATGTCGATCAGCCGAACCTCCCCGGCCAGCGCGGATGCGGGCGGCAGCAGCAGGCCGGCCTTGCAGCCGCCGAAGGTGACCGTCACATCCGCGGGCAGCACCAGAGGGTCCGGAACCGTACCGTCATCCGGGCTGATCCCGCTCGGGATGTCCACCGCGATCACGCGAGGGCGATCACGACCGCCGGCGGAGCCGGCCTCTCCCGCGCCAGGCTTCGGCGCTGCACCGGGCGTCACGACGGGTATCACGCCGGGCGCTGCACCGGGCGTCACGACGGGGATCAGCGCCGCGACGGCCTCTCGCGCGCGGCCGCGGAGGGCGGGGTTCGCGCCGGTACCGGTGCCGAGGATGCCATCCAGCAGCGCATCCGCGCTTCGGGCGAAGTCGACGGCCCCCGCCGCATCCGTGCGCTGCGCCCCGGCGGCGAGGGCGGCGGCCAGCCCCGCCTCGTGAACGCGGTCACCGGTGGTCAAGATGCAGACCTCAACCCCTTCACGGGCCAACTCTGCTCCGGCGTACAGCGCATCCCCGCCGTTGTCGCCCGAACCGGCGAGGATCAGGATGCGGCCAGCGCGGCGCCCGGCATCGCCCAGCTCCCGTCGCACCTCTGCGGCGAGCGCGGCCGCAGCACGCCGCATGAGCGGCACTCCCGCCGCCAGCAGCGGAGCCTCCGCCGCCCGGATCTGCGCGGCCGTGTAGCCCTTGATCATGCCCCGGTCGTCAGCGCATCCGGTCAATAGGCTCCGGAGAGTTGGTTTGCTGAGTGTAAGACCGAGGTGGAAGGTCCGGTGAAGCCCCTTCCTGGTCTTGGGAGGAGAATGCCGTTGACCGAATCGATGGTTTCACCGAGGGGTCTACTTCGACTTCATCTTCCGCTCGCACCCGTGGCGGTGAAGCAGCCCAAGGTTTTAACCGCTGTCCGATGTCGGCGTAGGTGGTATCGATAGCCGTGAGCACCGAATCGATGAAGGAGCCTCGTCCCGCATGCCGCTTAGAACCAAGAGGATGAATTTGAGCGATGCGGAAAGACCTGATCTCTCTTGAAGGGTCAGATATCAGTTTGGCAGGGGATACTCGGGCGTCACGAAGTAATTCGGCGGTGCCTTCTTTGGCACGAGCTGTGAAGACTTCCAAGCGAACTGTGTCAGGGGTGTCCTTGAGCTGCCGAAGTATCCAGTTCACACGTGTCGTCGGTCTTCCTTCCTTAGGAGCGTCCACGTCGAAATGGCATGTAATGGTGTTCGTTCGTAGATTCACGCGAATCTCTAAGGGCGCGACGGCGTTTGGTATCCGTATTGCCGCTTCCATGATTCCGCTCTCGACGAGGGAGACTACAAGGTTCGATGTTCGTAGCAGAGGCTCGGCCAACTCTTTTCTTGACATCACTGGTGTCACTTCGGTCCCGAGCTGACGTCCTAAGCGGAGACAGGCGAAGCGGATAAGCGCTTCGAAGCGGCCGGCCACCTCAGCCGCTCCCTTGTCACTCTGCCGGAGGGTTCCTGAGGTGATCGACTCGCGCACTCCAACCCAACTTGATCCCATGTCGTCGAAGGAGAGCGCGCCTGACTTGGGGTGTTCCAGATATCGGATCAACTCGCCGAGAATCCATGCTTGGTCGGGATCAGCGACTCCTCGGAATTCCTTCTGCATCACCGCATGAGTGAGGACTTCGCTCCATGACCAGTGGTGCAGAGCTACTTTCTTCAATTTGCGTTTGTCGACAGGGGTCGGATGCTGTCCAAGGGAAGGAGGGATTTCATTCGAGATGGTGATTACTGCATCGAAACCGTTCTCTCGGGCAATGTCGAGATAGTTCTCAATCTGCTCCGTTACTAGGAGATTGGTCCCTGTCTTGACCTCAACGAGAGCAGTCCATTGTTTCTGACCTCGTCTTGTACGGATGAGACCGTCTGGAAAGAGCTTCTTTTCCCCTAGCAAGAAGGGCACTTCAATGAACGTCTCGAGGTGGCCGTTCGGCGCACCGAGAGATGCGGTCAATGCACGGCCGAACTCGCGAACCGATGACATGACTGAGAGGAGGGCCGAGGTTGCTCTACGTTCTTGCTCGTCTACCCCGTTGATTCCCGAAGTGGGGATGAGTCGTGCGATATGCCAGGATTGTTCGCTCACCGTCGTTCCCTATCCGCAGCGATATAAGAATTCCTCTCAGACTATCGCTCAATCTATTGTCGGCACCACCTCACCGCACCCCCGCCGCCTCCCGCACCGCCCTCGCCCGGATCAGCGGCAGCGCCCGGGCGACAGCGAGCTCGATCCGTTCGCGCAGGGCCGGATTCGTCACGCGGTAGTCGGTGAAATCGCTGTCATTCGCGTAGATGCCCAGGGGCAGGGTGAGCGATTGGAAGAAGCCGAACAGCGGCCGGAACTGGTGCTCGATCATCAGGGCGTGCCGGTCGCTGCCTCCGGTCGCCGCGAGCAGCACGGGCTTGTCGACGAGGGCGTATTGGCCCACGAGATCGAAGAGGTGCTTCAGCAGTCCGGTGAAGGATGCCCGGAAGACCGGGCTGGCGACCACCAGCAGGTCCGCCTCCTCGATCGATCGCAGCTCCTCTTCGAGGGCAACCGTCAGGTCTTCCCGTTTCAGCACCCCGGCGAGCTGCGGCCCGACCTCCCTCACCTCGATCAGATGCGTGGCGACCGGCAGCTCCCGTCCCAGCGCGCCCAGGATCTCCTCGACCAGCACGGTGGTCTTCGAGGGCGCCTGCACGCTTCCCGAGACGGCGACGACGGTGAGGGGGCGTTGGCTCAGCGGTTCCGGCATGCTCCGACGCTAGGCCCGCCGGCTTCGCGCCACGATCCCGGGATGAAACACAGCGTAAGACTGTGTCTTCATGTTTCGTCCCGGCGCGCGGTGCGGGCCCATCCCTGTGCAGCATGGTCTGCATGCCACGACCAACCACGCCACGACAGATCCGCTTCAACGCCTTCGACATGAACTGCGTCGCCCACCAATCCTCCGGCCTCTGGCGTCATCCCGACGACCAGTCCTGGCGCTACAAGGACCTCCACTACTGGACCGAGCTGGCTCAGCTGCTGGAGCGCGGCACCTTCGACGGCATCTTCATCGCGGATGTCCTGGGCACCTATGACGTCTACGGCGACAGCAACGAGGCGGCGATCCGCCACGGCGCGCAAGTGCCGGTCGGCGATCCGCTGCTCCTGGTCTCCGCCATGGCACTCGTGACCGAGCACCTCGGTTTCGGCATCACCGCGGGCACCGCCTACGAGCATCCCTATCCTTTCGCCCGCCGCATGTCCACCCTCGACCACATCACGAACGGCCGGATCGGCTGGAATGTGGTCACCGGCTACCTCCCTTCCGCCGCCCGCAACATGGGTGCCGACGACCAGCTCGAGCACGACGACCGCTACGACGTCGCCGACGAGTACCTGGAGGTGCTCTACAAGCTCTGGGAGGGGTCCTGGGAGGATGACGCCGTCATCCGTGACCGCGAGTCCGGGGTCTTCACCGACCCGGCGAAGGTGCACGAGATCGGCCATCGCGGCAAGCACTTCACGGTTCCCGGCATCCACATCTCGGAGCCGTCGCCGCAGCGCACCCCGGTGATCTACCAGGCCGGCGCCTCGCCCCGCGGCATCGCCTTCGCCGCCGGCAATGCCGAGGCGATCTTCGTGGCCGCCTCCACCAAGGCGGTGCTGAAGGCGACGGTGAAGCGGGTGCGGGATGCGCTCGAGGCGGCCGGTCGCGACCGCTACGCCGCGCGCATCTACACGCTGCTCACGATCATCACGGACGAGACACCGGAGAAGGCGCAGGCCAAGTTCCGGGACTACCTCTCCTACGCCAGCCCGGAGGGCGCCCTCGTCTTCATGTCCGGCTGGATGGGCATCGACCTCTCCCAGTACGACCTCGACGAGCCGATCGGCAATGTGAAGAGCAACGCGATCCAGTCGGTGGTCGCCAACTTCCAGGAGGCGGCGGAGGACGGCAGCGAGTGGACGGTGCGCGACATCGGCCGCCACGGGGCGATCGGCGGTCTCGGCCCCTACATCGTCGGCTCGGGCGAGCAGATCGCCGACCAGCTGCAGCAGTGGGTCGAGGAGACGGATGTGGACGGCTTCAACCTCGCCTACGCCATCACCCCCGGCACCTTCGAGGATGTCGTGAAGCACGTCGTCCCCGTGCTCCGCGCTCGCGGGGTGTACCCGGACTCCTACACTCCGGGGACTCTGCGCAACAAGCTGCACGGCCGGGGCGACCGGCTTCCGGAGGAGCACAAGGGGGCCGGCTACCGCCTGCTGAGCGGGGCCGCGGTGGGATAGCCGGTCCTCCGCCGATGGAGTAGGTCCAGGGCTCGTATCGAAGAGCGGCGGATGGAGGCAGAGCCGTGCCACTACTCAGCCGGCGTTCCGCTCGATAAGCTGTGTGGGAACGTACCCATACAGGGATACCCATGCAGACGCGCCCGTACAGACGTGCCTATCGACGATGCGAGGCTCCATGCGGCTCTATCTGATCGGCGCCGGCGTCATCGCCCGCACCCACGCCGAGGCCTCCTCACGGCTGGATGTGCCCGTCGAGCTGCGGGTCGCCGACCCGAGTCCCGCGGCACTCGACGACTTCATCGCCGCCTTCCCGGACGCGGTCGCCTTCCCCGATGCCGGGGAGATGCTCACCTCGGAGCCTGCTCGCGGCGACGACATCGTCATCGTGGCGACCCCGCCGTTCGCCCACCGCAGCCCGGCGATCGCGGCGCTGGACAGCGGTCGCCACGTGCTCTGCGAGAAGCCGCTGGCCATGACGCTGTCCGAGGCCGGTGAGATGCTCGACGCGGCGGAGCGCAACGGCCGGCTGCTCGGTGCCTGCGGCACCCGGTTCATCGGCCTGCCGCATACCGAGGCGGTCAAGGCGGTGCTCGCCAGCGGCGCGCTCGGCGAGCTCTACCACCTCACCTTCGTGAACCGCTGGTCGCGCAGCCGCTCCGGCATCGAGTACCAGCCGGCCAGCAGGTGGTTCCTCGATTCCTCGCTGAGCGGCGGGGGAGTGCTGATGGATTGGGGCCCCTACGACCTCTCCACGCTCGACGACATCTTCTCGCCCGATGCGGTGACGATCACGGATGCCTGGACATCCCGGGTCGTCACCGGCGCCGATCCCGAAGGCGTGACCTTCGATGTCGAGACCCAGGTGGGGGCGGGCATGGTGCTGCACACGGCATCCGGCGACATCCGGGTCTCCTACGGCCGCTCCTCGGCCAGCCACGGCGACGACTTCGTCCGCGGGGAGATCGAGGGCACTCTCGGCGCTCTGCGCTGGACGCCGTTCGACTCCCATGCCCCGGTGTTCCTGCGTCGCGATGTCGACGGCGTCGACATGGAGGAGACGGTCGAGCCACCAGAGCGCGCGCCCTACTCGATCTTCGAGCGTCCGCTGGTCTTCTTCGCGGACGCGGTGCTGGGCCGGCCGTCGCGCGCCGTCACCGGCCGGCGGGCCCTCGACCAGTTCCGCTGGCTCCGGGCCGTCTACGAGTGCGAGCGGACCGCTGCTCAGCAGAGAGTGGAGTTGAGCAGATGAGACCTCAGGGCTTCGCGACCGCCCTCTATGGCTGGATGGAACGGTACAAGCGCGACGGCGTCGAGTGGGATTGGCGGCGCATCTACGGCGATTGCGCCGAGGCGGGCGTGGAGGCGGTCGAGACGAACCCGGATGACGGCCGGCTGGCCATCCTGCGCTCCCTCGGCCTGCGGGTGTCGGCCTCCTATGTCGGCCTCCCGCTCATGCTCGGCTACGACGCCCTCGATGTCGAGACCGCCGTCATGCCGGCGGCGGAGCGCCTGGCCCGGGCGGGCGGCACGGACCTCATCCTGAACTCCGATGCACCGGACTGGAGCGTACCCGTCAACAAGACCACGGATGACACCGAGCGCCAGGGCGAGACGCTGAGCCGCATCGCGGAGCGCGTGTCGAGCCTCGGTCTGGCGGTCTCCCTGCACAACCACGCCGCGAACTTCGCCGACGCCCAGGCGGATCTCGACTCGGTCGTGCGCTACGCCGACCCCGCGGTCGGCCTCTGCGTCGACATCGGATGGGCGCACACGGCGGGCCACGACCCCGTCGCCTGGCTGCGGGACCACCCCGAGCGCATCCGCGGCTTCCACCTGCGCAATCAGCGCGACGGCGTGCCGACCGAGGAGCTCGCCGACGGCGAGATCGACATCGGCGCCCTCATCGAGGCCGCCCCCGGCTACACCGGCTGGCTGACGCTCGAGCTCTGGCACCCCGGCTCCATGCAGCCGGCGCGCAGCATGATCGAGGACACCCGCCGCTCGGTGGACTACCTCAAGGAGCTGCTGGCCCGATAGCGGCCGGCTCGTCGGCTGCGGGTCCGCCGCCTGCCGCCTCACCGCCCGCCGGCTCGGCCACCGCATCCTTCGGCTTCCGGATGAGGAAGCCGATCGGGATCACGAAGAGCGAGATGATCGCGCCGCAGAAGAAGGCCAGACGGATGCCCGCAGCCGTCGCCGAGACCTCGCCGGCCCCATCCGCCATCAGGCTCGCGGCGTGCGCGGCCATGATGGTGACGAAGAGCGCGGCGCCGGCGGCACCCGCCACCTGCTGCACGCTCCCGATGACCGCGCTGCCGTGCGAGTAGAGCTCGGGGCGCAGGGCGCCGAGGGCGGAGGTGAACAGCGGCGTGAACATGAGGGCCAGCCCCAGGCTGAGGCTGATATGCGCGGCCAGCACCCACCAGAACGGCGTGCGCTCCCCGAGCATGGTCATGCCCCAGAACACCGCGCTCACGATGGTCGAGCCGGTCACCACGAGCAGGGTCGGGCCGATCCTGTCGTAGATGCGGCCGACGATCGGCGCGGCCAGGCCCATCAGCAGCCCGCCCGGCAGCAGGAGGAGCCCGGTGGAGAGCACGTCGAGGTGCAGCACGTTCTGCATGTAGATCGGCAGCAGGAGCACCGTGCCGAAGAGGGCGAGCATGCTCACGACCATCATGGTGATCGAGAGCGTGAAGGTCGGCGAGGTGAAGGTGCGCAGATCGAGCAGTGCCCGGTCGGTCCGCTGCAGCCGGAGCTGCCGCAGGATGAACGCGGTGAGCGCGACCGCGCCGACGCCGAGCGGCACCCAGGCGTTCCAGACCACGTCCGGGGCGGTGCCGATGTTGCTCAGCCCGTAGACGAGGCCGCCGAAGCCGAAGGCCGAGAGGATGACCGAGAGCACGTCGAAGAACGACTTGCGCGGCGTCGTGACGTTCCGCATCCGCACCGCACCGAGCACGAGGGACGCCACCGCGATCGGCAGGACGAGGATGAACATCCACCGCCAGCCGAGCGCACTGAGGATCACGCCGGAGATGGTGGGCCCGATCGCGGGAGCCACCGAGATGACGATGGAGATGTTGCCCATGGTGCGCCCGCGCGACGCCGGCGGCACCAGGGTCATCACGGTGGTCATCAGCAGCGGCATCATCACGCCGGTGCCGCCGGCCTGCACGACCCGGCCGACCAGCAGCATCGGGAACCCGCTCGCGGTGGCCGCGATCAGGGTGCCCGCGCTGAACATGGTCATGGCGAAGATGAAGATCGACCGGGTGTTGAAGCGCTGCAGCAGGTAGCCGGTGATCGGGATGACCACCGCCATGGTGAGCATGAACGCGGTGGTCAGCCACTGCGCCGCGGTCGCGGTGATGGAGAGGTCCTCCATCAGGTGCGGCAGGGCCACCGCCATGAGGGTCTCGTTGAGGATGACCACGAAGGTCGAGACGAGCAGCAGGTTGATCACGAGGCGGTTGCGCGCGCGGGTCTCCCCCTCCTCGTGGGCCGGTGCAACGGCCTCCGGAGCGGTCAGCGGAGTGGTTTCAGACATGGGTTTCCTGGAGTGTCGAGAGGAGTGCGTTCGAGAGCCGTGTCGCGCCCTGCGCGGATGAGCGCGACAGAGCGGCGAGAGCCGGAGGCGACGATGACGTGGTCGGAGTGCTGGAGCCGGAGCCCGGAGCGGAGGCGATCGCTATGAGAGCATTGGACGATTCTACTTCATCCGACGCGCGATGGCTGCCCTCCTCAGGGCTCGGCCGGGTTCAGCGCCACCTCGACGAGCCGCACCGCCTCCGCCGGCTCTATGCCGAGCTCGCGCACCCGCTCGGCATAGGCCGCTGCAGCCGATTGAGCCTGCCGTTCGGCGGCCCCGCCGAAGGTGGCGATGAAGGAGCCGTGCCGTCCCCGGGTCTCGATGACCTTGTCGCGCTCCAGCGCCCGATAGCTCCGAGCCACGGTGTTGGGTGCGAGCCCCAGGTCGTCCGCGAGCTTGCGCACAGTGGGCAGCCTCGTTCCCGGACCCAACTGGCCCCGGCCCACGGCCCGCACGATGGCCGCGCGCAACTGCTCGTAGGGCGGTGTCCCTGAGCGCGGGTCGATGGTGAACATGGCGTGTCCCCATTATGGCGGACACGGGAGCCCGCCGAAAGGAGGCGGCTCCGTCATCCGCAGTGATGCCCGCGCAGAAAAAGATGGTGCGGGCGGAGCGCTGCGGATATATATTTCTCTCACCCCGAATCACCCGGCTCAGCCGGCGAGAGAGAAGAACCCGACATGGATTTTCTATATGGCGTCATCGTCATCGTCGTCATCGTCGCCTTGGCGATCGTGCTCGGCAGACTCGCCACCAACCGTCGCAAGCAGTCCGCCTGGACCGGTGAGGTCGTCAAGAAGGCGGTCAGCGCCAGCACCGACGAGGATGGCGATCAGACCGTCTACTTCAAAGTGACGGTCGCGCAGGACGGCGACGGCAAGAAGCGCGTGCACAAGGTCACGAAAGACATCTACGACCGCTTCGAGGTCGGCGACCACGTCGTCAAGTCGGCGGGGACGCTCGACTGGGTGAAGGGCTGACCGCTAGGAGGAGCGCTTGCGCGGAGTCTGAAGCTCGGCGCTGACCATCCAGGCGTACTGCTCCACGGTCTGGATCACCTGATGCAGGATGTCCGCGGTCGTCGGGTCGGCCTCGTCGACCTCGTCGTGCACCCGCCGTGCCGTCTCCGCGACGGCCTTCAGTCGGTCCGTGACCAGCTTGACGGTCTCCTTCGTGTCGACCTGGTCCGGCGGGAACTTCTCCAGCGTGGTGGTGGCCGTCACCGTCTCGGACCGGCCGTCGGGCAGCACCTCCAGGGCCCGCATCCGCTCGGCCACCACATCGGAGAGCCGGCGGGCGGCCGCGATGATCTCGTCGAGCTGCAGGTGCATATCGCGGAAGTTGGTCCCGACGACGTTCCAATGGGCCTGCTTGCCCTGGATGCCCAGCTCGATGAGGTCGACGAGCACGGCTTGCAGATTGTCGGAGAGTCTCTTGTTCGCTTTCATATCTCGAGGCTACGCTCACCGCCCGCCGATGGCAGGGTCGGGACGCCTCAGCGCTGGGGGTACACCGTCTCGCCGCGGGCGAGCATGGCCACGAACTCGGCGATCCTCCGCGCTCTCGTCTCCTCGCGCTTGACGCTGCCGATCCGGAAGAGGATGGCGAAGCGATTCCGGCTGCTGAGCCTCGCGAAGAGCTCGGAGGCCGCCGGATTCGCCGCGAGCGCTTGCCGGAGGTCGTCGGGGATCTCGGCATCGGCCTGCCGGTAGGCGGCGTCCCACCGTCCGTCGGCCTTGGCGGCCTCGACCTGCGCGAGGCCCGCCGGCTGCATGCGCCCCTCCGCTGTCAGCCGTGCGACGTGCTCCCGGTTCCGCTTCGACCAGACGCTCCTGGCCGTCCGCGGGGTGAAGGACTGCACGAAGAAGTCGTCGTCGAGGGCCTGCATCTTGCCGTCGATCCAGCCGAAGCAGAGCGCCACATCGAGCGCCTCGGCGTAGCTCATGCCGGGAAGGGATGACGCCTTCTTCACCAATTGGAGGCGGACGCCGGGGGAGCCGCCGCCGTTCTCCCCGAGCCATCTCTGCCACTCCTCCTGGCTCTTGCAGTACAGGATCGCCTTCTCGCTGCTCGCGGCCATGGGCCAACCCTACTCGCCGCCGCTCGGGAGGCCGGGACGGCATCCGCACGCCCGCACGCCCTGGAGTAGAGTTCTCATTATGAAGATCGTCAGTTTCGTCGTCTGCTTCGCCATCTTCATCGGCGGGCTCCTGCTCATGGGCTACGCCTTCGAGGTCGAGGGCTGGGAGCTCGAGATGTTCCTCGGCGGCATCCTCGCCGTCGCCGTCTCCGTGGCGATCCCCGTGCATCTTCTGAAGCGGATCGACGCCTGACGCGTCCAGCTCCAGCCGTTCCGGCGAGGGCGGCCACTCACCGTGTCGAAGGAGACCCCTATGAGCGACGATTCCGAGCTCTCCGTGCTGATGCACGAATCCCGCAGCTTCCCGCCACCCGCCGATCTCGCCGCCCAGGCGAACGCCAAGCCGGAGATCTATGAGCAGGCCCGGCGCGACCGGCTCGGCTTCTGGGAGCAGCAGGCCAAGCGGCTGAGCTGGGAGCAGCCCTGGGACGAGGTGCTGCGCTGGGAGCTGCCCTATGCTCAGTGGTTCGTCGGGGGACGCCTCAACGCCTCCGTGAACTGCCTGGACCGCCATGTCGAGGCCGGGAACGGCGACCGCGTCGCCTACCACTGGGTCGGCGAGCCGGAGGGCGACCGCCGCACCATCACCTACAGCCAGTTGAAGGATGAGGTCTGCCGGGCCGCCAATGCGCTGACCGCCCTCGGCGTCAAGAAGGGCGATCGCGTCGCGATCTACATGCCGATGATCCCCGAGACGGTCGTGGCGATGCTCGCCTGCGCCCGCATCGGAGCCCCGCACACCGTGGTGTTCGCCGGCTACTCCGCGGACGCGCTGAAGACCCGCATCATCGACTGCGACGCCCACGTGGTGATCACCGCCGACGGCGGCTGGCGTAAGGGTGCCCAGAACGCCCTCAAACCGGCCGTGGACGAGGCGCTCACGGAGTGCCCCGACGTCCGCACGGTGCTCGTGGTCCGCCGCACCGGCCAGGAGGTCGGCTGGGCCGAGGGCCGCGACGTCTGGTGGCATGACGTGGTCGACACCGCCAGCAGCGAGCACGTGGCCGAGGCGCACGACTCCGAGCATCCGCTCTACGTCATGTACACCTCCGGCACGACCGGCAAGCCCAAGGGCATCCTGCACACCACGGGCGGCTACCTCACCCATGTGACAGCGACCTCCCGGCTTATCTTCGACTACAAGCCCGAGACCGACGTGTTCTGGACCGCGGCCGACATCGGCTGGGTCACCGGCCACAGCTACATCGTCTACGGGCCGCTGGCCAACGGCGTGACCTCGATCATGTACGAGGGCGCCCCGGATGCGGGGGGCAAGGACCGCTGGTGGCGGATCGTCGAGGAGTACAAGGCCACCATCCTCTACACGGCGCCCACCGTCATCCGCACCTTCATGAAGTGGGGCGAGGAGCTGCCGAAGGCGCACGACCTCTCGAGCCTGCGGATCATCGGATCGGTGGGGGAGCCCATCAACCCCGAGGCCTGGGTCTGGTACCGCAAGAACATCGGCGGCGGCACGGCGGCCGTGGTGGACACCTGGTGGCAGACCGAGAACGGCGGCATCCTGATCACGCCGCTCCCGGGCATCACCACCACCAAGCCGGGCGCCGCGATGACGCCCTTCCCGGGCATCTCGGCCGAGGTGGTCGGCAACGACGGCACCCCGGTCGGCAACGGCGAGGCCGGCTTCCTCGTGATCACCGAACCCTGGCCCGGCATGCTGCGCGGGGTCTGGGGCGACGACGAGCGCTACCGCTCGACCTATTGGGCGCGCTTCCCCGGGGTGTACTTCAGCGGCGACGGCGCGAAGAAGGACGCCGACGGCGACATCTGGCTGCTCGGCCGGGTGGACGACGTGATGAACGTCTCCGGGCACCGCATCTCGACCACCGAGGTGGAGTCGGCGCTGGTCTCCGACCCCGCGGTGGCCGAGGCCGCCGTGGTGGGCGCGAGCGACGAGATGACGGGTCAGGCGATCGTCGCCTTCGTCACGGTCAAGTCCTCGGTCGACACCGCCGGTGACGCCGGTGTGGAGCTCGTCGCGCATCTGCGGCAGCGCGTGTCCGAGGAGATCGGCAAGATCGCCCGACCGCGGCAGATCCTGCTCACGCCCGAGCTGCCGAAGACGCGCTCCGGCAAGATCATGCGCCGCCTGCTGCTCGACGTGGCGGAGCGGCGGCCGCTGGGCGATGTCACCACCCTGGCGGACTCCGGCGTCGTCGACGACATCGCGACGCTCATGGCGCAGAGCACGACGACATCCGACGACGATTGACGGCGGGATGACCGGGGCATCCGAGAACCCGCTCCCTATGGATGCTCCTTCCGCGGATCCCTCTCCGGTGGAGGTGCTACGGCGCTGGGAGGGGAGCGGTGCGATCTGGCGGGTGGTCCGCCGCAGCGCGGACGGGCTCGAGGTCGCCCTGATGACCTGCACGGGCGACGAGCGGGTGGAGAGCCTGCTGTCCGCGGACCCGGAGCTGCTCGCCTTCGTCGGGGACCGCCAGAGCAGCGAGGACTGAGCGGCCACGACGGGGCAGAGCAGGCTCAGCTGCTCGACAGGCCGGCGATCAGGTTGATGGTCGCCCCGAGGATGACCGTGCCGAAGAGGTAGGACAGCAGCGCGTGTCGCAGGGCGATCGACCGGAAGGCGCGCGTTCTCAGATTCGTGTCCGAGACCTGGAAGGTCATGCCGATCGTGAAGGCGAGATAGGCGAAATCCAGGTAGGTCGGCTCTTCGGCGTTGTTGAAGTCCACATCGCCGGGCTTGCGGTCGTAGTACACCTTGGCATAGCGCAGGGTGAACAGGGTGTGCACGAGGACCCAGGACAGGGCGACGCTGAGCAGGGTGAGGGCGGCCAGCATCGCCTGGGTGGCCTTGTCCTCCGAGGCGGATTGCACCAGCACGAATCCCACCGCGACGAGGCTCGCCAGGCTGCCGATGAGCACCAGGGCGTCGGTGATGCCCCTCGACGGGTTCTCCCGGGTCGCATGCTTGCCGGTCGCAGCCTGATCCATCGTGCCGACGGAGATCCACACCCAGCTGGTGAAGATGAGCGCGGCCACATCCCAGCCGATCAGCAGCGAATAGGCGAAGGCGCCGAAGAACCCGGCGACGATCCCGGCGATCGCGCCGCCGATCACCATGGCGATGAGCCGGACGACGGCGTCCCGGGTGCGGAGCAGTTCCCGCAGCGACGTGATCAGCGGGTCCGACTCGTTCTTCGGCATATTCCGAGTCAACCATCGGCGCTCGGGGGCGGGCAGCGCCACGCCGTCACGCCCTCGCCGTGTGGATTGCCAGCATTCTCCCACCAAGCAGGACCGCGAGGGCGGTAGCGTGAGTCTCACGGCAATGACGCTGAGGAGGACCAAAGTGACGATGAAGCACGCGTATCCGGAAGTGGCGGATGAGACGCCAGTGGTCACCTGGACGGCGGTCGACAGCGGACTGTGGGTCGCCAAATCCGGGGGCGAGTTCGCCGGCCTCGCCGAGAGGCGATGGGGGTCCTGCTTCAGCGTGACCGACGGGATCGGCCGTCCGGTCGGAGAGTACCCGACACTGCGGGAGGCCCAGGAGAGCCTGGTGCACCGGGTGGAGGCGGGTCCTCCGGCGTAGCGCCGACCGGTCTCAGCTCGGCCGGGCCTCCGGCGACCGGGTCTTGGCCGGGTCGCGTTCCGCGACGCCGCCGATCGCCGTGTCGATGGCGGCCAGCAGGTCGTCGCCGAGCCGCACGCCGGAAGCCCCCGCGTTCGCGGTGACCTGCTCCGGCCGGGATGCGCCGATGATGGCGGCGGCGACGTTCGGGTTCTGCAGCACCCAGGCGATGGCCAGCCGGGCGAGGTCGACGCCGGCCTCCTCGGCGATCGGCTTCAGCCGCTGCACCGCCGCGAGCACCTCATCCCTCATGAATCCCTTGATGGTGTTCCGGCCGCCCTTCGCGTCGGTCGCGCGGGATCCCGCCGGCGGCTCGGCGCCCGGCAGGTACTTGCCGGTGAGCACACCCTGGGCGACGGGGGACCACACGATCTGCGAGATGCCCAGCTCGGCGCAGGCGGGGACCACCTCCGCCTCGATCACCCGCCAGAGCATGGAGTACTGCGGCTGGTTCGAGATGAGCTGGACGCCCAGCTCCTTCGCCAGGGCGTGTCCCGCCCGCAGCTGGCCGGCCGACCACTCCGAGACGCCGATGTACAGCGCCTTGCCCTGGCGCACCACATCCGCGAAGGCCTGCATGGTCTCCTCGAGCGGGGTCTCCACGTCGTAGCGATGGGCCTGATAGAGGTCGACGTAGTCGGTCCCCAGCCGGCGGAGGGAGCCGTCGATCGACTCCAGGATGTGCTTGCGCGAGAGTCCGCTGTCGTTGTGCCCCTTCGGGCCGGTGGGCCAGTACACCTTGGTGAAGATCTCCAGGGACTCCCGACGCTCGCCCTTCAGCGCTGTGCCGAGCACCGTCTCCGCCGCCGTGTTCGCATAGGTGTCGGCGGTGTCGAAGCTGGTGATCCCGGCGTCCCGGGCGGCCCGCACGCAGGCGATCGCGGTCTCGTTCTCGACCTGCGAGCCGTGGGTGAGCCAATTGCCGTAGACGATCTCCGAGATCTTCAGGCCGCTGTCGCCGAGGTATCTGAACTCCATGCGTCCAGGGTACGCGCACCGCTGGACGCTTCAGCGCGGGGGCGGATCCGACGGGCCAGGCAGCGCTCAGAACCGCCGCGTGAACGGCAGCGGCTTGCGCATCCGGACCAGCAGCAGGATCGGGATCAGCACATAGGGCAGGTTGAAGGCGAGGAACTTGGCCGGGTTCTGGGTCTGGTATTCCGGCTCGCCGAAGAACTCGACGCCGAACACGATGATGCCGGTGATGCCGCTGATCATGGTGGCGTAGATGACGCTGGGCAGCTGGATCCCGTTCCACCGGCGGATGAGCGCGATCACCAGGATGACGTAGAACGGCATGTAGACGAAGGCGGAGAGCCCGGTGACGATCCGCATCCACACCGGCGGGTTCATGAACAGCGGGTCGGCGTCGTGGGCATACCAGTAATTGGAGTTGGCGAAGAAGTTCGCGGAGGGCTGCGAGAAGTCCACGCCGATGGTCGGCAGCAGATCGCTGATGATCGAGGTGATCGTGAACACCGAGAAGATCACGATGAAGAAGATGTCGACGGGGCGGTCGCGCAGCGGAAGGTTTTTCACGTTGCTATCGTGGTGGATGCCCGAATGAAAAACCAGCGGCATCGCCGAGCATCGATGGGGAGCGCACCATGATCACCCTGCTCGGCCGGTTGCTGCTCGCCCCGCTGGCCCGGCTGATCTACCGCCCCCGCATCCACGGGCGCGAGAACGTCCCCCGCCGCGGGGCGGTTCTGCTGGCCAGCAACCACCTCTCCTTCGTCGACAGCGTGGTGATCACGCTCGTCGCGCCGCGGCGGGTCGCGTTCCTCGCCAAGGACGCGTATTTCACCGGCAGGGGCTTCAAAGGGTGGCTCTCGCGCAGCTTCTTCACCGCGATCGGCGCGGTGGGGGTCGTGCGCGGCGCCGGCTCCGCGGCCCAGGATGCCCTCGACAAGGGGCTGCAGATCCTGAAGGCCGGTGAGGCGTTCGCCATCTATCCCGAGGGCACGCGCTCGCTCGACGGCCGCCTCTACAAGGGCAGGACCGGGGTGGCCTGGCTGGCGCTGACGGCGGGATGCCCGGTGGTGCCGGTCGCCCTGGAGGGCACGCAGCGCCTGCAGCCGGTCGGCTCCCGCATCCCCCGCCTGCACCGGATCTCGGTGACCTTCGGCGAGCCCCTCGATCTCAGCCGTTTCGGCTCGGCGGACTCGGGCCGCGCCCGTCGGCACGCGACCGACGAGGTGATGCGCCGCATCCAGCTGCTCTCGGGGCAGGAGATGGCTCCGGGGTACAACGAGCCCCCGGTCGCCCCCATGGAGCGCGTGCGCCGGATGTTCCGCCGGGGCCACGATCGCTGACGGGTTCCCGTAGCGGCAGTGCCAGCTCCGCGCAGATGTGCCAGCGCTCGGCGAATGCGGTCGGGGTTCGCACGATTCGGCGGCGCTCGGTCGGCCGCTCGAAATACACTGACACCGTGAGCAAGCAGGACGGCACCCGGCGGATGGTGAGCACGGCATCCGTCGACAGCACGACCGCGACCATCCTGCACATCGATCTGGACGCCTTCTTCGCCTCCGTCGAACTGCTCGACCGCCCGGAGCTGGTGCACCTCCCGGTCGTCGTGGCGGGCAGCTCGGCGCGCTCCGTGGTGACGGCGGCGAACTATCCGGCCCGCCGCTTCGGCGTGCGATCGGCCATGCCCCTCGCCCAGGCGATGCGGCTCTGCCCGAAGGCGGTCGTGCTCGAGCCGCATTTCGAGAAGTATCGGCACTACTCGCGATTGGTCATGTCCGTCTTCGACGGGGTGACGCCCCTGGTGGAGCGGGTCGGGATCGACGAGGCTTTCCTCGACGTGGCGGGCGCTCGCAGCCTGCTCGGGGCGCCGGCCGCGATCGGCGCCATGATCCGGGCGCGAGTGCGGGAGGAGACGGGCCTGGCCTGCTCGGTCGGGGCGGCATCCACCAAGTTCGTCGCCAAGCTCGCCTCGGGCATGGCCAAGCCCGACGGGATGCTGGTGGTCCCCGCCGAGGAGACCCTCGCGTTCCTGCGGCCCCTCCCGGTCGGCTCGCTCTGGGGCGTGGGTTCCGCGACCGAGCAGGCGCTGCGGGCGCGCGGCCTGCACACCGTCGGCGAGGTCGCCGATTCGCCGCTCGCCGCGCTTCAGCGCGTGGTCGGCGAGGCGGCCGGTGCCCGGCTGCACGAGCTGGCGAACGGTATCGACCCCCGCCGGGTCACGCCGGTTACCGCCGAGAAGAGCGTCGGCCACGAGGTGACCTTCGAGAAGGATGTGGCGGATGCCGCGCTGCTGCATCGCGCGCTGCTGAGACAGGCCGGCGCGGTCGCCGCCCGCCTCCGGGCAGGGGGACTGGTCGGCCGCACGGTCGTGCTGAAGCTCCGCTACGCCGACTTCACCACCATCACCCGCTCCCGCACGCTGGCCGAGCCCACGGATCTGGGCCGGCGCATCTTCGAGGAGATGCGTTCGATCTACGACGCCCTGCCCCCGCATCCGCCGGTCCGGCTGATCGGTGTGCGGGTCGAGCAGCTCTCGGCCGGCGAGGCCGTGCAACCGGCCCTCTGGGAGGCGGATGACGGCTGGCGCGAGGCCGAGCGTGTCATGGACGGTGCCGCCGAGAGGTTCGGTCGCGGAGCCCTGAAGCCGGCATCCCTGGTGGAGCGGGGCCGCCCTCCGTCCCCCTAAGAGCTTTCTCCCTGAGGTCTGGCAAATGGCTCTTCCTGAGCGGATTCGAGCGCCGTATGCCGGACCTCACGCTGGGTAGCCCCGAGTATCGTGAACTCTATGAACGATGCAGCCGGTGCCAGCCCCGAGAACCCGATCGACAGCAGGACGCCGTGGGTGGCGAAGCAGCTCGCCGAGTATCTGGCGACCGACGGTCGGGAGCCGGGGTTCCGGTACGGGGCGCCGCTGCTGCTGCTGACCTACCGCGGACGCAGGAGCGGGCAATGGCGGCGCACCGTGCTCATCTACGGCCGGGCCGAGGGCGATTACCTCATCGTCGCCTCGAAGGGCGGTGCGCCGAGCCACCCCGAGTGGTATCTCGGCCTCCAGGCGCATCCCGAGGCCTGGCTCCAGGTCGGCGCCGACCGCTTCCCGGTGACGGCGCGCACCGCCTCACCGGAGGAGAAAGCGCGGCTCTGGGACGGCATGGTGAAGATCTATCCCGACTACGCCGACTATCAGGAGAAGACCGAGCGCGACATCCCCCTCGTCATCCTCACCCCCTCCGCCGCCTGACCGCTTTCATTATTCAGGAGTTGATGTGGCGGATGTGGCTGGTTGCGTCCAGAGTGACCTCACCGGCACCGCTGGCCGCTTCAGTCGCGCCGACTCCTGAATGATGGAAGCGCGGGCGGGCTAGGGGGAGCTGGGGCGCGATCTCGCGGGCGATGAAGTCCAGGTGGTCGAGGTCGCGCGGGTCGAGGATCTGCAGGTAGACGCGCGAGACGCCGAGCTCCCGGAGGAAGCCGAGACGATCGGCGATCTCGGCCGGCGTCCCGGCGAGGCCGTTCCGCCTGAGCTCTTCCGGCTCACGGCCGATGGCGGCGGCACGCCGGGCGAACTCCGCCTCGTCCTTGCCGGCGACGGTGACGAAGGCGGTCGAGCGCACGAGCTCGTCCGGGTCGCGGCCGATCTCCTCGCAGGCCGCCCGCACCCGGCCGAAGATCTGCGCCAGATCGTCGAAGCGGCGGAAGGGGATGTTGAACTCCGTGGCATAGCGCGCCGCCAGGGCCGGGGTGCGCTTCGGTCCGCCCCCGCCGACGATCACCGGGATGCGCCGCTGCGCCGGCTTCGGCAGTGCGGGGGAGTCCTCCAGCCGGTAGTGCTCGCCCTCGAAGCTGAAGGTCTCGCCGAGCGGCGTCTGCCAGAGCCCGGTCACGATCTGCAACTGTTCCTCGAGCATTCCGAAGCGCTTGACCGGGAAGGGGATGCCGTAGGCCCGGTGCTCGCGCTCGAACCATCCGGTGCCCAGGCCCAGCTCGACCCGCCCGCCGGACATCTGATCGATCTGCGCCACCTGGATCGCCAGGATGCCGGGCTGCCGGTACGTCGCCGAGCTCACCAGGGTGCCGAGACGGATGCGACCGGTCTCCCGGGCGAGTCCGGCGAGCGTCGTCCACGCATCCGTCGGCCCCGGCAGACCGTCGCCGCTCATGGCGAGGTAGTGGTCGCTGGTGAAGAAGGCGTCGAAGCCGAGCCGTTCGGTGGCCCGGGCGACCGCGAGCAGCTCCTCGTAGCTCGCCCCCTGCTGCGGCTCGGTGAAGATGCGCAAGTCCATCGTCCCAGCCTACGAGCCGCGCATGGCTAGAATGGGATCGAACACGGGAGTCCGGTGAGCCGGGCTGAGAGGAAGCTGATCCAAGCTTCGACCGTCGAACCTGATCTGGATCATGCCAGCGCAGGAAGGACAGCTCTGCCGGGTGCCGACCCTCATGGTCGCGCCCGCACCCGTGCCCTCACGGAACGAATGAAAGGGCACGAATATGACCGCAACATCCGCATCCACCCGGCCTCGTCTCGGCGGCCGCTGGCGCGTCGTCGACATCGTCATCGCCAGCGTCGTCGGCGTCGCCGCCGGGCTGATCTTCTTCGCCTGGGACCAGCTCTACAAGCCGATCGGCACACCGATCGAGGCGGCCCTCCCGGGCGCCCAGGCGCTCGTCTACGGGGTGTGGCTGGTCGCCGGGGTGCTCGGCGGACTGATCGTGCGCAAGCCCGGCGCGGCCCTCTACACGGAGACGATCGCCGCCATGGTCTCTGCGCTCCTCGGCGCCAAGTGGGGCGGCTTCCTCACCATCGAGGCCGGTCTGGTGCAGGGGCTCGGAGCCGAGATCGTCTTCCTGATCTTCCTGTACGCGAATTGGCGCGCCTGGGTCGCCGTACTCGCCGGCGCGGGTGCCGGTGCCGCCATGGCGATCAACGATCTGGTGCTCTGGTACGCCGGCTCCGGCACGCCCTTCGCCGTCACCTATGCCGTCTCGTCCATCATCTCCGGCGCCGTCATCGCCGGTGTCGGCTCCTGGTATCTGGTGAAGGGGCTGGCGAAGACCGGCGTGCTCAGCCGGTTCGCCTCGGGCCGGGATGCCGCGGAACGGGTCTGAGCCATGATCGCCGACCGCTCCGTCGGGGCGGCGTCGGTCAGCGCCGAGGGCTGGGGCTGGCGGTATTCCGGTCGCAGCGCCTGGGCGGTCCGCGGCCTCGAGCTGCGCGTCCGGCCAGGGGAGCGGGTGCTGCTGCTCGGCTCCTCGGGCGCGGGCAAGTCGACCCTGCTGCACGGGCTGGGGGGCGTGCTGGGCGGTGACGACGACGGCGAGCAGGCCGGCGGGCTGCTGATCGACGGCGTCCCCGCCGCGCAGGCTCGGGGCCGGGCCGGGCTGCTGCTGCAGGATCCGGACGCTCAGGTGATCCTTGCGCGGGTCGGCGACGATGCGGCGTTCGGGCCGGAGAATCTGGGCCTGCCGCGGGACGAGATCTGGCGGCGCGTCGGGGAGGCGCTCGAGGCGGTCGGCCTGGGGCTGCCGCTGCAGCATCCGACGAGCGCCCTCTCCGGGGGGCAGAAGCAGCGTCTGGCTCTCGCCGGGGTGCTGGCGATGCATCCGGGGCTGCTGCTGCTGGACGAGCCGACGGCGAGCCTCGACCCGGATGGCGTGGCCGGGGTGCGTGCCGCGGTCGAGCGGGTGCTCGAGCGCACCGGTGCCACCCTCATCGTGGTCGAGCATCGCGTGGAGGTCTGGCGCGACCTCGTGGAGCGGGTGATCGTGCTCGATCCGGGCGGCGGGGTGCTGGCGGACGGGCCGGTCGACGCGGTGCTCCGCGAGCAGGGAGCCGCGCTCGCGGAGGCGGGCGTCTGGGTGCCGGAGCATCCTCCGGAGCGGCCCGTGCGCATCCGCCGCCCCTCGCCGACCGGGTCGGCGCCGCTGCTCCGGACAGAGGGGCTGGCGATCGCCAGGACCTCGGATGCGGTGCTCGCCCGCGATCTCGCCCTGGCCGTGTGCGAGGGCGGCATGCTCGCCGTCACCGGCCCGAACGGCTCCGGCAAGACCACCCTGGGCCTCACCCTCGGCGGGCTGCTGCCGCCGGCGTCCGGGCTCGTCGACGCCTCCGCCCTCGCCGGCGGACTGCCGCCCGCCCCGCACGAGTGGCGGTCGCGCGAGCTGCTCACGCGCATCGGCACGGTCTTCCAGGATCCGGAGCACCAGTTCATCGCGGCGACGGTCTGGGACGAGCTCGCCGTCGGCGCCCGGGCGCTGGGCCTCGGGGACGGGGAGGTGCGGCAGCGGGTCGAGCCGCTCCTCGAGCGCCTGCGGCTCGCTCCCCTGGCGAAGGCGAACCCGTTCACCCTCTCGGGCGGCGAGAAGCGCCGCCTCTCGGTCGCGACCGCCCTGGTGACCCGGCCGCGCGTGCTGGTGCTGGACGAGCCGACCTTCGGCCAGGACTCCCGCACCTGGCGGGAGCTGCTCGCCTTCCTCGCCGAGCTGCTCGACGAGGGCAGCGGCATCGTGGCGGTCACGCACGACCGGCACTTGGTGGCCGCACTGGCCGATGAGGAGTTCGTCCTCGACGGCGGGCGGGCGGCATCCCATGCTTCGGGGGTGCGCGGATGAGCAGCCTCACCGGCATCCTGACGCCCGCCGGCGGCACCCAGGTCGTCTATCGCGTGAACCCGGTCGCGAAGCTCCTGGCGGCGATGGTGCTGAGCGTCGCGCTGGTGCTGAGCATCGACTGGGTGTCGGCCGGGGTGGCCCTCCTATTGGAGGTGCCGTTGTTCTTCTTCGCCGGCTTGGCGCCGAGGAGGTTCTTCTGGCGCACGCTGCCGGTGCTGATCGCCGCGCCGCTGAGCGCGATCACCATCGTGCTCTACGGCCGGCCCTCGGGCGCGAGCTATGCGGAGTTCTTCTTCATCCACATCACCGACGGCTCGATCGAGCTGGCGATAGCGACGCTCCTGCGGGTGCTGGCCATCGGCCTGCCCGCGGTCGTGCTCTTCGTGACGGTCGACCCGACCGACCTGGCGGACGGGCTGGCGCAGGTGCTGAGGCTGCCGTCGCGCTTCGTGCTCGGAGGGCTGGGCGGCCTGCGCCTGGTCGGGCTCTTTCTGGAGGACTGGCGGTCGCTGGAGCTGGCCCGGCGGGCTCGCGGGGTGGCGGATCGCGGCCGGCTCCGGCGCTTCATGGGTCAGGCCTTCGCGCTGCTGGTGCTCTCGATCCGCCGGGGGAGCAAGCTGGCCACGGCGATGGAGGCCCGGGGCTTCGGCGCGCCGGTGAGGCGCAGCTGGGCGAGACCGTCACGGCTGGCGGCGCGGGATGCCGTGCTGATTCTCATCGCCGTGCTCATCTCGGCGGTCGCGGTGGCGGCATCCGTGCTCTCCGGGTACTGGAACTTCATCTTCAGCGGCTGAGGGCCTTCTCCCGTGTCACTCTTTTGTGTCACTGGGCGGCGATGCTGAGGTCGCGCAGTTGCCAGACGCCGGCCGGGGTGGCGCACCCGCTGGGAATCTGTGCCTCCGAGCCGGCAAGGCCACCCCGGTAGGTGATCGCGTCGCCGATGTTCAGCACCCGATCGCTCCCGGGAACATGGATGCCACCGTCATCGACCCTGGTGCCGCTGGCGAAGGCCGCGAGGTAGGTCTCGCCATCGGTGATCCGGTGGACCCCGACGCAGCCCTGCCCCAGATCGATGAGCTCGCCGCTGTTCCACATGTCGTACGTCGAGCCGTCCGGCTCGTAGATCGCCAGCTGCATGCCGTGCCCGACGACCGGCTCGAGTCCGGTGCATCCGGCGAGGAGAGCCGGAGCAAGGACGGCCGTCGTGACCGCGGATGCGAGTCTCGTCGACTTCTTCACAGCATCCTCATCTCAAGACCTAGGTGCGCGATCATCCAGAGGTTCCCATGACCATAGCAGCAGCGGTCGGCAGTCTCCAGAGCCGGGATGCTTGCCGGTCCAGTGACAGTTAGACGATGCAGAACTCGTTGCCCTCGGGGTCGAGCATCACCACATGGTCGACCCCGCCCTGGACCTCATAGCGGGCATGGACGGTGGCTCCCGCGGCGACCAATTCGGCCACCTTCGCCTCGATCCGCCGAGTCCGTTCGGCCGGTTCGGCGCGCCTGCCGCCGGACACCTTCAGGTCCAGGTGGAGACGGTTCTTGGCCCGTTTGGGCTCGGGCACTTTGAGAAGCGAGATCGCCGGATGCCGGCCTTCGGGGTCGCAGATCGCGGCTCCGTCATTCCACTCGTCTCGTGGCACGCCCTGGTCCACATACCAGGCCTCCCAGCTGCCCCAGCCTTCGGGAGGCGGGGCGTCCACATAGCCGAGCGCCACTTTCCAGAATCGTGCTTGGGCCGCGGGGTCGGCGCAGTCGAGCGTCATGCCGATATCGAGCGTCACACCGTCCTCCATGGCTGGACTCCTTCCGCCTACGCCCAGCCCAGCTCGTGCAGCTGATCGTCGTCGATGCCGTAGTAGTGGGCGATCTCGTGCACGAGGGTGATGTGGATCTGCTCCCGCAGCTCGTCCAGGTCCGCGCTCACGTCGAGCAGCGGCTCCCGGTAGAGCACGATGCGATCGGGCAGCTCGCCGTAGCCGTAGGCGCCGCGCTCGGTCACGGCCACGCCGTCGTAGAGGCCGAGGAGGTCGAGCGAGCCGTCCTCCGGCCGGTCCTCGGTCACGAAGACGACATTGTCCAGCCCCTCGACCATGTCGTCGGGCAGTGCGTCGAGCTCCTCGACGACGAGTCGCTCGAACTCCTCCTCGTCGATGCTGTCCATGACACCAGTCTGGCGCATCCCGCCGCGGTCTCGCGGCTATAGAGGTTCAGAGGGCTGCTGAGGAATCAGTTGTTCTTGGTTCGAGTCCAGGTACCCCAGCAGTTGGTTCTTACTCAAACCATGGACAAATGAATCGCCCCGGGTTTAGTGGAGGGCGAGTTCTTTCAGAACCGGTTGGCTCTGGGAGTTGTTCTCACGGTAGTACTCGTTTTCCTTCTCGATCGGTGTGAGATAGTCGATCGAGGAGTGCAGGCGGTGCTCATTGAACCAGTGCACCCAAGAGAGTGTGGCGAGTTCGAGCTCGTCGGCGGTGCGGAACGGACCGTCGATCTTCACGCATTCGGTCTTATAGAGGCCGACGACGGTCTCTGTGAGGGCGTTGTCGTAGCTGTCGCCGATGGTGCCGATCGAGGCGATCGCGCCAACGTCGGCGAGTCGCTCGGCATAGCGAATCGCGGTGTATTGAGCTCCCGCGTCCGAATGCTGGATCACGCCGGTGACGTCTTCGCCGGCTCGATCCCTGACCCAGAGCGCCATCTCGAGTGCGTCCAACGGCAGATCCGTGGGCATGCGGTTCATGGTTCGCCAGCCCACGATCCGGCGCGAGAACACGTCGGTGACGAACGCGGTGAACGCTATCCCCGACCAGGTCGGAACATAGGTGAAGTCCACGACCCAGAGCTCGTTGGGCCGGTCGGCTCGGAAGCATCGCTGGACGTGATCGGCCGGCCGGAACGCCGTCGTGTCGGCTCTGGTGCTGACGAACTGCTTGCCGCGGCGGATACCTTGCAGCCCCTGCTGACGCATGAGCCTCTCGACCGTGCACCGGGCGGTGATGATGCCCTCACGACGCAGCAGACGCCAGATCTTCCTCGCGCCGCTGATCCCTCGACCCAGGTTGCGGTCCCAGAACACCCGCTGAATCTGGACGACCAGCTCCGTGTCTGACACGGCCCTCACGGATGCCGGTCGCTTCTTGAACGCGTAGTAACCGGACGGGGCGATCTTCACCTCATGCTCGGTGAGCACGCGGCAGATCGGCTCGACCCCGAACCGGTCACGATGATCATCGATGAACTGAATCACCACGGCAGTCGCGGGTCGAGCTCCCGCGCAAAAAACGACGAGGCCGCCAACAGAATCTCGTTGGCGCGCTTGAGTTCGCGAACCTCGGCCTCGAGCGCCTTGATGCGCTGCGCGTCGCTGGTGCTCGTCCCCGGCCGTTCGCCGGCGTCGATCGCAGCCTGCTTGCACCAGCCACGAAGCGTGTCGGAATTGACCCCGACACGCTGCCCGATCCGCACCATCGCCCCGTTCAGCGACAGGACCGGATCTTCCTTCCTAGCCTCGGCAACCAACCGCATCGCACGCTCACGAAGCTCCGGCGGATACTTCCTCAGTGCTGGCATAGTCATCATCCTCTCGGGGAATCAGACCCTCCACCAAACCCGGGGCGATTCACCAGGACGTCAACCCTGCTGCTCTTTGCTCGTTCGATGTCCAGGGGTGTGCGTAGGCCCATTCGGCCGCGAGAGTGCGGTTGAGGCGTTCGACTTTCCCGTTGGTCCAGGGGCAGTGCGGCTTGATGAACTTCTGCGTGATGCCGTGCGAGGTGATCACGTTCCGGAACGCGGTCGAGTGCCGGTAGGCGAACGCGTTATCGCTGATCACTCGCTCGACGGTGACGCCGAGGGCTGCGTAGAACGCGATCGCGCGGTCCAGGACGCCTGCTGCGGTGGTGCCCTTCTCGTCGTCGTGGATCTCCGCGTAAGCGACTCGGGAGTGGTCGTCGATGACGGTGTGAACGTAGTCGTAGCCGACTCGGTGATGAGAGGTGCGATGAACGGACGCGCTCTGCGTTGGGTCTGCTCTCCATCCACCCCCATCGGGGATGCGGCCGAGCTTTTTCACGTCCACGTGGACCAGTGACCCCGGATGGTCGTGCTCATACCGCAGTGCTGTCCGGCGGGTCGCGCGGATCACGGTCCCGGTCACCGGGTCCAGATCCCGCAGCAGCGGCGTCTGGTGGCGACGCAGCACACGCCCCACGGTCGAGGCCTGCAGGCCGAGCTTGTGCGCGATGAACACCGGCCCGCGGCGGGTGAGGTGACGCATGATCCGCACCCGCGTCTCCACGCACGGTCCCGTCCTGCACGGGTGAGAGCGGGCGACGCTGGAACGGTCGATCAGCCCCAAAGAACCATGTTCCCGGAACCTGCGCCACCACCGCCACGCTGTCGTGCGCGAAATGAACCGTCCTGGGTTTGGTTCCGATCTTTTATCGAGAGGATTGGAATATGCCCGCTAAGTATCCGCAATCGTTCAAGGATCGTGCCGTGCGCATGGTGATGGATCGTCTCGAGGCCGACGATGAAGGTCTCACGCAGTATCAGGTGGTTAAGCTGACTGCCCCGAAGCTGAATGTCTCGGTCGAGTCGCTCCGGCGTTGGGCGGAACAAGCCGAGATCGACAGGGGCACTAAACCCGGTGTCAGTTCTGATGCGCAGGCTGAGATTCGTCGGCTGAAGCGTGAGAACGCTGAGCTGCGGCGCGCGAATGAGATTCTGAAGACAGCGTCTGCTTTTTTTGCTGCGGAGCTCGACCGGCCCACGCCGAGATGATCGCCTACATCGATATGTATCGCGACCGTTTCGGGGTCGAGCTCATCTGCCGCACGCTCGCTGCGACAGAGGGTGGATTCATCACGTCCCGCGGCTACCGGGCCGCGAAGACCCGCCGGGCCTGCGATCGCCGCCTCCGGGATGCCGAGCTGATCCCCGTGATGCAGCGGATCCATGCCGACAATTACGGTGTCTATGGGGCTCGAAAGATCTGGCACGCGATGCGCCGGGAGGGATGGGAGATCGGTCGCGATCAGGTGACGCGTCTAATGCGACAAGCTGGTTTGGAAGGCGTGATCCGGGGCCGTAAGCCACGCACCACGACCCCGACAGCGGCCCTGGACGAGCGCCCGGATCTCGTCGAGCGGCAGTTTGTCGCGGACCGACCGAACCGGCTCTGGGTCGCGGACATCACCTACGTCCGCACGAGCTGCGGGTTCTGTTACACCGCGTTCATCACCGACGTGTCTCCCGCAGGATCGTGGGCTGGGCCACCCGCACCACCATGCGCACCGAGGACCTTCCCCTCGAAGCCCTCGAGCACGCGCTCGTCTCCGCGAAGGACCGCGCGTTCGACGGACTTGTCCATCACAGCGACCGAGGCAGTCAATACGTTTCTATCCGCTACTCCGAACGCCTTGCCGAGGCGGGGATCATTGGGTCCGTCGGATCGGTGGGCGACAGCTACGACAACGCCCTCGCCGAGGCCGTGAACGGCCTCTACAAGGCTGAACTGATCCATGCCCGGCCTGCCTGGCCGTCTGCGACAGAAGTCGAATACCAGACGATGAACTGGGTCGATTGGTGGAACAACGACCGACTCCACGAGGCGCTCGACTACGCCACCCCGACCGAGATCGAAACCGCCTACTATCAATCACGAAGCGCCTCGCCGGCGCTCACATAGCAATCGGAACAAAACCTAGGGCGGTTCAAAATACCCATCTCCGCGGCCACATGCGCAACCGCACGCCCCGACTGAATACGCCGAACCATGATCAACCTACCGGCCGGAGCCAGCCGGGCATTAGACACGAGAGACCTCCATGGACTCGAGGGAACCTAGATAGCTCCAACTCGACTACGGAGGTCTCTCCTACGTCAACAACGAACCGGGTCAGTACACCTGATATGTAGTGCCTTCTTGTCAAGAGGGCATGGCGAGGCGCCGTCCGGGAGTGGTCCCGGGCGGCGCCTCTTGCTTCGTCGATCGGCTGGTCGGTGAGTGTGTCTTCTCGACGCG
>Ga0180216_1000164_pt1 | contig 80098 bp, 83 predicted proteins | sample eDN3rd37CBELigMG_FD_128879 | JGI IMG/M metagenome (GOLD analysis project Ga0180216, IMG submission 128879) | Enriched Miracle-Growth compost microbial communities from Emeryville, California, USA - eDNA 3rd pass 37_C BE-Lig MG (version 2)... ... | reverse complement strand
GAACCGCTCACTTCACCGGGGCCGCTGCCTCGGCAAAGCGAGTGGGTGATTAGCTCAGTTGGTAGAGCAGCTGACTCTTAATCAGCGGGTCGTAGGTTCGATCCCTACATCACCCACCATTTTTCGCTTTATTCTCAATGACTTACCGCTGATAACTAAGGTCACGAGAAGCCCCTAAGGTCACCGCAGGGTCACATCCCCTCCCCGGCTTAAGGTCACATCAAAACCTGGACGGTTTATGCTCCTGACAACATATTTGGATTTATGTCGTATAAACCATATAGTTGAAAAAATATGGTTAGCAAGCTATATAGCGGTCGGTTAGATGGTCGCTTCGGCGGCCTTTATTTTTACCGCCACCAAAACCGCCACCGAAACTCACTCGTTCTGCTAGTGCATCTAGCCCCGCTTTTTGATAATGTTCCATTTGGGAACACAAAGGGAGGGGAATAATATGCTTGTGAAAGTGGGAGCAGCTCGGCGCGAAGGTTCAGATTCCGCGACGATTTATGATAAACCGATCTGTGAAACTCACGTGGAAGCCACGCCTGAACAAGGATTGCAGATCTCATTTGTGGCATCTGGGATTTATGGCCGAGATCGGCACAATGCTCGGTATCGGTATACTGTCGTCCTGGACCCCGATGAGCTGGCCATCCTCAACAGCACGAGTTGAGCAGATGGTTTATGATCCTGACAACATAATTGGTTTTATGTCGTCAGGATCATAAAGCGTCAGAAAATCGTACGTCGCTGCGAGTGATGAGGCGTCGGGTCTGAAGTTTATAAAGCGGCATCCCGAGTTGCCTGCAACTCACATCAAATCAGAAAAATTCAGGATGATTGGGATTTGTAACCTATATGTTACATTGAGCTGTGCGACGTCGAAAATAGGCAACAAAAAAGGCCTCCGAAGAAGCCTGTTTTGTGATGTCGGATTACAATGTTTTAGTGCTGTGCAATTACAATGTTTTGTTGCTGTCACGCCGCGACCAGCACTAATCCATCTTCATATTTTCTCGCTAGCTGAATCAAGTCGCCAAGCGTTGCAGTCTGCTCATCCAGTCGCCACAAGCGTTCATTTATCTGGCTTATCCGATGCCCCTCTTCACGCAACAGCGATATCATCTGATCCAGAGCAATCGGTGTGTCTTTCATTCCGTACCGATGCGCTTCCAGCACGATAGCAGCCGCCGCACCGCGATATCCGCGTATAATGTCTCTGTAATCAGCTTCTTCATTTTCTCGCAGTTTTTTCGCTTGAAGAGCCGATATTTTCACTGCAGCAGGAAGTCGAGCGATGAGTCTGTCGCCAGACACTTCAAAAGCGATATCTGTGAGCGGTAAATCCTGCGCAGAAATACGGGCATTGTTTCCGAGGAATTCCAGAACAAAAGTCGGCTGAAATCGTATATTTTCTGGTACTTTTAGAACCGGAGCGGTCGGCGATTTTGAGTGTCTGAGAATTATAGTCCCGACTTCCTCACCCTTTTCGACAGTATATTTTTCGCCTATTTTAAGGCCAATAGATTGAACAGCTTCTGGATGTAAATGTAAGCAGCCTTTTGACACAGATGTGTATCGATCAGAATTTGAGTAATTCTGTCTATATTTAAAAAGTCCTATTTTTCCTGTATATGTCATTTCGATTTCCTTTCGATATGTAAGTAGAAAGGAATCGTGCACTCAAATATTCATCGGCGCAAATTGCGTAAGCAATACAATATGTTGACGAAACTAGATAAAATCCTATCTAGTTAACCAATGTTGCTTGAAAATAATTTAAAAAATGCCCGGACAACTCAAATAGATCCTGCTATATCGGCCAGCAACTCAGGAGATCAACCATGTCTAACCAGGGCAACAACATTGTTTTTGGATCGGCTGCTACTATCGCTTTTCTAGCGTCGGGTGCTTACGATGCTCATCAGCGCGGCATGGCAGCTGTGCGTGCAGCGCGACAGGCTGAAGACGATGCTCGATATGATGCTGCTGTCGCCGAGGTTGTTCGTGATGCTGAGGAAATGGGTAAGCTTGCTATGCGCTTGGCTCAGGAACTCGCCGCTGAACGTCAGAAAAACGAAAGCCTGACGCGAGCATTGAATCAGCGTCAGGCTCTGCTTGAACGGATGCGTAATCGTTAAAACTGATAGCGCCCTCAATTTCTTTCATTTATAAACATATGGAAAGGGGAATTGGGGATGAAAAAAATCATTATTTTGAGTAGTTTAGTCTTACTCGCGGGCTGTCAGACTCAATCCGTAAATGAATTGAGCTACAGTCAACAAAAAGCTTGGGCTCAGACAATTGCACAAAAATGCGTCGATCAAAGCATCGGATATAATCATCCAGAATTTAAAGCTTGTCTTGACGCAGAATCTCGTCGCGACGCGGCTACACGATATAACAATGGTGTAAGGCAGCAACGCGCTGCACAAGCTATGAGCCAAGGTTTTTATAATGCCGGGAACGTATATAGTCGTGCAGCAGCTTCAAACCGATCTGTGAATTGCCGTTCGGTGCGAACTCCGAGCGGCGCAATTAGTACAAATTGCTACTAAGCGAACGCAGGATTCAATCTGTAAGCATGAATTCTGTTGGCCAAGTGTGACTCCACTTTTGGCGCTTCAGCAGTCTCCTGTCTTTCAAACTTTGGCAGACCGCCAACACCGCATTTTTTGCCATCCATAGCTCTCGTACATGCGTCTATCCCCGCTTTCGATAAGCGAGCTAAATCAGCATCTGACAGTGTGAAAAGCCAGTATTGCTGATCATCAGAGAGTGCCGACAGGTCTACTGTAGAACGCTCGTTCGGGGACTGCGCACACGCATATCTGTAAAGCGTGTGTCCTGCATCAGTTGTCGGCTTCATAAGCTTTTCCGATGCTGGACTACCTACCTCAGACCCATCTTTTCCAACTTCCGATAATATATCTTCAGGTTTCACAGATAGCTGCGGAATCTCTCGCGCAGGCATTGGCATCGGTTTTAAACCAAATATTTTCAATATCGAATTCAGCACCGCAATTATCATTTTCTCAAGCCATATCAGAGCTTTAGCTGTCATCTTAAATGGTGCGACAATCTGTCTTTTAAGCATGGGTTTTCTCCTTATTTACTCGTAGAAAACGATTGTCGCGTCGTATCAAGCAAGACACAAAATCCGCTTTAACACCCTGAATAAAATACGTTTTCCATAATGCACTCAATGGAACGATGTAATGAGTGCATTATGGAAATATAGAATCGTATTTCTATCGGCGTAGTTAACACTTGTATTAAGTGTTAATACGAACCATCATTATTATACAGTAATAATTTAAACAAAGGAGCAGCTATGTCACTACGAGAATTTGAAAATACAATCGCTCGGTACGCAAGAATCATTTCCGTCGAAGAATGTGAATATGAGTTCGACTTAGTAACTGTCGATACAAAAAATGGGCATCGAATGACGCTTTATGTCGACGAAACGCTCGATGCTATCGAGCATGTAAAAGCGCTCGCTGAGCACGGCATATACGCACCGAACTTCATTGAAAATTCGGACGGCGATTTTGTCGAGCAACTGACAGACGAAGATATCGAGGAAAGGCTGATCATCCGCGAAGAAAAAAGGGGAGAAAAATTATGGTCTATGTAAGCGCAAAGAAATTGAACCCATATCCAATTCATCCCTCACACACGACGGCCGACCAGATCCGCGACGCTTTACTGCACGTAAAATGGCAGCTCGTTCGGAAAGGCTGGAAAACCGAGGATTTCACGGGGTTGCTCGGTATTCCCCGACAATCTTGGTATCAGCACGGACATAAGCTCGAAAGCAATGGATATCGACAGATATCCGCCGATGCCCTCGACGTACTTCGTCAAGAATTGGCTCAGGAAATCGTAGCTACTTTTGACGGCTACCATGATCCCTTCGGCCGTGAGCGCGATACGTGGACTGTCGGCGATCTGACAACGAAATCGCGTACGCGTGCGTTGTATAGAGCGGCTCTGACGGGTGAAGCCGTAGTACCTGGCGCGAATAATAAGCACGCAGACGAACTCACGAGTGACGAAGCTCTGATGATGAGGTGGTTTTACGCTTCGCGTCAGGCATCTCGTGATCAATTGGTCGCCGCGACAGGTCTATCTAAATACGATGTTGGTCGTGTCGGGCTTCATGCATGCAAATGGGGAATTCCGCCGGTGGCGGAATGGGTCGACAACCTTGAACAAGCAATCGGCATCTAAAAAGCGCCGATTTTTTTGTCGGCGAAAATGCATTTAAGAGAAATCGGCCGATGAAAACAGTAGATGGCAATAAGTAAATTCAAATAATTCACCTGTATTCATCAATGTCGGACAACAAATTTTGCAGTAGTTAGAAAAATAATCAAAAATGGTACTTGTATTGATCATAAATACGAACCATCATTTTTATATGAGCAGCAAACAAACAAACCCGACTGTCTCATGAGAGGAAAATAAAATGACTACAACTATTACTAATATCAAGCGCGAATTCATCGAAGGCTCGGCGGCTCTGACGTTTAATGTAGCAGGAGAAGAAAATTTGGAATGGCTCGATGCTGACGATCACAATTTTCTCGTCAACAACCTCGGCGATAGTCATCTTATGATAAATGGTAATTTCTCAGATGAAATCTATGATGCCATTGTTAAGCAGCTCAAAGAGTGGCTTGCTGAAAATCCAATCGAAGACGTTGAAGAAGCCGCATAAATAAACCCATTAATGAGAAAGGAGGCCCATGGAGAAACCGGGGCCTTTTCAAAAAACAAAAGCAAAAATGAGAGGAACCCTAAAATGAGCAATAAATATTCACCCTTGGTAAAATCTGTTGACTACGACGGTGACCGCCGAGCAATTGTATGGCTTACCGGACACGGAAGATGCATGCTCGATATCGCGAGCTACTTTGAAATTTATGTCAATAAAAACAATATCATAATTGACTGGATGAATGATTACCGCGAAGAGCAAAGCATTAAAATTCCAACGTTGAACCCGCAGCGGTATCTGGATTTTCCATCTGAAGCCATTCAATATATCGAACGTCATAAAGATGAGCTTTTGGAAGAAGAAGAACGGTGCTTCAGCTACTGAATTCTCATCAATTACAAGCCATCAACCCTCGGAATTCCGAGGGTTTTGTCATTTCTGATCCAATATTTTCCTCACGCCGTCCAACTTTTGACGACAATCCTCACCAGCTTCAGACACACGTATCATATACAGCGCGACGTCCTTTTGTGATTTCCAGACTTCGCGTGCTTCAGGCTCAGGCATGCACGTGAGCAGCGCCTCAGGTACCTGAATCTGACGTGTTTCCACCTTCGTCACGACTTCGACCGCAGGCTTATGAGCGCACCCAGAAATCAATAAAATAGCCGCACCGACACCGATAAACATCTTCATTGAACACCACCGGCGAATTTTCGCTTACGAAGGTTTTCAAGGACAGGTGCTATAGGGCCATCGTTTTCGGGTGTGGTTGAAGCAATCTCGCGCTCTAATTCACGGTTTATAAGGCTCGTTTCATTGAGAGACGTCTGGACTTCATTGAGTAGATCAAGCGTCCTCTTATGCTCAGCATCAGCCTGTTTCACGGCTTCCGCGTTCGAATTGGCGACGTCAATGGTTAGCTTTAATTGTGCATTCGCAAGCGAGAGCTGGGCGTCGGATTCAGCTAATTTCGATTTCAGATGACTGATATACAGCCAGCCGCCGATCAGGATGGCAGCGAGCAATAGACTGAGGATGAATCGGATATTGGAGAAGATCAGCATTATTCCTCTCCCTTGTTTTCCGACTTGTCATCTCTACGTCGCGTGAACGCCAAACTGAGGATGTCCGAAAACCATCCCGGAATGCCCTTTGACGTCCGAAAATCGAGATGTCCGATACCCATGTAAATCGCGAGCAATGCCACGACCCATGGGCCGAGAGCTTCAACGATGGCGGCGGTTTGTGGATTTCCAATCAGCAATCCCACAGCGGCGATTCCGAAGAAAGCGGCCAAGCTTGCAATAGTGATCCTCTTGGAAAATCTGCGAGTGATCTCTTTTTCATTGCTCATGCAGACACCTGCAATCTAGCTTGCAGACCGCTCGCTTCGGCTATCGACAGAAGCATTTTCATGCCCAACTCATGCCCGTTGCCTGTTCGGATTTTCCGAATGTGGCCGTCTCTAACTGACGGATATCGCGTTGCTATTTCAGCAGCCGATAGATTATGTTGTTTGATGTGATTTTCGAGAGCGACGACCAAATCGTCCTGGAGATTCCGAAAACTGGCGCATCTGTAAGAAAATGGAGAGATAGGTCGAGCCATTATTTTGACCCTCCCTTCAGTAGATCAGCGTATTCGGTCTTGGCATCAAAGCTCGGACAGGCTTTACCTTTGTCGAAATCGCGATGGCCGCAAAGTGTCGTGATCTTGTATTTGGAAACCAGCTCACCGAGGAGTTTGCGCAGCGCAACTTTTTGCTCAGGTGTTCTGGTATCCTTGGGTTTCATGTTTTTATCGACTCCGCCGACGTAAACCACGCCTATCGACCCCGAATTGTGACCCGCTACATGAGCGCCGACTTGGTCAACTGGGCGGCCAGGGTGGACAGAGCCGTCGCGATAGATAACGTAGTGATAACCGATGTCTTTCCAGCCATTATCGCGTGTGTGCCACATCCTGATGGTCTTCACATCGACGTCGCGCCCCTCAGGTGTCGCGGTGCAATGGACTACTAAAGTATTGATATTTCGCATAAAATGGGAACTCTAGACTAATGTTCCCATTATGTTCTCTGTCGATGTAAGTTGCAAGATTTTATGTAGCCATTTGTAAATGAATTCGGTCGCCCATTGCCTGACAGCGGCCGTCTTTCGACATCAGTAGAATTGTACGCTTCTGATTGTGGTATTGCACAATATGCGCATGTGCCCACGTTGTCGGCCCCTTGTTATACCCTTGATCAAGCTTCGCCGAGACGCCCGACACATATGCACCTTCGGATATAGATGGCGTATGAGTGTGTCCGGTGCTTGTTCTTACGCCGAAACGCTTGAACTGATTTGGGCTTCCCCGCGATCCGGAAATCCCCAAATCACCGTGTAATCCGCATTCAATGCCGTCTACTTGATAACCCTGTCCCGCACCTACGAATTCGACGCTATCGGGCAGATTTGCAAGCCGAAGACCGTGCTCAACGACATTGAAAGTGTCGTTTCCAGATCGGATTGCTTTATGCCAAGCCGCGTTTAGATCGTGCCAGTAATATGCATTTTTGACATCCGACGCGCCGTCAACATTCTTGAGCCATCTTGCAAGCGCGTTGTCATGATTGCTCTCAACGACGACCGTCGTGCAAAAATCACGAGTGCACGCGGCTATGAAATCAGAAGCTTCATGCACTTCGGATTCCACATTTTCAGATCCATTCGCCGACACCAAAGCCATCACATGAGGATCTGAAAGGTTGTGATGGTTTCGACGGCGGAAATCCAACGTGTCATGGAAGAACTGAATTTCGGGCTGAAGGCCATCTAAAATGTTGATGTTGTTCAATATCTGCTTCGTTTTTCGGTCATATCCGAAGCTCGCCGCCGCAATGATTGGATCAAGCTGTTCATGGTGAATATCACCCCAGCTTATTGCTCGAACACGCTTATCGCCTTCACATTTTCCATCCATCACAAGCGTATTCAGATCCTGAAAACTTCCATCATCATCAGCAGAAACAGGTCGCAGGAAGACCTCGCCGTCAACATCGATCTCGACAACAGTGAAGCCGAACGTGTGATGGAAAATGCTCTTTTGCCCCGCAGCGCGAGCGGTGTAATTCGGCATTGTCACAGTGCCCGTAGACACTGCAAACCTCGGATCTTGGCCTTGCAACCTTGGGATGCTCTGCAGTGCAATTCGGGAGTGCGGAACAATGACATGACCGCCATGATTTTGCGTCAGCCAACCATTCAATGGGTTCGCAGTCGTCGGCAGAACATTTGCTGATCCGAGATAGAGAACGTCTGGCGTCAGCTGGACGCGGTCGTGACAAAGATATTCGTGAATTGCAGGATCATAAACATTAGCCGCCGACGCATGATCTTCAAACAGTCCTAGCTGATAAGTGTGTCCGCCTATGATGATGTGAGCGCCTATATATGCGGCATAAGCCTCCATATTTCTCAGAAATTCCTGATGCACAGGCGTGTCATCCTGAGCCGCAGAAATCAGAAAACGATGCACGATACCAGGCTCCAAATTGGCCTGAATCGTTGGCAGTTCTTGAATTCGTGGGGCTTTCTTTTTGGCTGGTTTTTCGTCTTCTGAAGGTGTCTCTGGGGCATCCGAAGGCCAAATCTTTTCGACTGTTTCGGATGCGGATTTTGGTGCAGATGGCTTATTGATGGAAAGCCAGATTTTTCGGGCTGCATAGAAAGTAAGTTCACATTTTTCAGCAACATCACGAATAGTAGCGCCTGAATTAAATAGGGCCTTAGCTTTATCTTCCGTATTGCCAGAGTTTTCCTGCTTCTCAATGTATTTTTCTATGTCGATTTGTTTATCTAATTCACGGTTAACATGATGCTTTATTTCTTTTCTACTTGTCATTTTGATTTCCTTTCGCTCTTGATGACAAGTAAATTATTTGACGTATTAATGATCAATACAAACGAATTTTTCAATTAAATCAATTACTTGTCGCAAACATTGTTGACTTTTTCAGACGTCACAAAGTAAAATTAGTAAATTAAATTCCGAAAAATTTCTTGGCGGCGGGTAAAATAATGGCAAAAGCTACTGAGAAAACCGCCGACAGCGCAGCAATGAATGCTTTGTCTTCTCGACGCTTTGCTTTTAATTCTGCGACGTCTGTCTCAATTGACGTCAATTTTGACTGCATGGAATTAGAGTTCTTAAGAAAGCTGTCTAGCTTCTCTTCCATACGCGCTTGCGAGCGGATGACTTCTAAAAGCTCTTTTGACGGAAAATCGGTTGTCATAAAAAAATGGTCTCGTGAATGTGTTTACTGGCTTTACGAGACCATGGTGAAGTGCAAGATTCTAGCGTGATTTGGGCGTTTGAGGGGAAAATTGATGTCTGACCAGAATTCAGAAAAGCTCAAAAAGCTCATTGAAAAGAGAATGAATTATCAGATTTCAATGTGGCGTATGAAGAGAGGGTCGGCAAATAGACAATACTATGAAAATCTGCTTAGTAAAAATTCTCGTGAGATAATGGCGCTTGGCGGCAACGTTTTTGATATAGATGATGCGAATGAACAAGTAGTAGAGACGCGCGGTCAGATGATTTCTAACATGTCGCTGGCGTATAAATGGGCAATATTTCTACGATATTGGTCTCCAATCATTCTATTCGCTATTATTGGTTTCGCTGTTTACTATTATTTATTTATGTAGTTTTTTATCCGGACAAATCTCAAAGATCCTTGTATAGCGACTTCAGAAAAAGGAAGCCGCATATGAGCAACATCGACATCTTGAAAGTGAACATCTCCGCCGAAGAAGCCGAGGAACTGAAGGCACAGTCAGAAATCACATCGCTTCCAGAAGACGGAATTTACCTTCTGAACGCCATCGATAAAGCCGTAAAGCTGGGAACTGTCGACAAGAATGATATGATTAGCGGACAAGATATGCTGATCGCTATTGCCGAAAAGCTTGAAAATGAAGGTCATAACCCCGCTGTTCGCGCCGAGCTTGTCGACAAACTGCGCCTCACTTCTTATTATGCGACGACGCGTCTGGTGCCTGTAGAGATTCCATAATATCGGGATTTAGTAAAGTGATGAAGATATTAGGAGCCATTGCTATTTTTTTGCTTTCAGTGACAAGTAGTTTTTCGTCAGAATTCAACGGAAAGCAATTAGCTTCTAATGTAGAAGGCATTATAGATAAATATTATAATTCCGATAATAATTATTATAAGGGGATAGGCAGGCGTTTATTTGAATGTTCTTATATATACGGTCGCGGCCATTCAAACAATGTGCCGCGAAAGGTGATAAGAAATTTAAAATCCATCAATACTGAGCTTATTGTTGCTTCTAGAATACTATGGAATAACAACGACAGCTGGGACAATGAAGTTTTTGGAAAATCACGGAAATTAATTGAGGGCAATATTAAGAACAAGAAATTTATCGATCAATTGATTCGTAATTGTAACATGTACATCACGAATATCGATGTCAGAGATGCAATATACGAAACCGCTCATCCAAGTCCTTTTTAATTTTAACTCACACGAACAACATTCGTAGCAACTATCGCACTCGACAGATCACACTTTTCTGTCGAGCCCATCACCAGTTTCGTAGACAAGCTATCTCGTCTGCGAGCGCTGCTATCTCGAATAGAGGCTCTGTTTGGCTGAGATATACGATCTCGACGTGCTTGATCCTGAGCTTGAAGTCTCATCGCGTTCATAGCACCGAAAAGCTCGCTCGAATTCTCGATTTCCATGTCCATATTCGTTCTCCTCTAGCTTCCGATAACTGCCTCGCGAGGCAGCCAAATAGGTTTACAAGTCACCGTGATATTTCGCGTAAGCAGGTCTTCTTCGCGTATCGGGTCGACGTCGAGTTCTATGCGTGTCGGCAGGCTTTCAATGACAGCTACGGGATCTTGCTCATAGAGCGCCGATGACTTCTGGAATGCGTAATCATTGACGACGTCAACAAAATGCACCTGCGCACGTAGAGCTGATGCATTTGTCGGTTGAGACGCGGGAGTTGCTGAAAATCCATACGTGACGAGGCCTGTTTGCTGCTCCCCAGCTCCAGGAACAGGCGCTAAAGAACCGTCGCCGAGGTATGCAAGCAACGTGATTTCGGCGTATCTTTTTGCGCCAGCAGCCACTAATTTCATGCTGGAAATCTTCGCCTGTACTGACCCGATTTTCCGATTGTAAATTCGGCAGAAATCTCCGCACTTCATGCTCCGAGCGGCCGACCATTCGCATTGGAAACTGATTTCCAAGCACCGAGCACGGACATAAACCCTGCGCTGGAGCATGCGGATGGCATATCTGACTGCGCGAGTGCCGCGAGTTGAATCAAAAAAACGAGCAGATATTGGATTGATAGCAGCTCTTTTCTCTACTTGCACAAAAGATGAATAAGAGAAGATCGTTGATGCCGTGTGAGCCGTTATGCATCTCCATTTGTGTCCATTATATATGACTTCATCGCCGACTTCATACCGCATTGGTTCCAGCGTAGTCGGATCTTCAGCAGTCCAAAGGGGCGTCGATGGATCTAGATTCAATGGCGCTAGGTTGATGATATCGGCGGTCTCATTTTTGTCGTCGCCCAATATTTCCTGCTGCGCAACTGGCATCGAGATCGTCAAAAGTTCTTCGCGCTGTTGCTGAAAATCATATCCAAGTCGAATTTGCACGCCGACCGTTGCCGCTTGCATCAAGATTTGGCAACCAATGACTTTTTCGTCATTCAGCGCGTATTTTTCCAACCCTGCATCAAAACTGTCGAAAATCGAATGTTGGTTGAAATACGTGATTGCTGATTCAGCGACATGCCATCCTGTGTTTTCCCCTACAGCCGTTCCAGGTTGCGGAAGATTTTGCATGAGATCTTGCCATGAGTATGTATCGACGGGCAGATTCACGGCAGGCAGGCTCTGCACACCTTTTGCTTCCTGAGTCCAAGAAGCGACGACGCGCAGGCGTGTTTTTGCGCGCGGCGGATTCCGCAGTGTGACTTGAAGAGTGCTCTCAAAACCATCGGAATCGATGACGTGAATATCGCCACCCGTGACCATGCTCACCCGTTCGATTGCCAACGATTTGCGATCCCATCTCCAGAACTCCAGTCGGCCAGCAAGCGCGCTCATAGGGTCATCTGAGGCATCGCGGCTATGAAAAAGAGCGTCGTACGTCTCGAATTTTTCACGGTCGTCGGGATGCCCATACGGGTCGTATCCATCAATTTCGCCAGTTCTCAGAGCATTCGCCGCCGCTTTTAGGACGACGTCTTCATCAGGCGGAACACACTGAAATCGCAACGTCAAAGTCTGTTGACCGAGTTCGGACGGCACAGAGATTACGCGACCTCTTGCGAGTTCGACGGGAATATTATCGGAAGCTAGCTTCTCGCTTAGTACAGCATATCTTTCACTACGACCGAGGCCTATAAGGCCTAATCCCGGATTGGGGATTTCAACTTCGAATCCGGAGTTGATAATGTCGCCTTCTTCCTGCTCGAAAATTGATCCGCGAATGCAGAATTCGTCTTCGCGAGCGTGAGCAACTGGGTCAAATGGTGTGTCGTATGCGGAGAGCCAAGAGAGATAAAGCATCAGTTATCTCCTTGCCAGTCGAGTCCGCCGACTTCTTCAGCCGTCAGCGACCATTGCACTGTCGCATTTTGCTCGTGGCTGGACACTGACCATGGCTCGGTAACAAAGAGATCAATCCATGGCCTGTAAAAAATTCTTACAGTCTCCGTGGCTGGGGCGGCGAGCGTGATGACTTTATTCCAGACAGTGAAAGGTACAGGCTCAAAATTCTTCGTCAGACAACGTATCGAGGTGTAGCCAGTTTCGTCATCTTTATACGGATAGCGAATAAGCGTTCTGGACTGCGCACCTGGCTGGATAGCGTCCGAAAATTCACATGGTGGAATAATTGTAAAAGTCGACCCAGGCCACATATGCGAAAGCGCTGGAGGGCGCATGTCGTCAGACGATGAAATCGTGCATTGGAATAATTTAAATTCGTCGGCTGCCAAATTTCGAGCCTGTCCATTCCAGCTTCTGACAATTTGGGCCGAATCTTCTATCGGCGAGAAATCGACAGTCAGACCGAGAGCAGTCTGCCAGCCGATAGCTAAATCATCAGATATAAGTGTCGTTGTAATCGGAAAATCGGCCATCAATACCCCCCGTTTCGTTGCATGGAATAGAGGGTTTGATTCATTTTCCGAGCAGTCAGAGGATCTGTCTGAAGCGTCCCCAGATTGCGGTCATTCAACGTCAAATTTACGTTTACTGTTTCAGCAGAACCCTTTGATTTATCGTTGCTTTCTTTGATGCCTTTAAAGTAATCTAGATCAAAATCGGAAAGTGGAGATTTCCAAACATCAAGCACACCGCCAGGCAAAAGATGGGCATCTTCAAGCCCCATTTGAGTATTAATTCCCTGGCTTCTGTACCAGTCTCCCTGCCTTTTTCGGTCGTATCGAGCAAAAGCTAGGTCAAAATCGGCATCATATAATTTCTTTAATCTTTTTTGCTGATCAGTCTGACGAGCTTCTGCGGCTTCTTTCATTCCCGATAATTCGTAAACTTTTTTGCCGCCTTCCCAACCGATCATACCCGCACCAATGGTTGTAGCGATAACCGCACCTATCGGGCCCGCCCGCGCCGCAAGACCTGCCGCTCCAGCAGCGGCACCAGCTCCACCAGCAGCTCCAGCGCCAGCTCCAGCAACGGACGTAGCAATTCCCGCTATACTAGATGCTAAAGCGCCACCGCCGCTCATTGCAAAGAGAGTTCCAAGGGCTTTCATGAGCTGACCGAGTGCAGTTTTTGCGAGTCCGAAAAGACCTATAAATTTAAGCATGCCGACGAATAACAACATGGTTGTCACGTCGATACCGAACATATCGGCAATAGGCTGAATCAAAGAATGAATCGCGGTCAAAACGGTCTTCACCATATCCAGGGCGTCCATGAAATCTTTACCAAAAGCTTTCGCTTGGTCTCTTAAATCATTGAGCCACTTGAAGTTTTTGGCATCCTGTCCAGTTAAAACGGCATACAAATCCTTTACAAGTTTGATAGCCGTCTGAATCCCGTCTCGGATTCTATTTAGCCATTCAAAACGTGAATTTTCGCCGTCCCATAGCTTTTTCAGCTCGCCGTACATGTCGGATATGAATGCGCGTGCGGTCTCAAGCTTCTCAAAAAGGGTGTCGAGCCACGGCGTTTTGAAGCCTGTGCGCTTACCTTGGAAAACCCCGATTATATCGCTGACCAGATTCCGTGCGTAGACAAAGCCATCTTTCAAAACGGATGCAATTCGTTCGCGATAGCTGACCATAAATTCCGTCATCGCGTCGGTGGATTCCGTGAGAAGTGGCAGGACTTCACGAGCGACGGCCATTTTTACGCCGCTGATGGAACGCCTGAAATTTTCAGCAGATGCTTCGTAAGCTTCACCGATCTGGGTGTCTTTTTTGGAAACTACGCCGCCGAGGCGTTCCAATTCCTTTCGATAATTTTCAATAGCTGTCCGACCGCCTTCTAAGAGCGGAACCATTTTTGCGCCAGCGTCTTCACCGAAAAGTTGAATTGCGAAACGCAGACGCTGGGTCGGATCATCGACTTTCTGCATCGCGTCGGAAAGCGCAAGCAGGCCCTCCATGCCGCCCTTGCTCGCTTTTTCTACGTCTAACCCATACTTTTCTAGGCCGAATAACGCTTCACCTACTGGGCCAAAAGACTTCTTCAGAGTGCGCTCGGCTTTCTCAAGCTCGTCCAACTGTTGACGCAATCCGTGTACAAAAGTCTGCGTTTGCAGGTTATTGTTTTCATATGGAGCCGCGCGAGCAATGTAGTTTTCGAGCTGACCTTTTCGCTCTTGGATGCCTGCAAGTGACGACATCCGCGCTTGGCCAACAGCATCCCCTGCAGACGTCAGACCACCAACATCGCCTGCTCGAAGTGAGAAAATGGCATCTTTACGCGCGTTATCTTTAAATGAGCTGAATTCGTCATTGGCTTCCGAAATCTTCTGTCGAATTCCCAGAAATTCATTGCCGATTTTAGCAAGGCCTTTCACGATCTCATCGCCTGGCACGCCTTCACCTGCACCAGCAAAGCCCAGTACCGATAAGTCTTCAGGCGACACACCGAGCGATCTGGATTGCTTGGAAAGCTTGTCCCACTCGCCTGCGGTGTCTTTGCTCATTTTGATGGCAGCGGCGCTAACCGTGGCTAAAGCGGCGACAGCTGAGGCGGCACCGATGGAAATGGTTTTGAAAGCCGTTTCCGCGCCAGTTTTAAGACCGCCGAAGCCGACCTTGCCGACTGACAAGCTGGCTGATTGTAGCGTGGCCAGAGATCGCTTCGACTTCTCGATGTCTTTTTGAAATGGTTCTAAAGCCTTGGCACCGCTCTGCTTTATATTATTGATGCTGTCGCGAGCAGATTGCTGGAATTTACGAAAGCCAGAAACTGCCTCGGACATACCGCCCAGGCTGAATTTCGTTTTAATTTCTGGCGTTACATTAGACATTCCTTACAAACTCTTCCCAAACTTTTTTATCTCCACTTTGTGCTACCAAAAACGCTTCAGCCATTTGAATCTGCTTGCGTTTTTCGTCGCCTCGGAGAACTTTCATTCTCATTATCAACGCGCGCGGTGAAAGATTTAAGCCCGAATTTCCGGTCTGATTCTCGTAGCTGATGGCGTCTTTCACGAGACCCACAAACACCCCTGTAAGATTCAGACCGCCCTTGCGCCGAGGACGCGGAAACGTCATTTTTTGGGAAAGATTGCTTGAAGCGCCGCTGTGACTTTCATAAAAAAATCTTCGAGTGATCCTTCACCTAAGGTCACTTTCACGGATGAAGAGAAAAGCGCTAGCGTCAGATCGTCTGGCTTCTGAGTGATCAGCGTCTCAAAAGCGAGATCGCCTTCTTTTCCTGCAGCACATGCAATGAATGCGGCGGCGGCTTCGATGCCAGAATCCATAAACACGGATATTAGTGATGGCTGAAGCTCCTCGGGCAGAAGATTGCCATCTTTGTCGAGTTTTGGCTCGAAAAGATCGATGAGTTTTGGAAATCTTTTAATAAGCCGAAGGCATTCCAAAATGGTGACAGGGCGAAGTCTCGTAGTCATTCCTAGTATTTCAACTTCTTGATAGGAATGATCTACTGCTGTCAACAAATCATCGATTGACTTTACTTCTTGCTTTACTATTGCATTCACTAGTATAACTCCTTGTAATATTTAATGAATTATTAATATTAGACGGTAGTCTAATTAACTGCCGTCTTTTCAATGTTTTAGGCTTTTGGAATTGAACGGATGGTACCGTACGAATTCTTGTTCGACGTCGCGTAGACGGAACCCTGAACCGTGAACTGGTTCAGCTGCTCGGTTCCAAACGCTGGCACCGCACCGCTCGGACGAAGTTCGACGTCGTTGTACGTCTGCTCAAACTCTTCGCCGTCGCCGGATTCCGAGGTGACACCGATAAACACGAGTTCGCCTCGCACACCCGCAGTCGACATCAGATCTAGGTCGAGAAGACCCTCAGATTCTGTGATAGCTGGCTGTGTATACTCGCCTATTAAATCGCCTGTGAATCCTTCAGGAAGTGCGACTATCTGTAAATATCCAGCACGATGAACGGTGTAGTGCACATCTTCAATTAGATCATTCGCGTCGCCGTCAGAAACACCAGTTACAACAGGTTTAAAGCCAGGAATCTTAATCGCATCGCCGACTTTGGCATCTGGAATCGTAAAAGTTCCATTTGTTACTGCTGCCTGAGTAAGCAGACGTCTATTTGCCATGAACAGGATTTCATATCCGATATCCGTCCAGCTTTCGCAAGTGAAGCTGATCTGACCGTCCTTTGTCGTCACGTATTTCTTGATCAGACGACGGTCGCCGAATTCCTGCGTGTATGACTCGATTTCGGTCAAGTTCGGCGTGAATTCCATAGACGCTAATGCGCCCAGGTTCACATATTTGTCAGTACCCTTTTTGCGAAATATGAGCTGACCGCCACTGACGCGCTGCTTATCTAAAATCGGCTGTAATGCTAATGTTGCCATTTCGTTCTCCAAAAAATTAAACAATGGTTGTTGGATCGGTATCTGTAGTTCTTACAGAACATGAAAAATTGAGTGTCTGAATAAGCATCAAGCCGTCTTCGGTCGGCTGTCCTGTCGGCTCCGCACTGCCGGAGTATCTCCAGAAAAGGAGCTTCCCGACGCCGATAGCCGAAGGCTTAGCAAGCGTCTTCTCAACTAGCACAGACAGCTCATCAAGTGTGTCTTCTGCGTCAGAAGTTTCTTCATGTATGCCGACAGTTACGGAAATCTGCATGTCACGCTGAAGTTGTCGATGTCCCGGTGTTCCGTTAGAGCCAGAAACAGCGACGTTTTCAGCAACCGAGACGATTGCTAATGGAAAATCTGTTCTCTGAAATTGTCTAAGCATACGACTTGCAGAATGAGCAGACGCGAAGTCAGGAAGCGCCTTAAGCACTTCAATAACTCCATTTCGTATCTGCGTCTTCACATGCGTCATCAGCGAATTTTCTCAGCAATTAATTTTATCTCTAGCTGAGCGTAACCGTCGCTTTTGCAAGATTCTACTTCGTATTTACGACCGTTGATTTCCAGTTCGTCGCGATTAGAAAACAACAAATCCAGCGATCCATTCGCACGCTCCGGAGCCAGCCTTTTCGCATCTTCTATGAGTACGAAAGCCGTTGGCCGAGCTTCTTCTACTTGCACTCCGGCCGCATCGATGGGCGCATAAGCATCATTAAAAATCAGCTGAATCGGCTGCGCAATATCTGCATCGTGCTGATGCCAATAATGGTTACCGCGTTCTCTGAAGATGCAGTTAGCTGTGCGTGCAAGGGTGCGGAAAGCGGGATGTTTGCTCATTATGCGACATCCAGATCGATGATATCTAAAGCTACACCGAACGGCGTAACCGTGGGCTGGATAGCTACAAGCACGCGGTCGGCACTTAAGCGTATCATGTCGAGCCATTTTCCTCTGGCCGCCGCCCAGCTCAGCGAATATGCAATATGATTAGCTTCTGAAATCACACCTGTGTCAGTATCGACATCGAGCTTTACAAGTTTCCCAGGATCGGTATCGACTGGCCACGAGCCTGCTACAAGCGAAGTTTGATCATACGGTGTGCCTGAAGTTATAGCGCTTCCAAGCGCGCCAGCTGATGATGCGGCTCCGAGGATCATCGGTTGACCAGAGCTGTCGATAGCCACCGATATCGCTTTTTGAATACCAGAAGACGACCATGAAATTATCGCGAGCGCAGGCGAAAGTGCGAATACAGACACACCGCCGTCAGGTGAACTACCCATGAAACTGGTGTTTCCGAGCAATTTTGTTGCGTTATCGTTTGCTGATAAGACACTTATTGTAAGTCGTGCAGTATGATCTCCGAGGACTGCACCTGCGGATGCGACGATGTATTTTTCGCCGCCGAGGTAATCATAGGACGGTGAAACTCTATTTTCAGCCGACATCGCAAGGCTTGTTTCGAGATGCGAATTTTGACTTTGACCCGTCGAAAAACGTTGAATCCAGAGGCCAGAAATGTCTACCGGATTCGAAGAACTCGCGGCGATATATATAGACATAGCTGATGTCGATGCGAGAAGCGGAGCACGAGAATTGTTTGACGGATAAACAGAACCTTGGCCGGAAAAAGCAATGGGTGCTGTAGCTGCTATTAATGTTGCATTTACACTTCCGGTTGCATAATAAACTTCAACAAAATTTTGTGTGAGCGCTCCTATTGAACTTCCGTTTTGCAATGATATTTTCGCAAAATCTTCGGAAACAACAGCGATTCCAAGCACTTGAGCGCCAGACAAAACTGTGACACTTGTTTGTGCAGCGCGCGATAAAATACCAGCAGACAACTCAAATATTTTTATCGTTAAAATTGTGGAAGATTTAGATACAAGCATAAATCTAGTTGCCGACATGGCAACAATTTTTGCGGTATTTGACATAGTCAACGACGTCAGATTTTCAGTTTCATGATGTCGTGCAACAGACGTATATTTTCCCCAATCTTTACTTGCATATGTAAATGCTGGAAACGGCGGCAAACCTGGGTCTTCGTAAGACCCGAACGGATGCGTTAGTCTTTCCAGCTTTTGAATGCGGTTATCGACAGAAGCAAAGTTCGCATTCACTTTTGCAAAGCCTTCACGAGTGCTCTCGGCGTCAACAGAATTTGGTCCACTTCCAATATTAATATTTTGAATAGTCATTATAAAAAACTCCTGGTCATTCAATTTCTGGCGATGCCGAGGTCAAACCTTGCGTTATAAATGCGGACGACGATGAATATCTTGGTGTTCCGCTCTCTATAACTTGACCTTCAAGTACATCTAACCTGCTTATAATATTTACAATCGTAGCCGCTTGATCTGAAATAGTTGTTTCTGCTGCTGTAAGTCTGGCTGTTACATCTGAAAGATTCGACTGTAAACTTGAGATGGTTGTCGACTGTTCTGACACCGTCGACTGCAAAGAAAGTACGGTATTTTCAACTGAAACTACGCGCCCGCTCGCACGTTCCAGAGCCGCCGTTTTCTGAAATAATTCAGGCAAGTCGTTAGCTACAGAGCTGTATCCGTTGCCGCTACTTACGAGCTGTCCGTTTACAGAAAGCGGCTCGGATTTCGTGTAAGATTTTGCATTTTTTCCTGCAATTCCAAGAGCTTGGGCAACGAGATTTGAAGATGAAAAAGATATGGTGCGGTTAGCGGGAAGTACTTCGATGAGAGTGCTGCCTGCATATAAACCAATGTTCATATATGTGCTTGCGCCCTTGGACGCGAGCGCCGAGCGAACGTTTGCGAAAACTGTTTCAACCGTGTCGATGGTTTGCACTGGCACCGATATGCCGCCGCTGACATTCGTAAGCGAAAAAGCAAAATTTGTTGGTGAGGCAAGCCCAAGGCTTTCCATTGTTCGAGATAGCTCGATTGCTCCAACATCACCGATTATGCGGCCTGTGTACGAAAAAACCTTGTTTTTCTGGATGACACCGTCGACTTCTTCCTCGCCGCCGCCATCGCCTTCGAGAGCGTCCAGGCGGTCGGTTACAGGCTGAAGAAGTTTGTTGACGGGAGCAGATGCGAACTCGTTTTCTATAGCGAGTAGAACGAGGTCGACACCGGTGACAACGTCGGCTTCTGGGAAATCTTCAGGTGTGAGGGAGCCTCCACCTGAGCCGCGTGGTAAGATTGGAGTGAGCATCAGACACCCCCGTTTTTAAGATCGCGGATCTCTTGAGCGAGAGAAGATATAGCTGCCGATAATATTGTGAGGTCATTCTTTATAGTAAAAATCTGGTCGTCTATTGTACCAGAAAGACCATAAACATTAATGGAATCAACGCTATAGGGAGTCTGATAAGGGGTAGAAATAAACTGATAGTTTGCTAATCCCAATACACGAAAGAGATCTGTCGGTGATGTGCTCCAAGGAAACTTTATAGTGTTTCCGTCAGATACTTCGACGCGCACTTGTCCTCCGAAAAGCGTGGCAGAGAAATAAACGCTAACCGCATATCCGGCATCGGTAATTTTTGATAGCACATCATAGAGGGTATCTGTCTCCGCAACTTCTACGGACACCGTGGAATCATTAATCAGAAACTCGTACTGACCCGGAAATACACCGAGGTCGCTGTAAATATTTGCATCTGGATATAGCAAACTCGGAGCCGAACCGAAATTTGCATCGCTTCGAAAACCTGATCTATCCACGGTGACTAATGCTGAATTTGCATTCTGAAGAGCATCGATATTGAATTCCAGCGCTTCAACACGGCTTTCCAACGCGGGATCACCGCCGCCTGAGCTGGATGGGAAAATAGGATTCATCATCGCTTAGCCCTCCAGCACAGTGATTTCGGTGTCGGTGGTTACGGACTTGAAGAACAACATGGTACCGGGATCAACGCTAAAACTATAGTATCCGCCAGCGCGCAGCGGCATGCCGTTCCAGGTGATGTAGTTGTTCAATTGTTCCTGCGGAAGCTGCCAATCTAGGTTGGCCAAGAACAGAACATCCTCAGGCGTGAAAATTTGGATCAGCGAGGTGTTCATCGACACTGGTGAAGAGTTAACGATATCCGTCATAACCGTAATTTTCTGGGTGTTCGGCATGACAGTATCGCCGCTCGAATGCGTATATTTGAAATATTTAGCATTAGGCGCTGGATGAGCAGGCATGCCGCCGTTCGGCGCAATAGCTGTCTTTACTATCGGTATCGTCATCTAAAAATCTCCTAAAAAGTATCGTGGCTCCGAAAATGGCGAAGCCGAGGATGAAAAGGAGCCATCCATCCCCGGCCTGATGCCCGCGCTAGGAGGAGAAAGCGCGGGGAAGTTGTTACTTGGCTTCGATCTTGACGATTGCTTGAAGACGCTGAACCCAAGAGATGACGTTCGTCTGAGCCTTTAGCTCAACGCCTTCATCGTGCGGCAGGTCGTACGGAGATACGTATTCAGGTAACCCGATAACTCCGAGGTCGCCCATACCAGTGCCTGGGCCGAAGCGGGTCTGGAACATTCCGTCCACTACGGGCACGAGGTACATGTCGCTATCGCCGAAGATGGTCTGTCCACCGATTTTGTTACGGGTGTACTTCACCGCAGTGATGTTGCTGGCGATCTGGAAGCCGTCGCTCAGATCATCGCGAAGCATCGCTCCATCGTTGTAGCGCTCGAACATTTTTTCAAAGTTCGGATGATCAGTGATCAATGGGAAAGCTTCTTTACCGCAGATTAGAATCCAACGGTCAGCTGTAAATTCTCCGAGGTTGTCTTCACCCTTATCCTTCGCTTTCACAAGTTCAGTGCGGAGCTTCGTGTTTGCAGATGCTAAGTCGATCTGCACCTTTGTCTGAGCAGCCGAAAATTCCTTGTTCCAGTTCTTGATCACTTGACCCTTTGAACCAAGGAGCTTGCCCGTTACAGCACCGATACGGGACACTTCCCACATCAGGCGATTGCGCTTGTTGAAGCGCGAGAGCAGCTTGTTGCGCTCAGTTTCAACAGTCACCAAAAGCTCGCTACCAGCTGCACGGATGCCTTCAAACTGGGTTGCAAGCAGTGTGTCCTGCTGCGGATAGTGCGGGATCTTTACCAGTACAGAACTGTCGGTATCGCGTTCTGGAGCATCACCTGGTGCACCGCGAACGGCTTCAGGGATCATGTCTAAAGTGCCATCAGTGAAGTCGATAGCGACTGTTGGAAGGTGAACGCCTTCACTGTTCCAAGGGAGCCACTTGCTGACCAGATCCGGCACATATGGCTGGGTGATCACGTGATCTGTAAGAGCCACTTTCGAGAACAACTCGTTGCCGCTGTTGAGAATATTATTGAGTTCCATTTGCTTCTCCAAATAATTTTGTTTATGTTTTGTTCTGCTTACGAGCGAATGATCAGACCCTGCTTTTCCAAGTACGGTGCAAGCACGTCGATGGTGACACCAGCTGGTAGCTCCAGTTCAAATCCCTTGATCGTGGCATCACGAATGACTGCAAGAGCTGGTGCTTCGGTCAGCTCGTCGTCGGCATGAAAAACGGTTCGGCTTCCCAGTATCGCAAGCGAAAGAGCAACCTCGGTGTCTTCTTCAGATGGCACAAGATCAGCGGCAGTGAGAGCAGCGTAGATGCCGTCATCGCCGAGTGTAAGGATGGTGCCGGATTCATACGGAGTCGTAGAAGCCGCGACATCAATCTGTTCAAAAGAACGGTCACCGCTCGCTGACATCAGAAGGAAAGCTAGATCGGGACGCTGTTTATAAAATCTGGTCATTTAAAATCTCCAAAAATGGTTTCGTTATAATGGCTTAGCGCTTATTCAGCTTTGCGTAGATATCGCGAGCGCTTGTAAGCTTGACTTCTTTGCGTGCAGGACGCGGCTCGATGTCAGAGCGAGATCCAGACGAACCAACTGCTTTCGACATGATTGCCGAGCGAATGGAAGCCTTCAACTCTTTCGAGCGAGTGCCGAGTGCAACGAGGTCATCAACTGCTTTGGTCAAGCCATAGGACTTGGCGATAGAACGGATAGAACGGATTTCTTCTTCCTCTTTCTTTTCGTCCTCGGCATCGCCGTCACGCTTACCGCGCTTGCGCTCTTCATCAGAAGGCTCTTCTTCGTCCTCAGCGCGTGCTTTTCTAAGCTTGCGAGCGCGTTCTACGATCTCATCGGGAACACTGTCTCCTAGCTCTTCGATGGCGGCTTCGACGGCAGCTACAGCTTCGTCAACGATTTCGGCGGCTGCTTCTGCAGCATCCACGAGTTCTACAAGTTCAGTTTCATCCATGGTTCTCTTCTCCAATTTTTGTTTGGTTCTGGTGAAATTTTTGGCTTTCGAGGCCGTCTTCTTCGGCTTGTTCCGGAAGGAAAATGTGGGTGTCGGAATTGTTCGACCTGCTGACCGAACTGATGCATTTGGATCAGCTCCCACAGCTACAAGCGATGCCTCATACAGCGTCCAGCTCGTTGCATATGCGAGCGGCACGTCGCCGTCTCGGTGCTCGATTTCATAGTTGTTTACGCCATAGCCAGCAGAAATTTGGTTGTAATGGCCGTCAACAATATCGCCGATAAGATCAGCATTACGCGAGTTCAGGACGGCCGTTCCGTGGACTTCGGTGCCGATACTTCTAACATCATCGACTTTCCCGAGGATCGTGTTGACGCCAGAAAAAGTATCGTGGCAATCAACCAGAGGCATGCCGACCGTACGGCTGAAATCGAGACCGCTGGCGAGCAGGATTTCATCGACTTCTATATATGCGTCATCGGCATCGAGCTTTGGCTGATCCGTATTTCTGATTGAGGTGCGAACAGGCGTCTCTGTGCTGATGACGATGCCAAAAGATTTTTTCTCGACATCAACGGATGCTGGCACGCGAGCAAAAGCTCGTGTGCGCAGTTGTCCTTGAATTTGCTGAAGATTCTTCGGCATTCATCGTCCCAGAAATTGTTATCTGAGATGATGGTGCAGGACGGTTCTGCAAGATTCTACTTCGAATTCTTAAAAAATCGGGACTAACAAATTAAGTTGTAAACTATCAGCGTTCGGCTGTATCTCTACATGTGCTAGCATTATCGGGGGAAGTATGCGCCTACAATTATCCATTTTAACAACCTGCGTCATCTCAGTCTTATTCGTGCTGGAGTCAAATGCGGATTCATATTTATGTATTTCTGAAGCGTCCGGTGGGGTTGCGTTAAATAACGGTAAGTGGATCGGAACGTCATTCAGAGTCAATGATGAAAAGTATATAATCACATCTAAAGATAACCGAAATTATTCCATCAAACTTATTGGAGATAATAGTAATTTATTCACTTGTGAGAGAGCTTCCACGGGAGGAGAACTCTCAACCCGTATTATTTGTGGCGGTCTTGGATATGGCGCGATATTTGATTTCACAACTAATAGATTTCAATATTACTACAGTTTCGGCTTTATAGAGGGACAGGACGATGGAAAAAACACGCCGTCAATAACTGTTGCAAAATGTAGTGAAATTGAAGTGAATTAATGAAACATCAGCTCACTGGCAATTCAGGCCTTTATCATGTGGCCCGTGAACTTTCTCGTCGTGGCTGGCATGTTATGCCGACAGTCAGAAATGCGAAGGGGGCAGACCTTTATGCGGCTTCCGAGGACGAAAGCACAGTACTTCCAATCCAATCGAAAGCATTAAGCAAGCGCGATCCAGTACCACTCGGCACATCGCTCGACAATTTGCGCTCGCACTGGTGGATCATCACCATCAATGCGACATCTGATTTGCCGACGTGCTATGTGATGACGCTTGACGAAGTGAAGGCATCTGCGCATCGAGGTGTCAGCCCTAAAACCGAAAAGATATCCTATTGGCTTCAGCCAAAAATGTACTGCCTCGATGAATATAAAGAAGCTTGGCACCGTCTGGGTGATCCATCTGGGCTGTCACTAAAATCGCTACAACCGACTGCCGATTTATGAGTTTTTCGGCAGCCGTATTAGTTTTTCGGCAGATCAGTGGATGGCTGCCAAGTCGTCAGATTCTGATACTGCTGCGATGAGATTCTTTCTAATCTCATCGTCAGACATCAGTTTTTCGTAAAGCGGATACAACAGATTCATTCTCTTTGCTCTGTTCTGATCTTCTTCATTTTCAGCATCGATATCTTCAATGTCTTCACCAAAGCTAGCCGCCACGCTCTTACGAGATGTGAAACCAGACTTCACGGCTTCGCTGAAGGCGAGGATTTCCTGCAAAGGATGAATGTGTCCACGTGCTGGTGTCCTCCATTCTATCTCAAACAGGTCATCAAGCTCCTCGTTTTCTGGCACCGACCAGAGTCCGTGAAGAACAGCATACGACAAAAAACGCCGCCAGACAGGCTTGCAAAACTGGTTGACGAACAGGTGGTATTGAATGCTTTCGATAAAGCGTTGGGCTTCAAGCATGACAGCGCGGTATGTCCTGTCATTGAGCTTTTCGAAATTCATCGTAATGTGCTCGACAGCGAGACCCATCGCGACAGCGAGCCCGCTCAAGTGTTCACGACGGAAAACACCGTAATTCGCGTCTGACTGGGTCTGAGGTGCGAATTCGACATCCCAATCTTCTGGTACGACTGCAAAACTTCCGCGTTCAACGGCCACAAAATCGGTGCCGTTTTCGTCAGTTTCGGCATCGAATTCTTCAGCTGGCTCATCTGTCGATAAACGTGGTTTTTTGAAAGCGCCAGCAAAACCCGCCTGCGTGAGCTGCTTCTCTACCTGGGCTTCGTCCGATGTGCGAATGCGCTCAGTTATGTTGAGTGCAGAAGCGCCCCACGGATAACCTCGGCTATCCGAAAGGCGCTCAGGCATATATATGTGTAAGATATCTTCAGCAGGTACTCTTTTCGGAATGAGAGATTGCTGGCCAGTCCCTTGCCAATCCTTTGGGTGAAAATCGTATAGCCAATATGCAACAGGCCTCTCTACTGCATCGCGCTCGACACCTGAAACGATCCAGTTTCCATTCGGTGCCTGTTGTGTGTAATCGAGCGGCAAATGATCGGCTTCCAGCGTCTGGATCTGGAAACCTATGCCTGACTTCATGTCATTTTGATCGCATTCAATAAAGCGTGAGATGCCTTCTCCATCCCGTGGAATGACAAAACCGTAAACATACTGGAGTCCGTAGAAGTCGAGGCGACCTCGGACATCAGCTTCTTTTTGCCAACGATTCCATATCTTTAAAAGAGCCTTATCTTTGATTATGGGCTTGATGCCGTAGTGCACACAGTTGTTTGCTACCTGACGGCATGCCTGACGATAAAAACTGTCGTTGGCATACATCCAACGGGAGCGACGTCTGACTTTTTCGATCTCGCTGTTGTAGCCGTTCGGGCCGACATCTACAGATTGTTCGATTGTTTTCGAATTGCTAGCGGCTTCAAAAAAGTGTTTAGCGGACTTGAAAATATTGGAAAAAATGGATGACCGTACAGACCGAGCATGTGTGCTGATGCGTCTGGATTTTGGTGCTGAAGTGCGTGTTTGTGCTTGCTGAATAGACATATTAGTACCCCCTTTTCACGACAAAGGGGAGCAGCTTCACGGAAGCTTTCTTGCGCTTGCCTTCGAGTTCGTCGATCCGTGCATAAAGCTGATCTAAAATGTTCGTTGCGTTTTCGAAATTCGTATAAGAAAGCGAACCGCCTGCTGGATAGCTGATGCTCTGAGCACCGGATGAGATACCTTCTTCAAGTGCAAATATTGCTTCTTCTAGTTGTGGCTTTGTCCAGCGCCTGAATAACTTCATTCCAAAATCTCCAAAATCTCCAAAATATACCCCGTATTACCAACGTCTCGCCGTCGAGCTGACAACTCTTCCGCCTTGTTTTTTCCGCTTAGCGACAGGCTTCGGAGCCACCTTTGGCACCTCGGCCTGAACTTTTTCGGCACCATGCCGAAGCGGTTCGTTCTGCTTCTGAATACCCTTTGTTCTCTTTATATTAGAGGCTGTGGATAAACTTGTAGCAGGCGCGTCGTCCAACAGTTCCCCCGTTTCGGGGTCATGCGGAGGTAGCGCATCACCAATTCCGAGCTTCTCGGCTGCAAGATTCAAGTCGCGATAAACCGAGCTGGATGCCTGCAATCCACAGAGAGCGGCATACGCGTAGACGAGACAGTCCCACGCCTCACCGGTGTTCTTGCCTTTTCGCTTCCAGTAGCGACGTCCTTTTTTGTCGACCATCAGCTTTTCGGCAGTTAGATCGTCAAAATAGGTTTCAGGTAAAGTATGAGGAAACGACGACGCACCAGGGCCGCGAATGGTCAGGCATCGGCCGACGAAGTCCTTCGCGAGCTGGGTGTCGATCATATACCAGCTTGTGCCTGTCTTTCTCGAACGGGACGGTTTCTTTGGGAACACCAGGGCAGATCGCGTGCCAAGTGCATTGTTCCGACCCTTTACGGCCCATACTCGGCTGGTAGCCCGAGCCTTGGCATAGGCCTTCGTCTGATCCCCATAGTGACCGCCCATATCGATAGCCGTGGCAAGGATCTTCATCTCCGTACCGTCAGCTTTTCGATAGATTTTCGTTCGGATGGCATCGAGTTCGGCATCAGCCGATGCATCTCCCGGTTCACCCTCGACGACATGGTGAGCTATCACGCGAGGAATCTTGTTACGAGACCAACCGACGATAGTGATCTCTCGCGATGCTAACTGGTCGGAAATACCGCCATCCTTAAGCCCTTCCTTGTTCGACTGGGTATCAACGCCTGCAGTGAGGGCGACGACGTCGTCCGGCACTTCTGCACGATATTTGGTCTGGAGAGACCGAATGCTCTCTGGATCAAGGGTTTCGCCGCCGAGATCATCCCAAGGCTCGGCCATGCAGTTGTTAATGAATTCCTTGAGCTTTTCGGTGTCTCCTTTGATGCCTAACCACTGTTGCGCGATATCTACCCAGCAGGCTTTTGGGGCAGGAGAATACCAGCGTGGCCAGTGATAACCACGATGTCCAGGTCGCGTTGGAATGGCGGTCGGAACGAATTCACCCGCCTCAACCATGTCCTGCTTATGATATTCATCAATCCGGCAACCTTCGCCTTCGCAGACATACCAGCAGTCGATGACATGGTCGTGCTCGTTGGTCTTCCACCTGAATCCGTAAGGTGTCTTGTCAGAACCCCATTTCAAAACCTGACGCTCGCCGCAGTGAGGGCAGGACACGAAGAAGCGTCGTTGATCAGATTCCAGCCATTCACGGTAAATGAGAGATGTCTCTCGATTAACCGGGGTCGAACCAAGAAACATTTTGGCATTGGAGAATGCAGATCCACGGGCCATAAACATGGCCACTTTGTCGCCCTGCGACCTCTCTGTTGACTTCCATCCATCGGCGTCCAACTCGTCGCCCATCATCCACTGGACAGAAATTCGTCGGAAGGCATCGTCGCTGGCAGCACCACGGAAATAGAGCGCAGCGCGGTTCAAGAAGCGCCATTCATCCCACGTGTCGTGGATATCTCCCTTCTTGGGAGTGCGAATTATTTCCTTCAGGATGTCGTCAAAGTGAGGCTTAATCTGATCCTTGAAATACCCCTCGGCATCGCCTTTTGTCGGCTGTGCGAGTGCAATTTTTACGCCGAGGTATTTAAGACCATAGAAGAGAATACCCTTCATAAAGGTCGACCAGCCGACCTGAACACCTTTCAGAACAGTTATCTGATCAACGTCCGCGTCCATCATATCGAGCGCGACAGGACGCTGAAATCCCAGCAGTTTTAGATTACCAGGCCGAAAAGTATCGCCTTGCGGGATCTTGATATTCTCTTCGATCCACTCGACCGGATTCAGATAAGGGGGGATTTGAAGGGTATTATTGCGAAGGTCATCAAGCGCCACGTCCAAAAGACGTTCGCTTTCTGATAAGTCGAGATGATCAAAACCTATTTCATTCTGAAGAACTTCGAACATGCGGATCACCCATCCGCTTGCTGAAACTCTTTGTCAGCCCGAAGCGACTTCAGCATATTGCGAACCTGCTCCTCGGTGATTTCTTTCACTTTGGGAGCATCCTTGCTGGCAACACGACTGGATATGGCATCTGGCAGCGCCGATAGATGACTTCGAATTTCGGAATAGTCGGTCGAAACGCGCTCACGGACATACGAAATACGAACGACGGTTTTCACATCCTCGGCTGCGGCAATACCGTCGATAATGGCGTTGGAGACAGCACGTAGGCGCTTTGCTTCTGCCTCCGACATTTTGCCATCCATTGAAGCGCCAAGCTTCTCCGCCGTGGCTTCTGCTGCTCGGTTTTCGAGCCAACGCACCACTTCTGCCGAGTCAAAAATCCATGGCTTGCCGATGCTGACATCAGCCTTTTCTACGAATGGCAACCCGGCATCCAACCATTTTGAAATGGTGTTCCTGTCGCGGTCGAGAATCGCCGCCAACTCCTTCAGAGAAACCTGACGAGACTTAGCGACGTCGCGACGCGAACCGTTACGAGTTGTCGGTGCTGTGCTGGTTTCTACCGCAGTTTCGTCACCGGATTTCAGCACCCTCTCAGTTGATTTATTTCCAGCCATGGCCGCTCCAAGATTTGAAAACTCCTTGGATTTATTGGACTTCAGCGGTCTGCAAGATTCTAGACTAAACCCTTCGAGGTCAGGGGTGGTGATGATGAACCCTAAAAAAAATTTTGCGAAAGAGAGATAGCATGCGGTCGCCAATTACCCGCATTACATCCGGAAAGCTCAGGGTCCCATCGCGATTTTTTTTGCCGATGATTTTGGGGCTGTGAATAGCGGGGAGGAAATTATTCCTCCTTGACGACTGCACCAAAAGAGAACAGATAGAGAACATGTAGGCCGTATGGTGGCGGCGACCTTCTGAAAACTTATTCCTTTAACTCCTGTTTGGGAGATCGGTATCGTGCGCCGTCCAGAGACTATTGAACGCTTATACCTCGATTTCGATGGCTTCTTTGCAAGCGTCGAACAGCAAGCAGACCGTCGCCTGAGGGGACGGCCTGTCGGTGTCGTTCCGTTCGAAGGCACCGACAGGACTTGCGTGATCGCATGTAGTCGAGAAGCTAAAAACTTTGGCGTCAAGAACGTCATGAATGTTGAGGAAGCCCGAAAACTCTGCCCTGACATCGTCTTGGTACCGCAGAAACCTGACTTGTATCGCCGTGCTCACAATGCCTTGCTCTGTGAGATCGAGACCGTCATTCCCATCGATGCCGCCAAGAGTATCGATGAGCTGACATGCAAACTGGATGAATATGGACGTCGCGATCCTGAGTTGTTGACGCAAAGGATCAAGCGCGCTCTGTCCGAAAATATTGGCCCATTTATTACCTGCTCGGTCGGATACGCGGCAAACCGCCAACTAGCAAAAATGGCATGCAAAGCTGGCAAAAAGAGCCATGGCCGATACGGGGACGGCCTGGCTATCTGGTGGCCTGCAGAGATGCCTGCGCCGCTATTCAAGACAGAGCTAGAAGACATTCCAGGCATCGGGTCGAGCATGGCTAAAAGGCTCTATAAAGTCGGTGTTTTCAGCACGGAGCAGCTATATCGGCTCCAGCCCAAACACATGAGGAAGCTCTGGAACTCGGTGAACGGCGAACGGCTCTGGTACGCTCTCCACGGCTACGACATCCAAGCACCAGAACAGCAGCGCGGTATGTTTGGCCATGGTCGCGTGCTTCCACCCGATATGCGCACCGTTGCTGGTGCCCGCGACATCACACGATTGTTGCTCGTTAAGGCTGCTCGGCGGCTTCGGCGCGAAGGCTACTATGCTGGCGGTTTGTGGCTCTGGCTATCGATACGCGATGGCTCGTGGCTCGGGAAACGACACCTGCCTGTTGTACAGGACGACCATGCTATCCTGTCAGCATTGACGGAACTCTGGGGAGAAGTGCTGCGCTCATATCCACGAGGTCTCACTATCTTCAGGGTTGGTGTCACGCTGTACGATCTCTCGGCCGCGACTGAGCGCCAGCTCGACATGCTGAACAATGACGACAAGATCAGGCAAAAATGGGAACGGGCCAACGCGGCCGTCGACAATCTGAACATGCGGTATTCGGGTACTGTAGTGTCTCTTGGAGACTGGAAACCGCCCGTAGGAGGACATGCTGGAGGTAAGATTTCATACACGCGCATTCCGTCAGCTGAGGATTTTTGGTGATGCCGAGCTGGAAAGAGAGCATCAAAGTAGCCGATTTGGGCGACCACCAGAAGCTGGAAATGACGTGTAAGAAATGCGGTCGCGTACGCGTCGTGCCGAAATGCGAAATCCCTGAAAACAGACACCATCTGTATCTCGATGAGATTGAAAAAAAGGCAAGATGCAAGGCCCGAGGTTGCAAAGGGCATATGCGGCTGGCGATGGTTCGCCTCTACGAGATGTCCGGTTTCGTCGGCGGATTAGCTTAGATCTTCATGTCCATAAAAAAAAAGCCCCCGAAAGGAGGCTTCTGGTTTTCGATGTGATGCTCGACTTACGCTTTGACTTTTGCGTATTCGAGAGCCTTGTCTTCGAGCTGAGATTTCTGCTGTTTTGAAAGCTTCGTGATGATGCTAGCGAGCGCGATAAGATTTGGATTGCCTTCGTCGCGCCCTTTTTTCATTAAATTAGCGAGAGCTTCGTAATCGAATTTGGCTTCTTCAAAAAGATCCGACATTGTGCCCCAGTTACCGCCATTCTCTTTATAAAACTGGCCGAACGTCGCGATGATATCGTCATAATATTCTTGTTTTACAGACATAATAATTCCTTTCAGTATGCTGCTTACAACTTAATGCTGACCGAAATTTTTGACGGCGGCAATACCTATCTGCGATTTTTTTGAGAATTAATTAAACAATTGGATTATTTACGCAATTTCGACATCTGGCGATTCAGCTCGTGTGCAAAAGACTGCTGGGTAGCTTTCACACGCAGCGCTTTCGTGATCTGCGCCTGATATTGATATCGCGGCTTGTAGCGAGCGTGATCTGCCACGGATAATAGCGGCCTCAGTTTTTCAGTTGAACGCACGGAAATCACACCTGGAAGCCGTTTGCGTGCGGCTTTTGAGCGCTTCGGGCGTTGCCAATAGCCCTTTACGCCACCGACTTCACCGAAGAAAATACCAGGACGATTTCGTGCAGCTCTGAAGTATGCATAAGGGCTTGTATCTTGACCTTGCGCGCGTGCGGCTTCTCTCTGGGATCTTAGGGATGCTCGCTTCGATCTTTCTTCACGATGCTGTTTAGATAGCTGCTTCGGATATCCCCACCTGATGTTGCCTGCGCGGTTTTTCTTGGCTCCGAAAACGAGAAGGTCGAATGGCCCTGAGCCTGCATCACCCGTTTTACGGACACCGCCATCGATTTGGAATTTCAGGTAGGCAGCTTGTGCTGGCAGGATTTTTACCTCGGCGAACATCGTATTGAGGTTCGTCTGAGGCTTCGCTTTATCGACAACGAAGCCGCGCTCTGTGAATGGAACTGAGCCGTCAAAGGCTTCTTTTACGTGAGATTTTAATGTCTTCTGGGCTTCGAAAGCTAATCCATTCAGGAAGCCAGCAGCGGCCTTCGGGAAAACGGATTTCTCGATATGGGTCAGGGATTTTTGCAATGCTTTTTCGTCGAATTGAAAATCTAGCCTCATGCTCAAAAATCTCGACTTAAAAATATGTCCGCACAGTAAACCCTGAAAAACTGTGCGGACTTTGGTGCTACTACTACTACCAATAAACTAGACGGAAAGGAAACATCTAGTTTTTATATATTGCTTGCATGAAATGTAAGTTGCAAGAGATAATTATAAATAATTTAAAAATATTTATAATTGTGCTTCCAGAGCAGACACTCTCGCAGATAGACTGCTTAATCTCTGATCAATATTTTCTTTATATGTATCAAAAAGAAGCACAAAATAATCAAAATCCCTTCTAAATCGGCGCACAGCATCTAAAAAACTTGTTGCATTTTCATCACCGCTAATTTCTTCTAAAATGCTATCTATGCTAGAAGAAACACTACCAAAGATTGCTTCAAAAAGACTTTCTTTATTTCGTAAATATTCACTACCATTGCCAATTAATTTTTCAAAAAGACTACCGGTCTCATGCAAGTACGTAATATTAACGTCACTTCCGAAAATCGTTGATGCAAGTGAAATTTCATTCCATTCGCTAGTAAATGCTTTACCCACGCCCATAAACAGAGCGTGAGATAAAGGAAGTACTCCGTCAAGATTATCAAAAATAACAGCACTCCCAAAAACCCTATTGTAAAAATTCAGCGTTCTCTGTGCTTCGTAAATCTGAAAATTTTCTAACCCTGGGCCGAAAACAGCCGTTGCAAACGAAAAATTATCATCAAAAAGATTGGGATTTTTCCACCATTCGTCACTAAGTCCTTCACCGGTATTCTTTTCTGTGCCTAGTAACGTGTGACTATACAAAAAATTCAGTGCTAAAAGCAGATCTTCACTGGTTTCTTCTTCGATTTTCTGCTCAAGATTATTCAAACGCGTCGCAAGTGCGGCGGGATGTGCTGATTTCTCCATAACTATTCTCCTTAATAGAAGAATAGCGTCCGCGTCGGCTCTGCAAGATTCTAGCGTTTATTTACCGATATCCGTCTCGAAGAGCATCGTCAGATTCAGGATTCAAAAAAGTGAAGTAATGGGGGGACTACTTATTTTGTATAATTTGCGAGACGCTTATGAAAACGTCCTTTTTCGACAAATTCATTAATTTCCGGACGAGCAAGTAATGACATCCGACGACGCAGGACTTTGCTAGAAGCACCACGATCAAAGCCATCTGCATCTAGAATGTCCAGAACGCCACGAATAAGCGCATGAAGCGCAGGTCTGAGGGTTTCTATGCGCTCGGCATCTACATGCGCTAAAAGAGCAACGCATGCCTGCGCAATAGCCGTATCTACACGATCAGCCTCTGGCTCTCCGCTTTGCACGAGCTTATTGCGATACTTCGCTTGTCGCTGTGCCTTTGCAACACCTGCAGCACTTAAATTTACCGGACGCGGCATATTCCATCTCCTCTCTCTGTCTCTACGAGATAAAGATGAGCCGAGGCGTTGCAAGAAACTAGCCGACGCTAAATCCGCCGATGAATTTCGAACCTCGTCGAACGTCAAGCGGCCGACACCGACGTGAGCATGCTCCGCTAAATCGCACTATCTACGACCGAAGAAAAGGCTCTACCAGACCCGTGCGAAGCACCCCCCCGCGAAGCGGAACGGTACAGTCTCAAAAACAAACTAAAATCGACCGCCAACAGCTCTATTTAGAATCGTCAAAATCAGTGTTGACACTTTCGACCTAAAATCGTTTGACGTCCTACGCTCGTCAACATTGTTTTTATGACAAGAATCCCGGATCACGACTAAATGACACGTCTCGAAAACATGTCATATAGACGCCAAAAATGTTTAAATGACACGATTCCCAACCTTGTCATCTAAACAATACCCCGACTAGATGACATGATTTGAAAACGTGTCATATAAACGTAGGTAAACGCAAAATATGTTTAGATGACGCAACTCAAAAACGTGTCATCTAAACAATACCCATGTCTATATGACACGATTCCAAAGTATGTCATCTAAACAAAGTCGTCTATATGACACGTTTTCAAATCATGTCATTTAAACGTCTTGACTTATTTGCGCCGACGAAATCATAATCAATACATAAGCCCTGAGACTATACCAATGACTAAACTTATACAGCCAGAAACACGCGGTTCTATTTCAGAATCCATCTCTACGAGATCACTTACAAAGATAGCACCAGAAAGCCCGCGTCCGCTGGAAATGCTGGATGCCGTAGAAATTACTTCTGCAGACATCCTGACAGCTGACGATGCCGCACTTCACGAGTTGCTGATATCTGCTGCTTATGAAGCCGATAAAGATATGGCCAGCGATTTCACATCTCTGCCCGTCGCAACAGCCTTAAAATTTCTCGGAGATCACGCTCGTCGAGACGCTCTAAAGGTCTCTATGAGACGACTGATGTCGACAACAGTCAGCTACGGCTCAAAGAAGACGCGTCGCTTTGAAAACGTGCCTCTTTTATTCAGCTGGCTCGAAAGCAATGAAAAAGAAGACATCATAAAATACAGCCTGCCGGAGCCGATCCGCATCTTAATGCGTGAGATGCCCGCATACGCGTATCTCGAACTCGCGCCCATCAGTCAGATGAAATCCAAATATTCGGTACGCTTATATAGAGTGCTTGCCGCAGCGGCTGCGCGTGAAAAATGGACACCTAACGGCGGTAACAGAGTAACCGTATCGGCGACCTTGGAAGACCTGTTTCAATGGACTGGATTTCCAGCTGATAAAGACGGAAGCATGAGCTTCGGCAAATTTCGTCAGCGTGTTCTGAATGATCTTGATAAAGAGTTGGCTACGGTTCGCCGCTTTGGCCTGCGCATAGAAGAAATCCGTAAAGAAGGCCGTGGTCGCCCATTAGACCGCGTCGATTTCCATTTAAATTTGCGTGCACCATCCCATCATATGACGCGTGCGACATTCGAGCCTGGTGAACACAACAAGCGCCACGTCGGCGGCGTGGATGCTCCAGAATTCCGCGTAAACAGCAATATATGGAAAAAGGCTGAAAAAACCTTTTGGAATGAGCGCAAATTCCAGCATCGCGTCTATTACCACGCCTGGCTCATTGCGCTCCAAGAAGCGCTGGACAAAGATCCTATATCGCCGGGATACACGCAGCGTGAGTATCGCGGTCATCGCTTGCTCAACGCTATTGAGCGACTTGGAGCCGACGAAGCCGCATTCAAATTCTGTGCCGAAGAAGTCACCGATCCCGACATCGCAATAGATAATTGGGCGATTGCACTTGAAATGCCAGACGACGCACGAGATGCCCGTACATCCCGAATAGAAGCATCAAATCACGTACAGAAGAAGAAACACGCTTCTATTAGTGAACACAAACACCCGAAACGGTCGGTTGGATTCACCAAGCCCTCATTCTCTGACGTCCAGGCAGGTGCTGCTGAACAGGTGTCCTATATCGAAGAAGAAGCTATCGGCATCGATGTATCTGACATCGATGCCGAGCTGCTTTCTGATTTGATATCCAATGATGATGCACCCGATTTCAAAAAGAAAAAGGTTGAAACCGTCGTTGATGAACCTGTCGAAGCTGAACATGAAGACGATTTCGGTGTCGATGATACTGCTGCACAATTTTTGTCGGAAATCATTGCAGATGATGAAGAAGCACCGAAGAGCAAGCTTGACGGCGTAAAAGAAATAATTTGGTCGGCGGATGATGAACTCGACGAAGAAGAAGTTAAAGAGCAAGTTTTTCCAATTCTGCAAAATTATTATTACGATGAACACGATCACACACATCGAATAAAGTTGACAATTAGATGGTGGGATTGGGGAACTGTAGTTGAATCAACATTCGGTGTTCTTCCTGTGTCTGAAGCTGACATTAAAGAAATTACAAGAAGACTTGATAACGAACGTGTATTGAATGAGACTTTAAATGTAGAGGAGTATATAAGATGACCAATGAATTTTCCGAACCGCGTATTACATATATTGATGAAGATGGATCAACAGTAGAAAAGAGTACCATAGACGGACGAGTGCTATATAGACTGACGACTTATAAATCGGCTGACGCTCAAAAAATAGAAATAGAGCAGCCGAAATACATCGTCGAAAAAGCTCTTGTTTTAACTTTTAAAAGCTCTTGCTGGAAAGAATGGGCTGATCTTGAAAAAGAGTTTATCAATGAGATTTATCAGAAATACACCGTAAATAATGCTGTTAAAGGTGATCTATACGAGCTTGTTTTTTCATCAATTGATAAGAAATATTCATTTAAATCGCCGACAGGTCTTATGCTTCCTGCTGATTTTGGGTTGCTTCAAGAAATAGATGATTATCTAAAAGTTGCACACAAAGATGTTTACGAAAATTGGACATTGAAGCACAATTTTGATTGCATATCTGTGTCGAAGCCAGCTCCGCCTGCAAAACCGCGCATCGGTGAAAAAGACCCTGGCATTAATCCAATTGACATCAAAACCGTTCCTGAACACCTGCGATTTATGTGTACGTCCGCATTCAAAGACCAAGCAAAGCACTTCTACGAAGCTTTAAATCGGATTTTCCCATCATCAGATCGCGCTTGGGTTCGAAAATATTACGTCGAAAAGCTCGATTCATGGTCGCATATATCGCGTGCAGACGATGCTATCGGGGGTTTGATAAAAGATGTGATGTCCGTCATTGCGGAAAAACCACATTTTCCGACATGGTGGAAGTCTTTCGGTGTCTGCTTGATGCGGGGAAATCCGCAGGGAGCCATAGATAGCTGCAAGCGCGTACTTAATTACAACGGCGATAAAAAGGTTTTCATCGAAATAGAAGACGACCACGATTCAAGCACGATGTCATACTAATAATGCTTGAAATAGGAATGAGATCCTAGTATATAGTGTCTAAATCACGACATTAGTGCCTGCAAAATTCAGGCATCGGTGTCATTTCCGAGGCGTAAAATCATGAGGTTCCTTCTCTCGATACGAATAACTGCATAAAAGGCGACAGGCTAACTACCTGTTTTTATTGCATAATCGTATTCGAAAGGAACCTAATATGGCTTACGTTCAAAAGTTTTATATTGCAGATACGCATTTCGGGCACGAAGCCATTCTTGGCCTCTGCAATCGCCCTTTCTCTTCAGTTAGCGAAATGGACGACTTCCTCGTTGACGCGTGGAATTCAGTCGTTCGTCCTACTGATATCATTTACCATTTGGGAGATTTCAGCTTCGGCGGCGCTGCATATGCTAAGCATATTTTTAGCCTTCTGAATGGTAGAAAAATCCTGATTCTCGGAAATCATGATGTAGACCGTAATGGTAACGTTTTATCTTATCTAAAAGATTTGGAATGGGATCAGGAACCCACGCACGCTCTCACGACGACTGACGGCGGCGAACGGGTTTTTTTATCTCACTATGCTCATCGCGTCTGGCCAGCATCCAATCGCGGTTCCGTCCACTTCTATGGTCATAGCCACGGAAATCTGGACGCCGTTGGTATGAGCCGTGACGTCGGATGCGACCTTCCAGACGTCGCTTATGCTCCGCGAACATTCCAGCATCTTAAAGCCAGTCTTCCAGCCGTGACGACCTACGCCACGGCCTGATTTCGGCCGTCGAACATTTTTCACGGACTACGCATGCGCATGCCAGCTCCCCAGTTTTTTCTGGGTCGAGCGCTCAAACAAGGAGAAAACCATGAGCAAAGACAATGACAAGCCACGCTTCGGATCCGAAGTCGCAAAAGAATTGGATGCTGATCTTGAACATCACGATATTCTAGACGCGATTAATCTCCCTGACGACGACTTTGTATTTTCTGATGATGATGTTTCTGAAGATAAGAAGCAAAGCAATTTCTTTGACCCCGTCATCGACGATTTTAAATCAGGACTTCTGTATGCAATTTTCGCTGAAAGTGTGCGCACTCATTCAGATGAAGCACGTAAAAAATTCTTTGATGTAAATGCATCTTGCACTTTTATTTTGCGTGCTGAAGAGCAGCAAATCGATCTGTTTAACGCCGGAATTGAAGACATCCTGGAAGCAAATTTCAAGCAGCGGTACCACGGAAATCGGCCCAAAAAAACGACAGTCGTGAACTTTGAAACATATGCCGACGACGCTCTAAGAAGCGCCACGAATTTGCTGAGCCATATTTTCGATTTCACTCGCGTATTCATCTATGCAACGCCTGAGCACGCCGTTTATAGCGAGATTCAAAAGCTTGCCGACGCTGACATAGATCTGAAGCTCACGCCCGAAATTCTTGAGAACGCGGTCAAAAAATACATCGATCCGAGCTTCTTTTTGCCAAAAGAAATCGGTCTGCAACTCGTGAAGATTCCGCTTTTCACGCTGATGAAAATCTTTTCAAAAGATCGGTCAACGGGTCAGAGCATCACGATGGCACGTACGTATTTGAATGCCGGAACCACTGGGGGAATCGCGAAAACCAGAGGCGATTACAGGTCTGAAAATGATGGCCCAACGCTAGATGATCTGCACGGTTTAGGCGCTGCGGGAGACTGGGGACGCGACCTTGCAATCGACCTTACCGACTGGAAATCCGGTGAAATTTCGTGGTCTGAGGTCGACAAAGGCATCCTGCTCTTTGGCGCGCCAGGAACAGGAAAAACCACGTTTGCAAGCGCTTTGGCGCGCACATGCGGCGTCGACATTGTCATGACTTCGTATGCTCAATGGCAGTCCAAAGGACATCTCGGCGACTATCTGAAAGCGATGCGTGCAAGCTTTGAAGAAGCCCGAAAAAAAGCACCTTGCATTCTTTTTATTGATGAATTCGACAGCGCTGGCGACCGAAACTCGGGGACTTCAGGCAATGAAAGCTATGACAACAAAGCGATTAACGGATTGCTCGAATGTCTCGACGGATCAGAGGGACGGTCGGGTGTCGTGGTTATCGCAGCTACGAATTTGCCAAACAAAATCGACCCCGCACTTCGTCGCCCCGGCCGTCTAGACAAAGTCATCGAAATCCCGCTTCCAGACGCCGAAGCCCGTACTGGCATCCTCAGATATCATCTGAAAGGCGATCTCGACGGCGTTGATTTGGCTCCGGTTGTTAACGGAACTCAGGGCATGGCAGGCGCATGGTTAGAGTCGCTCGTACGCAATGCTAGACGGACAGCTCGACGTGCGCGTCGTGATCTGAAGCTAGATGATTTGATGGCAGCACTTCCAGCTCGCGCGCAAATGCCTGCTGAAGCTTTGGCACGGTCAGCAATCCACGAAGCCGGACACGCCGTAGTTGCGTTAACGCACGGCAAAGAAATCGAATATGCGGAAGTCTGTCGCGCAGTATTGTCAGATTCAGGTGAATTTAACGGTGGTTGCGTAGCAATCATCAGACCACCATCAGAGATTTATCTACGGACAAAAAGCCAAGTTTTGACGATGATTCGTCATCTGCTAGGCGGTCTGGCAGCCGAAGAAATCGTGTTCGGCGACAAAGGTGATGGCGGCTGGTCTGACTTGAAAGAAGCAACTTTCTGGTGTGCTAGGATGTGGCTATCGACTGGACAGCAAGATCAGCTTACTTTTCTTTCTGAGACTGAAAGCGATACAGTTCTATCAACGCTTAAGAGCCGTCCTGACGTCCAGAAAAAAGTCGAGGCGTTGCTCCAGGAGTGCATGTCGGAAGTCAAAACCATCATCGAAAAACGACGTGATGATGTTCGGAAACTGGCGAATGCACTTATTGAAAAAGGCCGACTTTCTGGTGATGAAATCAACCAGCTTCTGAAGCCAAAAGCTCGCCTTCGACTGCTGAAAAGCATGCAGAAACCCGAGGAATTCTTCGATTTCCCTGAGGCTTATTATGAGTGTGCATGAGCAAAATTGGCGTTGGCTCTGCGTCGAGTGTGACACCGAGGGTCGGGGATGGAAGCCAGCCAAGTGCCCTACGTGCGGACGAACGGATAGCTGGTATATGAATAATTCCAGCATCGATGATCCGCGTAAGATGTCGCAGATTCTTGCAGATGAAATTTTCGGTCATCTGAAATTAAAAAATCATTTGCAATAATAAAGGGGAGGCAATTGCCTCCCCTTCTAATTTCCTGCTTTCATCTTTGCTCTAACTTTATAGTATGCCTCCAAGCAAAACTGCTCCCACTCACATAAAATTTTATATTTTATATCAAGATACTCATTTTTATCATACACGGAAGTTGCTGTAGTATCTCGACCCTCGTTCGCGTGTGTGATCATTTTGATATCATTCTTAGTAAGTCTATTTCCATCAACCACAAATTTTGACAGTCGTGGGATCATCGTAGTGGTAAAAGCTTTTCTCAGATGATGAGTAGACGGCGAGAACGGCAGGGGTTCAAGAATACCACCTTCACCCCTGAGTTCTTCGATTACTGTGCTAACTGTTCGTTCATTCATGTGTCCATCGGCCGTTTGTCCGATTTTATATGCGCGCTGTTGCGGAAAAAGATAATCATTATCTGAGCGAGTAAGAGCCATTGCTGATTCAACAGCCGCTTTTGCAGTCGGCGAAAGCGGCAGAGTACGCCAAGCATCTACTTTGTCATCCAGTCGCCAGATCATTCCGTATTCTTCACTCTCGATAAAATCCGACTTAAGAGCTTCGAGAGGGGTTATCCGACGTTGACCCGTGAAGAGCTGGATCATCAATGAAAGTCTTGCGGCTGGATTCGTTGCAAATTCAAGACCGTAGATGAGTAGACCAATTTCATCTTGTATAAAAGTTCTCTCCTGCTCTGGAGATTTTTTAGTCTTTTTAGCGCGCTCAAGAGCTTTCGAAAGTTGAGCTGCAGGCGATGTTTCTATGAGTGAATCCGCTTGATTTAAATACCAGCTGAAGCAAGCTTTAAGTGCCGCAACCGTCAAATTTGCTTGTCGAACGAGGTCGCCCTGCCCTCGCTCGATAATGTTTGATCGCACGCGTACGAGGTCTTTTGTCGTGATAGAAGCAACTGGTTTTCCGTGCAACGGCTCAAAATCTTTTGCGAGAATGCTGTCACCCTTAGTCGCTCCAAGAGCCGACTTATAGCCGCGAACAGTGTCTTTTTCTTTATGATTAGATGCCCATTCTAAATATGCATCTCTCACCTCTTCCCACGTTTTTCCAATACCGTGGGTGACAGCCGCTTTATTTTTAGCAAGTGAGACATCGCGCTGTTCACGAAAAGCATCAAAAAGATTCTGCGGATCGCGATCTTCCTTTAGTAGCTGACGAGCTTCCACAACGAGCTGACGAAGCGCTGGGATGTCTTCGGCCGTAAACATCTCAAACGGAGCAATAGTCCATTTTCCATCACGAAGGATCATCATCCAAGAAGCCTTCGTTTTATAGGCCCTGAGCGCCAATCCTGATGATTGCGTATCACGGATGTCGCCAGTCTGCTCTTTGCGAAGCATATTCTGGATTTTGCGAATAGAATTGCCGTCTAAATTTTCCGACGCCATATGTGACCTTGTGACCTTTTCTGCTGACAGCCCATTCATAATGTGTGACCTTAAGATGGTCAATAAGGTCACGGCCAAAATAGTTTACAAATGTAGACGTCACCTGCATTATATATATGGTTTATCAATACGATAGAAACACAATATATTGACAAACGTAGCTATAGCTAAGAAGATTGTGACCTTGTCAGCTGACTCTTAATCAGCGGGTCGTAGGTTCGATCCCTACATCACCCACCATTTTCTCTTCAGAAAACAAACGCTTCCGCTGATAAATTGTCTTGAGTGACTGGACAAACCCAGACTCTTCCTATGGAGCATACGCTTCGATGCTTCGGGATTCCCCGCACCTTTAAGAATGTTCTCGTGGGCCGCTCTATTGCTCCCCTGATACATTACCGATAATTAATTCGCCCATTCATATGGGGTTCATCTAAAATGACAGACATTACTCGCACGCCATTTAGCGGCGCCCCTGTAAAAGAGTAATGGAGTTAAATAGCCATGAAATCCAAGACCGCACTTATCGCTGTAATTGCAACGTCTTTGCTTTCCCTACCCGCATTGGCACAAGAAAAAAGCAATTCAAATACTGATAAACCGGCGACAGAGACGACCGCTGCACAAAACAGTGACATGAAGGGCAGACACGGCCCCGTTGATCTCGACAAATTCTCACGCCTGGACGATCTCCAGGCAGCCGACACGGATGGCGACGGCGTACTCTCGCGAACCGAAATCGAAGCGCTGGCACAAAAGCGCATTGTGAGCCGTGCGGCTGACCGCATGGAGCGTCGTCTCGATATCAACGGCGACGGCAAGGTCACGCTTGCGGAAATTGAGAACCAGCGCAAGAAGGAATTCGCTGCACTGGATCGGAACGAGGACGGCAAGATTGATCGCAGCGAAATGCGCGCAGCGAAGATGCACCACGCCAGAGGTTCTCATCATAAGGGTCCCCATCGCATGGAGCACCATAAGGGCGGAGAGCACAAAGGCCCGATGAAGGGCCAGGCAGAAAAGCCGCAGGAATAAATCCAAACAAAAGCCCGGGCTCAATGCCCGGGCTTTTTTCGACAGATATCAGCGACAGGTTCACGAGCGGATGACGCCCTTCTTGAAGATGATATTTCCGTAGAGCCTCTTTTCGCCCGTCCGAATGATCGCGAAAGCGTCACGGGCACGGTGATAGAAAGCAAATCTCTCCATTGGATCGACGGTAATTTTACGCCCTTCGGCCTTTTCAATGACGGTTTCAAACTCCTTGAAAATCGCCGGCGTTTCATTGGGTGCCTGCATGACAGCCGCTGGCTTGTCGACAAAATCGTCTAGAGGCAGCAGCGACAGCACGGCCTCAGCCATATCCGTCGCCGTGATTCCCGGAAAATCGAGCACGTGCACGCCGGAAGACTGCGCCGGATAATTGGCATCCACAATCACCAGATCGTCGCCATGCCCCATATCTGCGAGGACTTCCAGCAGCGAGCCCGTCAGCAATGGATTGATATTCTTCAACATAAGGAGTCAGTTCCCATAAAAATTCGAACAGGTCACACTAAACAACTCGCTTTCAGAATCGCAAGGTCCAAGTGCTGGCGGAGGTGCGGCCCTATCGGGTTGTCGGGTCCAGCTTGTCACGCAGCCAATCGCCCACAAAACTGATCGACAGCGTAGTGAACATGATCACAAATGACGGCGCGAGCATGATCCACGGCGCGCGGGTAAGATACTCGCGACCATAACCGACCATATTGCCGAGGCTGGTCATTGGCGGCTGCACGCCGAGACCAAGGAATGACAGACTGCTTTCAAGCAGAATGATCTCCGGGAAGGTCAGCGTCATCGAGACGATCAGCGTCGAAGCGATATTCGGGAGAATATGCTTGAGATAAACGCGTGACGGCGTAGCGCCGAGCTGCGTAACCGCCGCAGCGTAGCCTTGCGCATTGGCAGAAACGGCCAGTCCACGTGCTATACGGGCATAACGCTCCCAACCGTAGAAGCCCATCAGGCAGGTCAGCAGCAGGAGCGAGCTTCCGAAGAATGCAAGCACGGCCAGCGACAGAATGAGGAATGGCAGCGCTGCCTGAAAATCAGCCAGCATGACCACAACCTGTTCGACCGCCCCCCGAAAATAGGCCGCAAGGAAACCGAGCGTTGTCCCGAACACTGCGGAAATGATCGTCGCGCCAAACGCGATGAGCAGCGAAATGCGGATGGACTCGATAAGGCGCGAAAGCACGTCGCGACCGAGCTCATCGGTTCCCAGCCAGTGCTGTGCGTTCCCGGGCAGCGCGAGGCGATTTTTCAGGTCGAAGGCTGTGATGTTGTACGGTCTTATCCAATCTGCGGTGACCGCAATCAGGATCATCGCCGCAATCCAGACAAATCCGATGATGACCATCAGTGGAATGCGCCTGCGGTTCTTTTTCAGTTGCGTGGAAACAGCGGCGGCATTGGCAATCATATCCGTCATCGGTTCAGCCTCACGCCTTGCCCTGCGCCTGACGCAGACGCGGATCGAGATAACCATAGAGAAGATCGACCACGAAATTGGAGATCACCATCGTCGCGGCCACGAGAAGCAGGATGCATTGCACGATTGCGAGGTCGCGATTAGCTACCGAAACCACCAGCAATCTGCCCACTCCTGGCCAGGAAAAGAGCGACTCTACCACCACAGCGCCTGCAATCAGTGATCCGACCATAAACCCCACGATCGTGACAATCGGAATAGCCGCATTAGGCAGCGCGTGCCGCCAGACGACATTGCGCCAGGACACACCTTTGGCGCTCGCCGTGCGAATATATGGCTGCCCGAGAATCTCGATCATCGCGCTGCGGGAAAAACGCGCCAGAATAGCCGCACCGCCAAGTCCCATCGTGATGATAGGGAGAATGGCGTGCATCCAGCTATCCTGTCCGCCCGAAGGCAACCATCCAAGCGATACCGAGAACACGAGCACGAGCAGCAGGCCGAGTACGAAACTCGGTAACGTGAAGCCAATGACAGCCGTTGCCATCACGGCCCGGTCAATGAAGCTGTTGCGGTGCAGCGCCGCATAAATTCCCGCGGGAATGCCAAGCCCAAGCTTGATCAGCAACGCCGGTATCGTAAGCTGAAGGGTGGCAGGGATGCGCTCCGCCACAAGCGTGATCGCAGACTGACCGTCGCGCATCGATATTCCAAGGTCGCCACGCGCGATGGCTCCGAAATAGCGCAAATATTGCTGCCAGAGGGGATCGTCGAGACCCCAGTTCTTCCGGAATGCAGCTATGGCTTCCGGCGGAGCGTCCGGTCCCATGATGATCTGGGCTGGATCACCAGACATGCGCAACACCACAAAGGCAAATGTCACCACCAGAAGAATGGTCACAAATGCACGGAATCCGCGAACCATCAGAAATCTAAGCATGAATATTGTCCGTCTGCGGGGTTCCGGCAAAATGGCAAGCCACTTTACGTCCCGCTGGCATGTCGAGGAGTTCAGGTACCTCGCTGCTGCAGCGTGGAGCGGCAAAACGGCAGCGGGGATGAAAGGCACAGCCACTGGGCCGCGCCGCAGGATTAGGCGGCTCACCCTGCAGAATGATGCGATCGCTGAGCGGCGTTCCCGCGACAGGAACACTCGACACGAGTGCCTGCGTATAGGGGTGAAGCGGCTTGGCAAAAACTTCGTCAGAGGAAGCTTCTTCGACGATACGGCCCAGATACATGACCGCGACACGATCCGATATATTGCGCACCACTTTCAGATCATGGCTGATGAAAACCATCGCAATGCCCTCGCGTTCCTGCAAATCCCGCAGAAGGTTTACGACCTGCGCCTGAATAGAAACATCCAGCGCTGATACTGGTTCATCGCAGACAATGAGTTGCGGTCTGGACGCGATGGCCCGCGCGATGACGACACGCTGACGCTGCCCGCCGGAAAGCTCGTGCGGGTAGCGTGAAGCCTGATCGGGACGAAGCCCCACCGCTCGCATCAATTCGGCGACACAGGCTTTCTGCTCATCCGGAGTCCCAATGGCGTGGATTTCCAGCGGCTCGGCTATCTGACGGCCAACAGGCAACCGCCGGTCCAGAGCAGCAAGAGGGTCCTGATAAATGAGTTGCATACGCGCGCGTAAAGCGCGCCAGCTCGCCGTCTTTTGCCGCGGCAGAGCTGAGCCCTCAAAGGTGACTTCCCCTTCGCTGGGATCTTCCAGACCGAGAAGCAGGCGTCCAGTTGTGGATTTGCCCGAGCCGGATTCGCCAACTATTCCGAGTGTCGTCGCGGGAGCTACCGACAGGGAAAGCCCATCTACAGCGCGAACTGCAACTGGTTGCGCGAACAGCCCTTTGCGTGACGTATAGGTTTTGACAAGGTCGCGGGCTTCGATGAGAGCGGCTGTCATTGTGCTATCGCCTTTGTACTCGCTTGCGTTGAAACACGACCGCGCATTGATGGCAGTGAAGACGACACTGCCGGATAGGGATGAAAACAGGCGACCATGCGCCCCTCACCGGCGTCGTCCTGCGGAACTCCAAGCCTTGGAAGACTTCGCGCGCAGAGGTCGCTCGCGCTCAGGCAGCGTGGCGAGAATGCACAACCTTGCGGAAGCTTGCCGGGTTCGGGAACCGTGCCTTCGATGGGGATCAGACGATTACGCCCGCCGTCAAGGCTCGGAATGGAATCAAACAGGCCATGCGTATAAGGATGACGGGGCGTAGCGAAGAGCGCTTCGGTCCGGGCCTGCTCGACAATACGTCCCGCATACATGACGGAAACCCGTTCGCAGATTTGCGAAACAGCGCCAAGATCGTGGCTGATAAACACCAGAGCCATGCCGGTTTCCGCGCGCAGGGCAGCCAGCAGATCGAGAATTTGAGCCTGGATCGTCGCATCGAGGGCGGTCGTCGGCTCATCAGCGATAAGGATGTCGGGGTTGCCCGCGAGCGCCATGGCGATCGTCAAACGCTGGTTCTGGCCACCCGAAAATTCGTGCGGATAATTATCAATACGTCGGCGAGCATCGGGAATTCCAACAAGCTCCATCAATCGCAACGCCTCTGCCCGGGCCGCAGTTCCTCTCAGGCCGCGATGCAGCCGCACGGCTTCCTCTATCTGTCGCCCCACCCGGATAACCGGGTTCAAGGAACTCGAGGGGTCCTGAAAGATCATTGCGACGCGGCCGCCGCGAACATTTTCGAGCGTGCTGTGGGAAGCGGTCAGCAATTCCGTTCCTTCGAGGAGAACACTGCCGGAGATTGACGCCTTCTTCGGAAGGAGACCGAGCGCTGCCAGCCAGGTTACAGACTTGCCGCAGCCGGATTCCCCGACAAGCCCCACAGCTTCGCCACGCTCAATCGAGAGGTCGATACCATGCAGAACCGGCACGCCGTCAAAGGCTACGTGGAGATTGGAAATTTCGACCAGCGGCATCATGCAATCCTTCTGGTTCATTCACATTCGCGGGGCGGGAAGCCCCGAAGGACAAGCGAGCCCGGTCAGACCGGGCTCGCTACTACAAATGGTTCAAGCCCAATTGTTCTTGCGGAAGTCCATCGCGAAAGCAGGTGCCGCCTTCCACTTCAATGACTTCGGCTTGGCCGTGAACGTCGCGTTCTGATGGAGGACCGTGTAGGCTGGGTCTTCACGTTCGCAGATTTCCAGCATCCGCTTGAACGCTTCCTTGCGCTTCGCGTGATCCGTGCTTGTTTCCAGAATGACGGAAAGCTTGTTTGCTTCCTCATTCGTCCATTCGCCGACCTGCTGCTGCTGGCCGTTCGGGCCGTGCTGGCTGACGATGGAAGAAACAGGATCGTTGAACGGCGCAGAATTGGACCAGTCTCGCACTGCGCGTCCCGGGCTTTTTTCCAGGATTTGCTGCCAGTTTTCCTTCATCTGGATTTCGACGTTCAGGCCCACCTGATTCCACATCTCCACAAGGATCTGCGCGGTCGGGGTCTGGTTGGTGTAGTAATTGTTTAGCAGGCGGTAAGGGATTGCATCACCCTTGTAACCGGCCTCTTTCAGAAGCTGCTTGGCGAGATCAGGGTTATATTCCGGAACATTCCAGCCTTGGACGAACATATCGCCATAATAATCCCACTGAAGCCCTGCCGGAACGACCGTGCGGCCAGCCCACAGCGAATCCACGATCGCCTGACGATCGATCGCGTGGGTGAATGCGCGACGCACCAGCGGATTTTCAAGCTGCGGATGGAACTTGTCGAAAACGGTCAGACGATGGTTAAGGATCGTACCGCCTTGGACCTCGAAAGCGTCGTTCTTTTCGATGCCCTCGATCTGGTCCGGCGGAATGTCGCAAGCAAACTGATACTCACCCGAGAGCAGACCATTGATGCGGGAGGCTACTTCCGGCACTTCGATGAAACGGATCTGCTTCAGCGGCGGACGTCCGCCCCAATATTCGTCATGAGCTTCGAGCACCAGCATGTTGTCTGGCTTGAACTCGACAACCTTGTAGGGGCCGGTGGTGATCGGCTTGCGCGCCCAATCGAGATAGCTTGGGGATTCCTCCCAACCGCGACGGCTCATGATCTGGCTGCCGTAACGCGAGATGCGGCCTTCCATGGTGACGTCCGGCGTACCGTTCTTGAAACGCACCGTATATTTGTCGACCACTTCCACACCCAGCAGGGCCGGCCATGAACGGCGAGCAGTCGCGGGAACTTCCAGCGGCAGTTCCTTGCTTTCGCGACCCAGCGGATTCTTTTCCGTGACGTAAATCGTCTTGCCTTCGGCTGGCTGCGTGTCGCCGAACATGCGTTCCTTGCCGAAGGTAAAGGCAACGTCTTCGGCGGTCATCTCGTCGCCATTGTGGAACTTCACGCCCTGACGGAGTTTCAATTCGACGGTCTTGTCGTCAATGCGGGTCCATTCGGTCGCAAGGCCCGGCACGGCAGAAAGCCCGCCCAGCCAGTCACGGTCGATTAGCGCTTCCCAGATGCTGGAGAAGAAGACGCGTTCGCCGACGTTCGATTGTTCGCGAAGGACATCGAGCGTATTGCTGTTCGCCACCTTTTGCACGGCTATGGTGATCGATGGGCGATTGTCGGCCTGTGCGATGGCAAAGCGCGGCAGGATGAGCGAACCCGCGGCACCGGCTGAAAGTCCAAGCATCCCGCGTCGGGTCAGATTGATCATTGGTTGCTCCTGAGATCAATGGTTGCGCGTTGTCAGCCCTTGCGGGCTGGATCTGTAATGGGTGAGTGTCCGGTCGGCATGAGACAGTCGCCACGACAATGCCTTCTGGGCATAGTCACGAACGAGGGCCGCATAAGCAGGATCGCCAGCCAGATTGCTGAATTCATGCGGGTCTGCCTTCAGATCGAAGAACAGCGGCGGCAGGGCGGCAAAATGCACGTACTTGTAGTTTTCGTCCTCGATCACACAGAGGCTGCAATCATCCTGGGAAAGCTGGACCGAGTTCTGCGGCTGATCGTAGAAGACATCGCGAAAATCGAACTCGTAATGTAGTTCCGTGCGCCAGTCGGAGGGCTTTCCCTCAGCCAGAAACGGCAACAGCGAACGGCCGTCGCAGGCGCGAGGCGTTTCCCCGCCCAGCCATTCGAGGATGGTCGGCATGACGTCGATGCTTTCGGAGAAGCCTTCTTCGATCTGGCCGGCGTGCCGGTTCTGTCCCGCATCCTTTATGACCAAGGGAATACGGAAGCTTTCGGCATTGTAACCGATCTTGCCGAGCAGGTGATGATCGCCCAGTTGTTCGCCATGATCGCTCGTGAAGATAATCAGCGTGTCGTCCCACTGACCGGTTTCATCGAGATAGGCAAAGACCCTCCCCAGACAATCGTCGATCTCGGTGATCAGTCCGCAATATGTAGCGCGCATCTGGCGAATTTCGCCTTCATCAAGCGTTGCTCCCGAGCCTTCCGCGCCATGGAAGAACGAGCCGCGTCTGATGTGGTCGATATAGTGCTTCATGAGCGGATGCTGTGCCGCTTCGGCATCCGGATTCTCCGCACGTATAGGCGCAGGCATATCTTCGGCTTTGTACATCGCATGGTAGGGCGCGGAGGCTACGAAAGGCGGATGCGGGCGATAATAGCCAAGATGCAGGAAGAAAGGCTTGCCGTCCCTGCCCTTCAGATATGTCAGGGCGCGCTCCGTGAAGAATGTCGAATCCGAAAATTCCTTCGGAATGCGCGACGGTTTGTCGGTAGCACCGGGAACGGAATGTTCACCTTCCGGCAGCCAGATATCTTCGCGGTTCTCTGGCAGTTCGAAGCCGTTCTGCGCCACCCAGCCAAAATACCCCTCCATATTGGGCTCGAATGCGCCGACCGAACGAAAGCCGTCCATGATGTCGCCCAGGACCGTGAAACGCGGATCCCTTGCAGAGGTTGTGCGCGGATCAGGTGTCGTGGTGGTGTAACCAATGAGCGCGGGATCGTAGCCAATGGCGCGCAGGGCCTTGCCAAGGTTTAGATGGCGCTGGTCAAGCGGAACAGTGTTCTGCACCGCCCGGTGGTTCATCAGGTAGAGGCCCGTCAGCAGGCTTGCCCTTGCCGGACCACACGGCACGCACGTCGTGACATGATTGCGGAAGGTCAAGCCTTCCCGGCAAAGACGATCAAGATTGGGAGTTTTAAGGAAAGGTTCGCGCCCCTCCGCCCGCATCAGGTGAGGGATAAAATCTGCTCGCCATTGATCAACGACGATAAGCAGGACATTTTTTCTGGTCATGTTGGCCTCGTTATTTCCGAGGCTTACTAGGACCCTTGTATTTCAAGGGCATGACCCTTGTGTAATGTTTTGGTGAAGCTCTGATTACAAGAACGCCGGCCAAAGGCCGGCGTTTCGCTTATGTCGATTGAATAGCCGATTATTCCGTCTTGGCTTCGATATCGACCTTGTCGAGCAAAGTGAGCGGATCCTGCGATGCAGCTACCATTTCAAGGGCGCCAATGCCCTTATCGGCTTTCGCCTTGACGGCAAGCTCGAAAATATTCGGCTTAGCAAGGAAGGTAGAAAACGCCGCCGCAACATCCTGTAACTGCGGCTGATCCGCTGCCAGTTCCTGTAGAGCGGCTGCAGCTATCAGAGACACAGTGCTGCGCACTTCGTCTTCGGTCAAATTATTTTCTTGGGCATACATTTTGATGCCCTTCGCGATGATACCCTTTTCCTGGATTTTGAGGTTTACCTGCTTGGCCTTGAGCCCAAGCAAAGCGACCTGTGTCATCACCTTGTCACCCGAGAAGAACTCCTTGGTGAAGCCCCCCATCAAGCCCGACATGGACACGGACCCCATATCCTTACCGCTGACCGAGATGTCCTTGATGATCAAATTCTGGTTTGCTTCATCCCAGTTGGCCTCGAAATTTGAGGACATGGTGAGACGGTCATAACCAAGTTTGCGAAGCTGCTGGTAGAATTCGTCATCGCCCTGTGCCGGGACTTTGAGCGACATATCTTCGTAAGCCACGCGCACGTCGGTCGGAATGCCGTTGTAAGGCTTGTTGAGAGAGACTTCGTAGCTCTTCATGGCAAACTGAATGCGTTCCGGCAGCGAAGGAACCGACGTTTCTTCCGTTGCAGCCTGATCCGCATCGTCCGCGTTTTCTTCGCCTGCATCTACATCTTCAGATTCGTCGTATGGCAGGTCTGCGTCGATTCCCACAATCCGAAGCGTGCCGAATTCCGGGAGCATGGTCGTATAAGGGAAGTTCTCAATCTGATCGTCGCTTAGCGCCGCAAACTTTTTCAACGCTTCGATTGATGTCGCCCAGGAGAAGCCCTGCAAGGAAGCTTCTTCCATCTTCATGTAATTCGGGCCTTCCGCAAACCCGAAACCCTTGATGGTCGCGTCCATCTTCTGATTGTCGAAAGCGACCGCAATGCGTTCGATGCCGCCCTTGCCCTTCGAGGCGTCGGTAGGCTCGATCTTCATGCCGATCAGCTCGACATCACCCTTGCCGATCGTCTCGAATAGGGAAGTCAGCTGGAGAATAAGCTCACGCGTTTCTGCCGGGGAAGGTTCGTCCATCTTTTCGAGAGCTTGCAGCTTTTGCAAAGTTTCGGTGAATGGTACGGCAGGCATACGAGCTGAAAAGCCGTTGCTGCGAACTTCATCGTAGCTGAAAGTCACATCCTTCGTCTTCATGACGATGTTTTTCGCCGAGAACGGACCGTAGACCGGCTTGGCCTCCTTGTCGTCCGGACCTGCCTTCTCGGTATAAAGGCGAGCAAGGAAGACACCATCTATGTCCTTGCCTTCTGCGGCACCGATGGTACCGGTCATTTTTTCCGTGACTTTTTCGCCGTCTTCGTCTGGAACTTCGACCGTAAAGTCGAAATCTGTGCTGCCAGCGGTATAGTGAGCAACCTTGCCGAGGTTGATATCTTCCAGCGCAACGTCCTTGTAGACAACGTTCTGTTCGTTATTCGCAACCGTCTGGACGACCTTGATTTCCTGCGCGGTGAGGCGCTTTGCCGAGAAACGGCCAACGCGCTCCGGCAGCGTGAGACCGCTATTGCCGAAAGTGTCCTTCAGCATGGCGCTATCGAAATTGGCGTCTTCGATCGCCACGCTTGGAATGGAAATCTTGTAGTTTCCGATCTCTGTATCGATGCCCGACGCATTCAGCATCCCCGTGAGGAACAGGAACTTCGGGCGACCATCGACCGAAGCAATACGAACGTCAGAGCCATCCTTCAGCGGCAACGTCACGTCGCGCAGGTGGATACGTCCGAGAAAATCCGCTTCGACGGAAGATGCCTTGCCGCCACGCTTTTCAAGCTGCGATGTAATGGTCTTCTCAAGTGTGAATTTGTATCCGGTCAAACCGGCGGCGGCGATAGCGATTATCGCAACAGCCGCCCACAGCGCCTTGCGCCCACCCTTGCGGGTTCCGTTCTTTGCCTGCTCCACGATGCTGGTCCTTTCAGCGCAAATTAAAACGGTGTCTGTGCCAGCTTATTGTCTAGAGCGAATTCGCAGTCGAAGGGAGGCTTTGACATTGCGTTAATACGGCTGAAACAACTGCTTGAAACACACAGCCTGAATCGGTCAGGCAGGCAGATGCTCTAACTACCTGAAATTGCAAGCGCAAGAAGGGATATAAAATTTTCTCACAATATTTTATGCTTTGCTCAAGCAATACTCGAACAAAGCAACATACAAATATTCGCAATCTCGATGGAAATATCTATCAAACCACTTCAGTTGCCGAACCAGGCTCCAACCCCTCATACGAACATACGGATACTGTCAGCCGCTAAAGCGGCTGATCTGGATGCGGAGATGCACCATACGCGCCCCAGACGGATTGATCGAAATTCACGATGGCGCCGGTCATCAATCCGGATTCTTCCGAGGCCAGGAAAGCTATCGCACGGGCAACTTCGGCCGGATCGATCAGCCTTCCGAAAGGCTGGCTCCGGGCCGCTTCATCGAGCCAGTTCGCCGGCGCATTGTGAAATTCGCGCTGGATGCGATCCTCGCCGTCCGATGCCATCCAGCCAATATTCAGGCTATTGATGCGAATGCGGTTGCGAAGCACCGAATAGGCCACGTTGCGGGTCAGCGTGTCGAGCGCCCCCTTGGAGGCACAGTAAGCCGCAATGAATGGCTGGCCGCCCATGGAGGACATCGAAGAAATATTGACGATGGTTCCCTCAACCTTGTCGCGTCGGAACAGCTTTATCGCTTCCTGAATGAGGAAGAACGGCGCTCGCATATTCACCGCAAACAAACGGTCGAACAGTTCGGGGTCGGTATCCAGAATGGTGCCCCGATCCGTGAGACCAGCAGCGTTTACGAGGACATCGAGTCGTCCAAACACACGATCAGCTTCCGAGATGATCTTGCGGCAGTCTTCCACCTTCTCAAGATCGGCCTGAACGAAAACGGCTTCTGTTCCCGCTTTTTTCAACTGATCGACCTGTGCCCGCCCCTTCTCAGCCGAACGCCCGCATATCAAGAGACCTTTCGCGCCTCTTTCAGCAAACAGTTTGGCCGTTGCTGCTCCCAGCCCTTGGGTGCTTCCCGTTATGACAGCAACTTTACCGCTGAATTGTCCGTTCATTCTACACTCCGAAAACCCATCAAACCCTGCCGCCCAGTTCGGCAGTCAGATCGGCAAGCTCCTGCCCACCCGCCATCAGGCTTTGCAGTTCGTCCATGTCCACATCGTTCTTGGTTCGCGTTCCAAGCGTTACGCCGCGATTGAGAACCGTGAACTTGTCGCCGACCGCATGGGCATGACGAACATTGTGGGTGATGAAGATGACGCCCAGCCCCCGCGAGCGCACCAGATTGATGTATTTGAGAACCATCGCTGTCTGGCGCACGCCCAGCGCCGAGGTAGGTTCATCAAGGATGAGCACCTTCGCCCCGAAATAGACGGCGCGGGCAATGGCCACACACTGGCGCTCGCCGCCGGAAAGCGTTCCCACAGCCTGCTGTGGATCACGAACGTCAATCCCGATCTTGCGCATTTCCTCGCGTGTTACCTCTTCGGCCTGTTGTGCATCGAACCAGCGGAAAGGTCCGACGCCCTTTGTCGGTTCGCGCCCAAGAAAGAAATTGCGCATGACGGACATCAACGGGATCATAGCTAGATCCTGATAGACGGTCGCGATGCCATGATCGAGCGCATCACGCGGACTGTTGAAGAAGACAGGCTTCCCCTCAACCAGAAAGTCGCCGCTCGTCGGCTTATGCACGCCGGACAGCGTTTTGATCAGGGTCGATTTACCAGCGCCATTGTCACCAAGCAGACAGTGCACCTGCCCCGGTTCGACGCTTAACGAGACGCCGTTCAATGCGATGACTGGGCCGAAATGTTTAACGAGATTGCGGACTTCGATGATGGGCGTCGTCATGGCAAACCTCCTCAGCGCTCGCCGGTCGCACGCTTGCGAATGAAATTGTTGAAGAGCACCGCGATCAATAGCATTCCGCCGAGAAAGACCAGATACCAGTCCTGATCGATCTGGGTATAGGTCAACCCGATCAACACCATCCCGAATATGATCGCACCGAAGAATGCGCCTATCGCAGAGCCATAACCGCCGGTCAGCAGACAGCCCCCAATCACCGCGGCAATAATCGCCTCGAATTCCTTCTGGAAGCCGCGGCGCGCGTCGGTTGAGCCAGCATCCAGAACGGTAAGGATAGCCACCAGTGCTGCAGCCATTGCCGTGCACATGAAGAGTGTCGTCTTGACACGGCGCACGGGAACACCGGAATTGCGGGCGGCAAGTGCATCACCGCCTGCCGCGAAAATCCAGTTGCCGAAGCGGGTGCGCACCAGCACATAGGTCGCGATAAGCGCAATGGCGATGAACCAGAGAACTTCGACAGGGACGCCTCTTACCGACGGCTCCCCATTGGGGAATTTGGCGATCAGGTCGTTTTCAGCCATCCAGGCAAAAACTCCCTGAAAGGCATCGCCGGAAAAGAGTCCTGCAAGATAACTGCCCGCAACGGCTTCCTTCACACCCCGCAATTGGGTGGCTCCGCCCGTGGCCCATTTCAGCCCAACCAACGACAAACCACGCAGAATGAAGAGGAAAGCGAGCGTTACGATAAAGGATGGCAGGCCCGTCCGGATAACTATCTGGGCATTCACCACGCCCACGAAAGCCGCAAAAAGCAGGGTGACGATGATGGCGACGGCGAGTGGTACCTGCCACACGACGAGGGCAGCGGCGAAGATCAGGCCAGCAAAGGCGACCATCGAGCCGATGGAGAGATCGAACTCGCCGCCGATCATAAGAAGCGCCGCGGCGACGGCCAGAATGCCAAGCTGCGAAGCAGGCGCCATGAAGTTCATGATACCGGCTGCCGTGAACATCGCAGGGTTGGCAACAGAAACGAAAAAGATCGTTATAAGGATCAGACCAGACACCGCCCCCAATTCCGGCCGGCTCAGGAGCCGCTGCAACGGGCTGGCCGATTGCAAACGCTCATCCTTCGACAGCGGTGCCGTTCCGGCCTTTTGATGGGGAAGTGGCTCACTCATGATCTTCTCCTGATACATTCCGGGCGCAGAAACCCATTCCCGCCCATTGTCATGGGCGGGCTTGATGTTTGATCGTCGAAACGAGGTTAACGGATGCCCTTGGCCGAAAGTTCAACGACCTGCTTGGCTTTGTCCTTGGTGATCAGGTTCGGACCCGATGGAACATTACCACCCGGCATCAAGCCGTACTTCGCGTTAAGCGCGAGAAACGATACCGGCAGATAGCCTTGCAGGAACTGCTGCTGATCGATGGCGAAATCCGCCTGTCCCTTTTCGACGGCTTCCAGAAAGCCAGCCGACATATCGAACGTCGCAACGTGGATACCGCTGCGACCGCTCTCTGCAGCAGCCTTCACAGCTGGTTCACCCGCGAGTGTCGCATTGAGGGTCAGGATCGTGTCGACGGCAGCATCGGATGCCAAAGCCGCACGAACCTTGGCTTCGTTTTCTGCAGGATCTGTCGACGTAGGCAGAACCGTCACCTCACCAAAGCCCTCTTTGAAGCCTGCACAACGCTGATCGAGCGAGACGTTTCCGACTTCCTGATTGACGCAAATGCCTTTCTTTCCGCCAGCATTCTTCAATGCTTCACCGGCAACCTTACCGGCATCGAATTCATCCTGACCGACATGCAGCAGAGCGCCGAGCTTCTTCGAAGCATCGGACCCGGAATTCATGGAAATGACGGGAATACCGGCTGCGACAGCACGTTGAATCGACGGTCCAAGCGCATCCGCATCTGGAATGGAAACCACGATACCTTGTGGTTTCTGATTGATCGCAGCATCGATAAGCTGCGCCATCTGCACCATGTCAAAGGTTTCCGGTGCGCGGTAATCGACCTTCACACCCGTATCCTTTGCCGCTTCCGCAACGCCATTCTTCACGACAGACCAGAACGGGTCGGATGCCTGACCATGGCTGACCACGACGATATTAATATCAGCTGCCTGGGCTGCGACAGAAGCAGCCAACAAGGCCACCCCGGCTACGGCCGACTTCAATAGAGATTGCATGTTCACTCCTCCCTTGTCCGGCGCTCCCCGCCGGTTTGCGTTAACGCTTTACCTTCGTCTGCGGCATCCCGGCGCTCCTCCAAGCGTTTGTCCGGCAACTCATGCAGAGGTTGGGTTTATTCAATAGAATGAAACATTCATAACAAATTATCGTGGAATTATAATTCCATTTCTGGTAGCTGATGTCAATCGCATAAGCTGCCGACGATATGCTTATTTCGCAAAGGAGTTGCGCAGCGCCAAACACCTCGACCATCGTTTCGGGAGGAATGCCATGACTGGTAGAACTGAGCTTCTGACGGTCGGTTTGATCGGGTCCGGTTTCATGGGCAAGACGCACGCCCTTGCACTCGCAAACGTCAACCGGGTGTTCGACTTGCCGATTGAAGTGCGGCTTCACACATTGGCCGATGTGAATGCGGAAATAGCGACAAAAGCCGCAAAACAACTGGGCTTTGCAAATGCCACCGGCGATTGGCGTACACTGATCTCAAACCCGGATGTCGATCTCATCGACATCACTACGCCAAACCGTTTTCACAGGGAAATGGCGCTCGCCGCCATTGAAGCAGGCAAACACGTCTATTGCGAAAAGCCGCTTGCCCCCACCGCAGCCGAGTGCCTCGAAATGGCGCTCGCCGCTGAACGGAAAGGTGTTCAGACCGCAGTCGGATTCAACTACCTCAAAAACCCGATGATAAAGCTGGCAAGGGAAATCATCGAAAGCGGAGAACTGGGCGAAATCCGCAATTTTCGCGGCATTCACGCTGAGGACTTCATGGCCGACGCCCGTATCCCCTGGACCTGGAGGCTTGATCCGGCGGGCGGAGGCGGAGCACTGGCCGACATCGGCAGTCATATCATCGCTGCTGCGCGCTATCTCGTTGGACCGATCACAGCCGTCATGGGAGACGCCGTGACAGTCATCAGCGAGCGTCCGGATAGTTTGAACCCTTCACGGATGAAACCCGTGGAAGTGGACGACGTTTCGCGTGCTTTCCTGCGTTTTGAAAACGGAGCGACCGGAACGCTCGAAGCAAGCTGGATCGCCAGCGGTCGCAAGATGCAGCATGATTTCGAGATTTCCGGATCGAAAGGTTCGTTATGCTTTTCGCAGGAACGCTTCAACGAGCTCGACCTGTTTCTCTTTTCCGACAAAAAAGGGCAACAGGGCTTCCGCAAGATATTCGCAGGACCTGAGCACGAACCCTATGGAGCCTTTTGCGTCGCGGGCGGTCACCAGATCGGCTTCAATGATCTCAAGACAATCGAGGTCCGCGACTTCCTGCTTGCCACCGCTGGACAGAGGAACGGTCACGCCGATTTTCGTGAGGGTTATGAAGTGCAGAAGGCTGTAGAAACGATCTACGCCTCGTCCCGTGACCGCCAATGGAAAAATGTCTAGCCTGTACGTGAAGCAGGATGAACGATGAACTCTCCGTCGACTGTCAGTATTTTCGCATCTATGCCATAGACGTCTTGCAATAGTTGCGGCGTGAGGACCTCCGTTGGCGCCCCGTCCGCAACGATTTCCCCCTTGTCCACCACAAGCAGGCGCGTGCAATGCTGTGCCGCAAGGCTCAACTCATGCAATGAGGCAACAACCGTTCTCCCCTCCCGCGCAAGTTCAGAAAAACTCTCCATCAACCCCAGTTGATGAGAAGGGTCGAGGCCTGCCACCGGCTCGTCAGCGAGTATCATCGGCGTATCCTGCGCCAGCACACGCGCAATCAGTACCCGCGCCCGCTCGCCGCCGGAAAGCTCCATTGCGGGCCTGTCTCGGAATTGGGCAACGTCCATACGCTGCATTGCACTATCGACAAGCGCCTTGTCCTGCGCATTCATGCTCGCAAAGACCGGTTTCAACGCAGAACGGCCCAAGGAAACAAGCATCTCCACTGATATCGGCCACGCCACATCACGCTCCTGGGGCAGATAGGCAAGCTTTTGCGCTTTTTCCGAAGCCGTCATTCGGCGCAAGTCGTCCCCATCAAGCGAAATCTCTCCTCGGGACGCAACAAGCCCCAGGATAGCGCGCAACAACGTCGTCTTTCCGGCGCCATTGGGTCCGATCAACCCGATGAATTCACCGTCGCGAATAGCGAAACTTGCATCGTTGAGCGCAGCTTTTCCGCCGAGCGTAACGGAAAGATTTTTTGCCGAAAGCGATGTCATACGAGCCGCCTCCGATATTTGAAAACCAGCCACAGGAAGAACGGCGCACCGATGATTGCGGTGAGGACGCCCAGTTTCAGCTCACGCCCCGGCATGACGATGCGCACCAATATGTCAGCCGCCAGCAAAAGGCCAGCGCCACCGAAACCGCTTGCGACCAGTAATCGCGATGGACGCGAACCCACAAGGGGACGCAAGAGATGAGGGACCACCAGTCCTACGAAACCGATTGCCCCTGCAGCCGCAGTGGAAGCACCGACGCAGGCCGCGGTACCCAGCACGGCAAAAAGCTGCACACGAGCCAGATTGACGCCCATCGTGGCCGCAGCGTCGACCCCTAATGTCAGGCTGTCGAGAGACCGCCCGAGTGCCAGAAGCATCGTCCAGCCAACCAGAATAAATGGTGCGGCAAGACCGACATGGGTCATTGATCTGTCTGCCAGCGATCCGAGCATCCAGAACACGATTTCCATTGCCGCAAATGGATTGGGTGACAGGTTGAGCGCCAGCGCCGTCAATGCTCCGGCAAGGCTCGTCACCGCGACACCTGCCAGAATGACGGCGAGCGTGCCGGCATTCCGCCCCGCCAGAAGCTTGACGAGAAACACCGACACAAAAGCCCCCGCCAGCGCAAGCAGCGGCAAGGCCAGCGGAAACAGAAGCGACAGGCCGCTATAGATAGCAATAACCGCTCCGAACGACGCCGATGCGCTCACTCCCAGCAAACCCGGTTCCGCGAGCGGGTTGCGCAGATAGCCCTGCAAGGCAGCGCCAGACAGCCCAAGCGAAGCTCCGATAAGGAGCGCGAGCAATGCCCGGGGCAGACGGATTTCGCGCATCACTAGCACGATCATTTCGCTGTCATCGCCGAAAAGTGCCTTGAGGCTGTCGGGGATGCTGATTGCCGCAGGTCCCGTCAGCAGCGAAACAACGAAAAGCAAAGCCACGAGCAGGGCCAGCCCGACCAGCAGAAGATAGAAGCGGTTACACTCAGTCACGCGCGGCCTCCGCGAGTTCTGCCACGGCTTCCACGCTGAATGGTCCACCGCACACGGTCAGATTGTCTGCTATCGTCACCGCCCTCGCCTGTCTCTCGAGCGCCCGCAAGGCCGGGTGTTCGAAATTCTCGAAAGCCAGCGCAGGCGCGCGTTCTCTGGAACTGCGCACCAGAATATCCGGCTTTTCGAGCACCAGTTTTTCCAGTGATAGCGGCGCAGAGCCACTGACGCCTGCCTGGTCGGCCAGATTATCAAGTCCGGCAAGGCGAACTGCTTCATCGACCAGCGTGCCCCGACCGGATGTGTAACTGTTGGCGTAATAAAGCGCGACCGTCTTGCGACGGACAGGCTGCTGGATTGCCGCTAAAGCAGCTTTCATCTTATCGATTTCCCGGCTGGCTTCCGCCTGTCTTCCGAGCAACTCGCCCATGCGACGCAGATGATCTTCTATATCGCTGAACGAGCGGGCGGGCGCGAACTCTTCCACCCGTACGCCGAGCCTCCGCAATAGTCCAACCGTCGCTCTCGAGGAGAATGTTCCCGCCAGCACAAGGTCGGGCTTCATCAGGAAAACTTCTTCTGCCTGCGCATGGTTGGCCGGCAACTGCCGGGCTTTCGCCGCCATGACGGACAATTCCGGGTCCTGCGATAGATAGGAAACCGATTGTAGCTGCCCTTCCCTGGCCAACAGAATTGCGAGCTGATCGGTACATACATTGATGGAAACAACCCGCTTTGGACTATCCGCTGCATCTGCCGGATTTCGAACGAAAAGGGCCAGCCCCGCCGCGAGGCAGAAGCTGATGGTCCAGTTTGCGGATGCCCTTTTCATTCTCTGTTCAGCCTCAGAAATTCCGGGTCAATCCGACATTGATCGTACGTCCTGGCGCAATATAGCCAGAGCTGGCCTGATAGTCCTTGTCAAAAATATTCTCGACCGAAAACTTCAGTTGCGATTGCTTGTCGATGGAATACAGCGCCACAAAATCAGCGGTCACATAGTCACCGAGTTTCTTGTTGTTCGCAGCGTCCGCGTAGCGGGAGCCGCCGTAGATCAATCTTGCAGCCAGATCGAGCTTTTCAATCGGCGTGAAATTGACCTCAGCCGCTGCCTTGAAACGTTCACGATAGGGAAGATCGTTTCCAGTGTCTTCATCGATAGGCCGCTTGAAATCCACCATGCCTTTGGCACCCCACTGGTCGTTGAAGCGGTGGTCGAGCGTCGCTTCAAAACCGGTAATGTGGGCTCGGTCAACGTTCACCGGCAACCAGAGATGCGTTTGCTCGTTTTCTCTCCAGCTGATGCCCTGCTTTAGTCTGGTATCGTAGAAAGCCATATCCAGACTGGTGCGAGCGCCGATCCGCCAATTCAAACCGAGTTCATAAGAACCCGATTTCTCGGGGTTCAAATCAGGATTTCCCGACAGCGGATAGTAAAGATCATTAAATGTCGGCGCACGGAAACCGGTTGCGTAAGAAGACCTCAGCACCAAATCCGGCAAAATTTCATAGCTCGCGCCAAGGTTATAAGTGGCGACGTTGCCGAATTGACTGTTGTGGTCATAGCGAATGCCACCGTCAATGCGCAACGCCTCATATTCCAGCGAATATTGACCGAACACGGCAGCCAGGTCGCGGCTGGTTTCATCATAGGCAACCGTGGTGTTGATCTCCTCGCGGTAGGCCTCCACGCCAACGGTGACCGTATGACCAACGTTGCGGGTATCGAAGCTCTTCTCGGTCGATCCAAAAACCCCATAACGCCTGGTTTCAAACCGGTCAGATCCGTTCACGCCCTTGCGGAAGTTACGGCTATTGTCGATACCGGTGCTGAATTCCAGTGTTGACGACCAGTCCGCCGAATGATCGATCCGCGTTCCGATCTTGCCGTTAAATGCCGTGCTGTCAGCCTGGTTCGGCGAAGGCGCTTTGGCGTCATACTGGTTACGCCCCCGGCTGAAGAGACCATCTGCATAAATTTTACCCCAATCGAAATCTTTCGACAGCGCAAAGTTGAAGGAGCCCTGTAGAAATCCATCGCGATCAGGCTCATGACCAAACGCATCCGATGTGGTGAAGTCATATCCTTGCGTGCCGGTGATAGCCGCGCCGAAAGTGTAATCGACCCCATCTTTACTGCGCCCCTGAACGGAACCGGAAACATAGCCGCCCCATGGATGGCTAACCCCGGTAGAAAGGCTGCCGCACCAGGAGCGCTCGCCACAGGCACCACCCTGCTTGGTAATGATATTGACCACGCCACCCATGGCGTCGGCGCCATATTGAGCAGAATGAGGGCCTTTTGCGATCTCAATGCGGTCTATTGAGCTCAGGGGAATATTCGCCAATCCAGTTGCGCCGCTTGTCGCGGACGCGGTGCGCACGCCATTGACCAGCACGACTGTTTGCGTGGCGGACATCCCACGAATGAAGATACCAGCCGAAGAACCCTGCCCGCCATTCGTCTTGATGGAAATACCGTTATAGGATTTCAGCAGTGACTGCAGATCGGGAGCGGCCGAACGCTCGATATCCGAGGAATCGATGACAGTCACCGATGAGGTCGAGCGCTGCAGCGAAGACGCGCGGCGCAATGGCGTGACCACGATTGTATCGAGAACGACGCTGCCCTCGCTTTCCGGCAGGTTTTGCGCAAGCGTCACAGACGGTAGTGCAAGAACACTGGCCGATACCAATAGAACCGATGATTTCAAAAGATGCATTTTTTCCTCAACCTGCCGTATCGGAGGACCGATAACCGGCTTTTCCTCTCACCGCAGGTTGAAGTGATAGTGGCGTGATACGCCCTTCTTCCCGACGGCAACATTTCAACAATGTCACCGCCACGGACAGCCGCGCCTGGACACACCCCGTATCCATGCATGGGTGACCGGATACGGCAGGTCTCCTGACTTCCGGGTCATCGCTTTTCCGCCGCCTTCCCGATCGCACGATAGCTTTCAGTGGCTTTCACCGCTTGCACGGCTGTGGAGGATAGCTCTCCGGTTACAGTTGCGGGGGCAGTCGCGGCATCAGCCCGAATGGCTTCACCGTGTTCCCTTTTCATCCGCCTGAACAGCGGAACCGTTTCCTAGTGATTGCGATAGCAACATGGTTAAGGATTCGCAACTGCGACGAAGCGCAATCCGGAAGAGAAAACTGAATCACATTGGCAAGGAATGGATTCAGCCTCCTGTTTTCAAAAGAATTTTCTTATCGCAGGAACGCACGGAAGCGCTGGAGCGCGAAGTAGAAAAGCACCGAGCCGATGACGACAAGGGCCAGAAACTGCGGCCACACGACGCTTAGCCCTGCACCACGAAACAGGATCGACTGCGCCAATATGACGAAATGCGTGTTCGGCGCCGCCAGCATGATCGTCTGGATGACCTCGGGCATGCTTTCACGAGGGGTTGTGCCTCCTGAAAGCACTTGCAAGGGCAGTAGCACCAGCATCAGCAGCATTCCGAATTGCGGCATGGAACCAGCCGCAGTCGCCAGAAAGATACCAAGACTGGTCGTCGCAAAAAGCTGCAGCGCCGCACCGACGAGGAACAACGACACCGATCCATAGATGGGAACAGCGAGCAGTCCCTGCACCACCACGACCAAGGCAAAAGCTGAAGCAATCAGCACGACCAGCCCCATAGACCATATTTTGCTGACCATGATTTCGACGGGCGTTACCGGCATCACCAGCAGATGCTCTATGGTTCCGTGTTCGCGCTCTCGAATAAGGGCTGCGCCCGTCAGAATGATAGACAGCATCGTCACCGACGAAATCACATTGTTGATCGCCCCGAACCAACCCTTGTTCAAATCCTGATTGAATCTCGCCCTCAGATTGAGTTCGACGGGTGTTTGTGCGCTGCCGCGATAGCGATTGAGAAATTCGTTCACCTCGCTCGTCACAATCGCCTGCACATATCCACCCCCGGTAAAGGCCTGGCTCATCCGGGTCGCGTCGACATTGAGCTGGATCGTCGGGGAACGCCCAGCCAGAAGATCCCGCTGAAAATTCGGCGGGATGTTGAGTGCGAACGTGTCCAGCCCTTCATCCATCCGGGCATCCATTTCATAAGATGAAATGAGTTTCGGAGGTACGAAATATGGCGGATAGAACGCTGTCGTGATGCGGGCCGAAACCGGTGACAGATCTTCATCGACAATCGCTATGGCCGCATTGTTGAGCGTTTCGGGCATCGCCTTGGAAGCGGTGTAGATCGCAAGCGTAAAGGCATAGACGATGAGGATCAGCAGCATCGGATCGCGTGCGAGACCCCGCAGTTCCTTCACACCAAGCTGGACTATGTTGGATATCCGCATCTCAGCCCGCCTGTTTCTTGAGAAGAATGATGGCGAGCGCCATGAGTAGCGGCACCGCGATCAACAAGGGCAGAAACGAACCTGCGAGATCGGCAAATCCCAGTGCCTTGGAGAAAACGCCACGCGAAATGGTTACGAAATGCGTTGCAGGATAGATTTTGCCGATGAAAGCGCCCGCGCCTTGCAGCGACGACACAGGGTCAATAATGCCAGAATATTGCACCGCCGGAATGAGTGTCAGCAACGCCGTGCCGAAGATTGCAGCGATCTGGCTGTTCATGAAAGTCGACAGCACCAGTCCCATGCCGGTCGCGATCGTGACATAGAGCAATGCCGCCAGCGCATAGGTTGGGAAGCTGCCCGTAAACGGTACCCGAAAAATGAAGACTGCGAAGGCAGTCAGCATCAGGAAATTGAGAAACGCCAACCCGATATACGGCAATTGCTTGCCGAACAGAAATTCGAATTTCGTCACTGGCGTCACGTAGAAGTTGATGATGGAACCCAGTTCTTTTTCACGGACTACGCTTAGCACCGCCAGCATCGCCGGGATCATCAGCAGCAGAAGCGGAATGACCGCCGGCACCATGGCCACGAGGCTTTGCACATCGGGATTATAACGGTAGCGGATTTCCAGGTTGAAACTGCCGACAGTCGCCGCGCGCCCATAAAGCTCACGCGCTTTCTGCGTCAGCCAATTGGCATGCATCCCCTGAACATAGCCTTTGATTGTCTCCGCGCGGGTTGGCATCGCGCCGTCAATCCATGCGGCGATTTCCACTGGGCGTCCGCGCATGACATCTGCGCCGAAATTCGGCGGTATTTCGATGGCGAGGCTGATTTCCCCCTCGCGCATTCGCCGGTCGAGATCGTCATAATCGGTTATCGGAGCCTGTTCGGAAAAATAACGCGAACCTGCAATCTGCTGGACATAATTACGGCTGATCGTCGTGTCGTCCCGGTCGAGAACAGCGAATTTCAGGTTCTCGACATCCATGTTGATGCCGTAACCGATGACAAACATCAGGATAACGCTGCCAAGGATAGCAAGCGTTGCACGGATCGGATCGCGCTTCAATTCCAGCGCCTCGCGCCGCGTATAGGCCAGCATTCGCCTCAGGTCCGGCAACCAGCCTGAAGCCTGCTTTGGATGCGATTCATCTGCCTCTGCCGCTTGATCCGGCAAGACTGCGGGCAATTGCGCGAGCTGTCCTGTTTCGCCGATAGCATCCTGAAGATAAGCGACGAAGGCCTCCTCCAGAGTTTCCGCATGGCGACTTTCGGTAATCGCCTTGGGGGTATCGCTGATCAACACCTTGCCCGCATGCATCAGCGAAATACGGTCGCAGAGTTCCGCTTCGTTCATGAAATGGGTGGAGACAAAAATGGTGACGTTGTCCTTGCGCGACAAATCGGCAAGGATTTGCCAGAAGGCGTCACGGGCGACCGGGTCGACACCAGATGTCGGCTCATCGAGGATAAGGATATCGGGCGAATGGATCAAAGCCACAGCCAGTGAGAGCCGCTGGCGAATACCAAGCGGCAAGGCGTCGGGCAAGGAATCCATGACCTCTGTAAGATCAAAACGTTCGGTCAATTCCTTGATCCGACGTTCGGTCAGGTCGTCCGCCATCTCGAACAGCTTGGCGTGAAGCTCCAGATTCTGGCGAACGGTCAATTCCGAGTAAAGTGAAAACGCCTGGGACATATATCCGACATGGCGGCGTATATCGATATCCTTCGGGTCGACCTCACGCCCGAACAGCAGGGCTGTACCCTCACTGGCGGGCAACAGCCCCGTCAGGACTTTCATGGTCGTGGTCTTGCCACAACCGTTGGAGCCCAGAAAGCCGAAAATCTCGCCACGCGGGATGCGAAAACTCACGTCATTCACTGCCGTGAAATTGCCGAAGCGAACAGTGACGTTTTGCGCCTCGATTGCGATTTCGGCATCGTCGCCGAATTCACGCTTTGGGATTTCGATATCGTGATGCCCTTTTCGCAATTCTTCCGGCAGAAGCGCGATAAAGGCAGCATCGAGATTGGGAGTATTGGTACGCTGCAGCAATTCCTGCGACGTACCCGTCGCCAGTATCTGACCGTCATTCATCGCGACGAGCCAGTCAAAACGCTCGGCTTCTTCCATATAGGCCGTGGCAACGATGACGCTCATTCCCGGACGATCCTTGCGGATATCGTCGATCAACTCCCAGAACTGACGCCGGGATAGTGGATCGACACCGGTCGTCGGCTCATCAAGTATGAGCAGGTCGGGATCATGGATCAGCGAGCAGCAGAGGCTTGTCTTCTGCTTCATGCCGCCGGAAAGTTTGCCCGCGGGACGGTCGGCGAAGGGCGACATGCCGGTTCGTGCCAGAAGATCGGTAATACGCCGCTCGCGTTCTTTCCGGTTATGTCCAAACAACCGTCCGAAAAAATCGATATTTTCGAACACCGAAAGCGTCGGATAAAGGTTCTTCCCAAGCCCTTGTGGCATATAGGCGATGCGCGGATAGGCGGACTGAAGATGCCGCTTATCGGAAATATCGCCGTTCAGGACCTCGATATGGCCCTGCTGCACCGTCCGGGCCCCGGCGATCAGCGATAACAGGCTCGACTTGCCCACCCCATCAGGCCCGATCAGCCCGACCATGCAACCTGCCGGAACATCAAGGTTGATCTCCCGCAGCGCGCGGGTTTTTCCGTAGGACAATCCTACGTCTTGCGCCCGGACGACAAAGCTGTCGTCGCTAGCGCCAGCTTTGACCGGAACATCATTCATTTCACGGTTTCCGCAAGATGCTGCGGCCACTCGGCATTGGGATCAAGCTTGACATAGGCCATGCCCGGAAGTCCCGTTTTTACCTGCTGAATATATTTTTGAAGCAGTTCCTGCGAGATCTTCGCCTTGACGCGGAACATCAGTTTCTGGCGCTCCTCCTCCGTTTCCACGGTCTTGGGCGTGAACTGGGCAACATCGGCCACAAAGCTAATATTCGCAGGAATGACATATTGCGGCGCGGCGTCGAGAACAATCCGGGCCTCGGCACCAATGGCGACCCGCCCTGCTTGAGCAGTCGGCAGGAAAAAGGTCATATAAACATCGCTGACATCGACAAGATTGAGCACCCGTCCGCCGGCGGAAAGCACCTCGCCCGGCTGGGCGACGCGATACTGGACGCGCCCGGGTTTCGGGGCCCTCAGGGTGGCGTCGTTGATATCTGCCTGAATGCTGGCGATTGCCGCCCTGGCGGCCTCTACGGATGCCTCGGCATCGATGACCTGCGCCTTTGCGGCGCCTATGGCGGCTTCCGTGGCGGCGAGCTGTGCTCTGGCTGCACCGACCGCTGCCTCTGCTCCCTGCGCAGTCGCGCGATCGTCGTCAAGAACCTGCTGAGAAATCGTGCGTGTTTGCGTCAATTGCTGGGAGCGGGCCAAACGTCGTTGCGCGGCATCGAGCTGCGCTTCCCGCTGCGCCACCGTCGCTTCCGCAGCCGTGTGTTCAGCTTCGCGTTGCGTGACCAGGCTCCGTGCCGTCTCGATACCGATCTCGGCTCGGCGCAGTTGCGCTTCGGCCTGTTTGAGCTGGCTTTCAAGCTGGTCCGTATCCATGCGTGCAAGGATGTCATTTGCCTGTACGAAATCGCCTTCGTCGACGAGGATTTCGCGGATGCGCCCCGGACTCTTCGTTGAAATATCGATTTCAACCGCCTCGATGCGGCCGTTACCCCGGGCGATGCCTTCCGGCAGCCCGTCTCCGTTCAGCGATTTCCAGGCGTAATACACGCCTGCGGCAAGGACGATAATCGCTCCAGCCAGTATCCATTGCTTGCGGTTGAAAGCCATAATGAAGCACCCTCATTGCCATCGTCGTCACGATACCGTCTTCAAACGAAGCATCGGCAAGCGGTCGCTGTCTGCGAGGGTTTTCGTCATCCCCACCGCCCCGCCTCCGGCATGGACCGGAACCTTCTTTGGGGGATATGGAACTACCTTCTCATTTAGCAACCGGTGAATTGGGGGAAGCGATCCAGAATCGCAAACTCCCGGCTGGGTCTGCTCTAGCCATCGCCGAAACCGTTCGCCTTGATTAGGATCAAGAACAGCTAAAACATCGATGTCGTTGGAGACGCGGGTGCTGATTTGATGAAACAGAGGGGAGCAACGCCGACAGCACCCGCTGGCTGCCGACAGGCGACGTTGCAGAAAGATCGCGCTCATGCGCTCGACAGATTGATTTAGCCGGGGTGCCTTTCGAGTAGGGCCTCGGCACCCCGGGTCACCGGCTCTGGTGGAACCCGGCAACGATGGCTAGTTAGCACCCGCTCATAGGAAGCTCTTTGATTTCAATCAAACAGGAGACAATTCCGCGAACTATGATCGTTTTCCCAGTCAGTTTTTTCGTGGCCTGCATTTGCCCCATGTCTTCTTCAGATAGTTCGAGACAGCTCCGAGCTTCGGATCGGAGAGAAACCCCTGACGGAATAGAATGCTTCCCTTCACTTCCGGTAATGCATCATTGAGTTCGAGCTGGCGCTTGATTTCTGTCACGCCATCGCCAGCCTCCCATCCGGGCTCGAGTGTAGTCCCGGCGCCGGCCCGATAAAGCGCCAGACCGATATAAAGGTCGGTCTGCGTCCCCCGAACCGTCTCTGCCCACCATCTGGCAATCGTCCCGTAGGACGCTTCCTTCCTTCCGAAGGACCAGTAAATCTGCGGCGCAATATAATCGATCATCCCCTCCTTCACCCAGCGCCGGGTGTCGGCAAAATCTCCATCGTAATTGGTTTTCCCGGCGCGGGTTGCAGAACCGCGCGGATCGTCAGCGGCATTGCGCCAGACGCCGCTCGGACTGATGCCGAAACGAACATTCGGTTTGATTGATTTTATCTTGTCGGAAATCTGCCGCACCAGCGTATGGGTATTGTAGCGACGCCATTCATATTTGCTCGAAAAACGCGTCCCGAACTGTGCATAGGATTTATCGTCATCGAGTCTCGACGATGCAGTTTCATAGTAGAAATAGTCATCGAACTGAATGCCATCGACATCATATTTCTGAACAACCTCAGCGGTAACATTCGTCACCCATTCGCGAACGGCCGGAATGCCGGGATCGAGAACATAACGATCCGCCGATACGCCAACCCAGGCCGGGTGGGTTTTATATACGCTGGCTGGCGACTCCTTCGACGAATTTCGCAACTCCTTGCGGGTTGACGGCTTTGTATCCATCGAAACGCGATAGGGGTTCAACCAAGCGTGCAGTTCTATGCCCCGCTTATGCGCTTCCTGAACCGCAAATTTCAGCGGATCGAAGCCCGGATTTTTGCCTAGCGTTCCCGTCAGATAGGACGACCACGGCAAATAGGCTGACTGGTAAAACGCATCGGCAGTGGGCGAAACCTGAAAAATGACGGCGTTGATACCGTGCTCGGCCGCCTCGTCAAAAAGCCTGACAAGTTCTTCTTTCTGGCGCTTTACACGTTCGGCATCGTCCTCGATCCGAGAGGAACTGCGCGACGGCCAATCGAGATTGAGGACCGTCGCTATCCAGCTGGCATGAAATGCATCGCAATCGAGGGGCATGAATTCGTTCCGTCTAAACAACTTGTCAGGCAAGGGGTTTGATATGGCTGTTTAAAACATTAGGTTAAAGATTGAAAACCGACAGCGAGGGCAACATGTACAAGAATATTCTCGTCACGACCGATGGGTCGGAGTTTGCAGAGCGCGGCCTTGCCCACGCATTTAAGCTGGCGCATAGCGTTGGTGCGAAGGTGACCGTGTTGACGGTGACCGCGCCCTATTCGGTTTCGGGGCTTCCGGGCGGCTGGACCGATAGCCCTGCTTTCATCGAGCGTTTCGAGCAGGAATGGAACGAGTATGCCGATAAAACCCTCGCGCGTGCGCGCGAGCTGGCGAACGAAGCGGAAGTCGAAGTTCATACGCTGCATGAGGTTGCCCCGCATCCGGCGACATCCATCATTGAGACAGCCAAGGAACTGCGCAACGATCTCATCGTCATGGCTTCCCATGGTCGTCGCGGACTGAAGGGCATGCTTCTCGGCAGTCAGACCCATGAAGTCCTGACCCGCGGCAACACACCGGTTCTGGTCGTAAAGTAACACGAAGTCGAGCCCGGCCTGAAATGCCGGCCCTTATTTCAGCCGGCCTGATGACCTGTTGCGCTTTCGATATCAACGCGAAAAAAGACTGGCGCAAGTTTGCGTTCGTGACCGTCTTTGGCAACCGTTTTTGTGTAGGCGGGTTCCCACCAGGTTGGCTCCGAAGCCATGAGCGCGACGATCGAGTTTTTTTCGTCTTCGCGTTCGATCTCCCGATATCGGCCGTTCAGCACTACGGTGCGCCAGCTGGTCCGGGATTCAATCTGATCGAAAAGGATGCAAACCGCATCGTTCTTGCGCAAGGCGTCGGTTTTATGGCCCTCGGTCGTAAAACAATAGAGTGAACCGCCGCTAAACCGGAAACTCAGTGGTAGGATATACGGGCGATTGTCGAGAACGTAAGCCAGCCGCCCCAACTGGGTGTGCTGTATCATGTTCCGGATATCGTAATCCGACATTTCCCTGATCATCATGGCTCAGCTCCGCCGTTTGCTTGTCTGCCGACAGGTTAACATAGGGCGGCGTTCCAGCTTTGACCGTAATCAAAGCGCAAGGGCGGTAATTTTATCAGATGAAGAGACGTCCTTCCGCGATCTTGACTGCGGTTCCGCCGATCCGGGCACCTGTAAGCTGCTGTTTGGCAACGTCCAGTTCAAGGCGAATCCGCGAAGGCCGCCCCATCTCCATACCTTGCTCGATCCACCACTGCGAACTGCCATCAACAGGCTTGTCGTTTTTCTGGATCATGCCTGCAAAGGCAGCCGCTGCAGAACCGGTAGCCGGATCTTCATAGACATTGGCGCCCGTTACAAACATGCGTGCATGGAAATTGCTGTCGAACAGAATTGTTTCGCGGCAATAGACATAAATCGGCAAGGGACGGCCATCGACGTGCGGCAGGCTTTCATTGACATAGACCGGATCAATGGACACTTTTGCTGCCGCTATCAGATTATGGACCGGCACCAGCAGATAGGGTGTACCCGCACTCCAGACTGCGGGCACATGGTTCTCGAATCCGATCTCGTGTGTGCCGAGACCGATTGCGGCGGCGGCCTCTTCCTTTTCGATCTTGACCTCGAGCCGTTCCGGAAGGCGGGGGAGATCGAACTCGGCGAAAGCGCTGTTCTCGCCAAGTATCACGCCACACCGAACAATGCCGACCTTCTCTTCCAGAGCGACGAGCCTGTCCGTCTCATCCCCCGTCTTGCGGCGTCGGGCGAGCGAAACCGCCGCACCCACCGTAGGGTGCCCGGCAAAGGGAAGCTCATAATCAGGCGTGAAGATACGCACCGCCGCCTCATGCGCCGGATTGCTCGGCGGGAAAATGAACACCGTTTCAGAAAGATTGAACTCGCGTGCGATGGCCTGCATGCGCGTATCGTTCAAACCTTCGCTGTCATGAACCACAGCCAGCGGATTTCCAGCCAGAGCCTTGTCGGCGAAAACGTCGAAAACCTCGTAAAATCTGCCGGAAACAGCGGCTTCACTCATCCCTCATTCTCCCCACGACATGCTCACAAGACAAATTGCAAAGGCGATTTCACTCCGATGCTTCATGCTGCGCGTTATCTGCGAGCATAGACAATTTCGTGGCGCTGTCATCTGCAAGTCTGACCAAGTTTTAGAGATTGTTAAAATGCCAGTCCGCGAAGGCTCGCACATAACTCGGCGTGGCCTCGCCCATCGCCCCTGCTGCCTTCACCGGAATGATCTCTGACAGCTCGGGCTCGGCCTCATCAGCCAAGTACTGCTCGATCCGCGACACCAGCTCCGTCGATGGCGCGTCAAAATAATAACGGCGGAAAAGCGCAACGCTGCGATTGCCAGTCACGAGATTGATTTGCTGCTCCGCTCTGGCGTCATGAAGATCGAGACCGGTTTCTTCCTGAACCTCTCGCCTGCGATTGGCATCATAGTCGACATATCCGTCGACAATATCGTTATCGTCGATCGAGCCAGCCGGAAAATAAACCCTTCCGGCTCCCGCATTCTGCACCCCCATGCGGCCTGCGATCAGATGACCCTCGCTGGAGACAATCACACCGACGCCGAAAATGTGCCAAGGACGTTCCTGCGATACGTCACGTCGCCAGTGCATCAATGTCGCAAAACTTGTACGCTTGAAACCGGCTTTAAATAGACCGCCCGTCAATTCCGCTTGCGGGGCGAGATAAAACTCACCATCGAACAAGGTCGGGTTCGCAGCCCGCTCTTTCGTCCAGTTCGAAGCAATCGCTTCGCTGTTCTCCACCGTATATGGCAAAGAACCGGGCAGCACCCGCACATCCGCACGGTCGATTATATGGACGGTGTTTTCGCGGACCTGTTCCATCATTCAAACCATATTCAGCGTCACTGCAACCGGGCAATGATCGCTTGCCTTCGGACGATCCCACCCGGTTCGGGGATAGCGGTCGATCTGCTGACCCGGCGGAAAAATCGTGCGCCACGGCTGCCCGCGCCGAATGATGTTGGGAACCGCTCTTTCATTCTTCTTCGCGAATGAAGGCGACGCCATGATGTAGTCAAGCTGGCAGAGATGGCGCTCTTGCGGCCCGCGCGTGTGATAGAGCGTCCAGCGGTCCATCACGGGACGGCGTTCGACCAGGTTGACCGCAAACCCGTCTCCCAGAAGCACGTCCAGCGCACTTTCTTCCTCGACCATTGGCGTGAATTCGTAACCGTTCCATTCATCGCCTCCGATGATGATCCGCTCGCGATAGTCATTGAAGTCACCGCAAATCAGCCAGCGGCGATTGGCAACATTGGAAGGACCGAACTTGTCTTCGATGATACGGCGTATCGCTCGCGCTTCCGCGCGACGCACCGGCAAAGAGGAAGTTCGTCCATCAAAGCCGTTGCGCGCGCCCGTCATCGATTTCAGATGTGTCACGAAAAGCGACAGCGGCTTTCCGGCAATACGAATATCCACATTAAGGCAATCCCGCTTGAAGATGCGGTCATGGGCTTCAAGTCCGAGTTCGCCGAGGGCAGGCTCGTACAGGCCGAAATCATTATAGGTTACGTAGGCGTAGCTTGTGACCTCATCAACCTCAATGGGCTGGCCGTCCCGTGTGGTGTCGCGCATCATAACGGCGACATCGATGCCACGGCTGTCGTTTCCGTCAATCAGGTATTTATGCCGGAAGCCATGGCCTATCATCTTGAAAAGATAGCCATACTCGAATGCATTCAGCGCAGCGAGGTTGTCCACTTCCTGCAGGCAAAGAATGTCGGCGCGTGTTTCGGCGATAGCAAGGGCCGTCATCTGGCGCGTATCGTCGGCATGCGCAATGGCCCGTGCCTGCTCGAGAAGGCGATATTGCGCCTCATCGCTGATTTCAAAGAGTTGCAAGGTGCGATCCTGATGCAATTCATTGCGAAAGCCGGAAAAATCGAACCGGCGCATCAGGTTTTCGACATTGAAGGTAGCTATTGTAAACATGCATGCGCAATCTCTCCGCTTGCCGGGCGATTGGCAAGAGGATGAATTCCGAAACCAATAAATTTCTGCTGAAACCGTGACTTGGGTTTCAAAAGTACCCATATACCGGGAGAAACGTCATTGAAGCGAGCCGAGACGATGCGAAACCTACTGCACCTGACGATACTGACCGGACTTTTCGTTGCCGGTATTGCGAGTGCGGGGTCAGCCGTCGAACTTCGCAACAGCCAGTATCTTCCCTCGTTGAAGCCGAGCGGCCCTTTGATTATCGGCGGTCAGGCGGGAGCCAATCGCACCGACCCGAGCGCCCGCAATTGCTACGGTTCGACACTTTGCCGGGAAAGCGGAACTTATATTACCGAACACGGCGTATTAAATTACAAGAACGGCGATGCCCTGCAATATCGGCGCACGATGCAGCCGCCGACCGCCGGCGCGCGCCCGAGCAGCAACCATATCCAGTGGTGTTCGAACCGCTATCGCAGCTATCGAACATCCGACAACACCTACCAGCCGATAGCCGGTCCGAGAACGGGCTGCAATTCACCCTTCCAGTAAGAAAAAAGCCGGGTCAGAACCCGGCTTTTACATCTGCGGCTTAGGCAGCGGCAGATTTTGTGTGAGCGCGTATCAGGCGACCAAGCCGCTTGATGCCTTCATCGATCATCTCGTCATTGGCGCAGGAATAGCTGAGGCGCAGTGTATTGGCTCCGCTGCCGTCAGCAAAGAAAGCGCGGCCCGGAACGAACGCGACTTTTTCGCTATCGATGGACGCGGCAAGCAGTGCAGCTCCATCCATGCCTTCCGGCAACGTGACCCAGACGAACATGCCGCCCTCAGGCTTCGTCCAACTCGTGGTCTCCGGCATATATTTCGCCAGCGCTTCGAGCATCTTGTCGCGACGGTGCTTATAAACCCTGTGCAGCTTCGCTACCTGAGCATCGAAGCCACTGCTGGCAACGCGCTGAATGGCGATCTGGTTGATCGTGGAAGAGTGAAGGTCCGCTGCCTGCTTCATCAGAACAAGCTTGCGAATAACCGGCTTCGACGCCACCACATAGCCGACGCGCAGGCCCGGAGCCAGCGTCTTGGAGAAGGAACCGCAATAGATGGTGCGGGTCTTCTCGATATCGCCGCCGTTACGGGCAATGTCGAGTGCCAGGATCGGCGAAATCGCATCGCCATTGTAGCGAAGATACTGGTAAGCCGCGTCCTCGATCACCGGAATGTCAAGTTCATCCGCCTGTGCGAGCAGTTTCTCGCGGCCAGCAAGATCGACGGTTTCGCCAGTCGGATTGCTGAAATCGGCAGACAGATAAGCGAACTTCACCTGACCGCCAGCTTTTTCCGCTGCCTGCGCATAGGATTCCGGCGTGCGATTGCCCTTGATCGCCAGTATATCGTAATTGGGCTCGTAAGCGTTGAAGGCCTGGAGCGCGCCGAGATAGGTCGGTGCGGTCACGAGCGCCGTGTCGGCAGGCGACAGGAACAGCTTGCCCAGATAGTCGAGCGCCTGCTGGGAACCCGATGTGATGAACACATTGTCTTCCGTGCAGGGAATGCCGATCTTGGCAAGCTCACCGACGAGCCAGGTGCGCAGCGGCTTGTAGCCTTCCGAAATGGAATATTGCAGCGCTGCATTGGCTTCGGGACCGGTAAGAATATCCTTATAGGCGGCCTGGAATTCGTCATGCGGGAAAAGCGCCGGATCAGGAATTCCGCCCGCAAACGAAATAATATCGGGCCGTTCCAGAAGCTTCAGCAGTTCGCGGATTTCTGATGCGCGCATACGTTTCGAGCGCGTTGCAAATACATTTTCCCAGTCCAACACGGGAAATCTCCTCAATTAGACTATCCGTAGATTTTACGGAACTTGTAATAGCGAAGTCTCCTCAGAACTTGGCTATTGGATGTGAAGCTCTAGCGCACTTTTCGGCAGACGAGAACAGCTTTTCCCATGCTTCTATGGAATAAAGATATTCGGAATTGTTTTGGGCCTTTAAGTGCATGAAACGAAAAACTGGCGCAGAATTTGAGTTCTTTTCGTTCGCAACGAACGCATAAGCCTTCTGGGACGCCAACTATTAAGGGGGCGCATGAAACGCCCCCTTGATCGAACAATGGAAGCTGAAGTCTCTTAGTTGCGAGCCTTGTCCACGAGCTTGTTCTTTTCAATCCACGGCATCATTGCGCGCAGCTTGCCGCCCACTTCTTCGATCTGGTGAGCATCGTTCATGCGGCGGATACCCTTGAAGCGGGCAGCGCCGGCCTTCCACTCCTGCATCCAATCCGATGTGAACTTGCCCGTCTGGATGTCTTTGAGGACGCGCTTCATTTCAGCCTTGGTTTCGGCAGTGATAATGCGCGGGCCGGTCACGTACTCGCCCCACTCGGCCGTATTCGAGATCGAGTAGTTCATGTTGGCGATGCCGCCTTCGTAGATCAGGTCCACGATCAGCTTCATTTCGTGCAGGCACTCGAAATACGCCATTTCCGGCGCATAGCCAGCTTCGACCAGAACTTCAAAGCCTGTACGGATCAGTTCGACCACGCCGCCGCAGAGAACAGCCTGTTCGCCGAACAGATCGGTTTCGCACTCTTCCTTGAAAGTGGTTTCGATGACGCCCGAACGACCGCCGCCGACGCCCGAAGCGTAGGAGAGCGCCAGATCGTGCGCGTTGCCCGACGCATCCTGGTGAATGGCGATGAGGCAAGGTACGCCGCCACCCTTCTGATATTCGCCGCGAACCGTATGGCCCGGGCCCTTTGGCGCGATCATCACGACGTCAACCGACTTCTTTGGCTCGATGAGGCCGAAATGGACATTGAGGCCATGGGCGAAGGCGATAGCAGCGCCATCACGAAGATTGTCGTGAATGTGCTCCTTGTAGATGTCGGCCTGCAACTCGTCAGGCGTTGCCATCATCATGAGGTCGGCCCACTTGGCGGCATCGGCAACATTCATCACTTCGAAGCCGTCAGCCTGTGCCTTCTTCGCAGTCGCAGAACCTTCACGAAGGGCCACGCGCACGTTAGCGGCACCGGAATCCTTGAGGTTCAGCGCATGGGCACGGCCCTGGCTGCCGTAACCGACGATAACCACCTTCTTCGACTTGATCAGGTTAACGTCTGCATCCCGATCGTAGTAAACGCGCATTTCCTTATTCCCTTCGTTCAGATTGTTCTTCGGCTTTCTCGCGTCCGCCGATGTGATTAGGCCCCGTAGAGGGCAAAAAACTGCTTGGTGGCGCGCCGGGCGTCCCGGATGACCACGTCGTCAGTCAGTTCCAGATGGTCGCCAAGCAGCAACCGTATTTGCATGTCCCGGACGACGAGCCCGAAAAACGTGCGAAATGCCTCATCAATATCGTCGAAGGTCAGCAAACCGGCCTCCTGCCCCATATGCAGAATGGGCTTGAGGCGCTTGGCCATGGCCACAGGGCCGTTGGCCAGGACGATATCGCCCAATGCGGATTTTGCGGACGCTGCGTGGCTCACCGCGAGGCGGTTCAGAGCAATCGAGGTCTTCCCCGACAGCACCAGAAGCCAGTCGCGCGCGAAATGCTCCAGACTGGAAAACAGGGACTCCGCATCGAGCTTCTCACGCGTCAGCGGCACAACGCGAACCTTCGAGGCCTGCCAGCGAACCATCGCGGTCAACAGACCATCGCGGTCACCAAACCATTTGTAGAGGCTTTCCTTCGAGCAGTTGGCGGCACGCGCAATACTTGCCGTCGTCAAAGCGCGGTCCCCGCCTTCCACTAGAAGGCGCAACGCCTGCTCCAGAACATCGTTCTGACGCGGCGAAAGAGCCTGCTGCTTTTGAGCCTGCAATTCGTCGCTGGTATCAGTCACGGGTCTTTCCTCCACCTTGTACCGTACGGTACGGTTCCCCAATTCATAATTATTGTTCCCGCCACGGTCAAGCGTGTTTTCGAAAATTACAGTTCGCTACTGCAGAATTCAGTTCGGTGCGCATAGAACGCAAAAAGCGCCCTCCCGAAGCCGGGAAAGCGCCTTGGAAAATTGTCGGCTCAAGCAGGTTTAGAGGTTTACCTGCGTTCCAATTTCCACCACTCGACCTGTCGGTATCTGGAAATATTCGGTTGCGTCTGATGCCGTGCGCGCAAGCAGGATGAACAGCTTGTCCTGCCAGAGCGGCAGGCCGGAATGCGCGGATGCCTTGAGTGACCGGCGCGACAGGAAGAAAGACGTGGTCATGATGTCGAATTTCCAGCCGAGCTTGCGACAGATGCCGAGCGCCCGCGGGATGTTAGGCTGTTGCATATAGCCGAAAGTGAGCGTCACCTGCATGAAGCGCTCGTTATATTGGGACACCCGTGCCCGGTCGGCACTCGAAACCCATGGCTTCGAGGCGGTCACAACCGTCAATATGACATTGTTTTCGTGCAGAACCTTGTAGTGTTTCAGGCTATGCATGAGGGCGGTCGGAGCGCTTTTTGGGTCGCCCGTCAGAAAAACAGCCGTACCCGGCACGATGGTAGGCGGACGCTTGGTCATTTGCTGGACGATCAGGTCCAGCGGAACTTCAGCCTTGCGGGTCTTGTGAAACAGGTGCCGCGTTCCCCGCACCCAGGTCCACATGATGAGGACCAGCACCACTGCGATACCGATCGACGCCCACCCGCCTTCGTGAACCTTGATGATGTTCGCACTGAAAAACATGATGTCGATGATAAGGAAGCCGAGAATAAATGGCAGGGCGCGGCTTACACGCCAGTTCCAGATACGAGTCATCACGATATAGAGCAGAACCGTCGTCACCAGCATGTTACCGGTGACGGCAATGCCATATGCCGCCGCAAGATTGCTGGATTTCTCGAAACCGAGCACCAGAATGACCACTGCCAGCCCCAGAAGCAGGTTGACGCGCGGGATATAAATCTGGCCGTGCAGCTTTTCCGAGGTGTGCTGGATTTCCAAGCGGGGAAGAATGTTGAGCTGAACGGCCTGACGCGCCACGGAGTAGGCGCCGGTAATAACCGCCTGGCTCGCTATCACGGTCGCAGCGGTGGCAAGCAACACCATGGGCAGGAGTGCGAAACTTGGCATCATTTGGAAGAACGGCAGCGCAGCCGCTTCACCGTGAGAAAGAATGAACGCAGCCTGCCCGAAATAGTTGAGCAGCAGGCATGGAAAAACGATCCAGAGCCATGCACGGACAATTGGCTTGCGCCCAAAATGGCCGAGATCGGCGTAAAGGGCTTCAGCGCCCGTCATTGCGAGAAAAACGGCGCCGACCGTAATGAATGCGATGCCGGGGCTGACCACCAGAAAGCGCACCGCATAATAGGGATTAAGCGCGACCATCACGGTAGGATCATCGAAAATATGCCATAGACCCGACGCGCCCAGCGCCAGAAACCACAATGCCATGATCGGTCCGAAGACGATGGCAACCTTTCCCGTTCCCAATTTTTGTACGGAGAACAGCGTCACGAGAATAACGACGGTTATGGGAACCACGAAAGGCGTAAGATCGGGAGCGACAATCTCCAGTCCTTCCATTGCCGAAAGGACCGATATGGCGGGCGTGATGACCGCATCGCCGAAGAACAGCGCCGCGCCGCAGATGCCTACCCCCAGGATCAGGTCCGGCCTGCCTTTCAACGCACTTCTGACAAGGGCCATTAGCGAAAGAATGCCACCCTCGCCATTATTGTCTGCACGCAGAACAAACAGCACATATTTGATTGTGACAACCAGTGTCAGCGCCCAGAAGATCAGTGAAACGACGCCGAGAATATCGCTGCGGGCGAGAATGCCGTCACTCGCGGCTGCATGAAGCGCTTCACGAAAAGCGTAGATAGGGCTGGTGCCGATGTCGCCGTAGACGACACCCAATGCTCCCAGCACCAGCGTCTTCATGCTCTCATTGTGCTGCCCGGCATCTTCAGCAAACGCAACGCTTTCAGGAACACCGACTGCAGGCACACCAGCCTGCATCGGCGTGTCATTGCCATTTAGCTCGCCGCTCATATGCAGGCACCTCGCAACTTCCTGAAAACGTTCTGGCTGGAGTTACTGGGATCGAATTGAGATAATGAGCGTATTCGCAAAAAGTTGCGAATTGCGGCAT
>Ga0180216_1000163_pt1 | contig 80357 bp, 55 predicted proteins | sample eDN3rd37CBELigMG_FD_128879 | JGI IMG/M metagenome (GOLD analysis project Ga0180216, IMG submission 128879) | Enriched Miracle-Growth compost microbial communities from Emeryville, California, USA - eDNA 3rd pass 37_C BE-Lig MG (version 2)... ... | reverse complement strand
TACACCTCATCTCATTGGTTTCGTTTGGTCACTTAATCAATTCGAGATTTAGGGAGGTACTCCTTTTTCTGTACATTAGAAAGCTAGATCTAGCAAGGCTTTAGATTTATGAAATTGATTCAGTTACTAATTATTAATTTTCAAGCTTTATTAAAAGTCAATTTTGTTATAGTGTAGGTCAAAACCTTTAGATTGTCTGTGCAGTGTGACAACGATAAGATGATCTTAAAGGAGTGATAACATTGACGCTTATTAATCAACTTACAGAGAGTACACCTCTTGAAATCAATCTGTTGACTGATGAATATTGGTGGGGTGGACGTGCTGCTGACGGTACTAGCATGCCATATGCTAAAGACTTTTTCAGTGCGGATTTAGATAACAATCACAATGGGAATCAAGCCTGCCCATTTCTGCTTTCTAATAAAGGAAGATATATATGGAGTGAGGAACCGTTTAGTTTCGAATTTAATCAAGGAAAACTGATTGTCCAAGGCATAGGCGAGCTAATTGTGGGCGAGGGTCATGCCTCGTTAAAGGGAGCTTATCTGGATGCAGCAAGACGCTACTTCCCTTCCGTTCCCGAAATTCCAGAACCGCTACTATTTACTGCACCACAATATAACCTATGGATTGAGCTGCTATATGAGCCAACGCAGGAGAAGGTACTGCAATATGCCAAGGATGTGCTGAAAAACGGCATGCCTCCTGGCGTCATTATGATCGACGACAATTGGCATGAGCCATACGGCACTTGGAGGTTTCATACAGGGCGCTTTCCTAATCCTAAAGAAATGGTGCAAGAGCTACATAATATGGGGTTTAAGGTTATGCTATGGATTTGCCCATTCGTTACACCAGATAGTCTAACCTTCCGTCAGCTTGAGCCATCAGGCATCCTGCTGAAGAATAGATGCGGCAACACGGCAATTCGTAAATGGTGGAATGGCTATAGCGCAGTGCTAGACTGCACGAATCCAGAAGCCGTTAGCTGGATTAAGGATCAGCTAAATTTCTTGCAGAGTGAGTACGGCATCGACGGATTTAAGCTAGATGCTGGTGATCCTGAATTCTATGAAGTTGATGATAGAGCCTATGCCCCTACTACTCGCAGCGGACATTGTGAAGCTTGGGCGAAAGTTGGCTTAGACTATAAGCTCAATGAATACCGTAGCTGCTGGAAGCTGGCAGGTCAGCCGCTTGTTCAGCGCTTAAAGGATAAAGCGCATGACTGGAGCAACATCGGATTAGGCGCATTAATTCCAGATGGACTAGCACAAGGGCTGCTAGGCTACGCTTATACATGCCCAGATATGATTGGCGGTGGAGAATACGGCAGCTTTACGTCATCTAAATTCGACTCCGAAATGTATGTGCGCTCTGCACAGTGCTCAGCGCTGTTCCCGATGATGCAGTTTTCGGCAGCACCTTGGCGATTATTAAGCCAAGATCATCTGCAGTATTGTGTGGAAGCAGCTCAATTGCATGCTGCATTTGGTGAAGTAATCCTACAGCTTGCTAAGCAATCCTCTGTCAGTGGAGAGCCTATCATACGCCATATGGCATATGAATTTGCCGATCAAGGCTTTGAACAAATCCGCGATCAATTTATGCTAGGAAGCGATATTCTTGTAGCACCTGTCGTGATAAAAGGAGAACGCCAACGTGATGTTGTTTTCCCTGCAGGCACTTGGCTAGGCGACGATGGCAGTGTCGTTGAAGGTCCATCTGTACAACGTATTGTCGTTCCACTAAGCAGATTGCCTTATTATCGGAAGCGATAATTTTTACGAGTAGTTATTTAAAATCAAACACCGAGTACTCTACTATTCGTAGTGCACTCGATGTTTGATTATTAGCTGTTTTTTGTCCCAGCCACTAGTGAATTATTCAACTGCTGGAGAAGATCTTCTAAATGCTCATCAGTTATTGCACCACCGCTAAAACCAGCTATCGTTCGAAGTGGAGAATACTTAATAATAGCCTGAGCTAATTCTGCTCCTTCTCCCTCTTGCGTAGCCATCATTGCTCCTAGTGGAGATTGCTTCAGCCACTCCATTACGATTGAAAATGCTTCACCGTTCTCAATAATATCCCCTAGTGTGCTATTACGATGATATACTGGCTTTGTTTCAATCGTAGATTTCACTTCAATTTCTCCTTGCAGCACGATATCCTGTGACGAACGTCCAACTAGAATTTGGAATGTTCCTGTTTCTACATGCCAATCTTTCATCTCAACGTTGTAATATGCGAAAGAACGCTTATTAAGCTTAAAGGTTACCGTTTTCGTTTCCTGTGGCTGCAGCTCGACCTTATCGAAGGCTTTCAATTCCTTTAATGGTCGAATAACAGAGCTTTCCACATCACGGATGTACAGCTGCACAATCTCTTTACCTGCACGATTTCCCGTATTCGTTATATCCACGCTTACTGTTACTTCCTCATTATCCATAATGCTAGATCGGCTAATAACAAGATTAGAATAATCGAAGGTTGTATAGCTTAAACCATGCCCGAATGGAAACAGCGGCTTAATCTCCTTCATATCATAGTAACGATAACCTACAAATAATCCTTCCTTATACTCTACTCTATCACCTTCACCTGGGAAGTTAAGATAGGACGGATTATGCTCTAATTTGACAGGGAAGGTTTCAGCTAATTTACCGGATGGATTAGCATCGCCAAATAAGATATCGGCAATCGCCCCACCTAGAGCCTGACCTCCTAAATACGCTTCTAGCACAGACTTCACGTTGTCCAGCCAAGGCATCTCGATTGGTGCCCCATTACTTAACACCACTACGATATTACGCTGAACCTCTGCGATCGCTTGAATTAGCTCGATTTGAGCGTCTGGCAGTCTCAAGTGCGTTCGGTCAAAGCCCTCTGATTCATAACGATCAGGTAAGCCAGCAAATAGAATTACCGTGTCCGCGTCAGCAGCTATCTGCTTAGCCTCCTTAAGTAATGTTTCGTTCGTATGATCAGAGTTTAACTCATAGCCCTGTGCGTAAGTAACAGATGCTTCCGAGCCAGCTGACTTAATGATTTCCTCAGAAATATCCTCAAGCTTGGTCGGGTTAATGTGCGAGCTGCCTCCACCTTGATATCTTGGTTTAACTGCGAGCTCTCCGACAATTGCTAGCTTACCTTTTTTAGATAGAGGTAATAACTCATCCTCATTCTTTAATAAAACCATACTTTCTCGTGCAACCTCACGAGCAATGGCATGATGCTCTTCAACATCATAGGTTGCATCAGGCTTTCTATGATCTACTGACATAAAAATAATCTTTAATATTCTTTCAACGGCAGCATCTAGCTTTTCGATCGGAAGCTTTCCACTGCGAACTGCCTCGACAATTTTAGCATCACCTGTACCTCCACTAGAAGGCATTTCAAGCTCGAGTCCTGCTGCTAGGCCAAGATCACGCTCATTGACCGCTCCCCAGTCAGAGACAACAAAGCCTTCGTGCCCCCATTCCTCCTTAAGGATATCAGTAAGCAGATACTCGTTCTCAGAAGCATATTCACCATTCACCTTATTATACGAGCACATGACGGTCCACGGCTGTGCTTCCTTCACTGCTCCTTCAAAGCTAGCAAGATAAATCTCTCTAAATGTGCGCTCATCAACAATAGAATCACTCGTCATACGACGGTGCTCCTGATTATTAGCTGCAAAGTGCTTTAATGACGTACCTACACCTTGACTTTGTACTCCTTTAATATGGCTAGCTGCCAATTGTGAGCTTAAGTAAGGATCCTCGGAGAAATATTCAAAGTTACGTCCGCAAAGCGGTGAGCGCTTAATGTTGGCTCCAGGACCAAGCAATACGGCAACATTTTCTGCTTGGCACTCCTCGCCAAGGGCAACTCCAACCTTATGAATTAGACTGCGATCCCATGAGCTAGCAAGTCCAACCGCAGAAGGGAAACAAGTTGCTGGAACGCTATTAAGTAAGCCAAGATGATCAGCTGAAGCCTGCTGCTTGCGTAGTCCATGTGGTCCATCTGTTACCATGACCGAAGGTATACCTAGTCTTTCAACACCTTTCAAATGCCAAAAGTCGAGCCCTGAGCACATCCCTGCTTTTTCTTCCAATGTCATTTGTGATACTAGGCTTTTAATGTCTCTTTCCATAGTCTACCTCCTCGTTATTAACTGCTTATTGGCTTAATACATCAATTATAGATAGTTCTAAAATGTCTCACTATCAGAATTCCGACTTGTTACTAACAAAATACAGACCTTTTTCAATCCTTCTAGACTCGTGCGGATATTTGCCAATTACGCCCAATATCTATGTCATTGTCCATGCAGTACACGTATCATGCATTATGTGTCATTAATTGATAAAGAGGTGTTTGTACAATGTATACTAGTCATTTATCGGGCCTTATTGGCAAATTAGTTCGTGTGAACAGAGGTGGTCCAGAATCTAGTGAAGGAATAGTTTTAGCAGTAAAAAGCGATTATATTGTGATCTTTGCTAAGCATGAAGGGGTTGTTTATTTCAATCGTGAGCATATTAAAAGCATAACAATCCTGCATAAACCACACAAACATAGCGAAAAGCACGGTCATCACCACAGAGTAATCCGTTGGAAGCATAGAAAACCTAGCTCCTTCCTAGATGCATTACGCTCGAAGAAGAATCATTTAATTAAAATTAATCGCGGTGGCCCTGAAAGTATCGTCGGTGTACTAAGCCAAGTAAATGCTGACTATATTATGCTGATCGTCAATCATGAATCGATTATCATTTTTACGCAGCATATCAAGAGCTTTACTCCTTCCGTAAGACTGCTTAACCAATATAAAGGCGAGCACAATAAAGGCCAAAAGCAGGGGAAGGACGAGAAAGGCGGTAAGAACAATAAAGAGCATAAAGATGGTAAAGACAAGGATCACAAAGAAGGCAGAGGCAATGACCATAAGGGCGACAGAGACAATAAAGAGCATAGAGACGGTAAAGATCATAAAGACCATGATCACTACTAATTCATTTAAACCAGACATTTTGTCTGGTTTGTTTTTTTATTACGCTTAAATGCTGCTTGATCCAAAAAGTGCTAGTCCTATAAGGGCATATATGGAATTTGCTGTAATCTAGGCCATTTCATTATTTCAATTCCATCTCTGTTTCCGTATATATAGGTATCTTTATTTACCCCTACCATTGTCCCTGCTGTGCGAACATCCTCTATCTACAAATACCCAGCGAAGACTACAAGGAGGCAAGTAGCGTGATCTTTTTTATCGTTCTGTTATTGATACTCGGTTTAATGCTCTTTATCCTACTAAAGCCAAAACCTACTGGCCGAAGCCAGATTGTCCATACGGCAAATCACAAGTCCAGCGATTCCAACAATCTTCCATCGTACAGTGAGGCGAGAAAATATGACTGAATCTCTACTTATTACTGCGAGCATATTTATTGTAACTTTAGCCTTGCTTATGCTTAGACCATTTAAAATCCATGAAGCAGTATTTGTAACGCTCGGTGCACTAGCAATATTGCTATTCGGTATGGTTAGCTTTACCGACCTTGTCTCCATCATAGAAATCGTGAATGGGGCTGCAATCACCATATTATCAACCATCGTCATGTCTATTGTATTAGAGAGCATTGGATTTTTTAGATGGGCGGCATTTAACCTGGCAATTCGATCAAATGGCTCAGGAAAAGCGCTATTCTGGTATATTAATGCTCTGTGCTTTCTTATGACGATGTTTTTCAACAACGACGGAAGCATATTAATTACTACCCCTATCATTATTCAAACCTTAAATGTGTTAAATCTAAAAATGCATCAAAAGATCCCTTATCTGCTTTCTGGTGCACTCATCGCAACTGGAGCTAGCGCGCCAATCGGAGTTAGCAATCTGGCAAATTTAATATCGCTGAAAATCGTTGGCTTAGATCTAATTGCTTATGCCTCGATGATGCTCGTTCCCTCAATGATCGGCCTGCTATCCATTGCCTTATTGATCTATTACTTCTTCAGAAAAGATATTCCAGCGCATATCCCTATCATTTACCGGGAAACAGATAATTGGGATCAACGTACCTCTGAGCTTTCATCACAAATAAAAAGAAGCCACCCATTAATGGGACCTGTTCGTAAGCAGCCGATGACCCCAATCGATTGGCGAATGTTTATTATCTGCATCATCATCGTAATCTTAACGAGAATTAGCTTTTTTGTACTACAGCCGCTTGGTATCTCCACAGAGTGGCCTGCCATCGTTGGTGCATTGTGTTTAATCGTATTACGTTGGATTAAAAAAGGAATAACGCCGACAGATGTGGTTCGCAAAACACCTTGGCATATTTTACTATTTGCCCTAGGTATGTATGTCATCGTATATGGACTTTACAATGCTGGGTTAATCGAAATTATTGTTGGTCAATTAGGCGGTCTTGTTGCAGATAATCGCTTTAATACGATTTTTATTATCGGTGTACTATTAACATTTATGTCGAACCTCTTTAATAACCTGCCATCTGTAATGATAGGGACATTATCGATAATGGATATGAATCTAGAACCATCTCTACTGCACGCAGGCTACTTTGCAAGTATTATTGGTGCAGATATTGGCGCTCTAATCCTCCCAATGGGTACTCTTGCATCGCTAATATGGATGCACATTCTTAAGAAAAATCATATTCATCTGACATGGCGCAAATATATAAAAACGACATTGTTTGTCATTCCCATTTCCTTATTCATTAGCTTGATTAGTTTATATGCTTGGTTAGAAATATTTTATTAATTCGAGGTGAACACCGGTGCAATCAATGTTAAATAAAGCTGTTACTGTCGAAATATCAAGTGAGAAGAAGCATAACGGGATATTAATTGATAGCGGTCAAGATATTATTGTTATCTATAATGGTACGAACTTTATTTATATCCCTACACTACATGTGCAAAATATAAATATAAATGACAACCCCGAGGAAGAGATTCAAAGTCCGAGTACTGTGCCTCATGACGACACTAGTAGAATTTCGTATCGTAATATATTACAGCATGCTCGTGGCCAATTTGTGGAGATCTATGTTTCAGGGGCATTGTCGTTACATGGTTATGTTACTGCAGTTATGAACAATTACTTCGTATTTTATTCGCCGATCTATAAAACAACATATATTCCAATGTATCATTTAAAATGGTTAATTCCTTATCCTGAAAACCAAACGCCATTTTCTATGGAACGCGAGCAGCTTCCTGTTAGTCCCTCCGTGGTGCCACTTTCGCGAAGCTTCGAGGATCAGCTGCAGAAGCTGGTCGGTGAAATCGTCATCTTCGATCTAGGCGCTAATCCTAATAAGATTGGCTTGCTGAATAAGATTCAAGGACAATTTGCTCAATTGCTTATTGGAAAAGGTGAAAGCATTCTGCTCAATACACATCATATTAAAACAGTGCATTCGCCTAAGCAGCTTTGATTCAGAGCAGAATCGAATAATTTCCGATCCAATGGTTACACTAAAGTGGGATATTAGAAAGGAGAGCTGAACATGGACGATACACAAAAATTCGTTGAGGATTTTAACAACAAACAGCGCAAGCATGAACAAAGCCAAAAGAACCAAAGCAAATCCCATGCCGGTCATCATTTACCTAATAAACAGCATAGTACGAATAAATAGCTCATTTCGCTAAGTCCTTGGAAATGGAAATAAAAAAGCCTTCTCAAATTCATTATGAGATGAGATGAGAAGGCTTTGTTTTGGGATTGTTATTCTCCGCCAAATATTGACCAATTCCCCAATGGAGTTTGAAAAATGATATGATAAATAGATCAGATTATGAACGTACTAGGAGGAATCATATTGGGGAACTTTTTTCAACCTCCAATCGAAGCTGCAAGCGATCAACGATTGAAGACTGCCGTGCTTGATGACTATCAAGGTGTAGCTCAAGCCTATGGTGATTGGTCACGTTTAAACAATTACATCGATCTAACGATCTATTCTGAGCATATTGAAGACGAAGCTGAGCTAGTTAACGTGCTGCTGCCGTATTCGATTATTGTCATTATGAGAGAGCGAACACCGTTTCCAGCTTCCTTACTGCGTCAGCTCCCTAACCTAAAGCTGCTAGTTACAACAGGCATGCGTAATGCCTCCATAGCACTGGATGCTGCGAAGGAATTAGGGATCATTGTCAGTGGCACTGCAGGTGCCGGAGCCGGCACAGCAGAGCTAACCTGGACACTTATTCTTGGATTATCTCGTCAGCTCGTTTTAGAAAATAATCATTTACGCCATAATGAAAAGTGGCAATCTACCATTGGTCAAGATCTATATGGCAAAAAGCTAGGATTATTCGGGCTTGGCAAAATTGGTGCCCAGGTTGCCCGAGTTGGGCAAGCGTTTGGCATGGAGGTTTCCGCTTGGAGTCAAAATCTGACGCCAGAGCGTGCAACCCATCACAATGTCTCGTATGTTTCGAAGGAGCAGCTATTAGCGGAAAGTGATATTATCTCTATTCATCTTGTGTTAAGTGAACGAACGAGAAATTTAATAGATACGCAGGAGCTGGCCCTACTAAAAACGACTGCTTATCTAATTAACACCTCGCGTGCACCGATTGTGAATCAGCAAGCATTAATCGAGGCACTTTCAGGAGGTAGAATCGCAGGTGCTGGCCTTGATGTCTTTGATGTAGAACCATTACCACAAGGTCATCCGTACCGCACATTACCTAATGTGCTTGCTACTCCTCATATTGGGTATGTAACAGAAGCGGCATACCGCGTATTTTTCCAAGAGATTGTGGAGGATGTTGAGGCTTATTTAAACGGGGAGCCGGTCAGGGTGTTGAATGGGTAAACTCTGGACAACTTTCGCATAGACTAAACCTCCGAGCGCTCTATAACTGTAGAGAACTGGGAGGTTAATGCTCACTCTTTTTTAGTTTTATATCAAATGAGAGGATAATATAGTTTAGAAATGTGATTACAGGAATAAATGCAACTAACAAGTATCTATCCTGAAAATCAATACCAAACAATTGTGATTCCCTATCCACGCTGTATAACAACCAGTATGCTGTTCCAAGAAGAACTACGTTAACCATTAAAGCTGCTAGTAAAGCTAACCATTTTCTTTGTTTATTTCTCATTACTACAACGGAAATAATCGTTGAAGCAATGAAGAAACATAAGATAACAATAATGTTCAATTCTCCACCTCCAATTAGCGCCACACCAACTTCACTCATTATACCAACTATAGAATTTATTTTCATTTATAGCCACAATTGAATGATGGAAGAAAACCAAAAGAGGCATAACCCGAGGTAATACCCAATAAGTTAAAGTACAAGAATCTAACTTTGGGTATACGACCACGTAGCTACGCCTTATAATGGTACGTTATTTTAATAGTAGCTGATTACAACGCTGCTTTAGCTGCTTGTTGCTGCTGATAGATTTCATAAACACCATTCCAAGTCAGCACATTATCCTTCTCCTTACTCCACCACTCTTGATACCAAGCTTCATCATCGATCGCCGTTTGTACATTACCAAACTTGAGAGAAAGCTCCTTCGGCAATTATGGCATATGCTCAGAATGCGTTAGTCCCTCGCCTACTGGTAGCTCATTCATATACGTCTTCACAGATTCTTGGAATAAACGCAAGCCTTCTTTCTGCGTCTGAAGTTCTTCATTAAATTGTGTTTTATTATATCCTTATTTACTTCTAAGCGGCTGTATAGCATTGCAAAATCAAAGGAATTACTTTTAAGCGCGGCGCTTCTGGAACTGTTTGCATCAATGTGTCTAATTCTTTAGCTGGGAAGCTAATGAAATCAGAGCCATGATCGCATAAATCCCAATTTTACCATTTGAGAAATCCTGCTTAGATTTCGACCATCTTTATCTGTTAAGAAATCTTTGTCTACTACACCCGCTTCAAAGATTTTACGCTTTAATTCAGTAGATTCCTTCATATTATTCGGACCAACGGAATGCTCACCATCTTCACCAAGGTTAATCCAGTTGGCGTAAACATATATCTGAATCTCCACACTAGTAAATCATAGACATCAAGTGGGAATTATTTGTATCATAGATAAAAAATAAAATAGAAGGGGTAGATGAAATGGAACAAAAGCAGCGCTTGAAGTACGGTGTGAATACAATAATAATTGTTGCACTACTACTTACTCTAACTGGCTGGAATGGCTCCACGTCAATCGTTCATGCCGAAGAAAGCAGCATTACTGTTTCAATCGATGATAAAAAATTATCATTTAACACGCCACCATATCAGAAGCAAGGAACGACCTTAGTTCCGTTTAGAGCGATTTTCGAGGCGCTTAATTTGAAGGTTGGTTGGAATGCCAACCTGCAGCAAGTAACAGGTACATCGGATGATCTGAATGTAACACTAACCATTAACTCTAAAAATGCCTATATGAATAAAAAAAAAGGTAGTATTATCTCAAGCTCCAGAAGTTGTTAATGGAGCTACGATGATTCCACTGCGCTTTGTCGCAGAAGCAAGTGGGGGTCAAGTTTATTGGGACAGTAAAAAACGTCATATCGATATTGTGTTTAATGAACGCTTAAAACTGTTCAAATCATCTTACTACAATGATAGTAAGTCTCTTAAGCATTGGCTAGACAATGGTTATTCAGTAGAAGAAAGGTACAATGGGCTAACTCCTTTATTATATGCCGCTATGGGGAACGCTTGGGATACAGTAAATCTATTACTTAAGCGTGATGCCAACCCTGATGTGAAATCTGCTTCGAACTGGACTCCACTATTATGGGCAGCTTACCATCAAAATGATGATATGATAGCAAGATTACTAGAATACGGTGCGTCTGAGAAATTCGTAACAGACACTAGCACCTATGATTTGAAATTAGCACAAACCAGACTCTATAATTATTTAAATAACGGCAGCACCAAACGTTCTGAGAAAAAGAAAATAAATGATTCATATTTCACCGTACCACTAGGTAGCAGCAAAGCTGAGGTTAAATCTCTTGTTAAGACTACGTTATTACTAGAAGAGAAAGATACATTAATGTTCAATAAAGTGTTTACTAATGGTGAGCTCGGAGTGCAGCTCTACCGATTCTCGAATGGAAAATTAAAAGACATTTCTCATTCCATTACCTTTGGGTTCAGTAGTGCATACTCTGCAATCGACGAATTTTTCGATCAAATGACTAGAATTGAGAACGTATATGGTACCGAACTAACATACCATGAGCTTTATCAATCATCATCAGACCAATCTTTCTATGATTATATGTACGATAGTACCTATGAGCGATATGAGATGGCGATGTGGATAGCTGATTTAAAATTACTTGCTACATATAATGCAGGCGATTATCGCATAGGCCTAATGCTCGACTATAGTGAGAAAAATTTTGAATATGCAGTCACATTACTTTACGATAAGCCCTAATCGTAGGTACTAAAAACAGAAATAGACAATTGAAGAAATTTTTTGTACCATGAATAGTATCACTTTGAAAGGATAGATAGATGGAGATGAAAAAATACTACAGCATTAGTTTGAAGGCGACGATTGTCATAGCAATCTTTCTGTCGCTAGTAAGTTGGCAAAACACCGCATCAATCGTTGAAGCGGAGGAAAGCAGCATAACTGCAGCAATTGATGATAAAAAGATTGAATTTAGTACTCCACCTTACCAGAAGCAAGGGACGACCTTAGTTCCGTTTAGAGCGATTTTCGAGGCGCTAAATTTGAAGGTTGGTTGGGACTCTGCTACGCAGCAAGTAACAGGTACATCAGATTCATTGAATGTTACACTAACCATTAACTCTAAAAATGCTTATGTAAATGGAAACAGAGTTGTATTGTCACAAGCTCCAGAAGTAGTTAATGGTGCAACAATGATTCCTTTACGCTTTGTTGCGGAAGCAAGCGGTGGGCAGGTTTACTGGGATAGTAAAAAACGTCATATTGATATTTTATTTAACGAGCGCTTAAAGCTGTTCAAATCATCATACTACAATGATAGTAAGTCGCTTAAGCATTGGCTGGACAATGGTTATTCAGTAGAAGAAAAGTACAATGGGCTAACTCCTTTATTGTATGCTGCTATGGGGAATGCATGGGATACGCTTAATCTATTACTAAAGAATAACGCGAATCCTGATGTGAAATCTGCTTCTAACTGGACACCACTATTATGGGCAGCATATCATCAAAACGATGATATGGTAAAACGATTGCTAGAATACGGTGCTTCTGAGAGATTTGTAACAGACTCTAGCACCTATGATTTGAAATTAGCTCAAACTAGACTAGCTAATTACTTGAACAATGGTAGCACGAAGCGTTCTGAGAAAAGACAAATTAATGACTCGTATTTCGTAGCTCCACTTGGCAGTACAAAAGCAAAGATTAAATCTCTTGTTAAAACTACGCTAGTAAAAGAAGAAAGTAATTCATTACTATTTAATAAAGGTTTCATTAACGGGGATATTGGTTACCAGTACTACACATTTGAGAATGGTAAATTAGTAGATGTCGCTCATGTATTGTATTTTGATATAAACGATCCATACTCCGCGATAGACGAATTTTTCGATCAAATGACAAGAATTGATAACGTGTATGGGACCGATTTAAAGTATAATGAGGTCTATGCAACAACATCAGATCAAAGAACCTATGAGTCGATATACAGCAATAAGTACGAGAGATATGAGATGGCGATATGGTTAGGCGATCTACAGTTATTTAGTAGATATGAAGCGGATGGTTATCGTGTATCCATATTACTGAACTTTGACGATGACACCTATAGTTATTCTTTAATTGTCTTATATGATGCGATAGATTAATTATCTATAGTTATTAAAATAGCCGAATGTGAAGCAGCTCGCTCCTTCTATTCGGCTATTGCTTTCTTTTCACAGAGGCAATAATTACTTCTTCTTTTGCTTACGTGACCAGACTATGACTGGAATCAAAAGTAATGACAAGAATCCTCCAGCCAAGGATAGTGTAGCATAGCTGGTGGATGCGACTACCATGCCAGACAAGGCCCCGCCTGAAGCTCCAGCTAATGCGATTAACACATCGATACTGCCTTGTGTCTTTGCCCTAGTTTGCGGTGTTGTTGCATCAATAATTGCTGCGGTCCCGCTTATTAAACCGAAATTCCATCCGAGACCAAGAAAGGCCAAAGCAAGTACAAGCATCACCATTGAATCCCCAGGTGCAAATGCCGCTACTAGACCAGCGATCAATAATGTACCCCCAGCAGCGTAAGACATCTTCGTACGACCATATTTATCAACGAGAACGCCAGTTATGAGAGAAGGTAAAAACATTGCAGCAACATGAATGCCAATGACAATACCAACAGCTCCTAATCCATGTCCATGATGCTGCATATGAACAGGTGTCATCGTCATAATCGCGACCATGACAATTTGAGTTAAAACCATAACAGTTGCTCCAACGATTATTCCAGGTTTATGTACATGATGTTCAGCAGCTAGAATATCCCCCGTACCCGTATTATTAAGTCTATTCTTTTCTCGCTCAATGTCTGCAATTGCCTTTGATACGATAAGCGGATCAGGACGTAGAAATAGAAAAAGCACTATGCCTGCTAAAATAAATGCTGCGGAAGCAAGCATAAACGGCCCCGAAAGCGCTGGCGCTCCTAAAGAAGCAGCAAACTTTCCAGTGACAGTTACTAGATTTGGCCCTGCCACCGCCCCAAACGTTGTGAAGACCATTGCAGCACTTATCGCTTTTGCCCGCTGATTCGGTTGAGCCAGATCCGTTCCTGCATAACGCACCTGCAAATTTGTCGCTGTCCCTGCTCCGTAGACCAATAATGAGCTAAACAGAAGCGTAATATTATTCAAGATAGCTGCAAGAACAACTCCAGCAGCACCAAGTCCACCCGCCAAAAAACCTGCTGCAAGCCCAATCCTGCGGCCTAAGCGCTGGGAAAGTCCTCCAACTAGAAAGGCTGCAGCCGCTGATCCTAGTGTTAACAAGGCTGAGGGCACACCTGCATATCCCTCTGCTCCGAGCATATCTTGTGCTAATAGAGCTCCTACCGTTATTCCTGCAGCTAGCCCAGCACCACCAAAAATTTGCGAAGCTATCACGATGATCATCGTCTTTTTGTACAATTTTCTCTGCATTTCAGCAGAGGTGGCATACTCTCTTAACGACTCAGGTAACATCTTTTCTTCAACCGCTAATCTAATTTCAGACATGTGTACATTCTCCCATTAATTGATTGCCTTAATCATACTTTGAATAAATAAAGAAAGCCATGGAAAAAAGCCCACTAGAGAAATAAATCTCTAATGAGCTTTTGCTTTTATAGCAGATGAGCTTTGTCTAACTTTTAATACCGGCTCGATCACAGTCTGTTTCTTAACCTTTTCTTGATTCATCAGCTTGAATAATACCTGTACCGCAGTACGTCCAAGCTCGATTGCCTGTTGTGAAACTGTTGTAATTTCTGGGATGAAATGATGTGATAACGGTATATCATCGAAGCCAATAATTGATATATCCTCAGGAACATTAACGCCTTGATCTACTGCGGCTTTAATAGCTCCAATTGCAACAAAATCATTAATACAAAATACGGCCGTTGGTCGTTCTGGTAGCTGCATTAATTTAAGCATTTGCTCGTAGCCAGAGTTGATAGAGAAGCTATCTGTCTTGATCCATTCCTCGCACACCTCAAGCCCAGCATTCTTTAACGTCCTTCTAAATGCTCTTAGCTTAGTGGCTGTCGTACTCATATGAGTTTCTCCGCCAAGAAACCCAATTGATTGATGGCCAGAATCTATTAAATGCTGGACAGCTATACAAGCGCCCTTATATTCATCGGTAAGTACACGTGTTAGGTTATTCCCTTTTACCGTACCATTCACAAGCACTGTCGGAATAACTGAAGCATGCTGAATCAATTCTTGATCCAGCTCTTCATCGGCAGCTCGTAGGTTTATACGCCCACCAATGAAAATCATTCCATCAACACGCTTCTCTCGCATAATCGCTAAGTACTCTGATTCTTTCTTATAGTTCCCAATTGAATTTGTCAAAAGAAACGTAAGTCCGCTCGTTATGGCTTCCTGCTCTGCTCCTGCTAGCACTTCAGTATAGAACGGGTTAGTAAGATCGGGGACGATAATGCCAATCGTGCCGGTTTCCTTCTTCAATAAGCTTCGAGCCATTGCATTCGGCTCAAACTGATGCTCTTGAATAATTTGTTCTATTTTCTCTCTAGTGGAATGCTTAACTGGGGCAGTATCATTGATTACTCGAGATACAGTCGCCACAGATACGTTTGCTAACTTTGCAATATCATATATCGTCATTTGTTTCATAGCAGGCAGCTCTCCTAAACCCAATTCATTTCATCGCTTAATTATAAATGACAATAGCAGGTCCGCCAAGTAACGAACCCGCATTGATTTAAATAATGAATTTGTAAAGCCTACTATATTATGGTTGTCCACAAATTAGACGCTTGCTTGTCAAGCATTAATCTTACCGCATGAGGTGAGGAGCCCTGCTCATCAAAAATTCCAATCACATTTTCCCCTTGTCTCAACCAAGCAATTGGTACCTTATAATCCTCTTGCGGTCCTATTTGCCAATAACGCCCAAGTGACTTTCCATTTAATACGATGAACCCTTTACTCATGCCAGTCAACCGAAGCTTTAAGCGTACATTGCGACTCTCTTCTTCTGTTGCTTGCCAGTTAAATGTAGACTTATGCAAAGCAGGCTGCTGGCTGCTTTGCTGAGCTTCAATTAATGGTAGCTCCTGCAGCTTACTTTCATCTACTGGGCTACTAATTTGCCATCCATCTAGTCGCTCATGCTCGTCACATATCATTAATTGCAATCGCTGAACTGGTGACGTAACAAGCTTCATTTCAATATAATTTTCGCCAGTTTGTACATATGGTGTAAGATCAATACTATGGAATTTGAACCAATCCGCATAGCCAGGCAAATCAATTTTAACCCCATTGACAATGATATGCTCGCTAATTACTCCAACCAGTAATACGCGTTTCCCTTCCTCAATATGGAAGGTTTTACTCATAATCGATCCACCTGGGAATTGTGTCACTTGCGAAACATTAGCTAATTCACCGTTAATATTCCACTCTGAGCGGAAATCTCTTACCTCAGCGTCACGGTATATTGCTCCAAAAATCCCCTTCTCCTCACCCAAATACGGTGAAAAGTTTAATCTCCCCATATGCTGAACCAAAAACTGAATAACATTATTTCCTTCGGACAGACGCACCTTGATACTTCCTGCACCGAGATCTTTAATCAGACCTTGGTCATTCCCGTTAACATACACTCGCACCGTATCCTGCAACGCAGCAAGTGCAAGCGTTGTTTCTTGGTCCTTATCACTCTGTAAATGATGGGTATACAGTAAGTATCCAAAATCCTGCTCCAAGCTAGCAAAACCTTGCGGTGTATGATATTTCTCTCCCTCAGCATGCTCAAGCTTCACTACACTACTTTGCCAATCGGAAAGCTTCGGCAATTGGAGCTGCGCTTTGACAGCAGGCTGAAAATTCGTAGTAAATACGGTTTGCTGCTCATTAATGAATAGCTGAAGTCTATGCTCATCTGGCACACCTTCCAGCTTGCCATCAGATAGCAAGCTAATATCTTGAAAGCCGATCGCCCAGTCTGCCTGCGGATGCTGCACCTTCCATGCTTGAGAAGCAGCAGCTTCATTTAATATAACAAGCTCGACAACTCTCGTTCCAAGCTTAAAGGTTAAAACCTGTGGCTCTTCAAACAAATACACATCAAGCAATAGACTCTTATTATCCTCCAACCATTGATGGCGGTTATGATGTGCTTCCTGCTGTGACCATACTAGCTCATCTTGCTCTTCGCTTGCTTCTAATAGCACCGATAAACGCTGACCTTTACCTCCAGCAATAACAAGCACTTGACGATTATCGTAGCTTTCGTTACCAATCAAGTAGCCTCCCATTGACAGACGTAAATTGTCCATTACGCGTACTGAATCCAAGACTGGCAGCATTTGTCCGGCTTCGATCAGTACAGGTAACGTACGCTCTTGCTGTAGGTTGAGATAGAATATATTGCGTTCATCCTGCAAGCTTTCAACAAACAGTAACCGTTGCTCGTCTGCATGCTGAAGTGCAGAAATCCGTACATCCCCACTAGCCTTAACGTCTGACGCATCAGCTTCTACAGCGTTAAGTAAAAAGCTAGATAGCACAGTCGTAAACTGAGACAGCTTTTTGGCTACAAAGTATTTATCAGTTGCACGCCCATATTCGTCAAGCGGTGCATGATAGTCATACGACGTAATCATAAAAATATCGCTATCTCCGACTGTTCTACCGCCATAGCTGCCAAAGTTCGTGCCACCGAAGAACATATAGTGGTTAATTCCGTCAAAGCCTGCCGCGATCGTTTCTAGTATCCTTTTTTCATATAATCGTGGCGTCTTCTGTAATGCCGCCATACCGCCCCAGTTTTCAAACCAACCAGTCCAAAACTCTGTAACGATTTTAGGCGTATCAGGCTGCTTTTCAACTAGACGATCATAATGTCCTTTGGCTCCTGACCAGTAATTCGCGCATTCGATCGTTTCCTCTGCACCGCCAACACAAGTAATGAGCGGAACATCAATATGACGCTCGAGCAGGCTGTCGCGCAATATACGCATATAGTTTTTGCCACGCTCGGTTTCAGCTAGATAGCCATACTCATTTTCGACCTGTACAAGAATAACTGTACCGCCGTTTGTAATTTGTCGAGCAGCGATAATTGGCATTAGCTGATCAAAATATCGAAACACATAATCTAAGAAAATTTCATTATCGATACGATATTCAATATTAGGCTTTGTTGCTAGCCACCATGGAAAACCGCCAAAATCCCACTCAGCACATATAAATGGACCAGGACGTGCAATTACCCATAAGCCTAGCTCAGCACAAAGATCAAGAAACTCGCCACAATCGTTGTCACCTGTAAAATCAAACATACCTTCTTCGGCTTCATGTACATTCCATGCAAAGTACGTATCGACACAATTCATACCTGCAAGCTTTGCTTTAATCAGCACATCACGCCATTCCTGCTTCGGCATACGAAAAAAATGTATTGCTGCGCTGTTTAGAAATACACGTTCACCATTAATGATGAAGCTTTTATTGTCGTAATGAATAGTCATTATTTCTCCTCTACATCTTGTATCACAATCGTTGTAATGGATGCTGGACTTACTTCAATCGTCACGCTTTGTCCATTCAGCTCAATTGATTCTAGCTGCACAAAATTTTCTTCAGCAGATGTACGGAATACTTCCGCAGAGCTGCTTGAAGCTTGATACGGAGCTAGCTCATAGCTCAAGCTGCGTGCTGTATCACCTGGATTGCGAACAACAATCGTCAATTGTTTTTTCGCAGCATCATAAGCATATATCGAAGTTCCGTCCGTCGTTGGAGCGATAAATGCTCCAGGCTCGATATATTTTGTAAACTGCTGCATTGCATAGAACTGCTTATTCATAAAGAACTGTTCTTCGCCATTGAAATTAGCATGGATAAAGCCCCAGTTATTGTTGGCTCCTTCATCCTCAACCGCTTGCCAATAAACCCAAGCCTTCGGCTGCAATACGCGCAAATCAATCATAATACGCTCAGCAAGCTCCATCACACTCGTCATATCCTCATGACTATGATCAGCACTGCCGCCTGTACCATACTCTGACATCCATAGATGCAAATTGTGGGCGTCGGCGTATTCTTTTAGCTCCTGCATTTTACTGCCGTTGTACGTATGAACATTCACTTGTCCTAGAATGGATAGTGTCTCTTCACCATATTGCTCCAACGCGTCGATCGTCTCATCAATGCTGTTGTCATCAGGTGCGCTAACCACTGTTTCCGTTATACCCTTTTCCTTCAGTGATTGTGCCGTTAAGCGCAGCATTAACGCCTGCTTATCAATATCAAAATGCATACCCTCTTGAATATTGCCTTTAATCCACCAGTTGGAGGATGGCTCATTAAGTGGATTTAAGGAGCGAAATACAACTTTATATTCGTCGCGATAATATTTAACAACCTCAGTTAAATAATGAGCGAATGTCTCATAATGCTCTTCCTTCAAATTGTTACCGCCATCCTCAGCGCCTGTAACCGAACCACTGATTGTCATCCAGTATGGTGCTGAGTTGGAAAATGCTTCGGCGATATTTACACCGCGCTCAATCCCTCCGAGCAATACCGCGCGCTGATTCGCATCAGCTGTCCAATCCCATTCTCCTGATTCTGACCAGAAGCCTGGAACATCTCCACCAGGTCTAAGCGTATTGTAGAGAGGATTTTCACCGCCACCGATATTGTAACGAACGATGTTTAAGCCTAATCCCTTCTCACGGCTAAATACGAGATCCATAATTTCCTCGGCAGCCTCTTTATTTTCCCAGCCACCGATGGCATGTCCCCACCATGCTAATGAAGTTCCCCAGCCTTCAAAGCCTTCAAAGCCTTTTTCTGGAGACAACTGAACCTGCTCGGCATCGATTGCATCTACTTGCTTCTCAATGTGATTTGCAGCTTCGCCATTAACGTTTTCTGTCGTTTGATTATTCTGTTTATCTCCTTGAATTGACATTGCTAATGCCACTCCTCCCACTATAAGAATTACAGCTAATCCAATTAAAACGAATTTCACTCGCTTACTTAATACCACTGCTGCCTCCACTGATGTTCGCTTCATAAACATATTTTTGTCCGATGAAGTAAACTAGAATCATTGGAATCGTTAAAAATAGGGAAGCGACCATAACGATGTTCCACGGTGGAACCTGTCCTCCACTAACTGTACTAATTAATTGCACACCTAATGCAAGAGGTGTCTTTTCCGGATCATTAATATAGATTAGAGGTCCCATAAAGTTACCCCAGTTGTAAGAGAAGGAAAAGATCGAAATTGCTGCAAGAATCGGATACGTTAGCGGAACAATAATTTTGCTATAGATCCCAAAATGACCCATACCATCGATTTTCGCCGCTTCATCTAAAGATCTTGGAATCGCCATAACAAACTGACGAATTAGAAACACGTTGAACGCTCCAGCGAAAAAGCTTGGTACGATTAACGGCAGGAATGTATTGATCCAACCTAACTCTTTATAAATGATGAACTGTGGAATCATCGTAACTTCTCCAGGAATCATCATTGTACTAAGTAATACTAGGAATAATAAGTTTTTACCTCTACCATTCAGTCGAGCAAATCCATAGGATACAAAGGATGCTGAAATGACTGAACCGAAGATCGTTATTACCGTAATAATCAAGCTATTCTTCAAGTATGTCGCCATATGATTATCGGTGAATACTTGTATAAAGTTATCAAATACAAATTCCTTCGGTATTAATGTAAATGCTACCTTAACCGTAGTTGCATCACTTGCAAGTGCAATTGAAACCATGTACAGGAACGGAGCACCTAGCAAAACACCTACAATGATAAGGAAAAGATACGAAGTAAATTTCTCGAATTTAGACATTTTACCCATTGTTTTTCCCCTCCTCATAGAATACCCACGCTGATGAAGAACGGAATACTAGCATTGTCAGTAATAGAATAATAAAGAACAGCACCCAGGCAATCGCAGAAGCATAGCCCATCTTGTAGAAGCGGAATGCATTTTCAAATAGATACGGTACGATCATTTGACTGGCATTATCTGGTCCACCCTTGGTAACGATAAAGACTTGGGCAAAGGTTTGCAACGCGCCGATAATTCCCGTTACAAGATTAAAGAAGATAACCGGAGTTAGCATCGGGAATGTAATATTAAAGAACTTCTGTGCATTATTAGCGCCGTCAATCTCTCCAGCTTCATATAACTCAACAGGAATACCTTTCATCCCCGCTAGTAGAAGTACAACACCACCGCCAACGCCCCAGAAAGACATAATGACTAGTGCAGGCTTAACCCATGCAGTTTCAAGCAGCCAAGACGGGCCTTCAATTCCAATAAACGACAAGGCGATGTTAATTAGACCTTGTGTAGGAGCAAATAACTGAATAAATAGCAATGAAGACGCTACAACTGGAACGACAGAAGGTAAGTAAAATAATACTCGGAATAACGTAATACCTTTTAGCTTTTTATTCAAAAAGTAAGCAATCCATAGTGACAGCCCCATACCAATCGGAATGGATAGGATTGCATAGAGGAATGTATTTTTAATCGCTTTCCAGAAGACTGGATCGTCAGTAAATAACGTGCGATAATTTTCTATACCAATAAAGTTTGCTTTCTGAAACAAATCCCAATCGGTAAAACTCATATAAATTGAAAATAGAATTGGACCTAGTGTTAATGCGATAAAACCAATTAACCACGGAGAAATAAATAGATAGAACCACGGTGTTTCTCTTTTCACCAGGATGTCTCCTCTCTAATAAAGAGTAATTGACAAGCATGGCTATGAGCATAATTCTAATCTATGCCCATAGCCGATCTAACAATGCACAATCTTTATTTGTTACTTATAAATTCTATCCAACTCTTCTTGAACGCGCTTAGTTGTTTCTTCAACTGTAGCTTGATTATTGAAGTAAACGCTTAGTTTATCTTCGATTGCTTTCATCATTTCGTTCCATTTTGGATTAAGCGGTTGATCGTAAATGCTAGATTCGCTAAATGCCGCCATATTAATTTGCTTGCCACCATAGTTTGCATTAAGGAAGCTATCATGTGTCAATGCCGCTTTAGTAGCAGGAGCATCTTGACCATGCTCGATAATTGGCATTTGTGCTTCTAATGATGTTAGAGCCTCGATAACCTTGAATGCCTCTTCTTGGTGCTTAGAATCTTTAATGATTGTTAGTCCGTTAAAGAATGCGTTAGTTACACCCCAAACAGGTGAAATATCCCAGTTAATGCCTTCTACTTTAGATAGAGAGTTAATATTCCAGAAGCCTGTTGTTTCCATCGCAATTTTACCTTGTGCAAACAATGGGTCTGGTCCTGGGTTACCAAGGTCAGCAATTTCAGTTGGAGTAGGAGACACACCATATTCAAAAGTTAAATCATTCATATATTTCAAAGCATCACGTACTTCTGGAGTATCAAACGTTGGTTTACCGCTTTCATCAAATAGCGAACCGCCATTTTGATATACTAGCTGCATCCATTGTGGCCACCAGCTGCTTGGATAGTAACCCCATTGAACCGTTGTATCGCCTTCTTTAATCGTTAGCTTCTGTGCAGCATCAAGTAATTCTGCTTGTGTCCAGGTTCCATCCGGATAAGCTACGCCTGCTGCATCGAACAAATCTTTATTGTAGAACAGAATCATCGCACCAGCGCGATCTGTTAATCCGTATTGTTTACCGTCGTATTCCATTAGCGCCGCAATATCATCAGAATAACGTTCTGACAGATCAAGACCACTCGCAGCGATAAAATCATCTAGTGGAATAATTTGATTTTTCTGTGCGTAAGCTTGATAGTTTTCAGCGATCATCATAATATCTGGTGGTGTTCCACCTGCGATCATCGTTTGTACCTTTTGGTCATAATCGCCTGCAACTAGCATCAGATCAACAGTGATGTTAGGATATTTTTCCTTAACGATATCAAGACGCTCTTGATAAATCGCTTTCTCTTCCTCAGAACCCCAAATTGTCATTGTCAATTTTACTGGCTTATCGTTGCTTTCAGTTTGAGCTTGGTTAGAATTGCTGCTTCCAGTAGCATTGCTTGGCTCTGAATTAGCTCCTCCATTGTTGCCACATCCCGCAACTAATGCCAAAATCATAACTGATGCAGCTGTTGTTACCCACTTGTTTTTTCTCATTCATACTACCCCCTATAATTATTTAGCGAGCTTCGATTTATGAAACCCATTTCTGAAACAGGTTTCATTCTTGAGTAAAAAAATAATGAAAAGGGTTTCACTCGCTGTGTTTCGATTATAATTCCAAATTATTGGGCTTGTCAATAATCTTTTTTAAAGAATTCCATAGAAAATTAGGTCTGATTATTCAAACTCTCCCTCTCTGCTGCACAATCAGGCATCAGTATGCATCAAGCATGATAAACGCAGATATATCGTAATTGTAATCCAATTAGGTCAATTAGGAGCTCTATGAACAATAGGATAAAAAAGGCGTTCAATATTGAACGCCCCAATTTTTTACTTATTTGCCGCTGCCCATTCATCAAGTTGCTTCTGCTTTTCAGCAATTACTTTGTCAATCCCAGCCGCTTTTAATTTGCTTCTAAATTCCTCGAGCTTCTCAGAGGCAGCGATAGTCCCTGTTTCTAAAATATCACTATACTGCTCAACAACGTTATTTAATGCTGTAATTTCATTTTTTACAGGCTCGCTATCGAATACAAAGCCTAACGCTTTGGATTTTAGTGCATTTTTATTTGTTTCTCTCAGCTTTTCGATTATGTCAGGTCCCGTTGAAACATGAGAGTAAGCAATAAAGGAATTGCCTACTAACCAATCCTCATACTTATAGCCAACTGAACTACGATCAAATCCTTCAGGATAATCTACCGTTCCATTGTCTTGTACAACATAATGCTTATCTTTAATACCATTTAAAAATAAATTCGCAATATCAGCATCGGAATACAGCAAATTCAGAAACATTGCTGATCGTTCAGGATTTTTACTGTTAGCTGAAATACCATACATCGTTAATAGGATATTACTTGTAGTAGAAACAGCTTCAGGAGAAACCGCAGCAAATACCATTTCAGTACCGTTATTCACGGTTTCAGTAGCTACTTGACCAGGTTTATTTGGAGTGAAATAAGAGAAATATTTACCTGATTTAATGAAATCTGCTCCATTTGTCTCATTTGTTGATGCGTCTTTATTTATATAACCTGCATTAAACCAACTATTCATAGTGTTTAAAAATTGTTCATACTCATCCGATTCAAAAAGATTTACAACTTGCAAATCATTATCAAATCCTGGAAGAACACCGTAACGATCACCCAGTTTATCGTACCAGAAATAGTTCTCAGCAGCACCACTTAATCCAATACCTAATGGTGTCATATCGGGCTCATTGGCCTTTATGATTTCATATACTTTTCCTAGATCTTCTAATGATTGGATCGCACTGACATCAATATTATGTTTATCTACGATATCCTTTCTCATCATCACACCTTGAACACCTGTTGTGAAATCCTGCATAACAGGAACGGCATAAATTTCTCCCTTAATTTTTGCACTATTTAAATGTTCAGGTTCAAACTGAGCCACTAAATCTTGACCATATTGATCAAGTAAGCTATTCAGTCCAACTAATTTACCAGAAGCAACATCAGCACCATAAGATTGACCAAATAGTAGATAGAGATCTAGCTTTTCCCCGCCTGAGCTCATTAAGTTCATCTGTTGTTGATAGGCACCAATACTAATTGGCATTAAATCAACTGTAGCGTTAATTTTTTCTTTCGTAATAGCACTAATTTCCGCTTCAACTTCAGCTAAATCAGGATACTCAGAACTGAAAATAGGAAATGCTACAGCAATTTCATAAGGATCCTTGATTGCTTCGTTTAAGCTGCTATCTGTATCTTCGTTACTGCTAGTCGAATTATTCACTACTGAAGAGTTTGAAGAAGCATTGCTATCACTGTTTTTCCCACCACATGCAGCAAGCAAACCAACTAATAAAACTAAAATGAGCATTACGTTTAATCTACGCTTAATCATGTAAATCCCCCTATACATTTTTATGTTCTACAACTTTAGTTTACTATTCATCAATCAAATCTTCTTATGTTTTAACGACAATTAGATTTTGCTTTTGACGACTTTCTATTTATTCATTTACCCCTTCACTGCACCTATCATAATTCCTTTAACAAAGTACTTTTGAAAAAATGGATACGCTACGAGAATAGGTAAAGCTCCAATGACAGCCATTGCCATTTTAACAGCATCTTTAGGCATTTGACTTAATGCTGCTCCTGCATTGGCACCCAAGTTCCCACTTATAAATTGGACGTCTTGCATGATTCGATTCAGTAGGTTTTGAATACTATAAAACTCAGGCTTCGTAATATAGACCATGCCGTTTTGCCAATCATTCCAATACATAATGACCGTAAACATCCCAATTGTCGCCAATATCGGTGTGGATAGCGGAATAATTATTTTCAAAAATGTTCTAAATTCACCCGCCCCATCCAACTGAGCAGATTCGATCAACGCTGTCGGAATAGATTGAAAAAATGTACGCATTAATAAAATATAAAAACCATTTGTTAATAATCCAGGAATAATTAAAGCCCAGATTGTATTTTTAATATCTAGTAACTGTGTATATATCATATACGTTGGTACTAATCCACCATTAAATAACATTGTGAAAAACACTAAAAACATTATTAAATTACGATTTGGCATGTCAGCGCGAGCAAGAGGATATGCCAACAGTGATGAAATACATAGACCTATAACTGTTCCTATAATTGTAATAAAAATAGATACCCCATAAGCTCTTGTAATTTCAGAGCCTCTATTAAATAAGTACTCATACGCACTAAAACTAAATTCTTTGGGTATAAAGGAATATCCACGAGCTACGATTTCATCTTGACTAGTAAATGATGCAGAGATAAGCAATGCAAAAGGAACAAGACATATAACTACAAATACAATCAAGTATATATGACTAATCCAGTTAATAGTTTTATTTTCGTTCGCCAAAGTAACTCCTCCTAGAATAAGGCATTTTCTTTATCTTTTTTACGAACTATATAGTTTGATAATAATACAAGAAGGAAACCAACAATTGATTGATATACACCGGCTGCCGTCGACATTCCAATATCACCGGACCCCATTAATCCATTAAATACATAAGTATCGATGGTTGCCGTTGTACTAAACAATGCTCCTGAGTTCATTGGAACCTGATAAAACAATCCAAAATCCGAATAAAAAATTCGGCCAATATTAAGCAACGTAAGCATAATAATAACCGGTGTTAGTATCGGAATTGTAATATGAATAATTTGCTTCCATCTACTTGCTCCATCTAAGCGTGCTGCCTCATAGTATTCCTCATCAATCCCCACCACTGCAGCAAAGAACACAATACTAGAATAACCAACCGATTTCCACAAATTAGTAAGCGTTAGTATGAATGGCCAATACTTATCTTCACTGTACCAAAAAATCTCTTTAACCCCTAGCCATGGTAGAATCGTATTATTTAATAGACCCGTTTCTACACTTAAAAACCCATAAACAAGATAACTAACGATAACCATAGAAATCAAATGTGGCAATGTAATTATTGCCTGATAGCTTCTTAGCAGGAGCTTATTTTTAATTTCATTAAGTAGAATTGCAGTTAATAATGCCAAAGCTAATCCTAATACAATAAACAGCAAATTATAAAGAATGGTATTGCGCGTAATAATGAATGCATCCGATGTTTTGAACAGGTATTCAAAATTTGAAAAACCTATCCAATCACTATTAAATATCCCTCTTGCAAAATTCACCTTCTTAAAGGCAATAAAAATACCAAACATCGGAAGGTAACTGTTGATTAACAAATACAATAATCCTGGAATCATCATTAAATATAATACGATATACTTACGATGATTGATTTTCTTCTTCTTGTTCTCAGGTTGATTTACAACCACTGTTGTACGAGCCATAATGATCCCCTTTCCTAATCGCTAATTTAAACTAACTTTTCCCTAGAAGCTGCAGTGGTCTTAAATCATAAATGTTATCTCGATTGCACTTCCCCTCATAGATATTCTTTCTTAAGTTTATTAGATTTTCTAAGTGATTAACGTTACTTAGACGACTTATTTATTTGTGTTTTCACGACAAAATACTTATCTACGCCAATAAGCACCTACCCAAATATTTATTGGATAGGTGCTTATTGAATTAATGTATTGTTTCTTTATATTTTGCCCTAAATTCCGAAGGTCCCAGACCAGCATGCTTCTTGAATATTCTTGAAAAATGGGAGAAACTGATATGCCCGACTGAAGAGGCAACAGTTCCAATTGGGATATTCGTATTAATAAGCAGATCTTTAGCTACTCTCATTCTTTCATGAAAAATATAATCAGATATTGAATATCCTGTTGCTTTTTTGAATATTCGAGTTAAATGATCGGGATTTATAAAAACTAATTCAGCAATTGATTCTCGTGATAACTCTTGATCAATATGTGTATCGATATATTGCTTTACATAATCAACGACTGAATCAGTTTTTTCAATTTTCTCCAATTGATTAATTGCCTTTCCAACAGCATATTCTAGCCATGTGAGCCATTTCTCAACAGAATGCGAAGCTTCCTGAGATAGTAATCTTGAATGATCATCTCCAAATAATTGCTGTGCTTGAATTCCTGATTCATGAAGAAATAAATATAAGCTCTGTAACAAATCTTGATGTAATCGATGTAATGTTTGTACATCCATCATCCTTTGGTCAAGCAAGCGTTGGATAAAACCCTTAACTACCTGTAGTATGTTATCTTTTTTTCGTGACTTCAGCAAAGAATACCACATTTTATTATCTGGAAGCTCGACAGCATTTTTCACTGAAATAAATTCCTTATAACTGAACACTTTATTGTAAAAAGCAATATTATGCTGATCCTGCCTTTTAAGATGATTTACTAAATTCGCAATGTCTTTGGCCTCAACATATTTCCCTATATATCCGCTCATGTCGCAATAAAAAAAATGATTGCATGACTGGATATAGCTCTCACATAGACGATTTAATGATAGCTGCTGTTCTTGAGTTATTTGTTCATCTGCCGTTAATATACCAAGTAACATCCCTTCATCCAAGTAAAAAAATAGTCCATTAGTATGCTCACCAAGAATAATTTCATTTGCGGTATTTTTCAAAGCATACTCTAATATTTTTTTATCTCTATCACTCAAATCCTTATTCCACTTTTTAACTGTAAACAAAATAGGAATAAAGAACATTTGCTCCGTAATCGGTAAATGTAGCTGCTCTATCTGCTCTCGGATTACTATTGTGTTGCTAGGTGTGACATAATTGATTAAATCATGCCAAAAACGTTCAATAATTAAAGATTGATTTTTGAGCCACAGTTGGTGCGAATGACTATTACGGTTGATTTCTCCATTTTTATCAATAACTTTTTGAACCTTCTTAATAATCTCTTCTAGTTCATCTGGCATAACTGGTTTCAATAAATAATCATGACAACCAAGGCGTAGTGCTTCTTTCGCATATTTAAACTCTGCGTGACTTGTTAAAAATATTGTTTCCGTATGAGGTGAATACTCCTTAACCCACTCTAATAATTCAAGTCCATTCCCTTGAGGCATTTCAATATCACAAAGCAAAATATTAATTTTAGCTCGCTTGAATACTTCTTTAGCTTGTTTCACATTGAATGCTGTATACAACTCTGAAATATTTAACTGCTCTAATGACAAATCTTCCTGAATGCCTTCAATCGCATGTAACTCATCATCTACAATTAACATATTGTAAGTCATTATTTCCCCTCCAGGTTCAGTTTTATGGGTAAGATCAATTGGATTGCTGCACCACCTGTAAGTGGATCATTGTAAAATGTAATACGAGCATGTTCCCCATATAATAGATTTAATCTTCTAGTTATATTCCACAAACCAGTATGTTCACCTAAATCATTACCAACGTTTAGCCCCTGTTGAAGTTGTATTAAGATGTCTTCTCTAAATCCCGGCCCCGTATCTTTAATCGTTATTTCAATAAAAGATGATTTCCGCTCTTCTAATAAAATTATCTGGACATTTAATTGAACAGCTTCTTCCATTGTTATTGCATGCTTAATAGCATTCTCAGCGAATGATTGAATAATTAATGGCGGTACTGGCGTTTCTGATAAATATATAGGTGACTCTATATCCCAAGATAATTTTGTTGGAAATCTCAATTTTTGTATGTTTAAATAGTTATTCGTATGTTCAATTTCATCTTGTAATTTAACAAAAGACGTATTACTCCTAAAAAGATATCTAAAATATTTAATGAGATATAGTGTCATTTCTTTAATAAGCTCAACATTTTTTTTCTTCGCTAAATTGTATATGATATTCAATGTATTTAAATAAAAATGAGGATTCAATTGCACTTGAAGTCGCTGTAGTTCTTCACGCTGCTTATTAATTTTTTCTTCATATACATTTTCTCTGAGCTCTTCTATTTCATCCATCATTGTATTGAATGTGTGACCTAGTAGTTTAAATTCTTCTGACGTTTTTTCTGGTGTAACTCGTCCTCCCCAGTTGCCACTTCGAACTCTCTTCATCGCAATTAAAACCTTATTTAACGGAACTAAAATAGATTGTCTTAACGCTACCATCCCTAACGGAATCGATAGCAAAGCAATAATAGAAACAATCCATATAATTTTTTGTAAATAGGGTAAATTTACTAGGATTTGATCATCTGGTATTAAGGCGTACAAGTTAATGTTTGCTTTTAATGACTCTGCACCAACAACAATATACTTTTTTTCAATACCGGATAAATAATAGTCTTTATTCTGAAGAAGCTGAATTTGGTTATTTTCAATAAAGTCTATGTCTGAAATGGCTATACCGTCATCATCAGCAAAAAGCAGATTACTCACTTGTCCAATTAGTAACGATTTAAGAGGATTTAACAAATGATCAACCTTTATCCATGCCCCTAAGTATGTGTTTTCAGCTTGTACAATATCAATAATGTAATACGAATTATATATCTCAATATATTTCCAACGATACGTGCGTGAATAATTAATTTCATGTTCATCTTCTATCCATTGTACGAGATAATTTTGAAGAATTTGCTGTTCATCATAGGAAATATTTTTATTATCAATATTCATATAGTCCTGTCTAGGTTGATTATAAACAAAAAATGCATCTACGGTAGGAAATAATGAGTTGTCTTTTTTTAGCTTATTATACAAGTAAACCTTGGCCATATAATACTCTGCATTATTTGCAGCTAAGCTTAAAGCCATTAAATCAAAGCTATTTCCAGAAATGGTCTGCATATATGAATCGACATCATTTAATTTAGTATCTAATTGATTCATATGAAAATTTAAAGTGCTTTTATACGAATTTGCTACTTGTTCACGTACTATTTTAATAGAGTAAAAATTATTATAAATAAGCATAGCAATAAGAGGAAGAGTCATTACGAAGACTATTAACGCTATTTTAACTCGCAGTGAGTTTAGATTATTAAGTATACGTTTTAATTTCATATTCTCTTCTCCCGTCTGCTTGATCAATGGTTACCAACTTGATACAATCCATAAATTTGATATTTCATCTATAATCGAAGGTTTCAAGTACAGTAGATATCTTCTTTCTTCCTCTCGGTTAGCTTACCCTTCATTATATCAAGGGAGAAACTAGCATACTAATACTATAACGACTTTCTTAATAACTTTTTTGATTAGTATATATACGAAATATTATTCGTGTATCCTAACTAAAACGAGCTTCTGTTATCATACAGAAGCTCAGAAAGGATTTTCTACAAAAAGAAATGTTACAGCTGATTCTATTGAACACAAATAGTCGGTACCTTACGTGATCTGTTTTATTGAATTGCTTGAACTTCATTAAGTTGCTTCAATATGTCATCCAGCTTTTCTTTCGTTAATCTGCCGCCACTATTGGATGATAAGATGCGCATTGGCATGCTACCTAAGTTTGCCAAATGCATTTCCTTGTTGCTTTCATTTATAACTGGTTGATTAACTGCTCCGGTATCAGTTTCACTGTGTTTAGACTGAATGACAGATTGAATTATTCTATTCAAAATTTGTGAGCCTACGGGATTCTCCACCAGGTCACCTACTAGAGAATTTCGGGTGAAGATTTTGGGCAGCATTACCGTGGAATTCACCTTCAAAGTGGCGTTCAGCACAATTTGATCGGAGGAGCCACCAACGAGTACTTCGAATTCTCCCGTCTCTACGTGCCAATCTTTAAGCTCAGTGTTGTAATAGGCAAAGGACCGCTTGTCGAGGGTGAATTCGATCGTTTTCTCTTCTCCTGGCTCAAGTTGAACCTTTTGGAAGCCCTTCAGTTCCTTCTCTGGACGAGCAATACTGCTTTTCACATCTCTCACGTAAAGTTGGACAACCTCTTTCCCACTCATCGAACCAGTATTTCTCAATGTAACGGTTACCCGAACCGTCTCCGAGTCAGAAATTTCTTGCTTATCAAGTGTAATACTGGTGTATTCAAACGTGGTATAACTCAGTCCATGGCCGAACGCGAACAATGGCTTTATGGCTTTGGCTTCATAATGCCGATAACCAACTAACAAACCTTCCCGATATTCGACCTCATCGCCGTAGCCAGGAAAGTTGAAATGAGACGGATTATGTCGAAGATCCTGAGGAAATGTCTCCGCAAGCTTGCCGCTAGGATTGGCTTCTCCCATAAGCAGATCCGCGACTGCTCCACCAGAAGCCTGACCTCCAAGATATGCTTCCAAAACGGCCTTCGCTTGTCCAACCCAGGGCATCTCAATAGGCGAGCCGTTACTTAGAACAACCACCAAATTGGGTTGCACTTCCGCAATGGCTTCTATAAGACGATTGTGATTTTCAGGGATACGCATATGCTCCCGATCGTACCCTTCCGATTCGTAACGGTCAGGCAGTCCAGCGAACACGACGGCTACATCTGCTCTTTTAGCTGCTGCGACCGACTCTTCTATAAGAGCCTCATTACACTCATCACTCTCTAATTCATAACCTTGAGCAAAAGTAAATTCTACTTTGCCATTTGACAAAGTAGTTAGTTCATCTATAGGAATATCAACCTTAGTCGGAATGATATGGGAGCTTCCGCCTCCCTGATATCTTGGTTGCTTGGCCATTTCACCAATGATCGCGATACGCCCTTGTTTCTTGAGCGGAAGGATCCCATCCTCATTTTTAAGAAGAACCATACACTCTGCAGCTGCTCTTCTTGCTAGTAAGTGATGTTCCTTGGCATCGTAAGTAGCATTACGCTTTTTGGCTTCAACTGCTTTAAAAATAATCGCTAGAAGTCGCTCTACTGCCAGATCCAAAAGTGATTCCGATAACTGCCCATTACTGACAGCCTCTACAATTATATTGTCTCCGTAACCCCCGTTTCCCGGCATCTCTAATTCCAGTCCTGCTGCCAGAGCACTGACCCGCTCATTAACAGCTCCCCAATCAGACATCACAAAGCCTTCGAACCCCCACTCCTTACGAAGAATATCGGTGAGAAGGTACGGGTGTTCTGATGCATAAACTCCATTAACTCTGTTATAAGCAGCCATCACTGTCCAAGGTTGTGCTTGTCTGACAGCCCCCTCGAAACCAGACAAATAAATCTCTCGAAGTGTTCGTTCATCGAGGGCAGCATTCATTGACATCCTACGATATTCCTGATTGTTGACGGCATAATGCTTAACGGATGTTCCTACCCCCTCGGACTGTACCCCGCGAATGTGACTGGAGGCAATCTCGCCCGATAAGTATGGGTCCTCCGAAAAATACTCGAAGTTTCGTCCACAGAGCGGTGATCGTTTAATATTCAATGCGGGGCCAAGTACGATTTGAACATCCTCCGCTTGGCATTCCTTGCCAATCGCCTTACCAATCCTCTCAACCAAATCCACATCCCAAGAAGCAGCAAGTGCAGAGCCTGACGGGAAACAAGTCGAAGGAAGGCTCTCACCAAGGCCTAAATTATCCCCGGAATCACCTGGCTGTACTCGCAAACCATGCGGTCCGTCTGACATCATAATTGAAGGAATACCGAGCCGCTCAACTGGCTTAGTTCTCCACACATTAAGCCCAGAGCATAAGCCTGCTTTCTCTTCCAGAGTCATTTCCGCAATTATTTTTTTATAATCCCTGACCATTATTATACTCCTCTGTCATTTCAATTATTTTCATTGGATTAATCGATTCAAAAAAATCAAGCTTCTTCCACAAATAGGCTAATCACGTTTGCCTTGCAGCCTTCCGCTGAGAATGTAACTGTAATGGTACCCGCTTCTTTAGGACGAATTACCACTAGTGCTCTGCCATCATAAGTTAATTGTGTGTGTTCAAGAAACTGGGCTGTAGGTTTAGGGTTACCTGTACCAAAGCCTTGCAGCACTCCCGCTCCTTCTACTGTAACCGTAACTTCACGATCAGCAAGCGGTTTTATAATACCTTGGTCATCTACTAAAGATATGTTTATAAAGCTTAAATCCTTGTCACTATTGTGTAACGTGCTACGATCGACTTCAATGTGTAGTTGAATGTTTTGATCTGCTGTTTTTAAGCTATATCTTCCAATCTCTCGTCCTTGCTGATAGGCAACTGCAATAATTTCACCTGGTGTATACACCGTCTCAAAAAGTGCCTTGTAACCTTGCGCTTCTGTGATAGCAGTCCTACCAATTGTGGCATCATTCACTAGAAGCTCTACTTCATCAGCATCCGCATATACTTCTACTTGAATTGGCTTGCCCTCATAACCATCCCAACTCCAGCTTGATATGCTGTCGCTCCACCCCCATCCAGATGTTTTCGCTTGTTTGCCATAATGCTCCGGACGAAGAACTGCAATGTATGGTGCCGTTCTTAATCCAAACACAATTTCTCGGTAATAGGATATTGGACGACGATAGCCTGTAATATCAATATCTCCTGTGTTAGCAGTTAGCCAAGGATAGGCCCCAAACAAACCATGTCCTGTCTGCTCTTCATCTTCATAGCTCGTCTTACCAATCCCCGATTCCCCTAGATAATCCCAGCCAGTCCACGTAAAATCACCAATAACATGAGTATGATTTTTTATTATTTTCCAGTTGTTAACGATATCCTTAGGAAAGGTTTCGCTGCCGCAAATGACGCGATTAGGAAATAGCTCCTTATCCATTTCATAGCGTGAATCACCGTAATTATAACCGGCAATATCTACCGTTGCGAAAGCTTCTTCAGTAGCCAGTGTAACCATTTCGGATTTATTAATCATTTTCATCATTGCTGATGAATCGCCGCCGAGTGTATTGTTAAAATTACCACCGCTTGTTTGATTCTGAGAACGTTGCTGCAATTGTTTCATAATCGTTAATAAACCGTTGATCGAATTAATAATATAACGTGTAGAATCTAGTTCACGAATCTTATTAGCTAGTTTCCTGCTCCAAGCCGCACCTGTTGGTGTCCCGACTTCTGGTATCTCATTACCGATCGAATAAATAATAACACTTGGATGGTTGAAGTCTTTATTGACCATTGCTTCAATATCTTCCTCCCAATGAGAAAGAAAATCTGTCGCGTAATCAAAATCCGTTTTGCCTACTGTCCAAACATCAAAGCTTTCATCCATCACTAGCATACCTAAGCGATCACAAGCATCTAGCATCGCTTTACTTAATGGATAATGTGAGCTACGAATCGCATTAAAGCCTGCTTTCTTTAATATTTCAATTTTTCTTTCCTCCGCCCGATCGATTGCTACAGCACCAATTACACCATTATCGTGATGAATACAAGCTCCCCGAAGCTTCACTTCTTCTCCATTAATACGCAAACCATGAACCGAATCCAAGCTTAATGAGCGAACCCCAATATGGTGAGTTTGTTCATCTAAAGTCCCATTACTGGTTACAATTTTCGTGTTACAAGTATACAAATACGGTCGATCAACACTCCAAAGTTTTGGATTTGCTATAAGCAGTCTTTGGTGTACAGATACCGTTTCCCCCGAAAAACTAGTAACAGGAGATTGTGCAGTAGCAACTAATTCTCCTTCTGTATTGTAGATTTCTGAAATTACTTTCACTGGTATTCGATTTGCACTCTCATTTTCAATTCGAAGCTCTAGGCTTATAAGAGCACGATCACTTTCAATTTCAGTTGTTTTTATTTTCACACCGTCTAATGCAAAATGAATTTGATCTGAAACGATTATACTGGTGTTACGATAGATACCAGTTCCTGTATACCAACGACTATCGTCTGTACTTTTTACAACTACTTTTATTTCATTATTTTCACCATAATTTAAGAATGCATCTGCTTTTATATAAAAGTGACTATAGCCATAATGGTGCTGACCAGCAAATTCATCATTAATGTATACCATTGCATTCGCGTACACACCTTCAAATTCAAACGTAACCCGTTTATCTTTATATTGTTCCGGTATAAAAAAAGTTTTCGTGTAGTCGTAGATACCGTCTGGGAAAAAGCCTTTTTTGTCTGCTGTTGCTATATCTGCTATACGCTGCTTAGTGATCATTGCATCATGAGGCAAAGTAATCGCCTCACGCTGTACTGGCTTCATATTAGAGAAGCTTGTATGAACTCCAATATTCCAATCGTAATTAAAACTTTCACGTACCATATATTAATTCACTCCTCGTTTAATAAAAGTGTACATTCATAATTTGTGTCTACTTTAATCATAACTAATCATGATAAACGAGCTCTATCACTTTGCCGACTTATCTATTGTTCTTCGAACGACTCTTTCATAACAATTTAACAAGACAACAAAAGAACCCTCTTGATTGGGTTCTTTTGTTATATTGGGTATGAAAAATAAGTGAGGACTAGATTCTAAGCGAAGAACATCTGATTCTGTAGTTGATTAAACTTCCGATAATTCCCTAATAAACTTATCCAACTCTTCTTGTGAAACTGGAGTAGGCAAAGATTTCAATACTTCAAAGAATGTTTTGTCATGCATAAAAGGAGGTAACATATCAATAATCGGAAATTTCTCTAGTAATATTGCTTTAGCTTTTTCATTTTCATAGATTTCTGCAATACTAGATTTCAATGTATAGACCTTTCTCATTGGAACAGTCGTCGCATATTCAATATGATAGGTTCCACTCTCTAAGATACACTGGTATCCATCTTCTGTCTTAATCACATGTTCAAATATAGCATTATTTTCTTGTTGATAGATTCCTTCAGGTGCAAAAGGAAGAGTTAGGTAAGCCCTTCCTCCAAATGGCACTGTAATATCAATGATTAATCCATAGTTTGCAGATATCTCCCACTTGCTCCGATATACACCGATCGGTGAATCAAACGAGGCGTCTACCATCTTCAATCGATAGTCTGGCTTAGGTAATAGATTAACTTCTCTAAAGCCTGGTTTCGAGAGGACAGGATTAAGGCCTGCTGCATGGCGATACATCCATTCTACAATGGATCCATAGGAATAATGGTTCAGAGAGTTTAATCCAGAAGGACTAAAATGTCCATCTTGATCAAGAGAATCCCAACGCTCCCAGATGGTTGTAGCCCCCATTTTCACACTGTTTAGCCAGCCCGGATATTCTTCATTCAGCAGGAGTGTATATGCGAGTTCATTCAAGCCATTCTCGGAAAGTACATTACACAATAGAGCTGTTCCGACAAAACCCGTATTCAATTTATCGTTATTCATCTTCATCTCTTTACGAAGATCTTTCACTGTTCGTTCTTTATCTATTGCCAATCCAAAATTTAGTGCTGTTATTAATCCTGTCTGATTACTGATACATGCGCGACCAGTCGGAGAGAAATACTCCTTATGAATTTCTGCAAGGAGCTCTTCAGCTCTTTTTTTGTAAGTTTCTGCTTCTTCTATCTTACCAAGGATATCTGCTACCTTCGATACCAGCAATGTAGAATTGTAGTAGTATACGGTTGCGATATAGCCTGGGTCCGTTCCATCATTCGGCATTTCCGGATTTCGGGAATTGAGTGCTAACCAATCACCAAAAGTGAAAATTTCTCTCCATCTCCAATTATCTCCGTTTACTTCACGAATATATTCGACCCATGCTTTCATACTGTCGTATTGCTCTTCTAAGATAGATTTATCACCAAAGAATTGATAGACAACCCACGGAATAATGGTAGCAGCATCACCCCATACGGCGCAGGATTGTGTCTGGCCCATGGCAGGTACAACAAAAGGCACGGCACCATTTCTCATCTTCTGTTCTTCGTACATGTCATAGAGATATTTTTTGTAAAAAGCGTAGCTATCCATATTAAAACATGCAGTAGGGGTAAAGATCTGTGCATCACCTGTCCATCCCATCCTCTCGTCCCTTTGCGGACAGTCCATCGGTACATCCAAGAAGTTGCTCTTCTGACCCCAAAGGGCATTCAAGAACAATCTATTGACCAAAGGATTATCTGTCTCAATATGACCAGAAACGTTAAGATCAGAATAAAGAACCAATGCTGTATAATCATTAATTTCTACATTAGTGAAGCCTTCAAGCTTAACATAGCGATACGCATAGAACGTAAAATGAGGTCTTATCGTCTGCTCATTTCCATCTGATATATAGGTATATTCCGCTTTGGCAGTTCTTAAATTCCCATTAAAAAAGCATCCATCCTGAAGTTCTTCTCCAAAATATACTTTCAATACTGTCCCCTTTGGCTCGTTCACCTTCAAGCTAAACCATCCACTGTGGTTTTGTCCAAGATCCAGTACCAGCTCACCCTTTGGTGTTTTAATCAATTTTACCGGTTTGATAGTCTCCTTCACTTTGATTGGAAGGCTTAGACGTTCTCTAAGAGGTGCCAACGTTCTACTATATAATTTAACAGGATAGATGGTATCATCATTAAAGGTTTCATCATAAACTTCACCATCATATATACTACTTTCCTGAATTTTGCTTTTTCTTGCTTTCCAGTTTTCATCGGTGGCTATTATTTCAATACTGCCGTCTATATATTCGATCTTAAGCTCACTATTAAGCAATAGAGTATCACCATATAATTTATCAGGTCTTCTCACCGAGTCTAAACCAAAACGTCCTTTATACCAGCCATTGCCGAGTAGCACATCAAACTGAACTTTTCCGCCTGTTAACATATCACTTACATCATAAGTCTGATACTGAAGCCATTGGTCATAATTATTTTGATATGGAGTCAGACATTCGTCAGATACCTTTTCCCCATTGATATAAGCCTCATACAAACCTAGCCCACAAATATAAAGTCTTGCTTTCTTTACTTTGGACTTTAATTCAAAATCTGTAAAAAAATAAGGATGATGACAAGCATTTAGATCTGAGCAGATCCATTTACCTAACCATTCTTCATCCATTTTTCCGGTTTCAAACCAAGCAATATCACTTTCTGCGATTTCTCCTGCATCACTTACCACAGTAACAGTCCAGTAGTATCTAGTACATGGTTTTAGCTCAATCGGTAGGTGATACGCAATACTATCAATTTCCGTTGAATTACCGCTATCATATACTAATTCTGTCATGTTTTCCTGTATCGAAACCTTGATTCTAGCGTAAGTCTGCTTAGTCCCTTTTGAGTCGATAACTTTATAGGATAATACCGGTTTTGTCATCATATATCCAAGTGGGTTAGTGACATGATTTGTTTTTAACTGAACAATTTTCATGTGAATTCTCCTAATAAAATCATTTATTATTTATATAATCTTCAACATCCTTGATTGTTGGAAGTGAAGTTTGAGCGCCCTTTTTCATTACAGTTAGAGGTCCTACAATATTTGCAAAGTCAACAGCCTCATCAATGTACTTACCTTGTGACAATGCCAGGGCGATCGCACCAGAGAAAGAATCTCCCGCGGCAGTAGTATCTACTACTTGTACAACTGGTGCGGGTTTATGCTGGATTCCTTTTGAACTATTGTAAACGACCCCCTTCCCTCCCATCGTTACTACGACCTGTGGAACCCCCTTTTGATTTAGAAACTCCACCGCATTCTTTGCATCTTCTATACAGTTAATTGTTATTCCGGTTATTATTTCACATTCGGTTTCGTTTGGTGTTAGAATATCGACCATAGCAAGAAACTCATCACTTAATTTTCTAGCTGGAGCTGGATTTAGCAATACCTTAACCCCATGTCTCTTAGCAATCGATAACGCTCGTACCACTGTCTCCATGGGAATTTCTAATTGCACTACGATTAGATTGCTATTTTTAATCAATTCTTCTGAATGATTTATCATGTCCGGGGTGAGTAGTGAATTAGCAGCCTGATTTACTATAATGCAATTATCTCCTTCCTGAATAATAATAATCGCAACTCCAGTAGATGTAGCATCTTCAACCTTTACATGATCAACCCTTACGTTGTTCACTAATAAATTTTGCATTAATTCCATACCATACATATCATTACCAACACAGCCAATCATGGAAACATTCCCCCCCAATCTTGCGGCTGCTACTGCCTGATTTGCTCCTTTGCCTCCAGGAGCAGTCATAAAATCACTACCTAAAATTGTCTCACCCATAACTGGTACTTGGGGTGTTGTAATCACCAGATCCATATTCAGACTTCCTATTACTGTAATGTTTCCTGACATTGAGACACTCCCTTCAATTAGACTAAAACCTTCTTAATGCAGGTCTCTATCAGACTTCGTTTAAATGTAAAGAGATCAACTGCCCTTTCAGTCCAGGATGAAAACCACGGTCAGCTTGAGCTGCTTGAGTCTGATGCACCAATACGAATTTATTTTTCTTCATCAATAATGGGTTTCTGTTACTATGTGAATCCAATGGCAAGTTAGTCCCCTGAGGTAAGATGACCAAGATCATGAAGCCCTTTTCAGATACCTTACAGGGAGCATAGTGCAACGTCGTTGAATACAGTTCAACAGCCATTCCGCGAGGCAAATAAAAATATTCCGCCAATCCTCCATCATACGTGTATTGTTCTATATCTTGTCTCTTGCCTAAAATCAGAACGCAATCTGTTACCGCAATTATGGTTTCACTGCCATTGTGATATTCAACGCCTGTCAGCGAAGTATTATGACCAGCGCAGTACCCCACTTCTATTGGCATTTCTCCATAAACTTCTTCCTGAATCAATTGGCAAACTTCATATTCTTCTAGCACCTGCAAAGACGGCTCGTATATAACTCCTTCTGCAGGAATATCCAAATGATTGTCTGCAAAAGAAATCAATGAAGCTAGATCTAAACCGTATAAAACATTTCCATACGCTTTGAAATTACAATCCGTTACCTCATTAATGTTTAGCTGCGGATTTAGCCGCTTCAATTCTTCCCTATTCAAGTTTTCACTCTCCTGTTTTTCGGTATTCCGTTCCTAAAACGTATTGATTAAGAACGCAAGAAGCTACTCTTACCCCGAAGCGTATCTCTCCAGACGACTTTCGAAAAGCTGCCTTCGTTTGTGAGAGCTATCGTTCTGGAGACATCTTGTTTGACGTTGTTAATTCGCTTACTCGAAATCTTCTATTTTCCACTCCTCTTTCCAATCTAGGTAAGCCATCTTACCGTCAAATCGAAATGGTAACCATACATAATCTGCTTTATACGTATTTTCTTCTGGGACATATCTTGGTCCTTGTCCAGCCGCTAACGATTGGGCTACAGCCTCCATGTCCAGCTGATCTTCTCGATTAGGATTAAAGTATCGGTCGATACTCTCTTTAATCTGATCATATGGAACAATACCCTCCTCATCTGTAATCCAACGATCAGCTAGCGCGATATATAAATCCTTTTTCTTAGGATGTTTAAATACTGATGAAATTTGTGAACGATATGAAGTATTTGAAGCATCGTTCACATGTGGATTCCCTAAAATCTCAAATGGTCCATGATAGGTTCTTGCACATGCAACCTCGGAAGGATTAGGGTGATAACTAGTGGTGCCGGATGTCACTAGATAATGTAATCCTTTACGTTCAAAATATGCTGGTGCCTCACGTACATAAGGTGGATGAATATTTGGAAAATGTGTTGAGTAATAACCAGTTACATCCGTATAATCAGCGGTCAGGTCTGCACAAATCATTTCACTGTGAATACGTTCAAAGTAATAATAAGCTTTACCATCTGGTGCAACAACAAGATCAAAATCGCCTGCACTCATATTTAATGGTCTGAACTTTGTTTTAACGATTGTATATGGTCCTAACAAGCGATCTGAAGTTAGAATCGTCAACGTTTGTGTATGGTCTTTTTCCATTATTTTAAGAAAACAAACATATTTACTCGTTTCCTTGTTATAAATAATATGTGGTCGATCCATCTGACTTGATGGATGTAACGACGAATCGATATCATCCTCGACCGGTGGTATAATCAAGCCTTCATCCTTCCAGTTATACAAATCCTGCGATGAATAACAACGAACTCCCCAATGCCAGATTCCACTGCCTGGTGTTGTCTTCTCTTTGTTTTCACCGTACCAATAAAACATATCATTTTCATAAAAAATCGAACCACCATGCGCTTGAATTCGCTTACCCTCTGTATCTAGCCATACCTTTCCTGGCTTTATTGAATTTTGTATCATTTAACCTCAGCTCCAGTCTTTTTTAATAATGATCATCTTGTCTTAATTTACAACTAATAAGACCTACTATTTCACTTTTTTTCTATCAGCGATTGTATTTTAATGCATCCTCAATAATTTGTTCGGTCCATTTCTTCATCTTATGGTATTTATCAAACAGCAATGGTTCGTGAATACGACCTGGGCACCAAAGATCATCCAACCAGTTCATATCATCTGCAACTCCCCAAGTCACAACTGCATCAACTACATCTGAGTATCGACGAGCAATATCGAATATACCACGGTAAAGCTTGCCTTGTTTTTCAGACATCTCCTCTGTAATAATAGATGTTGGAGAGTACTCACGATCTCGTAATGAAAATGGATTAACATCAAGCTCCGTGATGTGAATACGGAGACCTAATTCAGCGAATGCTTCTACTGTTCGCTCATATTCATCCAAGTTACACTCTACGATATTGATATGTCCCTGTAATCCAATCCCATCAATCGGAACTCCTCTATCAATCATCCCTTTTACCAATCTCAATATTCGTTCTCTCTTATATGGAATGAATTCATTATAATCATTGTAAAAAAGCTGAACCTCAGGCGCATATTTTCTTGCGATTCTGAAGGCGATATCCAAATAATCAGGCCCAATTAATTCCAGCCACCTGGACTGTCTCAAGTCCTCTCCTGGAAAATCGTTAATTGCCTCGTTTACAACATCCCAACAGTAAAACTGTCCCTTGAAATGTTCGCAAAACACTTTCATATGGTTATCCAAACGCTCTATTAGAAGTTCTCTAGATGCAGACTTTCCTTTATCCATAAATAATTCATCTGGTACCATTATATGCCAAATAGGCGCATGTGCTCGAAGAGTCATCTCATTATCTTTCGTATATTGTACAATTTCATCAGCTTCTCCAAATGTAAAAATCCCTTCTTTCGGCTGAATAGGCTCCCATTTCATAGCATTTTCCGCAACTGCACAGTTGAAGTGTCTTTTTATGATTTCATCATGCCTTCTTATGCTCTCACTACTAAGACAAGCACCTACCTTAAAAAATTTCTTGTTTGCCTCGCAAAGAGTAATCATTTCTTTTTCATTCATCATATAACCCCCATGCACGAAATAATAATTAAAGCGATTAAATAGTTATCGTCTGCAGTCCTTTATTTTACTTCATACAAATAACTACCATAAGTTACATGATGAATTTCACCGTTTGGCAATGAAATTTCTGCCTTCGTATTCGGTGGAATTTCGATTGAAAAGAGATAGCCATCCGTTGTTTTTTTCCATTTACTTTTGACCAAACCATATGGGCTTTTATAGCTGGAAGCAGCATAGCTTAACGTACCGCCAGGAACGGGTTTAATCGAAAAGTTATTTTCACCTATAATCTGAATTCCTGCAACGGTACCAAACAACCATTCACAGACTGAGCCAGGTGAATAATGATTGCGACTATCCTTGCCATCCCAGCTTTCCCATACGGTTGTCGCTCCTGCTTTAACCTCAGCTAGCCAGCTTGGAGCTTCTTCATTTTCAAGCATTTTATAAGCTACATCCGTTCTTCCCGCTTCCGTTAAAACAGGTAAAATAAACGGTGTTGATAAAAATCCTGTGCCTATCTTATAATTACGATTCTCTACAGCCTTTACGAGTCTTTGCTGTACCTTTTCCTTAATTTCTCCATCTAATAATCCCAAAGCAAGTGGACGAACTAGCTTTGCTTGTCGATCCGTGTCAATGGTACCGCTTTGCAAAAATAACCAGTGATAAGCCTTTTTAGCACCTTCTGCATATTCAACAAAAATTTGTTCATCATCTTGCTTATTGAGTTCGCGAGCGATCTCTGTCATATGCTTCATCGTATAATGTAAATATGCCGTGCATTCTTCCGTACGTAGTGTTGATTGACTCATAGGTCCATCGCCATAATCCTCTGGCTCTAGCCATTCACCTAAATGCATCCCTTTTTCGTACGTATATTGATTAAATGGATTCCCTTTTGCTACTTCTTCTTCCCGATGTCCTGTATTATTGATCATATACATCGCATAGTTGCGCATCACATCATAGAAATCCTTAATGACCTTGACATCTCCGTAACGCTTCCAGTAACGATAAGGTATAAGGACAACGGCATCCCCCCAGCCAACGGAACCCCCTGTAGCCTTATACATCATGTCTGCACCTGTATAAGGTATTACTGCCGAGGATCTACCGTCTTCAAATTGAGAATCAGCAATATCCTTTAACCACTTTGTAAAAAACGGAGCAATATTCATAAAATAAGCGCCTGTATTAAAGAAAATTTGTGCATCGCCTGTCCAACCTAATCGCTCACGAGTAGGGCAATCTGTAGGAATGTCGAGAAAGTTTCCTTTCATACTCCATTTGGTATTCTCTACAAATTGATTAAGATCACGGTTAGAGCATTCAAATGTACCTGTCTGCATCATATCTGAGTAAATCGCTATTGCTTCAAAGTTTGAGGCATCAAAATCGACTTCCGTATCGATTTCAACATATTGAAAGCCGAAGGTCGAAAATTTCATTTTATATGAATCTGTATTTCCACTACAAATGAATTCAAGCTCTTGCTTGGGCGTAGGCACAAGTTCATCTTGGATAGCAGCTAAATTATTAGTAATTAATAAAAGCTCCACATCTCGTCCAAATTCATTGACTGGTTTTTTGAGTTGGAAATTTTCTTGCGTAAGCTCGCCATGCTCATCTAAAATTTCAGCAAAACGAAGCTTTATTTTTTGTCCTTTATGTCCTTTTACCGTAAATGCTATAATACCTGCGATATTTTGACCAAAATCAAGTACTCGCTTACCGCTTGGTGTATCTATTAGCGTCGCCTTGAATCTCTCTTGCTCACGCACATCTACATTGTTAGAAGCACTAGGTATAGTCGCTTCAACTAATTCCTGAGCATACCCACTATAGCTAGGCTGCATTGACGCATCATATATTTCTCCATCTTTGAGATCTGCGAAACGTAGAGGTCCATCGTTACTCCATCTAAATTGCTCATCACTTGTCACTATTTGCTTACTTCCGTCTGAATAGCTCAATTCTAGCTGGCAAAGTAATTTCGTTTGGCGTCCAAACACATTCGTTAAACCGAAAGCTCCGATAGAACCGCGATACCAACCATCCGCTAGCTCTATTTCTATACAATTATCTCTATCGATTAAGCTAGTAATATCATACGTTTGATACTGCAATCGATAGCGATAATCCGTACAGCCAGGCGCCAAGTAAAAGTCTCCTACCTTACTTCCATTTATTTTCGCCTCGTACAGTCCATGTGCTGTAATGTATAATCTTGCACGCACAAGTTCTTTTTCATTAATAAATTCCTTTTTAAAACAATCAACAGGATAGCGCGTATTGTACTCGGGAGTATAGCCCCCTGATATCCACTTTCCAACCCAATCTTCCGGTGCTAATAGTCCCATTTCAAACGTAGCCGAAGACCATTCCCCTGCTTCATCATGTTCATCCCATAATCTTACAGTCCATTCGATAAGATCACGACTACATAATGCTTCACCTTCATACTGAATATGAGACATAGAGCTAGATGATACTTTTCCAGTATCCCAGATCACTTTATGATCACGATTAACTACGATCTGATACGCTGTTTGCTGCACACCGCTATCGCAAAGCCAATAAAATCGCGGCTTAGTTATATCTATCCCGATTGGATTTTCAAGGTATTCCGTTCTCAATTGAATCGCTTTCACTTTTATCCCTCATTTCGTTGTTGATTTGTTCTACATTCAACGATAGTATCTCAAACTAAAACTATCATAACGAGTAATGCTTCTGATAACTATCGATAATACGATTTATTCATTTGCACTTTCACGACTTTCTTAATGTCACAAGAAACAATCCCAAACTAAATTGTTCAGTAATCGCTTTTATACAGCGTCTTCAGAACTGTTATCTTAGAAATTTCATAGAATTTGTAGTTTTACTTTATTGTTGTATGATTCCAGTAAACGTATAGTAAAAATACAACTTGACTGTACTCTAATTACAATTGAGCAGAAAGAGGTGAAACAATTCATGAAATCAAGAGCAGTATTTTTTCTAGGCAACCGGAAGCTTGAATTGAGAGAGATCGAGGTTCCAGATCCAGAAGATGATGAAATTCAGGTCAAAACTGTTGTCAATGGAATCTGCATGATGGAAGTATGGCAATACAATCTCAAAGATCCAAACTGGAAGGATGCCTTACTACCTGGTCATGAAGGAGTAGGGGTAGTCATAAAGGTAGGACGCAAAGTTGCCACTTTGAAAGAAGGTGATTATGTGTGGACTGGTCCTAGTTCTTGGAGCGAATACCTCAATCTTAAAGAAGAAAATGCTATTAAACTGAACTGTAGTTCGGAAAATGCTAAGGACTATATAATCGAGCCCCTTTCTTGTGCAGTCACAGCAGCTGCTTACCTTAATGCATACCCTGGAGATCGTGTCATTTTATTTGGTGCTGGGTACATGGGGCTACTGCTAACCCAGTTATTAGCTCGCTACCCTCTGTCTGAACTCATTGTCGTTGATATGAAGAAAGGAAATTTAGAACTCGCAAAAGCATACGGGGCAACAGAAACAATTCACATTGGTACTCCCGAAGCTCAAGAGAGATTGGCAGAATTAGAAGAAAAGCCATTCGATATTACAATCGAGGGTTCGGGTGCGGAACAAGCACTTACTCTTTGTACAAAATTAGCGCGCTCTGGAGGGAAATTAGGCATTTACGCTTGGCACCATGACGCTCGAACAGTGGATACGAGTGACTGGCATTGGAAAGGGCTTCAAGTATTAAATGTAGCACCTGGAATTACTAGCAATGATCTACCTCTCCGTCAGTTTTATGCTGCCAATAAGCTAATAAGTTCTGGCATAGTTAATCAGGCTGACCTTTTTACACATCATTATTCTTTAAATGACGTTGAACGAGCGATGAACGAATCCACATTGCGTGGAGATGGCTTTATTAAGTCATTACTCGTATTTTGATTCCAATAATTAATTCCGCTATGACATTTGTACCTTAGAAAATTAATGAACTAAATTTCGCTATGAAAAGAGGAGGGTTTTCAATGATTATCAAAAAAAAGTATAGCTTAGTTCTAACATTAATGTTACTTGTCACTTTAATCGTAAGCGCTTGCAGCGACAAGCAAACAAATGGTGGGGCCAACAATTCCGGAAAAATGAACCAGTCAGCTACGGAATCAAGTAACAAAAAAATCAAATTGACTCTGATGATTGCTACAGCAGATGATCCATCTTCAAAACTAGAAGAGCAGATGGTCGCCGAACATTTTGCGGATAAATATGAAATCAGCTTTAAACAATGGGATGTGAACGCTGCCGAGCAAGCTATTAAAACGACGATTTCTGCAGGTGAGCCCATCGATCTTGCGATGTATTGGCCGAATATGATGCAATCTTTCGTAACAGCAGATATGGCACTAGATCTCACACCGTATTTGGAAGCCAACAATGGTGAATGGAAAAATACATTTGTCGATGGTGTTCTTGATGTGGGCACTTATGATAATAAAGTTTATGCGGTTCCTTTTTCAGCTGTATATCCGCTACTTGAAGTTAACCAAGATATTCTCAATCAGGCCGGCGTCACGCTCTCGGATAGTCCGTCATGGGACGAATTTATGACAGTACTAGAAACCATTAAGCAGGAGACAGGAATCATACCTTTTGGACTCAATAGCGATTGGGGACCTTGGACTGTAAGAAATAACTTGATCTCAGTGTGGCCTGATGAAGAGAACATGAATAAGTTTGCGAACGGTCAAATATCATTCGAAGACCCGCTTGCTCTGAAAGCCTTCGATGCGGCAAAGGAGCTTTTCGATAAGGAACTAGTCTATCCAGGCCAAGGTGCCCTGACTACAACTTTGGATCAAGTAAACATGGCATTTAAGAACAAGAAAATAGCAATCAAAGCGAACGTCAATATTTTTGCTGCACAGTCTGTTGCTGATTCCGGTTTGGAAAATATTAAGATTGCCAGCTGGCCTAGCATGAACCTGCCCTTCGTACTTGGTGGTGCCAATGGCTACATGATACCGGCTAACGCAGCTCATCCTGAAGCTTCCATTGAAGTAATGAAGTATCTCACAAGTAAGGAGGTTCTACAGAAACGAGTTGACGGCGGTTCGCCAGTAACAATCAAGGGTGTTGAATCGGATGACCCTAACTTTGATTTGTATGCGAAAGACGTACCAAGAGTTGTTCCTAAGGAAATCATTGCTCTATCAACAAAGTTGGATGACGCCCTTGCCAAAATGCCTGCTAATTACATTTTTAGTGGTAAAGCAAGCTTAGATGACATTGAACAAGCTAGATTAGAAGCAATTTCGGATAATAATTAGTAAACGATAACAGGCATGAGATCTTCTTATGCCTGTTCTTAAAATTATGTAACGAGTTAAGACAGGAGGAAGACGTATGAAGACAAGCCAGCGAAAAAACAAACAGGCACGAACTGTTTATAATCGTTCGATGCATTATAAAACAAGGATATTAGGGATTGCCTTATTGATCCCATCTTTATTTTTCATTTTGTTGACATTGATTATTCCTATTATATGGAATTTTTTGCTTTCATTTACGAAATGGAACGCGTTTTCCCCGGTAGAATTTATCGGGATAGACAACTACATTAAAGTATTTCGGGACTCTATTACAATAAAGAGTTTTTATTATTCCATTTTTATTGCATTTGTATCTGCTGCACTCGCTCTCCTATTAGGCATATTGCTTGCACTTATGATTTATAAAAGCGGTCGCAAGGAAGGAGCAGCCTATCGCCTTGTATTTTTTGCACCTAGCATGATGCCTTTCGTTGTCATCGGTTTACTATTCACCTTTATATTAAGTCCTGATATGGGGCTTCTGAATAGCCTACTGCGGTTGATAGGTCTTTCAAGCCTTGAACGTGCATGGTTGGGTGAACCTAGCACTGTATTATGGACAGTGTCCGTAGTCAGCGGCTGGAGATTTTCTGGCATGGTAATGATGCTAGTCTTTACAGCAATTTTAGCGATTCCAGCCTCTATGTTTGAAGCTGCTCGTCTGGAAGGTTTGAATTATTACCAGCAAGTGAAGATCATTATTTTCCCATTGATCATACCAACGATTCGTCTAGTGTCCATGTTGATGTTAATTTATTGCTTCAGAACATATGACGTTGTCATGGCGATGACCAAAGGAGGACCAGGCGATTTCTCTCGAACAGCCCCTGTCCGTATGCTAGACGTTGCATTCAAACATAATGAGTTCGGTTATGCTGCTGCCATCTCAGTGGTGTTGACCCTTTTGGTTTCAGTCTTTATTTTTGTTTCTCAGAAGTTTTCTAGGAGTGAAGTATATGAATATTAAATGGAGCTTATCAATACCTATAAGAATTCTGCTTATTTTAATGTCTGCAATCGGCCTATATCCCATTGTTTTCACTTTCTTCACCTCATTGAAATCAACTGAAGAGTTTTATTCTAATTTATGGAGTTTACCAAGCAGACTGAGTTTTGAAAATTACGTGCAAGCATTCGATGTCGGCAGATTAGGTGAATATTTTTTCAATAGTGTTGTTATCGCTGTAATGACTCTCCTTGTCGTCAATATTTTGGGAATATTCGCTGCTTATGCACTTGCAAGGCTTCACGTGCCTTTAAGTAGATTGATTATTACGTTGCTCTTAATTATTCAGATTTTACCGACCGAGTCTATGATCATACCTTTGTATATTTTATTGTCAAAACTAAATCTTTTGAGTATGATTTATATTCCGATAAGTATAGTTTATATCGGTTGGCTTTTACCGGTAACGATTATTATTTTGTGGAACTTCTTCTTAACGATCCCTGTTGAATTGATGGAATCAGCGAGAATTGACGGTTGCGGAGAGCTGAGCACGATGTCTAGAATCGCTTTTCCACTATCCGGTCCAGCTGTTGCAACCGTTACTGTTTTAAATGTAACGGGAATCTGGGGAGAACTAATGTGGGCGCAAATTGCAACTCTCTCAACAGATAAAGGAATTCCACTGACGGTTGGTCTACTTAATTTTCAGGGACAGTATCAAACGAATTGGGGCTTGTTAACTGCTGCAATATGTATGATTATTATTCCATTAATCATCATCTTTATCTTTCTTCAAAAATACTTTATTCAAGGTTTAACTGCAGGTGCGGTAAAAGGGTGATTGGTCAGTACCAACGATTCGCTTGATGAAATAATAGTGGTGCTCAATATCTAGTACTGGAGCGTGGTTCCTATTTCGTTTAGATTCAAAGATTTTCCATTGAAAACAAAACTCCATTTATGTATTTTTTTTCTGATCATCCTACCGATCTTTTTAATGGGAATTTATCTAAATAATAAAGTTGCGAAATTAACGCTCTATAAAACTAGTGAAGCTGAATTTCAAACATTGAAACAAACAGAACAAAACTTTGACATGTTAATAGCAGATACGAACGATATCTCAATTAGAGTGTTAGCTCATGAGCTTGTTCAAACCTTTATTAAAGGCGAGTACGAAGCACAAAAGTTTGATCAATTGTATAGGGAGATCAGTAGTTGGTTGGACGATGTCGTGGGTTCGAGGTTATATTATGATTCCATTACCATTAGTACCGGTAATAAGATCATTTTCCAGAAAGGACAGACTACTGAAGAAATGGATCAAGCTGACGTGATGCGTGCCATTGAATTGCAAGGGCGAGGCTTTTGGACCAGTACAGACACAGGTGTATCCTATTATAGAGCTATTATGGACTTCAACAAATTAGGAAGAGATATCGGAATTGAAACATTCCATATTAACGAACAAGTACTTTATAATTTTTATAAAAATATCAATTCCATCCCAGGTTCGCAAGTGTACTTAGTAGATGCTACTGGACGTGTTCTCTCTTCAACAGAGAGAACACGCATAGGAGACGATCAAGATGTTTACGATTATTTTAAAGAAGCTCAGCGCATGAAAAACGGTTTTTTCCCCACTAAGTTAGATGGGAACAAAAGTGTTGTGTTGTTTTATACGCTAGAAGAAACAAACTGGATGATCATTCAAACGATCCCTGAGTCCTCAATAAATGTACTACAAACAACGGTCAACAACATATTAATGATCGTTATCGTATTATGTTTGATTTTTGGAGTGTTGTTCTCTCTCGTATTGCGAATATATTTTATTAAGCCATTAGGAAAGATACGAGAACAAATGGCAAAAATGAAATCGGGTAATTTCAATATTGTATTGGACACCAATTCTCAAGATGAAATCGGCGAAATCAGCCAAGGATTTGTAAGGATAGGATTACGAATAAAGGAAATGATTAACGACGTTTATATAACAAAAATTAAACAAAGAGAAGCTGAGCTAACCGCATTAGAATCACAAATTAATCCTCATTTCTTGTATAATACGCTTGATTCAATACGTTGGTTGGCGATAAAAGAAAAAAGTTATGATGTTAGCGATCAGATTGAAGCGCTTGCAGAGATATTTAGACATGTTTTGAACAAGGGGGAGCCTTTTGTTACTATTGGTCAAGAAATTGATTTTTTAATGAATTATATGTTTGTGCAAAAGCGGAAATATGGTCAGCGCATTACGCTTATAATCAACGCCGACCCCCAATTGCAAAAACACAAAGTTCCTAAGTTGATTCTGCAACCCTTGATCGAAAATTCAATTATACATGGCTTAGAACAAGTGGTTCAGGGTGGTACAATCGAAGTTAATATTGAAAAGCTTGATGAAGATATCCGTTTCGTCGTTAAAGATAATGGGGCAGGTTTCGATGAAAGGAAGATTCGAGAAATGATGCGAAGTCCTGAGCATCTCAATCATGTATTTGCTTTGAAAAACATTGATGAAAGAATTAAACTGAATTATGGAGATCGCTATGGTCTTTCCTTTACTAGCACGATAAATGTAGGGACCAGAGTTGAAGTGAGAATCCCTTTTATACAAAATGATCTAACTTAAGGAGTGTTTTACATGAAGCTCTTAATTGTAGATGATGATGAACAGATCAGATTAGGCTTCAAGGAAGGCATTAATTGGTCTAATCTAGATATTTCTGAAGTTATTGAAGCATCTAACGGCCTGGAGGCTTTAGAGTTGTTTATTAATTTAGATCCAAAGATTGTCGTTACGGATGTAAAAATGCCTGGTATGGATGGGTTAGAATTGCTGCGGCGAATCAAGGAGCTCAATTCGCAAACGAAAGTCATCATATTAAGTGGTTACAATGATTTTGAATATCTAAAAAAAGCCATTCAATTGGATGCCATAGATTACGAAATGAAACCAATTCGTATAAGAAATTTGATTACATTAATTCAAAGAGTTAAGGATGAGATCATACGGGAACGAGTTACAAAGCAAGAGTTTGATAACTACTTGAAATTTTATCAAGCCAATTTCATAGAGAATCTTTTTTCAGGGAAAATTTCAGATAGACTGATCATACTTGATCGATTAGAGCAGTATTATGGATTTGACGCCTCTGGAATGCTTGTATGTGCGATTGCTGAGATTAATCATTGCTATATCATGAACCATAGTTCAGTAAATAAGATAGTTGACACCATCAATCAACTCTTCGAATCTAGCAATTTGAGCTCTAATGGGATTTGTTTGCGAGGAACCAACGGGGAAATGTATCTATTATTCAGATTGGATACCACATCATATTCACAGTTCCAATATTTTATAAATGAATTAAAAAATGATTTATGTTCTTGGTATCGTGAAGTCCTAACGGTTTGTCAGAATCCTTTTTCTGTGGGTATAAGTGGACAAGGTAATGCTTCGGACTTTCCAAAGTTAGTACAGGAAGCACGAACAGCATTGTCTTTTCAACTTTATGAAACGGTTAACTTCTTATATGTTTTTAATCATTCTACCGTCCTAGTAGATCAACCGATTGTTGGTTTGTTAGAAAATGCGGAGTTTAAATTGCACTTGTCAAAGCGCGATGTTGATTTTGTATCTAAAACCATCGCTCACGACTTTGATTGCCTAATGGATTGCCGTTCATACACTCAGAAAAGCATAATCGCATATTGTAGAGATTTAATTCAAATGTTTTTGGTCATGATTAATCACCCGACAAGTGAAACAGTTGAATATATTCAAAGTAAAATTGAATTTCTTGAACAAACAAAAGAATTAAGGACGATTAGAGACTATAAGTCTTTTGTGATTACCATTTTTGAGCATATCTCATATGTACGTCCTCCTTCACTTAGTCCGTTAATGGCTCGAGCGGATGATTTTATTCGAAAAAATTATACAAACGAGCTTACAGTCGAGATACTTGCCGAACATGTAGGGCGGACTCCTAATTATTTTAGTCATCTATTTAATAAGGAATTCGGCTGCTCGTTTACAGAGTACGTAAATCGATTAAGAATTGAGAAGGCGAAAAAACTAATCATCGGTACAGACGACTTAATTTACGAGGTCAGTAAGGCTGTTGGTTTTTCAGACCACGTTTATTTTTCTCAAGTGTTTAAAAAAATAGTGGGGTGCGCTCCTGCAACATTAAGAAAAAAATTTGACTCCTAAAAGCATATGTTGACTTCTTACCGCCATACATGAAAAAGATTAAATCGAATACTGCTATGATACTCCGATAAATTTTCGACTACGCGCGCAAATATTCTCCAACAAACCTTTACGGTCAATTACTATTTTATAGAATACTTACAGATTGTTATTACATTCATGCAGCATAAATTATTTTACTGCAGGTCAGTTTAGATTCTCTACTCATAATTAATGCATTATTTATTAAAATTTAGCTTGGTGTAGCCTAGGGAGATCAAACCCATAACCTCATCGCTGGCGGACGATGAAATGTTAGTTCGCTGCAGTCCGTTTAAAACCGCAGAAGCCTTGTCCTGACTAGGTTTTCGTCTTTTGCTTTCGTATCTAATTGGATTGCTTACGATGGTTGGGGACGAAGTTCATCCCCCATCCGTCCTTTAATATTACATAGTTCTCACTTCAAGTGAATATCAGAGTAGACCGTAAGCGTTATTTCTAAGAACTACCCCTTCAGGCAGCTCGACTTTGAGATCGATGTTTCCATCCTCTGTTGCTTTCTCCCAACTTACTTTAATAATACCCTTAGGCGTCACAACCTCACCCTTTGCCCAGGATAAATAACCGGGATTCGGACTCACCCTGACACTCCCATAGCCAGGTTCGGCTGGCTGAACGCCCAGAATGATAGCAGGGAGCTCATATAGAATTAGTGAGCCCCACGCGTGACAATCACTACGTTCCATGACGTTATCTTCCACACATGTTGTCAAATTTTTCGCCAACATCTGGCGCCACAATGACCATAGCTCATCGGTTTTATGATAGAGTCCAACTTTCTCCACCCCACGGAAAAGATAATATGCCATTGCTACGGAGCAAGGCGCCAAAGTTTTATCCGTCAAAGCCAACTCTATCAAAGCCTGTGCTTCTGATCCAGTTACTACATCTGTCAATACCGCAAATACTTGAGCATGCTGGCTGTATTCCTCTACGCCAGGACCATCCTGAATCAGACCATCTCTACCAATGCAGTAGGTAACAATCGCCTTTTTTATCGCTTCCGCCTTCTGCAAAAAGCTTGCCTCCATATCGGTACGCTCCAAGTAACGAGCCAATTCAGCAGCCGCTTGCAGACCCATCCGATACAATAAAGAATCGAAGGTTACAGCTCCTTTAGCGATCGCATTCGGCACGCCAGTATTCCACGTCGAGACCCAATCTACAAAAGACCAGTAAGGGTTACCCATTCCACCTTCGGATGTTCTCGCAATCAAACCCGTTTCTTCCAGACGCTGATCGAAAAACTGCAGCACCCTTTCAACAGATGGCATATACTTCTCAACAAGCTTCCGATCTCCGAAATACATCATGTGATCATGAATCATAAGAATATAGTATATAGAAAAGCCAGGTATTACATTAGGCCCTGTAGACGGATAACAGCTATTTGTGAGACCGTCATAACGTTGAGAACGGAAGAAATCATCGATACATTTTCTTGCCAACCGATCATCTGCTGCAATATTATAGGTAAACAAAATTTGCGAGCGGGAATCCATCGCATATTGAAGCTGTTCGTAATAAGGACAGTCTTCGTAGGTTTCATGCATACACAGACGAAGCGTACGCTCGCTAATTTCCCAGATGCCGTTCAGCGACTCATCTGACGTTTCAACCTTAGTTTGTACCTCCAATGGATAGCCTGTTTCCCTATATCCAAGTCTTGTGAAGGTCAATGGCTCCTCCGCAGTTTCCACAGTTAGTTGAACAAAACGGAATGTTCGAAACCAGAATGGCTCGTATTCCTCTGGACGCTCAATAGTACCAAAGCCACCAACCCTATAAGTATCTGGTGCGCCTTCCAAATGCCCATGCACGTAGTCGATACGGTCGCCCTTTGCTGGAACAGGGAGGTGTCCCTTCTGCTCCTTTGCTGGATATACATAACATTCCGAGCTGACTATCGACACTAATGCTCCGCCTCCTCCAACAAACGCCGTCTCTAGAAAAGCTGTTACTTCATAATCAGAACTAATTTCGATGACAGACTTTGTGTGTGGCGGAATCGTTACACTGCCAACACCATCAATCAATCTCTGCCACTGACCTAAATTCGTTTCTGCCGTTCTTGCACACACCACGTGTTTAAATTTACTCGGCTTTTCATACATGAATGGAATCGGTCTAGGAATCATCCCTCCTGGGCTGATCGCTTTGCTGATTTGAGCGTCCAGATAGGCCTTTGTCTTTGCCCAGCCTTCGTCGTTGAAGCCAGCTTCTTTCCATCCGAATGAGCTACTATTTCCTTCTGCTGATTCCACAATATAAAGCGGGTCGAAATATGGATTGGTCTTCCCCAATTGAATGTAATCATCATAGAAGCTTTTCCACGACTCGTCTGCTCCAAAGGGAAGCTCATTTCCATCAGCTAGCTTGATAGTCCCATCCAAATATAACCCTGGCATGTCCGTTCTCCATACCGAATAATTCCCTTTTTCATGTTGCTGAGGGTAACGTAGAACGACAGCAGCAAACACATTTATACCTGTTCTAAGTGTTGAGCCAACCTCCACCTCATCATAAAACCATACTTGACCGTCCCCTTTACATGGTCCTTGAGCAACTAAGATTCCATTTATATAAAGACGGTATCTAGAGTCCGCGCTCATTCGAAAACGTGCTGATCTTACACTCTGGTTCAATTCAAGTTCTTTTCGAAAATATAGAATTGAAGCGTTGTCTCGATCATATGCACCTGTCGTCCAAATCCAATTGCTTTTAATAAAGAACGCTTCATCCATCGCTAACTCCCCTTCAGATCATCCATTTTACTATCCCTTAACTGCACCGATCGTAATTCCCTTTACAAAGTATCGTTGGAAGAATGGATACAGAACTAATATTGGCAGCATTCCTATGACAGCGATCGCCATTCGTATACCGGTACTAGGCATCTCCGTGTTCACCTTCTGGCTTACAGCATTAGAGCTTAAATATTGGATGTTGGATAGTATTCGATTCAGCAAGTTCTGCACACTGAAGAGATCTGGATTAGTAATATAATATAATCCGTTTATCCAATCATTCCAATAGTTGATTCCGACCATAAGCCCAACCGTCGCCATAATTGGTAGTGAAAGTGGAATAACAATTTTAAAGAACACTCTATATTCTCCTGCTCCATCCATTTTCGCTGCCTCGATCAATTCTGATGGTATATTATTAGCGAAATAATTTTTCATCAGAATGACATAAAAGGCGCTCATTAATAAATTTGGCAAGATCAATGCAAATATGGTGTTTTTCACTTGAAAAACAGTCGTCCACAACAGATATGACGGCACTAGTCCTCCATTAAAAAGCATAGTAAAGAACACAATAAAAGAGAAGATGTTACGCTTAGTAAAATCTCTTCTTGAAAGCGGATAAGCGAGCATCGATGTTATTAATAAACCTAAGCTTGTGCCGATCGCGGTCACTAAAATCGTAACCCCATACGCCTTTACCAGCATGCTACTTTGCTGAAACAAGTAATTATAAGCGCTTATACTTAGTTTCTCAGGAAAAAAGGAATATCCGTTCATCGTCAACGTCGCTTCATCAGCAAAGGAGGAAATGACAAGTAGCAAGAATGGTAAAATACTTGCCAATGCTAATATCATCAAGAAAATGTTAATACCCAGTTGATATATGTTTTTCGAATTGAGAGCCCTATTCATGTCCACATCTCCTAGAAAAGTGCATTATCTTTATCTATTTTTCTAACAACAAAATTGGCAAGTAGAATTAAAACAAATCCAACGATGGACTGGTATGCTCCTGCCGCAGATGCCATCCCAATATCGTTCAGTTGTAGCAGTCCACGATACACATACGTATCAATCACACTAGTTGTACTATAAAGTACACCAGAATTCATCGGGATCTGATAGAACAAACCAAAATCAGCATAAAAAATTGTTCCTATTGACATCAACATCAATGTGATAATCGTAGGTTTCAGATTAGGTAACGTAATCGAGAGAATTTGTCTCCACTTTCCAGCCCCATCAATCTCTGCAGATTCATAGAGGGATCGATCAATACCAAGAATTGATGCCAGATAAATAATACACGCATAGCCTAAGCCCTTCCATAGATGAATGAACGTTAAGATAAAAGGCCAGTAAGATGGCTCCATGTACCAGGATATAGGATCAATTCCGAAGAACGGAAGTATTGTTTTATTTATTAAACCAGTGTCTACACTTAAAAATGCATAAGCAATATACGAAATAATGATAATAGACATTAATTGAGGTAGAAGTAGAACCGTTTGGTAAAACTTCGTTAAAAACTTTCTAGTTAATTCACTTAATAGAATTCCCACTGTTACACCAGATAACGTCCCAAGAATAATAAACGCTATATTATATAATAGTGTATTTCTAGTGATGACCCATGCATCCGATGTGCTAAATAGATACTTAAAATTTTCGAACCCTGCCCAATCACTTAAGAAGATACCTTTCGAATAATCAATGTCCTTAAAAGCAATAAAGAGACCTGTCATCGGGATATAGTTATTAATGAATAGGTACAATAACCCTGGCAGCATCATGACATACAATGGGAGCATGCTTTTTCTTTTATGAAGTCTTGTATTCAAAGCAATCTCCTCCTTTCAGCTATGCTTTAGATAAATAGAGTACAAATATGTAATACAAATAGGTTTTTAATTTGTTTACATATTTGTACCCTATAATTAAATTTCTTTACTTTTGATTTTCAGCAACCCATGCATCGAGTTGTGCCTGTTTCTCCGCAATGATTTTATCGATTCCTGCTGCCTTCAACTTCGAAATCATTTCAAGCAAGAATTTATCTGGATCCAAGCTCCCTGTATTCAAGCCCGGTAAGTACTGGTCGAGTACATTACTTACGTTTGCAATCTCAGTCTTTACCTTAGAGCTATCATAAGAAAATCCAAGTGCAATAGAAACTGGAGCGTTTTTATTATTTTCAGCAAGAATACTGTAGTTGTTCGGGTCATTACCTTCCCATACATGTGCAATTAGTTGGTTCCCCATCAACCAATCTTGTCCAAAGCCATAGCCCGTATTACTCGCATCAATACCACTTGGGTAGCCAATTGTTCCATCTTGCTTCTTCTCATAGTGTTTACCCTCGATACCCCAGTCTAGCAAATTCACTACATCTGCATTCGAGTAAGTCAAATTTAGAAACTTCATTGCTGCTTCAGGATTCTTAGAGGTCACTGGTATCGACCAAGTCATTCCCTGTATAATTCCTGAAGTAATTAATGGGTCCTGAAGTTTTTTCGTCACAAATGGATGTCCTGTATTTCGCGTTAGTTGAGCGTCCAATCCTTCTTCACCTGTACTAAATTCTGAGAAACCCTTGCCTGCTTTGAGTAAGCTTGTAGCAGTTTCGGTTGTAGTTGCTGCATCTTGCAGTACATATCCTTTCAAATACCAGTCTCTGATCGTTTTCAGCAGCGACTTATATTCCTCTGTCTCGAAGAAATTGACGACATTGTAGTTATCATTGCCAAGAAGTACACCCAAACCGTCTCCAAGATTATCGTACTTTGATTCAAACAACAGATTAGCTGGAGCCATAATAACATCGCCCGCACCGAATGGAATGAGCATTGACATTTGTGGTTCATTTTTGGAGACCACTTCATAGATTTTTTCAATATCTTCTAGGCTGTTCACGCTATCGATACTTAATTCATATTTATCAAGAATATCTTTTCTCATAGCGATGTTAGGGACTGCTGCTTTTCCGTTTCCAAGGGTAACTCCATAAATTTTCCCCTCAACCATTGTCCCTTTCAAAAAGTTCTCACCGACTGCATCCTTTATACCTTGACCATATAAGTCAATTAATTCAGTGATGTCTAGCAATTGCTTTTGGGCAACCATCGTATTAAAGTTTCCCATTGTCGGCATTACATCGAGCTTTTCTCCACTAGAAATCATCAAATTGATCTGTTGATCCCAATTTCCGCCGTTGATTGGCAATAGTTTAGCCTTTACGTTAATTTGTTCGATTGAAATTTTATTGATCTCGTCCTCAACCAACTGGATATCCGTTGGTATGTTTCCGTAAACAGGATATGCATAGATAATTTCTTCAGGATTTGAAGCAGCATCTGATACTTGATTAGAGTTTTTCTTCGGTTCTTCTGAAGCATTGCCATTGTTACTGCCACCACTATTCCCTCCGGAACAAGCAGATAGAAGTAATGCGACAATGGTTAACAAAGTAATAAGACTTCTTTTCTTTTTCACCGTTATTTCCCCTTTATCGTATATTTTTCAACCTGTATTCACCATTACGTCCAACAGGTTAGCTTTATTATAGAAGCTATCCTTGCTTTAACTCTTTAACTCCTCTGACTACCGATAGCCTGTTTCCGACTTAATTTAAAAGGTATTTTTTATATTGGAATATACAAAAAAACCGTCTGTGGACGGTTTTTGCTTATATCAGACTTGTTTCATTCATTTTCCGACTTTGTCATCTGTCTCCTGTAATCAGATGGTGTGATGCCCACATGTTTCTTGAACAGCTTGGAAAAGTAAGTGAGATTATCATAGCCAACTTCGCTAGCTACCGTACTAATTGGAAGGTTAGACTCGTTAAGCAATATTATTGATTTTTTGATTCTTGTTTCGGTCACGTATTCAATGAGTGATGCTCCTGTAGATTTTTTAAATAATCGTGTTAAATAGTCTGGATTCAAATAGACGGAATTGGCTATATCTTCTCGTGTTATCTCATTTTTTAGATTAGCTTGGATATATTCTTTTACTCTTCCAATTACCGATTGTGACTTTGCAATTTCCATCGTATAATCAACTGCTTTATCAATAAAATATCGAAGCCATTGTATCATTGCATCCAAAGTGCTTGTAGAGTTGCGATAAAGTTCATCAGAACGTGGATCTTTATAGAGTTGATGTGCTTGAATTTCCTTTTGATGTAGGAACGCATATACCATTTGCAGGAGATCATGCTGGACTAGATGCAGCACTTCTACGTTAAGCTTCTCATTATCTGCCAAAGAGCGAAGATAGTCAACGAGCTTCTGCTGCAGTTTCTCTTTTTGTCCTTGGTACAGCATCAATGTCCATTCTTGTAGTAATGGTTGTAAATCTGCAGTCGGAGAGTCGAGATCAATTCCCCATTCATTAATATCATAAATTTTACTGTTTAAGGCCACATTGTTTTTATCGATTTTCAATAATTGATTATATGAATCAGGCAGTTGCTCACCATAGACACTATTCCCTATATAACAACTTAAACTACATCCCAAATAATAATTACACGCTTGGATGAGCTCCTCGCATCTCTGCTTAATCTTATTTTTCGATTTATTGATCTCTGCCATTTCCGGAATGATCGCTAACAATTGACCGTTCAGTCTTATCAATACGTCTGTGTTGACATTTTCAAATAGAATTTCACCAGCAATATTTTTCAAGGCGTAGTCGAGTAAATTTTGATTCCATTGATCGAGTTTAGTAACAAGCCTCTTTTTTGTAATTAACAACAATCGGTATCGCTCATCGGTTCTATACTCCACTTTCCTTTTTTTTGCGTTATTCGCAATTTCGATTGGAATGTTCGTCAACTTTCCCAGTAATAAGTCAGACCAGAAACTTTCAGCAATCAAGGATTGATTATGAATCCAATACTCTCCATACTCGCTGTATTCCTTTAATCGTTTCGTAGAGGAAATCTTGGAAACGACCTTGTGAATGACCTTTTCCAGCTCATCGAAAGGAATCGGCTTGACTAGATAATCAAAGCTTCCTAGCTCAATTGCTTTTTTGGCGAATTCAAATTCAGCATGGCAAGTTAGCAAAACACACTCCGTTTCTGCATAATGCTCTTTCATCCAGGCAAGCAGCTCCAATCCGCTGCCTTGTGGCATCTCAATATCGCAAAGTGCGATGTCGATCGGTGCGCTAGCTGTAGAAATGATCTCCTTAGCTTGAGCAATATTATGTGCCGTGTAGACCTCATTAATTTTGAGCCTTTCCCAATCGATACTATGTTTAATGGCTCTGACCGTCTGGATTTCATCATCGACGATTAGTATCCTCATCCTGATCCTCTCCCTTTTGTATCGGCAAAACAATTTCAATGCATGCTCCACCGGAGTTGGAAGCCCTTATGCTGGCCTTATTTGCATACATCAACTTTAGTCTCTGTTTAATATTCCAGATACCAATGCTCGCTCCATCCTCATTCTGAGGAGTATACTCCGAATTAATTCGCTCTAGTGCCTCAGAAGAAAAGCCTTTACCACTATCCTGAATTATAATAAGTGCATACTTTTCATTATCCCTCTCTATTAAAGAACCTTTAATGAATACGGTAATTGGTTCATACATCGTAAGCGCATGTTTGACAATATTTTCGATAAAAGTGTGCATTACTAGTGGTGGCATTCTCAAGTTCATCAATTGCTGATCCGCATCTATGTGACAAATCATATTTTCACCTGAGCGAATTTTCTGAATTTGAAGGTATGTTTGGACATGCTTCAATTCATCTTCAAAAAGCACCAGCGTAAAGTTACCTCTCATCATGTATCTTAAATAATCCGCCAAGCTTCGGACCATATCCTGTATGAGCTGGTAGTCCTTCATTTGTGCCATACTGTAAATTGTATTAAATGCATTCAAGTAAAAGTGAGGTTTTATTTGCATCTGTAAATATTGAAGCTCAGCCTTCTGCTTATGAATTTGCTCTTCATAGACATCAATTTTCAGTTGTTGGATCTGCGATGTGAAGTTGTTAAAGGTATCTATAAGGAGCATGAATTCATAAGGATGCTCCTCTACTTTAATATTATGATTCAATTCTCCGCCTTCTAATCTTTTAATCGCATGCTTCAGCTTTGTGATAGGCTTGAAAATCCATTTTCTTAAAATAATAAAGGTTAACGGTATGCAGAGAATAGATAGTAAAGCAATAATGGTAATTACAATTTGAATTTGATCTAGCCCTTCAAGAATATTATTTTTAGTATCAATGAATGCAACTCGCAAATCCCCTCTCTTAGAGTTCTGACCTATCACCATGTAATTATTATCAATACCGGTGTAATAATAACTAGTTAAGTTTCCAGACAAATTGATGTCATGCTGTTCAATAAATTCATGATCGTTCAATGGCACTCCTTGCAACGTAGCGAAAATAACATAGTCCTTTTGATTAACATCTAGCTCATGGATGTATTGAACAAATGTGTCCACATTGATCCAAGCACCAATATAGACACTTCCCACATTTAATATTCTTAATAAATATTGTGATGATCCTATTGTTGATGGAAACCACATCAAGTTAGCAAAACTTTTTTCTTCGCTCGTCACAAGTGATGTATAGTCTTTCATTGTAATTCTCTCTTGATAGCTTGTACGTAAGCTATAAGAATATAAATAGTCCTTGGTCATATTTGAATAAATAAATAAGCCGTCTACTAGCTTATGTGTACTGATGCCTTGTACGATGTTTTCCTTCAAATTCAGCTTTGCTATCTCTCTCATGCCAAAGTCTTCATTCTCCATATTAGGAATGCTTAAATCATGACTAATAATATTTAATAGATACGTCTCGATGTTCTTAAGTTCTGAATCGATATCATTCATATACAAAGCGAGCGTATCCTTCTTCGATTCAGCAACCTTCTTCTGCAATATGTTTATCGAATAGAGATGATCAAATAATAATAGAAAGATAAGTGGAATAATAATAAGCTGTGAACCGAGAATCAACTTGAATGCGAGGGTGTTATAAATTCTATTCTTAGGTGAGACTGACATTATTTCGCCTCCTTCTCCGAGATCCCTTAAGTTCATAAATATTGAAGGGCTGCTTTATATATCAATAATAGTTTCTTTTACAGTTATTCTCTAGTAAAATCCTGACTAACTTTGATATTCTACCGACTATTTAATGTAAAGCTCAGAAAATGAGGAATATTAGTCTGAATAAATAAATGATCTTTACACAACTGTATATTCTTTTATTTTATGTATCTATTTGATATCTACCTAATGGTCTTAATCTGACTAGCATATGTCAGAGAAGTTAAAGAATTGTTAGTATTAAATCTATATAATCTTATTGAACCGAAAAAAAGCGTCACCTCAATAGTTCACTCCTTGCTGCATATTTTTACGAGCATTTGAAAGCGATATCTATGATTGCAGGGGGGAATACGTACTAATCATCTACTATTATTCACTATCATTTACACAACGAACAACGCTAAAAATAGCGAACAGGGAGGAGAAGGAAAATGAAAGATTTCACTACATCTGTATATGCAGTAAAGCCTACTAATAACTCTTCTATTCTTTTAGAAGGTGGTGTACAGGTTATTATGTCTTCGGCTGCAATGCCTGCCGCGTCCTCGGCGTTAGCTACAGGAGAAAATGGGACACATAGGCCTACTGGCTGGTTAACGGATGATCCAGTTACCGTAGACTATAGAAATACACGAATGCAGGCAATAGACCTTAGTAAACGTACTAACGAAGATGCTACGATCGTTATAGATGAGAGCAAAACTTATCAAAATTTCCTAGGGGTAGGAACTTCTATGGAACACTCTACTGTTTGGAATTTCATGCAGTTAACTGAGGAAAAGCGTAGGGAAGTCATCAGATACATGATTGATCCAATTAATGGTTTGGGGATGTCAATGTTCCGATTGACCATTGGAACAAGCGATTTTTTCCCAAAGACGGAAACAGGACTATATAGCTACTACGACATCCCAGGAAATGTAGCTCCCACTGAGCCTGATTGGTATAACGAGACCGGAAATGGGTTTTCCATTCAAAAGGACCGTGATTTTGGCGTAATTACAGTATTGCAGACAATTATGGAGGAGGCAGAAGCATTAGGTATTGAAGATGAGGTTCACTTCTTCGCTACATCATGGTCGCCGCCGGGCTGGATGAAGGACGATGGTCAGGGAGAAACTGGAATGGCAGGCGGACGACTGAAGGATGAACATATCTCTGATGCAGCCAAATACTATGTTCGCTACATTGAGGAATACGACCAAGAAGGTATTCCTATCTATGCAATGACACTTCAGAATCAGGGCCCTTATAATTTCTTCATCGGTGCCAACTTCCCCAACAGTCATATGACAGCAGCGCAACAGGCGCAATTAGCTGCAAAGATTAAAGAGTATTTGGCAGAAAGCGACATTCTGTCCAGCCAGCAGAAAGATGTCAAGCTGTGGGCTCTTGATATGAGTTGGGGAGAGGTAAATAGCGATAGTTATACCCGAACTATTCTAAATATGGACAGAGATACAGGCGCAAATGCGGTTGATGGAGTAGCTCTTCACGACTATAGAGCTAATCCAATTTTCGAGGGATTACGCGCGATTACAGAAGAATACCCTGGCAAAACGGTGACTCTTTCCGAGCGTACCTTGAATGGCACATACGGCATGGACCGAATCGTTAACTATTATCGAAACCATGCCATTAGTTATACTAGTTGGGTTACCATGCTCAATACTAAAGGCGGTGACATCGCGGATACTTTTGTTGCAGAAGTTATGCTGATGCGTAATCCCGACAGAGATAATGAAGTTCGTTACCTACCAGAAGCGCATATGATCGGGCAATTTGGTCAAATTCGATCGGGCTATATTCGTATCGACTCTACTCTTGGTAACGGCGAGAACGACAATTTTGGAATATCAAATGTTGTTTTTAAAGACCCTGCCTCAAAGAAACTGGTTATGGTAGTGGTTAATAATTCAAATGAAAACAAAACCTTTACTGTAGCTGGGGATGAATATCAGTTTGAAGCAAAAATTCCTGCCACAACGGTTGCAACTTATAGTTGGAACCCAAAGTGAAAATGGTGTATACAATTCAGAGACTAAGACAGTAACTTTCTTTACTATCACTTCTCGTTACATGATTGGCTGTCGCCCTGTAAGCTTTGGGGCAAGGCAGTGATAGACTCCTCCGCCGCCAGAGGATTAATTAGAGGTGTTGGAAATGCTCAGTACGCTCTTGATAAATCGGTCACTCGTACTGAGTTTATGCACATGCTGCAAAATGTATTAAAAATTCCCGGAATTGGCGGCGGACTATTTGGCCTCGACAACCTCACATCAAGATTAGGCAGCTAAAACACAAAAAAGCCCACTAGAGAAATTCTCTAATGAGCTGTCGTTTATAAGGTTGGTACCGGTGAGAGGACTCGAACCTCCACGGTTTCCCACTCGATTTTGAGTCGAGCGCGTCTGCCATTCCGCCACACCGGCTTATTCAATTGTTATCTTTGCCTAACTTGAACAAGCAAAGATGGCGCGGCCTAAGAGATTCGAACTCCTGACCTTTTGATTCGTAGTCAAACGCTCTATCCAGCTGAGCTAAGGCCGCATATAAACTTGCTGTTGTATCATAGTTGTGGAGGTGCCACCCAGATTTGAACTGGGGATAAAGCTTTTGCAGAGCTTGGCCTTACCACTTGGCTATGGCACCAAAATACTATGGAGCGGAAGACGGGAATCGAACCCGCGACCCTCGCCTTGGCAAGGCGATGCTCTACCGCTGAGCCACTTCCGCAAATGGCTGGGGATCAAGGATTCGAACCTTGGAGTGACGGAGTCAAAGTCCGTTGCCTTACCGCTTGGCTAATCCCCAACATTATAAAATTAGTTAAATGGGGCGATCGATGGGACTTGAACCCACGAGTGCCGGAGCCACAATCCGGTGCGTTAACCCCTTCGCCACGACCGCCATATTAATAGTTCTAGTTGATTCCTCTGGCAGGGGCAGCAGGAATCGAACCCACACCAAAGGTTTTGGAGACCTTTGTTCTACCTTTAAACTATGCCCCTAAAGGAATGGTGGGAGATGATGGATTCGAACCACCGAACCCGAAGGAAGAGATTTACAGTCTCCCGCGTTTGGCCACTTCGCTAATCTCCCACAAAAATGGTGCCGTCTAGAGGACTTGAACCCCCAACCTACTGATTACAAGTCAGTTGCTCTACCAATTGAGCTAAAACGGCATATGTAAAACATAAAAATGGTGGCTCGGGACGGAATCGAACCGCCGACACGAGGATTTTCAGTCCTCTGCTCTACCGACTGAGCTACCGAGCCCAATGGTTGTCGTAAATGGCGGAGCTGACGAGATTCGAACTCGCGGTCTCCTGCGTGACAGGCAGGCATGTTAGGCCTCTACACCACAGCTCCGTACAACAATAGGGTTTTACTTTTTGGTTGCGGGGACAGGATTTGAACCTGTGACCTTCGGGTTATGAGCCCGACGAGCTGCCGAACTGCTCCACCCCGCGACAATATATATTCCCAAAAAAGTGACGATAAATCTACGTCGCATATTCCGATTACTTTTTCGGGGACCCGATTTCTCAGGTTAAATCATGGTGGAGGATGACGGGATCGAACCGCCGACCCTCTGCTTGTAAGGCAGATGCTCTCCCAGCTGAGCTAATCCTCCATAAACAATAAGCTCGTTCATACTCGCTATATGTAGGTCACTCGTTTGAAGTGACTTAAATAATATATCATGCTTATTCAAGTTATGTCAAGAATGTTTTATTATTTTTTTTCTCACCTAGTAAAAACTATCTTCACTAAATTTTCACCTTATTTTCAATGTAATTTTTGCCAAATTTGAGTATTCTTCATTCATTTCTGCTATAATAACTAATTATTTTAGACAACATAGACTATCAACAGGAGAATGTATATGAACAATACCATTTCTAAAAAAGACATGATTGTTATCGGTCTTATGCTTTTCGCTTTATTTTTTGGTGCGGGTAATTTAGTATTTCCCGTAATGCTTGGTCAATTGGCAGGAACCGAGGTATGGACTGCTATGATCGGCTTCCTGCTTACTGGGGTTGGATTACCGTTGCTTGGCGTCATCGCCTTTAGCTATTCAGGTAAACCAGATTTACTTTCGCTTGCTAGCCGTGTTCATCCGATCTACGGCATTGTGTTTACCACTACCCTTTACCTTACCATCGGTCCATTATTTGCGATGCCTAGAACAGGAAGCGTATCGTATGAGATCGCCATTAAACCTTTTGTAGCTGAGCAAAACAATACGATGATTTTACTTCTATTTACTGTATTGTTTTTCGGGCTTACTTGCTTTCTTTCATTAAATCCATCGAAAATGATTGATATCGTTGGTAAATGGCTAACCCCAATGCTTATTGTGTTTATCGCTATTTTGACGCTTGTTGTATTGTTTAATCCTATTGGTGGAATTCAAGCACCGCAAGGCAAATATCAAGCCGACGCTTTATTCCACGGATTTCAAGAAGGATATTTGACAATGGATGCGCTGGCCGCGTTTGTATTTGGAATTATCGTCATCAATGCAATTAAGGAAAAGGGAGCCTCCACCAAAAATAAACTTCTATTAATTGGTGTACAATGCGCGTTACTTGCCGCGGTCATTCTTGCCGTGATATACACTGCCCTTTCCTATATTGGTGCAACTAGTGTGGCGCAGCTTGGCTACTTAGAAAACGGCGGCGAGGTGTTAACACAAGTATCTCAGCATTATTTCGGTGTATACGGAAATATTATTCTAGGTGTAATTGTATTGCTAGCTTGTCTAACTACAAGCATTGGACTAACAACAGCTTGTTCCAGTTATCTTCACAAGCTAATGCCGCGTATTTCGTATAAAGCCTATGCAGTACTGCTTTCGATTGTTAGTGCATTGCTTGCTAATGTAGGTCTAACAGAGCTGATCGAGATTTCTGTACCTGTATTAACAACGATTTATCCGTTAGCGATCGTATTGATGATTTTAACGTTTCTTCACCCGCTATTTAAAGGGAAACGTCATGTGTACTGGTTCAGCTTAGCCTTAACTTTACTAGTAAGCATTGTTGAAGGTCTAGATAACTCTAGCATGAATATACAATGGCTGCACGATCTATATGTTTCAATCTTCCCAATGTACAGCATTGGTCTTGGTTGGTTAATACCTGCTATTATCGGCGTTGCGCTTGGTATTATATGGCCAAGCTCGAGCAAAGACATTGCTAACGACTAACCTGCTTCAGCTAATGACTTAAACCAAACAATGTAAAGCACTCAAATAAAGTTCAGTTCTCCTGATCCTGCTTGAGTGCTTTTTTCCTCTTATCTACTCCAGCACTTGATCGACAAGCACCTCATATTGTGCCTCCGATCAAGCGATGAACGTTCATATCGCTAACCTAAATATCGATGAACTAAGCTGCGCGCTTCGGCTGTATCACTCGTACCATGGACTAGCACTCGCCCGTCCTCAAAAATAGCTAAACGATGCTTACCAATCGTAAATGAAACTAGATAAGGATTACTCTCCACCTTGTCACCTAATGGCATTAATCTGCTAGCTAGCTCCGCTAGGTCGTGCTTCATTGCCACAGGCGGTCGAATTTGCACCGTATCTCTGCCGCATAATACAGCAGCCATCGATAAATTACTTCGCTGCAAATATGGATAGGTTGCCCCTTCTCCACAGGAGGGACAATCTGCTGACTTTAACGAATGCAATGGAATGGCAGAGAACTCATTACTCCACACATTAAATGCGACGAGCTTATCACGTACCGCCTGCCAATCCTCTACGCATATCTTCAATGCTTCGGCGGTTTGATACGCCACCACCATGCCAATCGCAGGAGCAATAATTCCTGATGTATCGCACGTTTCTCCTGCCATCGGAACAGTATCTAGCATACAGTTCAAGCAAGGCGTTTTGCCGGGTATAATCGCTGCAGCAATCCCATAGCTACCAACTGACGAGCCATAGATCCACGGAATATTTAGCTTTTGCGACACATCGTTAATAATCATGCGAATTTCAAAATTATCTGTGGCGTCTAATATAAGATCGACGTCCTTCGCCAGCTTAAGCAGCTCTCGATGATCAGCATCCATCACCATTCCATTGATCTCCACCTCAGAATTGATTAGCTGCAGTCGTTTTTGCGCAGCGATCGCTTTAGGCATACGATTTCTCGCATCCTCCTCACAATACAGCTGCTGTCTCTGCAGATTGCTCCATTCCACATAATCACGATCAACAATCGTAAGCTTACCAATGCCAGCACGAACGAGCACCTCTGAGCTGCTTGCGCCTAATGCGCCTGCTCCAACAATTAACACATGCTTTTGAGCTAGCTTAGCCTGACCAGTGGAACCAATTGGTGCAAATAGCTGCTGTCTTGAATAACGCTCGCTCATTGAACAATCCCTTCCATTGGACTGCTTGCCGTTGCATAGCGTTTTTTAGGTATTCTTCCTGCCTCATAACCTAATCTTCCCCCTTCGATTGCAAGCTTCATTGCTAAAGCCATTTTTACTGGATCTGTTGCATTAGATACAGCAGTGTTAAGCAGCACGCCATCCGCACCAAGCTCCATCGCAATGGCAGCATCAGACGGTGTGCCTATGCCCGCATCTACAATGATAGGCACCTCTGCCATCTCGATGATTAAGCTCAAATTTAACGGATTAACAATGCCTTGGCCTGAGCCGATCGGTGATGCTCCTGGCATAATCGCATGTACGCCTAGATTTTGCAGACGCTTAGCCAATAAAACATCATCAGAGGTGTACGGCAACACAATAAAGCCTTCCTCCAGCAGCATTTCAGAAGCACGCAGCGTTTCAACGGGATCTGGCAGCAACGTTTTCATATCCCCAATAACCTCAACCTTAATCATGTCACATAGTCCAGAGGCTTTCGCTAGACGAGCGATACGCACGGCTTCCTCAGCTGTCGTTGCACCTGCTGTGTTAGGCAGCAGCGTATAATGGTCAAGATCGAGCATTTCTAAAAAATTCGGCTGACTTGGCTCAAATATATTCATCCGTCGAACGGCAAAGGTTAAAATCTCAGCCTCCGAAACCGCTACCGCTTCTCTTTGCACCTCGAAGCTTGGAAATTTACCTGTCCCTAGCAACAATCTTGATTGAAATTCATAGCTTCCTATTTTCAGCATATTGTTTAGCCTCCTCCAACAAAATGTACAATCTCAATGATATCTCCGCTGTTCAGCTGAGCTGTAGCGTGCCCACTTTTCTTAAGCACTTGCTCATTATGCTCAACGATTAGCAGCTTCTGCTCTAACTGCAGATGCTTAATTAATTCGGCAATCGTTGTTACGGTTGACGGCACCTCAACACGACTGCCATTCAGTTGCAGACTTAACAACATTCATCACTCCTTGTAAAATGCCGTGCTATTACATATTTCATAGCTTTTATAGCAACGTCAAGGCTATGTACCTGCTCTTGTAGCTGCTTAGCTTAATTGAGCTGCAGTTACAGCAAAGCGCTCAAGTCCAAATGGGCTAAGGTCGATGTCACGGTACCTTGACTGCTTTCGCTCTACTGCAGCATCAGGATTGTCTAGCTTACCTGCTGGATGCACTGTGGGCTGGTGATTGACATCCCGCCCACTTTGGAGCTTTTCGTCCAGTCCACTTTCACGCTTCGCATCCTTATCCAGCAGCTCCGCCATTCCTTTCCCCGTAGCTGGGCTAAGAAGAATTCCATTGCGATAATGTCCCGTTGCAACATATAATCCCTGAATATGAGGCACCGCTCCCACAATCGGTAATCGATCTGGAGTTTGTGGACGTAGGCCCGACCACGTCTTGTGGAAGGACATATTGGCAATAGAAGGAAGCAAGCGTACTGCATTATCTAGCAGCTCGAGCATGCCAGACATTGATACTGTTCTATCATAGCTGCGCTCTCTCATCGTTGCCCCAACAACAATTTTGCCGCCTTGCTTTGGCACCAAATAGCAGCCCTCAGAAAAAATCGTCGTATTCAGTACGACGTCTTGACTAATCACCGAGAAGCACTCACCTTTGACAGGATATAAGTCCAACTGAATGCCGACTGCTTCTAGTAAAGTTTTGCTTCCATTGCCAGTAGCGAGTACAATTTGATCACCATAAACTATGCCACTAGAGGTTACAACACCAACTGCACGACCAGCTTCGATAATGACAGAATGAATATTGGTATACTCTCGCACAATTGCTCCTAGCCGTCTCGCCCCCTGAACAAAGGCTTGATTCAGACTGCTTGCCAAAACCTGCCCCTCGTTCGGGAAATACATGGCGCCGTACATTTTCTTACCTAATAAGGGCTCAATTTTGCTTGCTTCCTCTCCTGTTAGCCACTCCACAACCTCGCCGTATTGTCGCTGTATATTAACTAATTGAAGATAATGCTCTGCTTGCTCCGCAGAGGTCGCCACCTTAAGCAAGCCTTGAATCATTAGCCCAATATCGATGCCACTACATTCCTTTAACTCTTCAGCTAATTGAGGAAACATCGACCTACTTTTTAAAGCGAGCTGAAACAGTGGACCAAGCTCGTTCATTTCCGATTGAGCGCCCAGCATACCTGCCGCAGCTTGCGATGTGCCGGAACCTATTTCGTTACTTTCTAGCAGCAAAACCGATTTTTGCTTTTGAACCGAATAATAGGCAATGGCACCACCGATTACACCGCCACCGACTACAATAACGTCGTAATGCTTTTTCATTAGCATCGCTCCTTCTCTGCAAGTTTTAAGCTAAACTCCTTCAATGCTTATCTCTTAGCTACTTGCCGCAGCCATCGCCTCACGATAGCTCTTTGCTGCTGCAACGACATCTGTCGCTTGCAATATGCCACTCATCACAGCAACTCCAGCTGCACCTGAGCTTGCCATTGCTGACATATGCTGCGGCTGAATACCACCAATTGCAATAACAGGTATATGTACACTTGCTGTGATTTCACGTAGCACCTCTACACCACGAGGAGGGAGATCGGGCTTAGAATGAGTGGCAAAAATATGCCCACACAATACGTAATCAGCACCATCACACTCAGCTTGCTGTGCCTCCTCACGGGAATGCACGGATTTACCTGCATTAAGCTGAGGAAATGCCCCCTTAACTTGACCTATAGGCAAGCTATGCCAAGCAAGCTGCACGCCACGAACTGCTGCTACAGCAGCAACATCTGCACGATCATTAATGATGATTTTATGACGAGGTATCCCTCCCTCTATTAATTTGCTGCACGCCTTCATCAGCTCAAGCGCCGTCACCGTACGCTCACGCAGATGAAAGGCTGTTACATACGGCTCGATTAAGATCGCCTTCTCACAAAAGCTATCTAATGACTCAGCACCAGTAGAAATAATATGAAGCTGATCAAATTTATTACTCATCGTTAAACTCCCTTCAGAAACACAAAAAAACCACTTCTCCAAAGAAAAGTGGTTGAGAACAAATATGCCGCATATCGCTAGCATAATATTTGTAGTCGTAACTTACCTCCACTTCCCTTCGCTGGCATTATCCAGAGCAGGTTCAATGGGTCCAGAATATTTCCGTCTCAGCCTCGCGGCTCCCCAAGTGATTATGACCGTTATGCAATTGTCGGAATCAATATACCATATAATAGAATTGTTGTAAATTATAAATGGAACTTATTTTTTGTATGTGATATTACCATCCTCAAGCAGCTCAGCATTTATTGTTTGCGTCGAATGAGGTATATCAAGCATCTCTTCTAAATTGTGCTGATCGTTCTTGCAATCTCTCGGCTGCTCGCTCCACGGCTGCAATTCTCTTGCCATAGCTCGCAATTCTTCTATATGATGTACAGGTTCGAAGCCTTGCTCACTCATCCATTCATCATTATATAATGTATCGATATACCGCTCACCGCCATCTGGCGCCATAGCTACAACCCGCTCCCCTGCTGATAGCTGCTGGGCAATCTTCAATGCAACTAGAATACAAGCGCCACTTGATGGTCCCATGAGAAAGCCTTCATATCTAGCCATCGCCCGTGCGGTAACAAATGCTTCCCTATCGCTAACTTTATACACACGATCGATATGCTCGAGCTTTAAGTTCACCGGGGTCCAGCTTAATCCTACTCCTGGTATACGATATGGATGCGCCTCACCACCAAAAATCGTCGAGCCCACAGCATCTACAGCGATGATATTAACCTCATCTAGATATTCCTTCAAGTATTTCGCAATCCCGCCAAGCTGTCCGCCTGTACTAACTGGGGCAATTAATGTATGGAGCTGACCATCGCATGCCTCGACAATTTCACGAGCTGTGCTCCGATAATGAGCCTCGCCATTCAGCAGACTAAAGCACTGATCTGGTCGAAATGAGTTGGCAATCTCATTCGCCAGCTTATTAGCAAGGGCAATTCTAGTTTTGTGATAGCTGCCTGAATCATCCTGTTCTGTAACAATGATAACCTCTGCTCCATAGGCTCGCAGCAATGCTAGATTAGCACTCGTCGTTTTCGGATCTGCTAAAATGATTACGTGATACCCCTTCACTGCACCAATCATCGCCAGTGAAATACCAAAGTTACCGCTTGAGGATTCTATAATTGTCCCTCCAGGCTGCAGCCAGCCTCTACGTTCTGCTTCTTCAATAATATGAATGGCTGGTCGATCCTTAATGCTTCCGCCTGGGTTATAGCGTTCGTATTTGATCAATAGCTCGCCTTCTAATGGTTTTGTACAATTTTGAAGTCCAATTAGCGGTGTATTGCCGATCGTTTGTAATAGCTGCTGAATCATCCAACCTCCTCCTATGTATTCAACACGGATCTGTATAACAGTAAACTGTCGTCTGACCGCCACTAAATTGAGTAAATGGAAACGGCTCTGCTACTAATGCGCTAACGCCCTGACCGAGAAATTGCGCAACAACTGTACTTCCCGTCTGAGCATAGACCGTTAATGGGATATTACGTTGCCTAACGATCTCTAGCACTCTATCAAATGTCCCGTTGCTTAACGTCATTCCCGTACAAATTACGACATCAGCTTGCTCTAAAACCTTCTCCATATCTCGCTCTATGGCGTCTCCCCATTGTGTTTCGCTCAGCTGCAAATCACATAACAAGCAAACACCGCCACGCTCCTTAATCGCTGCAACCAACGGATTAACGACACCAATTAGTGCGACCTTGTCATTCGGCTTAATTTGCGCCATATTAGCGATTAGTTCATCGCGTTGCACTGCTTTTTGCAGCGGTGTTCCTTCGTTGATCTGAAGGATCTGCTGACAATGCTGGGCATGTGGCAAATTAACGCCAAGATAAGCATCCATCGCAGCGATTTGCACGACAAGCCGCTCATTCCTTAACGCATCATGTAGGTGGTGTCCAGATAGCTGTCCGGCGATGCTGGACTCAAGCTGCTCAGCTGTATGTGCACAGGCACCGAAATAGCTTTCCGAACGCAAAAGCAAATAATAATTATGATATTTTGTTCGATACTCTGGAAATTGTGTCGTCTGGTAAATGGAAGATGCCCCCGTTATCGGCAGCAAATGCGGAGCAGCTCCCAGCCTTCCTTGTAGTATCGCTTCCCGTAGGCTCTCCACATCCTGCAATACAATCCTGCTTGCCTGCTTCATCACATTACTCCTTTATAGAAAGTGCCAGAAACTAAAATTGAAGCCTATCGTCATTGCCATCCTGAGCATGACCAAGTGGCGACTTTGCTTATTCAACACGCTCACTCTATAGCATATGCGGCAATTCTGGGCTAATCTCTAAAATTTAAAACAAAAAACTCACCGTTGTCATTGAGTGGGAATTCCAATAACAGTGGCGAGCTTTTTAGTACAGAGAGCTGATATAATACGGTGACACTAAGAGATAATTAAAGATTGTCCTGCCTTCAAGCTCACTTCATAGGCGTGCTCAGCAATAGCTGACCTACTCCAGTGAACTTGTTCGTTGTCACTTTTCTTACATGAAGCTGCTGTAAACATCGGCGGTAAATATATCAAAATATTCGTATCACGCTCCGCAGTTAGCTGTGCCGAAAAGTGACCTATAACCGTATTCCATGACATCGAAAGCTTACCTGTATACACTCTTAAATTACGCACACTTCCGCTTTGCCAGCGATCAGGCAGCGCAGGCAGTAGCTTAATGCTTCTTGCTGATTGATAGAGCAGCATTTCTTGAACGGCATGGCTCCACCCCATATTGGCATCGAACTGAACAGGTGCCTCCTCCATTTCCAAGCAAACGCCCATATTACGCCAATCATTATGCAGCGTGTAGAAGTTGTTCAGCAAGCTGGAGCGAGCTAATAAATCAAGGCATTCCAACGCAGAATTGCCTTCGCCTAGTCTAGCATAAATAGCTGCCATATACATAAGCGACCAGCCGCTTTGAGCGCCGATTTCTCGTAGCATCACTGCTCGCTCGAACGCTTGAAACAATTCTGGCTGTTCTTCTCTTGTAAACTCTCTCCCTGGAAAAATTGGATACGTATGCGACAAATGGCGGTGCTCGTAACGATCATCGAAATCCTCGTGCATCCACTCACGGATCGCTCCGTCCTCATTAATCATATATGGCGGGATCCGTTGCAGCATCTCTTGCCACTTCTCTATTTCGTCGCTATACAACCCTGCTACCGAGCTTCCTTCGATTAGGTTCGTTAATAGCTCCTTCATGATGGCAAAGTCACTCGTAGCATTGATCGTTGTCGGCATTGGATGATTCAATGGCTGTAGGTCATCTCCCATATAATTTTGCGGAGAGTTTTCAGGTGAAACAGATGGATAATATTTATAATAGCCGCTTTCCTCTAGCACAAGAAAATCCTCGTAAAACAGCGCAACCTCCCGCATAAATGGAAGAAGCTTCTCTGATAGCAGCTTAATATCGCCAGTATACAAATAATATTCGTAATAATGCTGGGCAATCCAGCCAGCCCCACCAGTCCAGTTCATAATGACAGGAACGATTTGATTCGGTACACCGATACCAGGTGTTGAGCCTGCAGGAATATAGATGCCTCGGCAGCCATATAGCTTTCTCGCATTTTCACGGAAATCATCCATCATGCTTTCGTAATAATTAATCATCGTCTGAAGTAGTTCGATTAAGCCTCCTGCTGCTGCATGCCAATACATCATCTGAATATTAATATTGGCCATGTGGTGATCCCATGTAAGACGGTAATCACCGCCCCACAACCCATACAATCCGAATGGCTGACCTTCTGTGCGAACTCCACTAATCAACAAATATCTGCCATATGCCCACATTTTCTGAGTTAGTGAAAGTGGTGCTTCTCCCTCATAAGCCGATAGCAATAACTCCTCGTTCGATCGTTGATCGCCACCTTCACCAAGCTGCAGCTGTACACTATGGTACAAATCACCATGCAGCTTAGCATGAGAAGCTAGCAACTTCTTGTAATTGGGATTCAAATTTGCTAGCTCTTGCTGAAGCTGCTTCCAAGCGGTATGTTTTTCGGAACTCACGAAAACTTTGAGCAGCACAAGCACATAGTCTGCATTAGCAATCTGTATACTAGCTGGTTTGCGGAAGTTTCCTTGTGCGCCGCCCTCACTTGCTAGCGGATTACCTTCACTTCTAACCGCTCCAGTGTTATCCTCACCCGCATGTCCGTTGCCTCGGCTAGCGATGACCCTCGCGACAACGCCAAAATCTGTCCCATCATCATTGCGACCCGCATAATACATATATTCGCCGTCAACGAACCATTCTGTTGTCGCTTCTAGCTCCTTACATGCTTCTGCCCATTCATTTGGCGCTTCGGTTGGATGAAATGCTAAGCGAAGATTAGCTTCAATCGGTGCACCATCGGTTTTCACCTCATATACAATAGCTTGATCTGCTCGAGAAACAAATAGATTTCTGGAATACTTCGTTGCTCCATCCCTCCAGCTCACAGACACTTGCCCGGTTGCCATATCAAGGCTGCGCTCATAGCCTTTAAATGCATGACTACATTTCATACTGAGCCGCAGATCAGCAACTGGAAATTTAGAAGCAAGTCTCGATGCATAGCCTTGCTCCTGTAACGTATTCGTAAGCAACCAGCTAGCTTCATGATATTGCCGCTTGTCCATTAATTCTCTCACTATTGGTAAAGTGTAGGAAACATCTGGCAAGGGATCCTTTCTCCCCCAATGCCACAAATTTTCATGGGTAATCATGATTGTTTCTTCCTTCACACCACCATATACCGCAGCACCAAGCTCACCATTACCTGATGGCAAAGCTTCTCTCCACATATTTCCCCACCAAGAGGTCGGCATTTTTAGTCTTAATTTATGATCACTGTTCATTTCTTCGTCAGCTTTTAAATGAGTATCAGTGCACCCCATCATCATTCCTCCCTGTGCTTACAGAATTAGCTCCACCGTTAGGCTCATTATAAATCTCTCCTAATCATCTGTCTTTGTACGATGGCATATTGATTTGTCTTATTTTCCGATTTTCGAATTCGTGTTAATGGATTAAAATTGATGGTATAAGCTCTTCAATTAATCTATTTTCCAATGCCATAGATAAAGCAACAAGGGTAGACATCGTAACTGACCATACTAAACCGATTGCAGGTGATGATAATGCGAATTCCCATTTACTCTTTTCAAGTAGACTTTCCTACCCCGTCTTCAAGCTTTAATCCTTTGCTGCTATTTGCACAAAAATACTTATTTGGTCCAAAGGAGCAATGTCCGATACGTATATGCTATGCTAGTGCAATTATTTTGATCGAAGAGGGCAAAGGCACGCTAATGCTAAATCATCAAACCTATCACGTTGAAGCTGGCACCCTCGTATATATTGCGGCAGGCGATGTTCACCAATGGACGTCTGATGGTGATAAGCCAATGGTGCAGCGCTGTGCTTATTTTGATTGGACAGCTTTACCACGTCCACATTTTCAGTATCAGAAGCATTACTTTGAAGCAGTGGAGCGCATGCAGCCGACCTTAATTGCTCCATCTCCGCAATTACTAATCCGTGAATTATCTAAAATTAGCAATATTGCTATTTGGATTTCCTATTTCAATAGCTTTACTCCTTCGGTTGAAACGTTAGCTAATCGGGATAGTTGGGATTTTCTTCGTTACAACGGCGCTTTTCAGAGCTTTCTGCATCAATTTTTAAGTTATGCTTTAGTGCAGGAGACACAGTTCGATGCTAGAATACAAAAAATATTAACGCAAATTGAAACTGCCTCACCGCATTTTGACGAATTCAAGCTATATGAATGGGCTGAGGAGCTTGGACTTGGAAAAAGTAGATTTCATGAGTTGTTCAAAAGGGATACGGGGTACTCGCCCAATGAGTATTTAACAAAGCTACAAATGCAGCGTATCGCCGAAGAGCTTTGCTTTAGTAATTCTAGCGTTACCGAGCTGGCTGAGAAGTACGGTTATTCCTCTATACATTATTTCTCCAAAGCTTTCCGTAAAGCAACCGGCTTATCGCCAACACAATATCGAGAGAAATTCCGCTATTAAATCGTGGAAAGTACGAAAGCCTAGAAACGTCGGATATTAACCAACATTTCTAGGCTTTCTCTTTCTATTAGTTACTAAATCAATTCAGATTGCTTTAGTAACCGCTGGATAATGGTCGCTACCTCTGCGCGAGTAATAAATGCTTGTGCAGCTAATTGGCCACTATGGCCTTTAATTAGTCCAGAAGCTACTACTAGTGCTACATCATCCTTCGCCCAACCCGACAACTTCCCATTGTCAGTGAATAAATTTAGCACTGCGGTAACATCTACTTCACCAGTCTTAGCAGCAAGTCCAGTTAGCTTCATCGCTCTTGCAATGATTAACATCGCTTGTTCGCGTGTAATTTTATCATTTGGACGGAAGGTTCCATCGTTATAGCCCGTAATTAACCCGTAGGATACAGCAGTCTGAATCGCTCCTTCATACCATTTACCAGATGCTACATCGGTGAATGGATTGCTACCGACACCTATTTTCAAGCCTAAACCACGTACAATAATTGCGGCAAACTCTGCACGAGTTATGTCTGCATCAGGATTAAACACACTGTCGCTAATCCCATTTACAATAAGTCTAGAGCCCATATCATTAACTGCATCCTTTGCCCAATGCTTCTCCATATCAGCAAAGGTAATCGGGTTCCAGATTAATGTATACATGCTGTTCGTCAAGCTATTAATAATAGCTTGATATTGAGTGCCTTCAACATTGACAGTAGTCGGTACATGGCGTACAGAACCATCAGCTTCTATGACTACACCAGTTGTAACGTGATCAGCATTCGTTCCTGCTGGCAGAGTGATTCTCCGCTCTACGTATTCATTAAACTGACTGATCTCTATCGTCTTACCACCATACGTTGCAGTCAATACAAACTCAATTGGATCAGCTGCGATTTCAAAACCACCTTTACTAGCTGTATCAGCTGCTAACTGCTTGCCCGAAGCTGTGGTTTCAGCTATCGTCACACTGATTACGATATCTTCAAGTGCTGGTTGACCTCCTAGCTGACTGACGAGATTAGTCAAACTCATTTGATCACTAGGTAAAGTGTAGCTTCCTTTAGACGTTTGCAGTACAATTGAGCCCTCTTGATTTTGAATATTTTGTACCATTTGAGCAGTTAATTGACCAACAATAATCTCAGATGTAGCAACTACAGGTATAGTGACAACGACATTGCGTCCTTCTGTCTCTAATTTCTGCTGCAGCTTCTCTTCATCCAACACAATCGTAGTCTGCTTAACGCCATTCACTTCTACTGTACGAGCTGTCCCCGCCTTTTCTACATTTCCATTAACGATAACCTCTACTGATGCATCAGCACTCTCATCATTGTTGTTTAGTTCTTGTTCTGACTCTGGAACAGTATCTGTTGCAGTGGTCGGATTTGTTGTAAAGTTTAGCGTGATCTCTTCACTAACAAATTGTGTTACTGTAGCTGCAACTCTCACGACTACAGTAGCCGATCCATTAAGTCTTGGCTTTGTTTTTCCATCATACAGTACAAATGGTGCTCCATTAATCGAGTATTCCATTGTTGTATCAAGATTGGTGATGATATTGGATACATCATTAGCTGTAACTAATGGCGCCCCTGAGCGTGCTGGAATCTCAATTGTCTGCTCTGCGGAATCTAGTAATGTTGTGCCATTGCCTGACTTCACTAGAGACAATTCTGTTCCTAGCCAGCTGTTGTTGATTGCGATGCTGCCTGTTCCATCCGCTGTTACCGCAGTACCGTTAACTTTATAAGCACCGTTTGCTGTTAAACCAGTTAACTTCTCTGCAGCGTAGTCAATGCTTGCTGTCGGTGTTACCTCTGGTGTTGCTGGTGTACTTCCAACAGTCACCGTTACTGGTGACGACGCG
>Ga0180216_1000162_pt1 | contig 80924 bp, 77 predicted proteins | sample eDN3rd37CBELigMG_FD_128879 | JGI IMG/M metagenome (GOLD analysis project Ga0180216, IMG submission 128879) | Enriched Miracle-Growth compost microbial communities from Emeryville, California, USA - eDNA 3rd pass 37_C BE-Lig MG (version 2)... ... | reverse complement strand
GGCTAGAGTCCGAACTAAGCAAGCGCTTAGTCCCATGGGAGGAACCAGATGGTCCGCGTGTTCGACAGTCTCGACGACTTCAAGGCGGCAGCCGGCGAGGAGCTCGGCACCAGTGAGTGGCTCACGGTCACGCAGGAGCAGATCAACCTGTTCGCCGATGCGACCGGGGACCATCAGTGGATCCACGTCGATCCCGAGGCCGCCAAGAACGGCCCGTTCGGCACGACGATCGCCCACGGCTACCTGACGCTGTCGTTGCTGCCGGTGTTCGCCGAGCAGATCTACCAGGTCAACGGTCTGGCGATGGGGGTCAACTACGGCGCCAACAAGGTGCGCTTCCCCAACCCGGTCCCGGTCGACTCGCGCTTGCGTGCGACGGCCACGTTGAAGGAGACCGCCGACATCGCGATCGGCACCACCTGCACCATCGCGTTCGTCGTCGAGCGCGAGGGCGCCGACAAGCCCGTGCTGATTGCTGAGGTCGTCTACGTGATGGCCGCAGCCCCGAAGGAGGCATGACATGGATTTCGCACATGACGCGAAGACCACGGAGCTGATCGAGAAGGTCCAGGCCTTCCTCGAGGAGAAGATCTACCCGGCCGAGGCGACGTTCCACGAGCAGCTGATGGCCAACTACGCCAACGACACGTGGCAGATCCCGGCCGTCGTCAAGGAGCTGCAGGCAGAAGCGCGATCGCGGGGCCTGTGGAACTTCGCCATCCCTGGTGCTCCTGAGGCCGGCGGACTGACCAACCTGCAGTACGCGCCCATCGCCGAGCTGACCGGTCGCAGCATCCAGATCGCGCCGATCTCGATGAACTGCGCTGCGCCGGACACCGGCAACATGGAGGTGCTGCACATGTTCGGCACCGACGAGCAGAAGAAGCAGTGGCTCGAGCCGTTGCAGAACGCCGAGATCCGCTCGGCGTTCGCCATGACCGAGCCCGACGTGGCTTCCTCCGACGCGACCAACGTCGAGCTGTCGATCGTCCGTGACGGAGACGAGTACGTGCTCAACGGTCGCAAGTGGTGGATCACCGGCGCGATGAACCCGGAGTGCCAGATCTTCATCGTGATGGGCAAGACCGACCCGTCGGCCGAGCGCCATCGCCAGCAGTCGATGGTGCTAGTGCCGCGAGACACCCCCGGTCTGGAGATCATTCGCGGGATGCACGTGTTCGGTTACCACGATCGTGATCACGGTGGCCACGCCGAGCTGCGTTTCACCGACGTGCGGGTGCCGGCGTCGAACATCATCGCCGGTGAGGGCGAGGGCTTCGCGATCGCGCAGGCGCGCCTGGGCCCCGGGCGCATCCACCACTGCATGCGATCGATCGGTGTCGCCGAGCGAGCGCTGGAGCTGATGGTCAGCCGCGCCTCGGAGCGCGTCGCGTTCGGCAAGTCGTTGGCCGAGCAAGGCGTCATCCGCGACTGGATCGCCGAGTCCCGCATCAAGATCGAGCAGCTGCGTCTGCTGTGCTACAAGGCGGCTTGGCTGATGGACACGCAGGGCAACAAGGCAGCTCACAAGGACGTGCAGATCATCAAGATCGCGACGCCGAAGACCGTCGAGTGGATCCTGGACAAGGCCATCCAGACGCACGGCGCGGGCGGCCTGAGCCAGGACTTCCCGCTGGCCGAGATGTTTGCGGGGATCCGGACGCTGCGCTTCGCCGACGGTCCGGACGAGGTGCACAAGAACGCCCTCGCCCGCGCCGAGATCAAGCGTCAGCTGGCGAAGTGAAGCTCGACGGCAGCTCGGCCGTCGTCACCGGTGCAGCCGGTGGCATCGGCGCGGCCGTTGCGCGGCGGCTCCTCGACCGAGGAGCCGGACACGTCGTGCTGACCGATCTCGACGACGGTCGGCTCGCGGCCACCGCTGGGGAACTGGCAGGTGCGCACGGAGCGGACCGGGTGGCCTGGATCGCCGCGGACGCCGCGTCGGAGGAGGGCATCGGCCAGGTCGTCGCGGCTTCACCGACCGGTCTGCCCGACCTCTACGTGGCGAACGCCGGGATCTTCCGCGGATTCGGTCTGGAGTCTCCCGACGTCGACTGGACTCTCAGTCTCGAGGTCAACGTGATGGCGCACGTGCGGGCTGCCCGACTGCTGGTGCCGCGGTGGTTGGAGTCCGGCGGCGGCTGCTTCGCCGTCACCGCGTCGGCGGCGGGCCTGCTCACCCAGCTGGGCTCGCCGACCTACGCGACGACGAAGCGCGCGGCGGTCGGCTTCGCCGAGTGGTTGGCGGCGACGTACGGCGATCGTGGGATCCAGGTTGCCGCGCTGTGTCCGATGGGAGTCAAGACGCCGATGACCGAGGGCGGCACGGACGCCGACGGTGATGCTGGTGTGGCGCACGGGTCGGTGGCCACGGCCGGCGAGATGCTCGACGCCACCGACGTCGCCGACGTGTTCCTCGATGCGATCGAGCAGGGTTGGTTCCTGGCACTTCCGCACGAGGAGGTCGGCCAGATGTACGCGCAGAAGGCTGCCGACCCGGAACGCTGGCTCGGCGGAATGCAGCGCTACCGCCGATCCCTGGAAGCTCGGGAGTGAGGGTGGAGACGTAGGCTGGTGGCATCATGGCGATCGAGATCCTGACCCCCGCGCAGATCGACGAGATGCGGCCCGCCGGCCGGTTCGTCGCCGAGGTGCTGACCGAGGTGTCGGCGGCCGCAGACGTGGGCGTCAACCTGCTCGATCTGGATGCGCTCGCCCATCAGATGATCAAGGACCGCGGTGCGGAGTCGTGCTACATCGACTACCACCCGTCGTTCGGTGCGATGCCGTTCGGCAAGGTCATCTGCACCTCGGTCAACGACGGCGTCCTGCATGGCCTCCCGCACTCCTACGTCCTCCAGGACGGCGATCTGCTGAGCCTGGACTTCGCCTGCTCGGTGGACGGCTGGGTCTGCGACTCAGCGGTCAGCAAGGTCGTCGGAACACCGCGCGACGAAGACCTCGAGCTCATCGCCATCACGACCGAGGCGCTGCATGCCGGCATCGCCGCGGCGCGCGGCGGCAACAAGACCGGGGACATCTCGGCGGCGATCGGTGAGGTGGCGCGCTCGCACGGACTGAAGGTCAATACGCAGTTCGGCGGCCACGGCGTGGGCCGCACGATGCACGGTGACCCGCACGTCGCCAACGACGGCCGCGCCGGACGCGGCTTCCCGCTCAAGCCGGGCCTGGTCATCGCGATCGAGCCGTGGTTCCTGCACACCACCGACGAGATCGTGATGGACCCTGACGGCTGGACGATCCGCAGCGCCGACGGCTCCCGCGGCGCTCACGTCGAGCACACGGTGGCGATCACCGAAGGTGACCCGATCGTCATGACGGCACGCGACTGATCCACGGCGCAGCGGCCTCGACCTGGGAGCACAGTGCGAACAGCAGGTCGTCGCGGCCGGGGTGGGCCGCCAGCATGACACCCAGCGGCAGCGCCGGTCGATCGGCGGTGGGCTCGGTCCAGTGCAGCGGCAACGAGGCGGCCGGCTGACCCGACATGTTGTAGAGCGCGGTGTACGGCGTGAACAGCAGTTCGCGGTGGTGATCCTCGAGCGGGTCGCCGGACTCGTTGAACCACTCGACGGGTTGGGCGACGCGACCGAGGGTCGGTGTCAGGAAGGCGTCGAACGGCTGCATCAGCGTGATGACCTGGCGCGTCGTCGCTTCCAGGTAGGACATCGCCGCAGCGAGCTCGACCGCCGTCGCGGCACGGCCGCGGTCCCGCCAGTACCTGGTGTTGGGCCGCAGCAGCGGATCGGCCTCGGGCGGGATGGGAGCGGACGCTATGCCGCTGGACCAGACCACGTTGAACTGCGTCTCCAGCTCGCGCGGAAACGGGTTGTCGACGTCGACGACCTCATGACCCAACGACTCCAGCAGGCGGCTCGCGCGCTCCCACGCCTCGACGGCGTCGTCATCGACGGTCACGTCGGGCAGATGGGTGCGGGTCCAGCGCGCGATGCGCAGCCTTCCCGGGTCCCGTTCGACCGCCTCGACAAAGGGTGTCGCGGGGACGGGCAACGGACGGATGTCACCGGGCATCGGCACCGCCATGGCGTCGAGCAGCGCCGCCGCGTCGCGGACCGTCCGGCTGATCGGCCCGTCGACCGCCAGCCCCGACCAGTCGCTGCCGACCGGCCCGGAGCTGACACGTCCACGACTGGGCTTGAAGCCGAAGACACCGCAGGCGCTGGACGGGATGCGGATCGAACCGCCGCCGTCGCTACCGGGGGCGAGGGGAAGGATGCGGGCGGCCACAGCGGCTGCAGCACCTCCGCTCGACCCACCGGCGTTGCGCGAGCGGTCCCACGGCGTGCGAGCCGGTCCGACCACGTCGTTGTCGGTGTACGACGACAGCCCGAATTCAGGGGTGTTGGTCTTGCCGATGCTGATGAACCCGGCGCGCTCGACCAAGGTGACGACGTGTGCGTCGACGTCCGGGACGTTGTCGCGCAGCAGCGCCGATCCCATCGTCGTCGTGACTCCGGCCGTGGAGGTCAGGTCCTTGAACGCCGTCGGCACACCCAGGAACGGCGTCGGATCACCGGCGGCCAACCGCCGGTCGGCCGCTGCGGCGTGTGCCAGAGCACGTTCAGGGGTCAGTGTCACGAACGCGCCGAGCGCAGGCCCGAGCCGTTCGGCGCGCGTCAGGTGGTGGCGCACCAGCTCGACCGAGGACGTCTGGCCCGTCCGCAACGCACGGGCCTGGTCGTGGGCATCGAGGTCGTGCAGGTCGCTCATACCTCCACCTTAGAATCAGGTCGTGGCGACCCCGAAGATCCTGCTCTACTACGGATTCGCCGAGCTGGCCGATCCTGAGGCGATCCGGCTGTGGCAGCACACCTTGTGCGAGTCCCTCGGACTTCGTGGGCGCATCATCGTCGCGCCGGTCGGGATCAACGGGACGCTCGGCGGCGATGTCGTCGAGCTCAAGAAGTACGTGCGCGGCACCAAGAAGTACCCCGCCTTCAAGAACATCGACTTCAAGTGGAGCGACGGGACCGGCGAGGACTTCCCACGACTGAGCGTCAAGGTGCGCCCGGAGCTCGTCGCGTTCGGTGCGCCAGACGAGGTGCGGGTGCGCGATGGGGCCGTCGTCGACGGTGGGACGCACCTGTCGCCCACCGAGCTGCACGAGCTGGTCGCTGCGAAGGACGTGGTGTTCTTCGACGGACGCAATGCGATCGAGTCCGAGATCGGTCGGTTCAAGGGCGCTGTCCGACCGCCGGTGGAGACGACGCGTGAGTTCATCGACCTGATCGACAGCGGTGCGTACGACCACCTGAAGGACAAGCCGGTCGTGACGTACTGCACGGGCGGCATCCGGTGCGAGATCCTCACGCCGGTCATGAAGCGCCGCGGATTCTCCGAGGTGTACCAGCTCGACGGTGGCATCGCGACGTACGGCGCCCAGTTCGGAGACGACGGGTTGTGGGAAGGCTCGCTGTACGTCTTCGACGGCCGGATCACCAGCGAGTTCTCCGACCACGCAGCCGTCGTCGGGGTCTGCGATACGTGTGGCGCAGCGACCGCGAGCGTCGTCGACTGCGCCGACGTCAGCTGCGTGCGCCAGTTCGTCCGGTGTGACGAGTGCGCCGAGCGGGACCGGGAATGTATCGGGGCAACGACAAGTTGATATGATCAGACTCAAGTCTTATGAGGCCGGATCATCAATCTGAGTCGTCATCTCGAAAACCCCGATCTCCCAGGAGGAATCACCATGGCACGTGCTGTTGGAATCGACCTCGGCACGACGAACTCCGTCGTCGCCGTCCTCGAAGGTGGCGAGCCCACCGTCATCGCGAACGCCGAGGGCGCTCGCACCACCCCGTCCGTCGTGGCGTTCGCCAAGGACGGCGAGGTGCTGTCCGGTGAGGTGGCCAAGCGCCAGGGCGTCACGAACGTCGACCGCACGATCCGCTCGGTCAAGCGCCACATGGGCACCGACTGGTCGATCGAGATCGACGACAAGAAGTTCAATCCCCAGCAGATCAGCGCGTTCATCCTGCAAAAGCTCAAGAGGGATGCCGAGGCGTATCTGGGCGAGCCCGTCACCGACGCCGTCATCACGGTGCCGGCCTACTTCAACGACCACCAGCGTCAGGCCACCAAGGAAGCCGGCGAGATCGCGGGCCTGAACGTCAGCCGGATCATCAACGAGCCCACCGCCGCCGCGCTCGCGTACGGACTGGACAAGGGTGACGACCAGACGATCCTCGTCTTCGACCTCGGGGGTGGCACGTTCGACGTGTCCCTGCTGGAGATCGGTGAGGGTGTCATCGAGGTCAAGGCCACCAGCGGAGACAACAACCTCGGTGGTGACGACTGGGACGAGGCCGTCGTGAACTGGTTGGTCAACAAGTTCAAGGCGTCGACCGGTGTCGACCTGACGAAGGACAAGATGGCGATGCCGCGCATCCGCGAGGCCGCCGAGCGCGCCAAGATCGAGCTGTCCAGCTCCTCCAGCACCGCCATCAACCTGCCGTACATCACGGTCCAGGACGGCAACCCGGTCTTCCTCGACGAGACGCTGACCCGTGCCGAGTTCGAGAAGATCACGGCCGATCTGCTCGAGCGCACCAAGGCGCCGTTCAACAACGTCATCAAGGACGCCGGCGTGAAGGTCGGCGACATCGATCACGTCGTGCTGGTCGGTGGTTCGACTCGCATGCCCGCCGTCACCGAGCTCGTCAAGTCCCTGACCGGCGGCAAGGAGCCGAACAAGGGCGTCAACCCCGACGAGGTCGTGGCCGTCGGCGCCAGCCTGCAGGCCGGCGTGCTCAAGGGCGAGGTCAAGGACGTCCTGCTGCTCGACGTCACCCCGCTGAGCCTGGGCATCGAGACCAAGGGCGGCGTGATGACCAAGCTCATCGAGCGCAACACGACCATTCCGACCAAGCGCTCCGAGGTGTTCACCACGGCCGACGACAACCAGCCGTCGGTGGCGATCCAGGTCTACCAGGGCGAGCGTGAGATGGCTGCCGGCAACCAGCTGCTGGCCACCTTCGAGCTCACCGGGCTGCCGCCGGCCCCGCGCGGCGTGCCGCAGATCGAGGTCACGTTCGACATCGACGCCAACGGCATCGTCAACGTGTCGGCCAAGGACCGCGGCACCGGCAAGGAGCAGTCGATGACCATCACGGGCGGCTCGGCGCTGTCCAAGGAGGAGATCGACAAGATGGTCAAGGACGCCGAGCAGTACGCCGAGGAGGACCGCAAGCGTCGCGAAGCGGTCGAGGCCCGCAACCAGGCCGAGACCCTGGCGCACAGCACCGAGAAGTTCCTCGACGAGAACGGCGACAAGCTCGACGACGAGACCAAGGCGACGGTCCGTGCCGATCTCGACGCCCTCAACGAGGCGCTCAAGGGCGAGGACGCGGACGCGGTGCAGGCTGCCGTCACCAAGCTGGGTGAGTCGAGCCAGAAGATGGGCGAGGCGATCTACGCCGCCGCAGCCGCCGAGCAGGCCGCTGCCGGTGAGGGCGCCCCGACCACCGATGCGGCCGATGACGACGACGTCGTCGAGGCCGAGATCGTCGACGACGAGGACGACAAGTGACCGAATCGCCCCACGACGCCGAAGGACCCCCCGCTGAGGAGTCACAGATTCCCGCTGAGGAGTCACAGGTTCCCAGCGAGGAGTCACAGATTCCCAGCGAGGAGTCATCGGACTCGGATCTGTTGGCCGCTGCGCAGGAGGAGCTGGCGGAGCGGACAGCGGATCTGCAGCGGTTGCAGGCCGAGTACCTCAACTACAAGAAGCGCGTCGACCGCGACCGCGACGCCGTCCGCAAGGGCGGTGAAGCGGCCGTGCTGAACGCGTTGCTGACGACGCTCGACGACATCGGTCGAGCCGAGGAGCACGGCGAGCTGGTCGGTGGGTTCAAGGCCATCGCCGACCAGCTGCAGAACGTCGTCGCCAAGTTCGGCCTCGAGGCGTTCGGGGCCGAGGGCGAGCCGTTCGACCCGCAGCTGCACGAGGCGGTCGTCCACATCGGTGAGTCCGCCGACGTCGAGGTCACCGCGATCGGTCAGGTCATGGCGGTCGGGTACCGCGTGGGCGATCGCATCCTGCGACCGGCCACGGTCGGCGTGGTCGACCCCGCCACGTCCGACGAGGAGTGAGGAGAGGAGGGGTGTGAATGGCGGCCAGTGACTGGTCCTCCAAGGACTTCTACCAGGTACTCGGAGTCAAGAAGGACGCGACCCAGGCCGAGATCAAGAAGGCCTACCGCAAGCTCGCGCGCGACAACCACCCCGACTCCAATCCCGGAAACAAGGCGGCCGAGGAGCGCTTCAAGGAGGTCTCCGAGGCCTACGCCGTGCTGTCCTCACCGGACAAGCGCAAGGAGTACGACGAGCAGCGCACGCTGTTCGGCCAGTTCAAGGGTGGATTCAACGGCACGGCGCAGCCGGGCGGCTTCACCGGCGACTTCGACCTCAGCGACCTGTTCGGTGGGATGTTCGGCGGACGCGGACGCGGCCGCGGCCAGCGCACGCAGGGACGCAAGGGTGACGACCTCGAGACCGAGGCGACGATCTCGTTCCAGCAAGCGGTCGCAGGCGTCACCTTGCCGTTGCGACTGAGCACCGACCAGGCGTGCCCGACGTGCCACGGCACCGGCGCGAAGCCCGGCACCGTGCCGAAGGTGTGCAGCAAGTGCCAGGGCAGCGGGATGCAGACCAGCGCGGCCGGCGGTGTGTTCGCCATGACCGAGCCGTGCTCGCAGTGTCGTGGTCGCGGCCTGGTCGTCGAGGACCCGTGCGGGACGTGTCGCGGTTCGGGACGTGCCCCCGCGGCGCGCACCATCCAGGTCAAGGTGCCGGCCGGTGTCAAGGACGGCCAGCGCATCAAGCTGCGTGGCAAGGGCGATCCGGGGATCAACGGTGGGCCCGACGGCGACCTGTACGTCATCGTGCACGTCGAGGGGCACAAGCTGTTCGGCCGCAAGGGCGACAACTTGACCATCACGGTGCCGGTCTCCTTCGACGAGGCGGTCCTCGGTGCGGAGATCTCGGTGCCCACTCTCGACGGTGCACCGGTGCGCATCAAGGTTCCGGCCGGAACCCCCAACGGTCGCACGATGCGCGCTCGCGGCAAGGGCGGCACGAAGAAGGACGGTACGCGCGGCGACCTGCTCGTCACGATCGAGGTCCAGGTGCCGGCCGAGCTCACGCCGGAGCAGCGGGAGGCCGTCGAGGCGCTGCGCGCCGCACGTGGATCGGCGACCCCTCGTGATGGACTGTTCTCCAGTGAGGCGATGTCATGAGCGAACCAGGGTTCAGTCCGCCGGGGCCCGAGGCGAAGGTGTTCGTCATCTCCGTGGCGGCAGAGCTGTCAGGTCTGCATCCGCAGACGTTGCGCACGTACGACCGGCTCGGCCTGGTGCAGGCCGGCCGCACCGCCGGCGGTGGTCGGCGCTACTCGTTGCGTGACGTCGAGCTGTTGCGCACGGTCGCCCGACTGACGGCCGAAGGTCTGGGGCTCGAGGGCGTCAAGCGTGTCATCGAGCTGGAGAACCAGGTCGCGGCGCTGCAGCAGCGTGTGACTGAGCTGACGGCCGAGCTGGCCGCCGCTCGCCAGGTCCAGAACCTGCCCGTGCCGTTCCCCGGCCAACAGGTCACCGTCTGGACGCGTCGGCGCCACAGGTGAGCGATCCTGACGTCGTGACGCAGCGGGCCCGGGTGCAGCGTCGGACGCTGACCGTCGTCGTGATCGCCCAGATACTCGGTGGTGCCGGGTTGGCGGCCGGGATCACGGTGGGTGCGCTCCTGGCCGAGGAGATGCTGGGTGGCGAAGGCCTCGCCGGTGTGCCCATCGCACTGTTCACACTCGGCGCCGCGCTCTCGGCGTACCTGGTCGGTCGGCTGTGTCAACGGTCGGGTCGACGGATCGGCTTGGGCCTGGGCTTCTCGGTGGGCGGACTCGGTGCGATCGGCATCGTGGTGGCCGCCGCGATCGACAACGTGCCCCTGTTGCTCCTGACGCTGTTCGTCTACGGCGCCGGGTCGGCGACGAACCTGCAGTCGCGGTACGCCGGTGCCGACCTGGCGCTGCCGCACGAGCGCGGTCGGGCCATCAGTCTCGGACTGTTCTCCACGACGTTCGGCGCCGTCGCCGGGCCGAACCTGGTCGGCCCGATGGGGCGGTTCGCCGAACACCTCGACCTGCCGGCACTGTCCGGTCCGTTCGTGCTCGCCGCAGCCGCCTACCTGGCCGCCGGTGTGACGTACCTGCTGTTCCTGCGGCCGGACCCGCTGCTGCTCGCCCGTCGTCTGGAACTGGCACAAGCCGCCGCCGAGCCTGTCGTTGCGCCGGGGCCGGTGAGGATGCGCCGCGGCGTCTGGGTGGGCGCGATCGTCATGATCACGACCCAGATCGCGATGGCGGCGATCATGACCATGACACCGGTCCACATGAAGCACCATCACCACGACCTGTCGGCGGTCGGGCTGGTGATCGGACTGCACATCGCGGCGATGTACCTGCCGTCGCCGATCACCGGAGTGCTGGTCGACCGGATCGGACGAACGGCCATGGCCGCGGCCGCCGGCATCGTGCTGTTGATCGCGGGCGTCACCGGTGCATTGGCCCCAGGCGGGTCGCTGGCGTGGATGATCGTCGCCCTGATGCTGCTGGGACTGGGCTGGAACCTCGGCCTGATCGCGGGCACCGCGATGCTGGTCGATGCGACCGATCAGGCCGAGCGGCCACGGGTCCAGGGCAGCGTCGACGTGTTGATCGCGTTGGCCGGAGCCGGCGGCGGGGCGCTGTCCGGTGTCGTCGTGGCGGCGTCGAGCTTCGGTGCGTTGTCGGTGGCCTCGGGGCTCCTCGCGCTGGCCCTCGTCCCGGTGCTGGGCCGACGCACGTTCTCAGGGAGCCAGAGCAGCAGCCTGGGCTGAATCGATGTACTCGTCGAGGCGCGTGATGCGACCGTCGTCGCCGACGCTGATCACGACGCACGCGTGGAGCGCGACCTCTTCACCGGTCGAGCGGCGCGTCCCGCGGAGCACGTGCTGCTGGACCGCTCCGCCCGGGAAGGTGTGGATGCGACGGTCGGTGTAGCGGCGATCGTCGACCCATTCACTCATCTTGGCCAGCAGCTTGGCATTGCGTTCGACGCTGGTCTCGATCAGCTCGTGGTTGTGCCAGACCTGGCTCGTGAGATGTTCGCCGCGTGGGACACCCTCGACTGGGACAAGGTCGTCGCCCTGTTCGCCGAGGACGGTGTCCTGCACAGCGTGATGCAGGAGCCGGTCGTGGGACGTGCCGCGATCGCCGAGCGCATGGCGGTGCTGGCCAAGGCGACGCGCATCGAGCTGCAGATCGAGGCGCTGGGCATCATCGACGGGCGGGTGTTCGTCCAGCGCGTCGATGACTTCGACTACGAAGGCCACCACGGCCGCGTGCCGGTCGTCGGCGTCATCTCGATGGCCGACGGTCAGATCACCGAGTGGCTCGAGTACTACGACCGCCCGACGCTGCTCGCCGGACTGGGGATGTCCGCCGACTTCGTCGGCTGAGCCAGGTACTCCGCCCCGGTCGCTTCGACGGCGTCCTCGAACGGCGTCGGGGCCAGGCCGAGCAGCGCTTCGGTACGGGTCGAGTCGATCACCAGGGGATCGGTCAGCAGGTGGAGCATCTCGACCAGTCCGGCCGTTCCGGCATGGAATCGGCCGAGGTGGCGCAACAGTCGTGTCGTTGCCCGGTCCGTCCGCTCGGACCTGGAGGCGATTCGGCGCGAGCTCGCACTGACGATGCCCGCAACCCTGCTGGCCGATGCGCTCGGCCTGGCCTGACCGCCTGGCTCAGCGCGAGCGGCGTTGCAGGCGTTCCAGGTCCAAGATGACGACCGAGCGTGGCTCCAGCCGCAACCAGCCGCGCGACGCGAAGTCGGCCAGTGCCTTGTTGACGGTCTCGCGGGAGGCGCCGACCAGCTGGGCGAGCTCTTCTTGCGTGAGGTCGTGGTTGACGTGGATGCCGTCATCGGCTCGCCGGCCGAACCGGGAAGCCAGGTCGAGCAGCGCCTTGGCGACGCGACCGGGGACGTCGGAGAAGACCAGGTCGCCGACGACCTCGTTGGTGCGGCGCAGACGACCGGCCAGCTGGTGCAGCAGTGCCTGGGCGACGCCGGAGTGCTGGGCGAGGATCGGCTCGAGTGCCTCGTGGCCCAGGACGCGCAGATCGACCTCGGTGACAGCGGTCGCGGTGGCCGAACGCGGCCCGGGGTCGAAGAACGACAGCTCGCCGAACATCTGACCGGGACCGAGGATCGCCAGCAGGTTCTCACGACCGTCGGGCGAGGTGCGTCCGAGCTTGATCTTGCCGTCGATGACCACGAACAGACGGTCGCCAGGATCGCCTTCGTTGAACAGCACTTCGCCGCGCCGCATGCTCTGACTCGACATCGAGTTCGCCAAAGCCTGTGCCGCGTCGTCGTCCAGACCGGCGAACAGGGGGGCCTGTCGCAGTACCTCGTCGCTCACGTGACGTCCTTCGTCTCCTGTTGTGAATTTCACAACAGCAGAAGTTTCCCACATCGCTCGGCGCAACGGCGACCGATCCGGCCGCATGTCGAGCCGACGTAGGCTGGACCCGTGCCGGCACAGGAGCAGGACCGCCCAGAGACCTCGCTCGTGCGGCGTGCCCGCAAGATCCACCGGATGCTGGCCCAGACCTACCCCGACGCCGGTTGCGAGCTGGACTTCACCGACCCGTTCGAGCTGCTGGTCGCCACGGTGCTGTCCGCCCAGACGACCGATCGGCGCGTCAACGCGGTGACGCCGGTGCTGTTCGCCGCCTACCCGGACGCTCCCGCCCTGGCCGGCGCCGACCGCGCGGACGTCGAGCAGATCATCCGCTCGACCGGGTTCTTCCGGGCCAAGACCGACTCCCTGCTCAAGCTCTCGGCCGCCCTGGTCGAGCGGTTCGACGGACAGGTGCCCGGTCGCCTGGAGGACCTGGTCACGCTGCCCGGGGTCGGCCGCAAGACGGCCAACGTCGTGCTCGGGAACGCGTTCGGCGTCCCCGGGATCACGGTCGACACGCACTTCTCCCGCCTCGTCGGCCGGTTCGAGTGGGTCCCGACGGAGGTGCTGAAGGATCCCGTCAAGACCGAGCACGCCGTCGGCGCCTTGTTCCCGCGCAAGGACTGGACGATGCTGAGCCATCGCCTCATCTGGCACGGTCGCCGTCGATGTCACGCGCGCAGACCGGCGTGCGGTGCCTGCCCCGTCGCGCGGTGGTGCCCGTCGTTCGGGATCGGACCGACCGATCCGCAGGTGGCGGCGGCGTTGGTCACCACGCAGGGGCCTGCCTGAGCCAGTGGGCGCGGCCAGTCACAATGGACGCGTGAGCAACGACCGCCTCCCCGACTGGCTGCAGCCGGTGCCCGAGCGGATCGGCGATCTCACGATGGCGGCTCTGACGCGTGTCCCGGCTCCTCCGGAGGACGCCCGGCCCGCGGCGGTGCTGGTGCTGTTTTCCGACGGCGAGCGCGGACCGGAAGTGCTGCTGACCCGTCGCGGTTCACGGCTGCGGCATCACGCCGGCCAGATCTCGTTCCCCGGCGGGGGCTCCGACGCCGACGACGACGGGCCCGTCGACACCGCACTGCGTGAGGCCCACGAGGAAGTCGGTCTGGACCGTGACACGGTCGACGTGTTCGGTCAGCTGCCGACCCTGTGGCTGCCGCCGAGCAACTTCGCGGTCACTCCGGTGCTGGGGTACTGGACCGATCCGATGGGGCTGCAGTCGACGAGCGACTTCGAGGTCGACGAGGTGCTGCACCAACCGATCGCCGAGCTCGTCGACCCCGCTCGTCGCTACAGCGTCACGCACCCGTCGGGATGGGTCGGGCCGGCGTTCGACGTCGGGCTCGAGGTCCCGCTGTGGGGATTCACCGCCGGCATCATCGATCGCCTCTTCCAGGCCGTCGGTTGGGCCGAGCCGTGGGACGAGACCGACCACCGCGAGCTGCCACCCGAGGTGTGGCAGTGAACTCACTCGACGTGATCCTGATCGCCGTCGTGCTGGCCTACGCGGTCAGCGGGTACCTGCAGGGCTTCGTGGTCAACCTCGTCGCGACCGTGGGTCTGCTGGCCGGCGGGCTGGTCATGGTCGCCGTCGTCCCGCTGATCATCACCGACCGGGAGCGCTCGCTGGGCACGTCGTTGCTGGCGCTGGGGCTCGTCGTCGCGGGCGCAGCGGTGGGTCAGGCCATCGGGACGTACATCGGCACCGAGCTGCGCACGGGGGTCAAGGCTCGGCCGTTGCGCGGGCTCGACGCCGTCGGCGGCAGCCTGTTGAGCATCGTCGCGGTGCTGAGCGCGGGGTGGGCGCTGGGCTACTCGGTCAGCGGTACCCAGATCCCCTACCTGGCCCAGGCATCGCGCGGGTCGACGATCCTGGACAACGTCAACCGGGTCATGCCCGAGCAGGCGACCTCGGTGCTGCGCGCGTTCAACGAGGTGCTCGACACCAACTTGTTCCCGCGCTACATCGACCCGTTCGAGACCGAGCGCATCACCGAGATCGGCCCGCCCGACGATGCGATCCTGTCGGCCCCCGGAGTGGTCCGGGCCGGTGACAGCGTCGTGAAGATCCTGGGGGAGGCGCGCTGCAACCGCGGGATCGAGGGGTCCGGTTTCGCCTACGCGCCGGGACGCATCATGACCAACGCCCACGTCGTCGCCGGGGTCGCGGAACCGATCATCGAGGTCGACGGACGCCGGACGAGCGCGCGGGTCGTGCTGTTCGACCCGAGGCTCGACGTCGCGGTCCTGGCCACCGACGCCGACCTGCCGACACTCGACTTCGACCTGACGGGCGCCAAGGGTGACGACGCGGTCGTGCTCGGCTTTCCCGAGAACGGCCCGTTCGACATGCGCGCGGCCCGGATCCGCGACCGCATCGAGCTGCGCAGTCCCGACATCTACGATAAGGGCCAGGTCGACCGTGACACGTTCTCGGTGCGGGGCCTGGTGCGCTCGGGGAACTCCGGCGGGCCGTTGGTCTCGGCCGACGGGGACGTGCTGGGCGTCATCTTCGCGGCGTCGATCTCCGACACGGCGACCGGCTATGCCTTGACCGCCGAGCAGGTCGCCGATGACGCAGCTGAAGGCGTCCGCGCGACCAAGTCCGTCTCGACCGGCGCATGCGCCTGATGCGCAGCACCGTCTCGGGGTTCGCGGGCACGGCCGCGGTAGCGCTGTTCGCGGTCCTGCTACCGCTGTTCTGGGTCACCACCCACATCACGTCGGAGGACGGGTACGTCGACTTCACGTCCGAGATGATCCAGGACGAGCAGTTCCGCGACCGGTTGACGCAGACCACGACCGACGTCGTCACCAGGCGAACCGGGGCCCCGCGAGCCGCGTCGGACGTGGTGTCCGCCGCACTGTCCGCTGCTGCGGACCGACTCGCTTCTCAGCCGGCGTTCGCCGAGGCATGGGCCCGGACGCAGCGGCAGTCCCACCGCGCGTTGTTCGACGAGGGCGAGCTGGTCATCGACGTCGCACCTCTCGCGCAGGTCATCGTCGACGCCGCATCCGGTCGACTCCCGGTCTCGGTCGAGGTCCCAGATCAGCTGCTCGTCCCCGTCGGGGCCGCGGAGCGCAGCGCCGTGATCGACGGGCTGGACGCTGCACCGCAGGTGGCCACGGTGGTCGGCCTGCTCCTCCTGGCCGCTTCGGCGGTCGCCGTCGTCAGTGCTCGACGCAGCGGCGCGGCCCTGAGCTGGCTCGGCATCGGGTTCGTCGGCGCAGCACTGCTCGACCGCCTCGCGGCCCACGAGGTCGTCCCACGCGTTCTGTCCGGCGACCCCGAACAGGGCTCACTGGCCCGGCGCACCCAAGATCTGTTGATCGAGCAGGCCGTGTCGTCGTTCGACGGCACGACGCTGATCGCGATGGGGCTGGGTGCCGTGCTGGTCGTCGCCGGGCTCGTCGTCCGACGCTGACCGTCACGACCCGTCAGGACTTGAATGCTTGCGGAATCGCCTTGGCGGTCGCGATCGTCTGCTCGGGAACGCGAATCTTCTTGAACTTCAGGTACGCCCCGACGCACAACGCGACGATCGTGACGATGTAGAGCCCGCTGACGATCAGGAACGCCCAGGCCGGGTGGAGGCCGGTCATCGTCAAGAAGTAGGCGAGCGTGATCGACAACATGATGATCAGCAGCAGACCGAGGAATGCGGCGATCAGCACGAACACGGTCGCCAAGCCGCCCGAGGTCACGCTGACCTTCAGCTCGGTCTTCGCCAGCTGGATCTCGGACCGGACCAGTGCCGACAGGTCACGACTGGCGTCGGCGACCAGCTTGCCGATGGTCGGGTCGGTCGAGGCGTTCGGGGTCGAGTTCGGCCTGCTGTCGCTCATGGTTCCGACAGTACCGTCTCGACCCCCGGGCTCAGTCCTCCTGATTCCTCGAGTCCTGCATGCCGCTGGCGATCAGGTCCATCACCGAGGAGTCGGCGAGGGTCGTCGAGTCGCCGACCTCGCGGTTCTCGGCGACGTCACGCAGCAGGCGCCGCATGATCTTGCCCGAGCGGGTCTTGGGCAGCTCGGGGACGACCATGATCTGGCGCGGCTTGGCGATCGGCCCGATCTCCTTGGCGACGTGGTTGCGCAGCTCCTGAACGACATCCTCGCCACCATCTCCTGCGGCCGAGCGCAAGATCACGAACGCGACGACCGCTTGACCGGTGGTGTCGTCGCTGGCACCGACGACGGCTGCCTCGGCGACCTTCGGGTGCGACACCAGGGCCGACTCGATCTCCGTGGTCGACAATCGGTGTCCCGACACGTTCATGACGTCGTCGACGCGACCCAGCAGCCAGATCACGCCGTCCTCGTCGCGCTTGGCGCCGTCACCGGCGAAGTACATGCCTTCCCAACGTGACCAGTACGTGTCCTTGTACCGTTCGTCGTCGCCCCAGATGGTGCGCAGCATCGACGGCCACGGGTCGCGGATCACCAGGTAGCCACCCGACCCGTTCGGCACCGAGTTGCCCGCGTCGTCGACGACGTCGGCGGTGATGCCGGGAACCGGCGTCATGGCCGAGCCCGGCTTCGCCGCGGTGACGCCGGGCAGCGGGCTGATCATGGTTGCGCCGGTCTCGGTCTGCCACCAGGTGTCGACCACGGGGGTGCGACCACCGCCGATGTTGTCGCGGTACCACACGTACGCCTCGGGGTTGATCGGTTCACCGACGCTGCCCAGCACGCGCAGCGAGGTCAGGTCGTACTCGGCGGGGATCTGCTCGCCCCACTTCATGAAGGTGCGGATCGCCGTAGGCGCCGTGTAGAACTGGTTGACCCGGTAGTTCTGGATGATCTCCCACCAGCGCCCCTGGTGCGGCGTCTCGGGGGTGCCTTCGTACATCACCTCGGTCACCCCGCAGGCCAGTGGTCCGTAGACCATGTAGGAGTGGCCGGTGACCCAGCCGATGTCGGCGGTGCACCAGTAGACGTCTCCGGGCTTGTAGTCGAACACGCCCCAGAAGGTGTATGCGCACTGGACCAGGTAGCCGCCCGTGGTGTGCAAGATGCCCTTCGGCTTGCCCGTCGTCCCTGAGGTGTACATGACGTACAGGGGGTGCTCGGAGTCGAACGCCTCGGGCGTGTGCTCGGTCGAGGCGCCACCGACCACGTCGCTCCACCGCTTGTCGATGTCGTTCCAGGCGACGTCCTGACCCGTGCGTTCGACCACCACGACGGCCGTGACGGGGCTGGCGTCGCCCAGCTTCTCCAGTGCGTCGTCGACGGCCGGCTTCAACGCGCTCGGTGCTCCGCGGCGGTATCCGCCGTCCGACGTCACCACGACCTTGGCGTGGCAGTCCTCGATGCGGCTGGCCAGGGCGTCGGCCGAGAAGCCGCCGAAGACGACGGTGTGGGGGGCGCCGATGCGCGCGCACGCGAGCATCGTGATGACCGCCTCGGGGATCATGGGCAGGTAGATCGCGACGCGATCCCCGGCCGTGACACCGAGGTCGGTCAGTGCGTTGGCGGCCTGGCAGACCTCGTCCTTGAGCTGGGCGTACGTGATGTCGCGGGTGTCGCCGACCGGCTCGCCGACCCAGTGGATCGCGACCTGGTCACCGCGGCCGGCCTCGACGTGTCGGTCGACGCAGTTGTAGGAGGCGTTGAGCTTGCCGCCGACGTACCACTTGGCGAACGGTGCGTCGGACCAGTCCAGCACCTCGGTGAACGGCTCGGCCCAGTCGATGCGCTCGGCCTGCTCGGCCCAGAACCCGAGACGGTCGGTGGTGGCGCGCTCGTAGGCGTCGGCCTTCAGATTCGCGTTCGCGGCCAGGTCGGCCGGGGGTTCGAACGTGCGGTTCTCCTGCGACAGGTTGTCGATGGCTTGCTCGGTCACGAAAGTTCTCCTCGATTCTGTGGCGCACGTCACTGCTTCCTATCGTGCCACCACGGTCAGTGCTCAGGGTGTGCGGCTCAGGGTGCCGGCTGCCGGAGCGCACAGCGTTCCGACAGCCGGCGGGCGTCACTTCTCGGCGCCTGCTCCGGTCAGGGAGCGAACCTCGAGCTCGGCGAACTGATCCGCGCTCGCGGTCTCCTTCGAGGTGACGGTCCCGATGTAGCCGAGCAGGAAGCCCAGCGGGATCGAGACGATGCCGGGATTGCTCAGCGGGAACCAGCTGAAGTCGACCCCGGTGAACAGCGACTTCTCGCCTCCGGAGACGGTCGGGCTGAAGAACACCAGACCCACCGCGGCGATCAGGCCGCCGTAGATGCTCCACACCGCTCCGCGGGTGTTGAACCGCTTCCAGAACAGGTTGTAGAGCAGCGCCGGCAGGTTCGCCGAGGCCGCGACCGCGAACGCCAGTGCGACCAGGAAAGCGACGTTCAGCTTCTGGCCGGGGATCGCCAGCGCGATCGCGACCGCGCCGATGACGAACGCCGCGATCCGGGCGACCTTGACCTCCTCGGCACCGGTGACCTCACCCTTCTTCCACACGTTGGCATACAGGTCGTGTGCGACCGACGACGCCGACGTGAGGGTCAGGCCGGCGACCACGGCGAGAATCGTGGCGAACGCGACCGCTGAGATCAACGCCAGCAGCACGGCACCGGTGGTCGAGTCGGCTCCGCCGCCGACGGCTTGTGCCAGCAAAGGTGATGCCAGGTTGCCGCCGGAGTCGACGATCTGGTCCTTCTCGGCGCCCGTCACCAAGGCGGCGGCACCGAAGCCCAGCACGAGCGTCATCAGGTAGAACGCGCCGATCAGCCCGATCGCCCACAGCACCGACTGGCGCGCCTGCCGCGCCGTCGGAACGGTGTAGAACCGCACCAGGATGTGCGGCAGGCCGGCGGTGCCGAGCACCAGGGCCAGGCCCAGCGAGATGAAGTCGATCTTGGTCGTGGTGCTCGCGCCGTACTTGAGCCCCGGCTCGAGGAAGGCTTGGCCCTTGCCGCTGTTGTCCGCGGCGCTGCCCAGGAGGTCGGACAGGTTGAAGTTGAACTTGGCCAGCACCAGGATCGTGATGAGGATCGTGCCGCCCATCAACAAGATGGCCTTGACGATCTGCACCCACGTGGTGCCCTTCATCCCGCCGAACACGACGTAGAAGATCATCAGCACGCCGACGCCACCGATCGTGACGTTCTTGGCGGTGTCCCCGTCGACGCCCAGCAACAGTGCGACGAGCGCGCCGGCACCGACCATCTGGGCCAGCAGGTAGAAGATCGACACGACGATGGTCGACGTGGCCGCTGCCGTGCGCACGGGACGCTGCTTCATCCGGTACGCCAGCTGGTCGGCCATCGTGAACCGACCGGAGTTGCGCAGCAGCTCGGCGACCAGCAGCAGCGCCACGAGCCAGGCCACGAGGAATCCGATCGAGTACAGGAAGCCGTCGTAGCCGGACAACGCGATGGCGCCGGAGATGCCCAGGAACGACGCGGCCGACATGTAGTCGCCACCGATCGCGAATCCGTTCTGCACGCCGCTGAACGAGCGGCCCCCGGCGTAGTAGTCGGCAGCGGTCTTGGTGTTGCGGCTGGCCCAGAACGTGATGGCGACGGTGACCAGCACGACGAGGATGAACAGCGACATCGTCAGTCCCTGGTGCCCGTTGCCGCCGTCGGCCTGGACGAAGGTGAGTGCGGTCATCGGTCGACCCCTGCGTCAGCTGGCGCGTCGACCTCTGCGTCGAACTCCTCGCGAAGCGCATCGGCAATGGGGTCGAGCTTGTGCGCCGAGTGCTGGGAGTACCAGTACGCGATGCCGAACGTCGTGGCGAACTGCAGCAGTCCGAACACCAGAGCGACGTTGATGTTGCCGAACAGGTAGGTGTCCATGAACCCCGACGCGTAGTTCGAGCACAGCACGTAGAGCAGGTACCAGACCAGGAAGGCCACGGTCATCGGCACGACGAAGCCCGTGTAGGCCCTCTTCAACCGCGCGAAGTCATCGGACCCGTGGATGCGTTCGTACGCAGCCTCGGCTTCGGCAGAGATCTTCTCCACCACGGCGTTCACCCCTTTTCGTGATCGGTCGGCACCACGCGTGCCGGACCCTTCGACGCTAGGAGCGGGGCGACGGTGTGAACCAGATCACGGTGGGGGTCGTGCGACGAAGCACTGTCCGCCTTGCGCTCTGCGGTGTCGTGGGCGCGACGAACGGTCGATCCGGGACGACGAGCGGTGAGGTCACCGGTCGCGTCGGTCGACGTCGACGCGCTCGGGGGTGTGCAGTCGCACCATCGTGCGGGCGACGTTGCGGGGAATCGTGTCGCGGGTCGCCAGCGACCCCCCGATCATCAGGGCGAAGCCCAGTGGCACCGACCACAGCGCCGGTTGCGACATGACGGTGCCGAACCAGCCGGCGGGATGCGCGACGATCGTCAGGATCGGCCCGAGACCGGCGCCCAGACCGCCGCCGACCATGCCGAGGATCGCGCCACGTGCGGTCAGCTTGCGCCACCAGATGCCCAGGACCAGCAGCGGGCAGAACGTCGATGCGGCCAGGGCGAAGGCGAAGGTCACCGAGTTCGCGACCGGGGTCCGCTCGGCGGACAACGCCAGACCCAGCGGCACCAGCACCGACGCCGCGGCCGCGATCCGCAGGGCGGCGATACCGGACAGCTGGCGGGTGCCGAACGTCTGCCGGGCCAGGCCCTGGCCGACGACGCCCGCGATGGCCATCGTCAGTCCGGAGGAGGTGGACAGGAACGCCGCGAACGCGCCGGCGGTCAGCAGCGCGGCCAGCAGCTCGCCCGTCGTCCCGCCGAGGATCCGCGAGGGCAGCTCCAGGACGACGGCGTCGGCTCGACCGGTCTCGACCAGGTCGCCGGCGTAGATCCGGCCGAGGACGCCGTAGACGGTGGGCAGCAGGTAGAAGATGCCCAGCAGCGCCAGCACGATCAGCGTCGTCCGCCGTGCCGCCTGGCCGTCGGGATTGGTGTAGAAGCGCACCACGACGTGGGGCAGGCCCATCGTGCCGAGGAACGTCGCGGCCATCACCGAGTACGTCAGGTACAGGCCCGTCGCATCGGTCGAGCCGAACGGCGCGAACCAGTCGCTCGCCGCCACGGGCGACGGGCGGCCGTCGTCGTTCCAGGAGTGGAGCAGGAAGAACAGCGGGACCAGCAGGGCGGTCAGCTTCAACCAGTACTGGAAGGCCTGGACGAAGGTGATGCTGCGCATGCCGCCGGAGATCACGTTGACCACGACGATCGTCGCGACGGCGACCGTGCCGACCCAACCGGGGGCGCCGGTCACGGTGCGCACCGTCAGACCCGCGCCCTGGAACTGCGGCATCAGGTACATCCAGCCGACGGCCACGACCAGCACGGTCGCGACGCGGCGCACCCCGTCGGACTGCAGCCGGACCTGGGCGAAGTCAGGGATCGTGTAGGCGCCGGAGCGGCGCAGTGGTGCCGCGACGAAGACCAGCAGGAGCAGGTACCCGGTGGTCCAGCCGATGGGGTACCACAGCATGTCGGCCCCCGAGGCCAGGACGAGTCCGGCGACGCCGAGGAACGAGGCGGCCGACAGGTACTCGCCGCCGATCGCCGAGCTGTTCAACCAAGGACGGACCGATCGTGACGCGACGTAGAAGTCGCTCGTCGTCCGACTGACGCGCAGCCCGAACGCGCCGATGCCGATCGTCGCGACGGCGACGATCGAGATGGCGATCAGCCCGTACGTGCTGTTCATTCGGACTCGGTCTCGACCAGCTCGCTGAAGTCGCGCTCGGCACGCTCGGCCTGGCGGACGTACATCCACCCCAGGACCAGGATGCACGGGTAGACCGCGACGCCCAGGAGCAACCAGGGCAGAGGTACCGCTCCGACGTGGACCGTGGTCAGGTCGTCGACCGTGAGGAACACGATGGGCAGCGCTCCCAGGGAGAGCGCCAACGTCGTGACGACCGTGAGCGCCGCTCGGAGCTGGGAGCGGATGAGGGAGCGCATGTAGACCTCGCCGACGCCGGTCGACTCGTCGATCTCCTCGCGCACGCTGCGCCTGATGTGGCGCGGCGCGGACGCGAGCGGACTGGTGACCCGCACGCGTCCGGTGTAGACCCGTGGTTCAGGTTCGGGCGGCGAGGTGGTCACGGAGCTCCTTGGCATGACGTCGCGCGACGGTGACTTCTGCGGGTCGACCCACGTCGACCACGACGGTCGTGCGTCCTGACGAGGTGCGTACCTCGCGCACGTGCTCGAGGTTGACCAGGTGGCTGCGGTGGACTCGGACGAAGCCCGCGTCGGCCCAGGCCTGGGCCAGGCTCGTCAGTGGTGAGCGGATCAGGTGGCTGGTGCCCTCGGTGGTGTGCAGGCGGACGTAGTCGCCTTGTGCCTCGGCCAGACCCACCGTCGACCGCCGGACGAACCGCGTCACGCCGCCCAGCTCGACGGGGATGCGCTCGTCGGCTGAGTCGCTGTCGTCGACCTCGGACAACCGGCGGATGCTCTCGGCGAGGCGTTCCTCGCGGATCGGCTTGAGCAGGTAGTCCACGGCCTTGAGCTCGAAGGCGTCGACGGCGTGCTTGTCGTGTGCCGTGACGAACACGATGCGTGGCGGTTCGCGGAACTTGTCCAGCAGTCGGGCGATGTCGAGCCCGGACAGCCCCGGCATCGCGATGTCGAGGAACACGGCGTCGACCCCTCCGCGCTCGATGATGCGCAGCGCTTCGGCGCCCGAGGACGTGGACCGGACCGAGGCGATGCGGTCGTCGCGGTCCAGCAGGTAGACCAGCTCGTCGATGACGGGTTGCTCGTCGTCGACCACGAGAGCGTGCAACGGCTCGGTCGGCATGGGGAGATACTAGTTCGGATTGGCGTGCCCGCGGCACGTGAGATATCTTGACGTCAAGACAAATCTGTCCTGCAGTCTGTGCGAAACGGAGTTCCCGTCGTGGCCGAGTCGACCATCATCTACACCCACACCGACGAGGCGCCCGCGCTGGCGACCTACTCGTTCCTGCCGATCGTCAGCGCCTTCGCCGGCAAGGCGGGCGTTCCGGTGCAGACCCGGGACATCTCGTTGGCCGGCCGCATCCTGAGCCAGTTCTCGGACCGGCTCTCCGCCGACCAGCAGGTGCCCGACGCGTTGGCCGAGCTCGGCGCGCTGGCCAAGCAGCCCGAGGCCAACATCGTCAAGCTGCCCAACATCTCGGCCTCCGTTCCGCAGCTCAAGGCCGCCATCGCCGAGCTGCAGGGCAAGGGGTACCCGCTTCCGGACTACCCCGAGGACCCGCAGACCGACGAGGACCGCGACGTCCGCGCCCGTTACGACAAGGTCAAGGGCTCAGCGGTCAACCCCGTCCTGCGCGAGGGCAACTCCGATCGCCGCGCACCGGCCTCGGTCAAGAACTACGCCAAGACCCACCCGCACTCGATGGGCGCCTGGAGCAGTGACTCCAGGACCAACGTCGCGACGATGGGACACGACGACTTCTTCAGCAACGAGAAGTCGGTCGTGCTGCCGGCCGACGACACGTTGACGATCGAGCACGAGGCCGCCGACGGCACCGTCACGGTGCTCAAGGACGACCTGAAGGTCCTGGCAGGGGAGGTCGTGGACGGAACGTTCATGGACGCCGCGAAGCTCGACGCCTTCCTGGCCGAGCAGATCGCCAAGGCCAAGGCCGACGACGTGCTGTTCTCGGTGCACCTGAAGGCGACCATGATGAAGGTCTCGGACCCGATCATCTTCGGCCACGTCGTCAAGGTGTTCTTCAAGAGCGTCTTCGACACCTACGGCGACGACCTGCAGGCCGCCGGGCTGAGCGCCAACGACGGCCTCGGCGCGATCCTGGCCGGCCTCGACGAGCTGGCCAACGGCGCCGACATCAAGGCCGCGTTCGAGCAGGCGCTCGCCGAAGGCCCGCGCCTGGCGATGGTCGACTCGGACAAGGGCATCACCAACCTGCACGTGCCCAGCGACGTCATCGTCGACGCCTCGATGCCGGCCATGATCCGCACGTCGGGCCACATGTGGGGCCCGGACGGTCAGGAGGCCGACACCCTCGCGGTGATCCCCGACAGCAGCTACGCGGGGGTCTACCAGGCCGTCATCGACGACTGCCGCGCCAACGGCGCCCTCGATCCGGCGACGATGGGCACCGTCCCGAACGTCGGCTTGATGGCACAGGCCGCCGAGGAGTACGGCTCGCACGACAAGACGTTCGAGATTCCCACCGACGGCACGGTCCGCGTCAAGAACGCCGCCGGCGAGACGCTGATCGAGCACCACGTGACGGCCGGCTCGATCTGGCGCGCGTGCCAGACCAAGGACGTCCCGATCCGCGACTGGGTCAAGCTCGCGGTCACGCGTGCTCGCGCCTCGCAGACCCCCGCCGTGTTCTGGCTCGACGAGAACCGGGCGCACGACGCCAACCTGATCGCCAAGGTCAAGGCCTACCTGCCCGAGCACGACACCGACGGACTGGACATCTCGATCATGGCGCCCGCGGACGCGGCCAAGCTCAGCGTCGAGCGGCTCCGTCGCGGCGAGGACACCATCAGCGTCACCGGCAACGTCCTGCGCGACTACAACACCGACCTGTTCCCGATCCTCGAGCTGGGCACGTCGGCCAAGATGTTGTCGGTCGTCCCGCTCATCGCCGGCGGCGGCCTGTTCGAGACCGGTGCCGGTGGTTCGGCGCCCAAGCACGTCCAGCAGCTGGTCAACGAGAACTACCTGCGCTGGGACAGCCTGGGCGAGTTCTTCGCGCTCGTGCCGAGCCTGGAGCAGTACGCCCAGTTCGCCGGCAATCCCAAGGCGCAGGTCCTGGCCGACACGCTGGACCGCGCGACCGGGACGTTCCTGAACGAAGACCGCTCGCCGGGGCGCAAGTTGGGCACCACCGACAACCGCGGCAGCCACTTCTACCTGGCGCTGTACTGGGCGCAGGAGCTGGCGGCGCAGACCGACGACGCCGAGCTGGCGGCGGCGTTCGACCCGCTGGCCGAGAAGCTGACCGCCGAGCAGCAGACGATCGTCGACGAGCTGCTCGCGGTCCAGGGCAGCCCGGCCGACATCGGTGGCTACTACCAGCCGGACGTCAGCAAGGCGACCGCCGTGATGCGGCCGTCGGCCACGCTCAACGCCGCGATCGACTCGTTCTGATACGTGGCATCGGATCACGCGGCGTCGATGGGCTGGTTATAGTCGCATCCACCGACCACGCTCATCGTTGATCTGGAGTCAGCATGTCGATGCCCCCGCCGATGCAACTTCCTGTGCGGATTCTCTTCAAGGGCCCCAGCACCTTGATGTGGACGTCGATGATGGGCGGGCCGCGTTCGGACATGGCCTTCCCCCGGGTGGTGGAGCAGCAGCTGCTCGCCCGCGGACGGGCATGCGACGTGTGGAACGCCGCCGAGCTGGGCTGGCCCACGCGTTTTCTGTTCAAGACCTGGGATGCCGAAGTCGCTGCGTGGCAGCCCGACGTGCTGGTCCTGGCGGTGGGTCACTACGAGACGTTGCACGCCATCTTGCCGCGCTGGTTGGAGCGGCTGGCCAACACCGAGCACCGCCGCCCGGGGTTTCACAAGTGGAAGCGCTTGTTCTTCCGGGCCGTTGCACGAGTTGTCCTGCTGACCCAGAAGAAGGTCGACGGGCCGTGGTTGAAGTGCACGAGGCGTCTGAACCGCTCGAAGGCCGAGGTGCAGGGATACATCGACATGACCTCACGCGTCAGCAGCCCGCTGATCCTCCTGATGGAGCTGCACGAGCCGACACAGGTCAAGCAGCAGTGGTTCCGTGGCTGGGTGCCGCGGGCTCGGGTGATCAACTCCCATCTGCGGGAGCTGGCAGAAAAGAATGCCGACAAGAATGTACGGTTCCTGCCGATCAGTGATCTGATGGACCAGTTCGACCCGCCGACGGCAGAAGCGCTGTGGGCAGACGGTATCCACTTCTCGTCCCGCTTCCACCGAGCGATCGGGGACAAGATCACCGAGATCGTGGACGAATGGGCCGCCGGTGAGTCGCACTTGGTGCATCCGTGACTCTGGGCAGCGGTGACCCTCTGCGCATCGTGGTGGTGCACAGCTACTACTCCAGTCGGCAACCCAGCGGTGAGAACGTCGTGGTCGACCTGCAGGTGGAAGCGCTGCGTCGTGCAGGCCATGACGTCACCGTGGTGGCGCGGTTCACCGACGAGCTGGAACAGTCACGGCTGTATCCGCTGAGGGCCGGTCTCCGCGCGGCCACCGGGCGGGGCGACTCGCCTCTCGTGGAAATCGAAGCGTGTGAGCCTGACGTGGTGCACGTGCACAACCTGTTTCCCAACATGGGTCGTCGCTGGCTCCACCGATTGAGGACCCCTGTGGTGGCAACACTGCACAACTACCGGCCGCTGTGTCCGGCAGCAACATTGGTGCGTGAGGGTCAGACCTGCACCCTGTGCCCCGACAACCGACGCGCGTCGCCTGCGATCAGGCATGCATGTTTCAAGGACAGCGTCGTCCAGACGATCCCGGTTGCTCTGGGGACCCGATTCTCCAACGACCCGCTGCTGCAGCGCGCCGATCGGGTCGTCACGCTCAACGACGACATGGCCGCGACCTATCGTCACTACGGCGTGTCGGCGGATCGGGTCGTGACGGTCCCCAACTTCGTGCGACCACAACCTGTCGATGAGGCAGCCGAGACGGACGACACCTGGTTGTTCGTCGGCCGACTCACGTACGACAAGGGCATCGTCGAGCTGCTCAAGCGCTGGCCGGCCGATCGCCGGTTGACCGTCGTCGGAGCCGGTCCTCAGGAACGGGAGGCGCGAGCGCTTGCCGGTGACAACGTGCGGATGCTCGGTCAGCGGTCCCATGACGAGGTGCTTGATCTGATGGCGTCCTCGCGCGGCCTGGTGTTCCCGAGTCAGTGGCCGGAGGGGCTGCCCACTGTCTATCTCGAAGCACTCGCCGCAGGTCTTCCCGTGCTGGCCTGGCCGGCGTCGATCGTGGGCACGTTGGTTGAGCGTGAGGGGACCGGACTGGTCGTGCGTGGTGACCTCGCGCCGGTCTTGGCGGCCGCAGACGATCTGTTCCCGAGCTTGCCGAGCACCTGTCGTCAGGTCTTCGAGAATCGCTACAGCGAACATGCCTGGGTCACCTCGATGACGCAGCTGTACCAGTCCGTCCTACGGTTCGGAGCATCATGACACGTCGGGAGTCCGGGAAGCGGCGTTCATCGGTGCCACCGCCACGTCTGCTCTCAGATGAGGACCAGCAGAACCTGCGCCAGGCTCAGCTGGACCTGCTGGCTGAGCTCGATCGGGTCTGCGCGGAGCTAGGTCTGGAGTACTTCGCCTTCTACGGCACCTTGTTGGGGGCGATTCGCGGCAGCGGCTTCATCCCGTGGGATGACGACCTCGACGTCGGTATGTTGCGGCCTGACTACGATGCGCTGGCGGCAGCGGCCGAACGCGTCTTCGCGGATCGCTTCTTCTTCCAGGACCTCAGAACAGACCCGCACTACGGTGCCCCGTTCGCGAAGTTGCGGCTGCACAACACGACCTGCGTGGACCGTGACAGCTACGGAACTCGGCAGCACTCGGGCATCTTCATCGACATATTCCCGCTTGATGTGGCTGCGGCGCACGGCCGGGCCAGGTTCGAGCAGCGCGCCCTTCGTTATGCCGGGTACCGGCTGCTGTTCCTGAAGAAGAACTACCAGCTCGCCGCCGGCGCCTCTCGACTGGCTCGTGTCGTACAGGCCATCGGTCGCCGGGTGATCAGGTTGGTCCCACAGCGAGCGATTCTGGCGCTCATCGACCGACCGTCGCGTGTGGCGCGCAAGCAGGACCTGACGGCGTACATCAGCTTGCCGGGCGCATACCCGATGGATCGTGAAATATTTCCGTCGGACTGGATCCATCCCCTCGTCCGCGTCCCGTTCGAGGACACGACGATCCCCGCGCCGGCCCGGTCTGAGGCGTGGCTGACACAGGTGTACGGCGACTTCCGCACGTTGCCGCCGGTGCACGAACGGGTTGGCAAGCACTCGATCATCGAGTTGGAGTTCGACACCAGCGGCTGAGCGAACGGGTCAGAGCCGGGGCTTGCGCGCGTAGAGGTCGAGCACGTTGCGGAAGATCAGGTTCCGGTCCACGGCGGCGTCGAGACCGCGCGCAGCGATGCGACCGATGCGCGGGGGTACGCCCAGTGAGCCGAGGTAGTTCTCGGTGCGAAGGCTGTAGCGGGCCAACGGCAGGGCCTCGATCGGCGCAAATCCGATGCGCTCGGCGTGAGCGGTCAGACCGGCTCTGGAGTACAGCACGGTGTGGGCCTCGGTCACTCGGCGGTCGAGGACGCGCGTCACACGTCCGCGACTGAGTCGACTCACCGTCCTGGCAGTGGTGTCCATGCCCGACCAGCGGGGTGTCTGCAAGAAGAGCACGCCACCGGGCTTGAGGACGCGGAGAATCTGAGACAACAAGTCGTCGGGGTCAGGGACGTGTGCCAAGACGCACCACATCGTCACCGCGTCGTAGAGGTTCTCCCCCTCGATGGTCGACAGATCGCCCTCGTGCAGCTTGATCCCGGTCTGCTCTTCGGCCAGCTCGATGGCTCCGGGGGCCAGCTCGTTGCCGTACGGGGTGAAACCGTGACCCCGGGCGAGCTCGAGGAACTCACCGGCGCCAGCTCCCACGTCGAACAGGTCGCGTCCGCCGGACTCGATCAGCTCGGTCAACCGTCGCAGCGTCTGGTGGTAGGCCAGCTCCAGTGTTCCGATGCGCTTGGCTTGCACGTATGCCGAATAGGCATCACGGTCGAAGTCGTACTTGTCGACCAACTCGACGGCAGTCGGTGGGTTCGTCAGCCAATGGCTACCGCAAGCGGGGCAGGCCGCGACCACCGAACCGGTGCGGTGAGACGTCGCTCCGAGGCGAGGTGAGGTGGCCAGGCATGCCGGGCAGCGGAGGCGCTCACCGGTGGCGACGGAACGAAGTTCGGACATCTCATCCTCTTCGGTGGTGGCGGGCCATGTCGCGGCAACGATACCGATCGCGACCGCACCTGTGTCGAGGCCGTAGTGTGTCGGCGGACGGCGTGCCCAGGACGCCGGTCATGAGCGAATGGACGAAGTTGGGATGAAACGCGCGCTGATCACCGGGATCACGGGCCAAGATGGCTCGTACCTCGCCGAACTCCTGCTCGAGCGTGGGTACGACGTCCACGGTCTGGTGCGGCGGTCGTCGTCGTTCAATCGCGGCAGGATCGACCCGATCTGGTTCAGCTGTCCACAGGCCGCCGACCACCTGCACCTGCATTACGGCGACATGACCGACGGCGTGAGTCTGGACCGCATCGTTCGCGACGTCCGACCCGATGAGGTCTACAACCTGGCGGCGCAAAGTCATGTCGCGGTGTCGTTCGAGATGCCCGAGTACACCGCCTCTGCCGATGCCATCGGCGCCGTGCGTCTGCTCGAGGCGATCCGGAGCGCCGGGCTGATCGACACTCGGTTCTACCAGGCATCGACGTCGGAGATGTTCGGCTCCACACCACCGCCACACAACGAGTCATCGACGTTCCACCCGAGGTCTCCCTACGGCGCGGCCAAGCTCTACGCCCACTCGGTGACGGTCAACTACCGCGAGGCGTACGACATGTACGCGGTCTCGGGGATCTTGTTCAACCACGAGTCGCCGCGTCGTGGCGAGTCGTTCGTGACGCGCAAGATCTCGCGTGGCGTGGCCCAGATCAAGGCGGGGATCCTCGACCGGTTGAGTCTGGGTAATCTCGACGCGATCCGCGATTGGGGCTACGCGAAGGAGTACGTCGACGGGATGTGGCTGATGGTGCAACAGGACGAGCCGTCGACCTTCGTCCTGGGAACGGGCGTCGGCACCTCGGTCCGTGAGTTCTGCCAGTACGCATTCGATCACGTCGGGCTCAACTGGCAGGACCACGTCGAGACCGACGTCCGGTACGAGCGGCCGGCGGAGGTCGATGCCTTGATCGCTGATCCGGCGCGGGCTGCAGCCGAGCTCGGCTGGACTGCTTCTACCTCCGTGCAGGAACTGGCGCGACTCATGGTCGACGCGGACCTGGCCACGTGGTCGCAACGAGCGTGAGACGAACTGCGCTCGTCACCGGTGTCGGTGGCCAAGACGGTGTGCTCGCCGCGCGTCGCTTGATCGCGGAGGGTGTGGACGTCGTGGGCACGACGCGTCCGGGTGGGTCGACTGCCATGGATCCGTACCTCGACGGCGTCGCTCGGGTAGCGATCGATCTGCGCGACGGGGTAGCGCTGTCCAGGTTAGTCCAGGAACTGCGGCCCGACGAGATCTACCACTTCGCGGCCATCTCGTCGGTCGGTGCGGGCCGCGACAGACCCGAAGAAGTCGAACCGGTCAACGTCGGAGCCGTCAAGGTCTTGCTCCGGTCGGTCCGGGAGTACGTCCCCGGTGCAAGGGTGTTCCTGGCATCGACATCTGAGGTGTTCGGCCCAGACGCACCCAATCCACAGGACGAGTCGACGGTGCTCGATCCGCAGAATCCCTACGCGACGTCGAAGGCACAGGTGCATGCCCTCGCCGAGGCGGCCCGCGCCGCCGGGACGTTCGTCACCGTCGGGATCTTGTACAACCATGAGAGTCCGGTCCGGCCGACTGCGTTCGTGACCCGCAAGATCTGTCGTGCGGCCGCTGAAATTGCCTCGGGCGGACGCGAGTCGGTGGCGTTGGGAAACCTGCACACGGCTCGCGACTGGTCGGCGGCCACGGACGTGATCGAGGCGGCTGTGCTGATGGCACGAGCGGACGACCCGCGAGACTATGTCGTGGCATCCGGACAGCTGCACTCGATCCGGGATCTCGTGGAGACCGCGTTTTCCTGCGCCGGAGTCGACGATCCGTGGTCACGTGTCACGCAGGACCCAGGGCTCATGCGTGCAGGAGATTCCCCGGGTCTGATCGGCGACGCCTCCGCGTTGATGCTGGACCTGGGTTGGAGTCGTCAGATCTCGTTCGTGGACCTGGTTGCCGACATGGTGGCCGTCGACCTGGAACGGATCGCATCCGGCGTCGAGGAGCACCCTCGCTACCTGTCGCCGAGACCTCGGGCGTGCAAGGCATCTCCGGTCTCCAAGGCGTGAGCGACGGCTCGGATCGCGAACGGCGTCAGCAGGGCTCGTGGGTTGCGGTCCAAGCCGCGGGCCTTGGCGGCGGCGCGTGTCTGATCGGCTATGTCGATCAACTCGGGGAGCGCAGCCAGCATCAGGGAGAACGCCATTGCTACGGTTTCGGGCTTCAGCCCGATCGGTCGCAACGGGCGCAGACCGCGTTCGACCGCCGTCAGCACCCCGTCGACCGGGGTCGTGGCGGTGAAGGCGAGGCCGACGAGGAACAGTGCCAGCAGGTCGCCCGAGACCGCGACCGAGACTTCCCAGCCGCGCTGCCAGGCCTGATAGGCCGACACGATCGTCAGCACGACCAGTAGGCCCCGCAGGGCTCGGAGGGTGCGGCGTGCATCGAGACGGGCCCAAAGGGCGATGAGGACTGCGCCGGCCAGGCACACCAACGCAGCGAACCATCCCTTGGTCCCGACCACGACGATCGACCAGATTGCGACCAAGCCCATTTTCGGTCCCGCCGGGATGCGATGCAGGAGACTCGATCCGGGGCGGTAGATTCCGATGAGACCGCTCATCTGCGGACACTCAGCTCGCGATAGTGTTCGACGGCCCCTACCGCCGTGCCGTCGAACACGACACGCGCCGAGTCGACGACGAGGACGCGGTCACAGCGGTCCATCAACGACAAGTCGTGGCTGACCAGTAGCAGCTGCTGTCTCATGGAGAACAGTTTGTCGGCCACAGCGACCGTGTTCTGCAGGTCCAGAAGCGTCGTCGGTTCGTCCGCCACGACGACGTCGGGTTCGACTGCGAGGACTCCCGCAAGAGCCAGCAGCTGCTTCTGCCCTCCTGACAAGGCATGCACCGCGACGTCGGCCTTTTGCGCCAGGCCGATCGTCTCCAGCACCTCCAGAGCGCGTCGGCGGCGCGCCGACTTGTTCTTTTCGACCCGACGCAACGACAGCATGACGTCCTCGATCACGGTCGGCATCACCAGCTGTGAGTCTGGGTTCGTGAAGACGAAACCCACCCGGCGGCGCACTTCGCGACCTTCGTCGACCACGTCACGTCCGTCGACCAGCACCCGTCCCGAGGTCGGTTCGATCAGACCGTTGACCATGCGCGCCAAGGTCGACTTGCCCGATCCGTTCGCGCCGATGATGCCGATCCGTCGCTCGCCGAGACTGATCGTGAGCGGTTCGAGCAGGGTCAAGTCGCCGTCGGGCGTGTCGACGACGACCGACGCTCGGCAGAACTCGATCACGAGTGAAGGTTAACGATGCAGCAGCTGCGGGAAGGCGCGGTGCACGGCTGCAGCAACGATCGCCGCGAAGACTCCCTTGGTGATGTCGGCGACGAAGAACGGTGTCGCCCAACCCCATGCCTCGACCCATGAGGTCTGAGCGAAGCGCATCATGCCGAACGTGCCCAGGACGCCGACGACGGCGACCGTGACGACCGCGGCAGCGAGGCTGACGACGCCGACGAAGGCGGTCGGGCTGCGACGGACGACGACCTGCGCGACCACGCCGACGCACAGCGCTGCTATCGGAAAGGCCACCAGATAGCCACCGGTGATGCCGGTCCAGGTGCCAGGACCGGCCGCGCCCTGAGCGAAGATGGGCACCCCCGCGGTCGCGACCGCCAGATAGAGCAGGACTGCCAAGGCGCCACGCTTGGCCCCGAGCACCGCGGCGGCCAAGAAGATGCCGAACATCTGCAGGGTATAGGGAACGTTGGCCACTCCCTTGATTGCGGGCAGTATGGCGCAGACCGCAATGAAGGCAGCGAAGGTAGCGACCAGAGCCAGGTCTGTCGTGGCCGATGTGCGGCTTCTTGTCGTCGTGGTCACAGTACTCCTCGAGGTGGGCGGCCGAGCGGGCTTGACCGAGCGGGCCTGACCAAGCGGGCCTGAACAGTGTTCAGGTGAACAGTGTTCAGGTTAGTCGATAGGGTGGGGGAGTGGTCAACCGACTAGGTGATGTGGTCGCAGGCGCACTCGAGGTGCTGGACGCGTTCGGCTTGGAGTTCTGCTCCATGCGGCGAGTGGCCGGCCACCTCGGTGTGCAACCCAGTGCGCTCTACCATCATGTGCCGGACAAGCAGACACTGTTGGCCCTGATGGCCGACCGAATCGTCGCCGACGTCGTCGTACCCGGGGATGGTGACGTGCGCGAACGCGCGCTGTCGGTGTGTCGGCAGCTACGGGCAGCCATGCTGGGCATCCGCGATGGAGCAGACGTGGTCGCCACTGCCTCGGCGTTCCGGTTAGGAGTGTCACGGCTCGAGACCGATCTCGCCGAGCTGCTGGTCGACCGCGACGGATCACGCACGCTGTTGCTGTTCGTGTTCGGACACACCCAGGCAACGCAGATGCATCGCATGGCCAACGCAGTCGGAGCGGTGGCCGCCGACGAGGACCTCGAGGCGTCCTTCGATCGGGGGCTGAAGATCGTGCTCGCCGGACTGGCCGCCGAACGGTATCGGTAGGACGATCAGATGATCAGCTCCAGCTGACGTGCAACGGGCGACCTTCGTCGTAGCCGGCCGAGCTCTGCACTCCGACCACCGCGCGGTCGGCGAACTCGGGGACGGTGCGCGCCCCGGCGTACGTGAAGCTCGACCGCACCCCCGCAACGATCTGGTCCAGCAGGTCCTCGACCCCTGGCCGATCGGGGTCCAAGAACATGCGCGATGAGCTGATGCCCTCCTCGAACAGGCCCATGCGTGCGCGATCGAATCCGGCTGCATCGCGCGTGCGGTGGGACACCGCACGTGACGACGCCATGCCGAACGACTCCTTGTAGGGTCGCCCGTCCGAACCGATCTTCAGGTCACCGGGGCTCTCGTTGGTGCCGGCGAACCACGAGCCGATCATCACGCTGGCGGCACCGGCGGCCAGCGCCAGCGCGACGTCTCGGGGGAACCGGACGCCGCCGTCGGCCCACACGTGGGTACCGAGCCCTCGGGCTGCGTTCGCGCACTCCAGGACGGCCGAGAACTGTGGTCGGCCGACCCCGGTCATCATGCGGGTCGTGCACATCGCGCCCGGTCCGACGCCGACCTTCACGATGTCCGCGCCGGCCGCAACGAGGTCGCCGACTCCGGCGGCCGACACCACGTTCCCGGCTGCCACCGGCACCCGACGACCGGTTGTCGTCGCGTGTGCGTCGCGAGCCGCCACGACGAGCGGCAACGCCTCGAGCATCTTGTCCTGGTGGCCGTGGGCGGTGTCGACCACCAGGACGTCGACTCCCATCGAGAGCAAAGCCTCGGCCTTGGCCCGGACGTCACCGTTGATACCGACCGCTGCTCCGACGACCAGCTGACCGTCCGGGTCCACGGCCGGGGTGTAGATCGTCGATCGCAGGGCGCCCTTGCGAGTCAGCACGCCGACGAGCGAGTCGTCCTGGAGGACGGGGGCCACCGAGACGTGGTGAGCAGTCAGCAGCTCGAATCCCTCGCGCGGGTCGATCCCGGCCGGGAGTGTCAGCAGCTCTGACGACATCACCTCGCGCACCTGGGCGAAGCGATCGATCTCGGCTCCGTCGTGCTCGGTCACGACGCCGACCGGACGGTCCCCGTCGACGACCACGACCGCCCGATGTGACCGCTTGGGCAACAGGCTCATCGCCTCGCCGATGGTCGTCGTCGGGGTGACGGTCACGGGTGTGTCGTAGACGGTGTGCGCTGACTTGATCTGCCGCACGGTCGTCTCGACGACGTCGAGCGGGATGTCCTGCGGCAAGATCGCGACGCCCCCACGGCGCGCGATGGTCTCGGCCATGCGACGCCCCGAGATCGCCGTCATGTTGGCCACGACGACAGGAAGCGTCGTCCCGGTGCCGTCGGCGGTCGACAGGTCCACGTCGAAGCGACTGGTGACGTCGGAGCGGTTGGGCACCATGAACACGTCGTTGTACGTCAGGTCATGGGCAGGACGCAGATCGTTGAGGAACTTCACCCGATCAGTCTAGGGAGGACCCTCACGGCGCAGCCGGTGAGAACTTGGGGATCCGCAGCACGACCTTGGTGCCGAAACCGGGCGCGGTCTCGACGGCGAGGCCGTGCTGCGGGCCGTACACGGTCCGCAGTCGCTCGTCGATGTTGGCCAGGCCCACCGAGTCGCTCGTCGATCGACCGGCCAGGACGGCGCGAATCCGCTCGGGGTCCGCGCCGGCCCCGTCGTCCTCGATCGAGATCAGGCACTCACTGCCTGCATCCGACGCCTCCACCACGACCGTGCCTCGACCGGACGCCCCCTCGACGCCGTGACGAACGGCGTTCTCGACCAACGGTTGCACCGAGAGGAACGGCAGTCGCACGCTCAGCACCTCCGGGGCGATCCGGGTGCGAACCTGCAGGCGGTCGCCGAAGCGCGCCTTCTCCAACGTCAGGTACTGCTCGATCGACCGCAGCTCCTCGGCCAGCGTCGTGAACTCACCGTGGCGGCGGAACGAGTAGCGAGTGAAGTCGGCGAACTCGAGCAGCAGCTCGCGGGCACGTTCGGGCTCGGTGCGGACGAACGTCGCGATGGCCGCGAGGGAGTTGTAGATGAAGTGCGGCGAGATCTGTGCGCGGAGGGCGCGCAGCTCTGCTTCCATCAGCGCAGTACGGGAGACCTCCAGCTCGGCCAGCTCGAGCTGGCTCGACATCCAGCTCGCGACCTCGGTCGTGGCTCGGACGAGGCCGGCGGAGGCTTCCTCCGAGTGCACCAGCAGGCTGCCGATCACGCTGCCGTCGACGGCCAGCGGGGCGACGACGGTGTGATCGGATGCCTGCGTGGTCCCGGTGCGCAGGACCGAGGCCAGCAGCTGTTGAGCGTCGTCGTACCGCGCGGATCCACCCCAGGCCAGTGGGCCGGCGGTGTCCGTGATGGCGACGGTGTACGGACCGAGCAGTGCACGAACGTGTGGCAGGGCGGCCGCAGCGCTGTCGACGGTCAGGCCGGCTCGCAGGGCAGGTGAGGCCAGCGAAGCGGTGTGCAGCGTCGCGTAGGTCGCGCGATCCTCGGCAGTGCCCAGGGAGCGTCGGTGACTGAGCAGCCACCACCGAGCGCCGGCAGCGCACAGGATGAGTGCCAGCGCACTGAGGACGATGACGGCCGGGCCTGGCATGGCGACCTATCGCAGGTCGAACAGCGTGGTGTCGGTGACGACGTCGTCGTCGGGCAGCTGCGACTTGTCGACCTGTGCTCGCACGTACTGCGTCCGGTGGCGCAACCGCAAGGTGCCGGTCTGCTGGGCGCTCTCGGCGAACAGCTCACGCACGTGCGCCAGGGCGTCGTCACCGAACGACGCACCGGCCAACGAACGAGCGAATGTGATCGTGGACGGCAGGTCCAGCTCGACCCAGTCGGCGATCTCCTTGGTCTCCGGGTCGAGGAACAATCCGGTCGACGTCACGGTCTCGTCGCGGTCGGCGGCCGCCGGGTCGGCGTTCGTCAACGTCAGCAGACGTCGTACCCAGGGAATCGTGTCGTCGTAGGTGCGTGACACGGTCGCGACGCGACCGTGCGGACGAAGGACACGAGCGATGCCTGCCGTCTGTATCGCCGTCAGGTGCAGCGACGGGCACACGACCACGTCGAACGAGCTCGCGATGAACGGCAGGTGGTCGACCGTCCCGCAGACGTAGGAGACCTCGGCATCGGATCGGCGTCGCGATTCCTCGCTGAGCACCACGACCTCGTGGCCCTGCTCGCTGAAGCGGTAGGCCAGCTCGCGGTCCCCGACGTGGAGGACCTCTGCCAGTCGGTTGTCGGCCAGCCAGTTGAAGGCGCGCGAGCTCGAATCGTTCGTTGCGTCCACAGTCCGAGACTACTCCGAGCGTCGCGCGCGTTCGGTGCAGTCGGACGTGCCACACTTCGGTCGGACGACGACGGGTCTGCCGCGTCGGAGGCGGAAGGTTGAACCAGATGGCCCAGGCACTCGATGCCGTGACGCAGCGACGCCTGTTGCCGTCGATCCAGGGGTTGCGCGGCATCGCCGTCCTCCTGGTCGTGCTGTATCACGCGGACCTGCCGATCGGCGCCGGTTACGTCGGGGTCGACGTGTTCTTCGTGATCTCCGGATTCGTCATCACCCGGCTGGTGCTGAACCGATCGGAGCACACCGACCGCCTCGGCCTGAAATCCTTCTGGGCGGCGCGCGTTCGACGCCTGGCACCGGCGCTGGCCGTCGCGATCGTGCTGACCCTGGTGCTGAGCGTGCCGTTCAGCAGTCCTGCAGGATCGCAGTCCGACGTCGCGACGACGGGCATCGCGAGCATCTTCTGGGTCGCCAATGCGGTGCTGGCGGTTCTGACGTTGGGCTACTTCGCCGACGGCGCGGAGCAGAACCCGCTGCTGCACATGTGGTCGTTGGCGGTCGAGGAGCAGTTCTACCTGGTCTTCCCGTTGATCGTGGTGGCGATGCTGTGGTGGGTACGGCGTCGCGGCACCGACCGCATCCGTCTGTTCGCCGTCGTGATCGCGGCGCTCAGCGTGCTGTCGCTGGTGGTCTCGATCGCGCTGACGTACGCCGACCTGTCGATCGGGGTCGGCCCCACGTTGGCCTTCTACTCCCCGATGTCGAGGGCGTGGGAGTTCGGTGCCGGCGCACTCGTGGCGCTGGCGGTGCACCGGCACGCCGTGCGCGGGGTGCCGGCACTGGCGGCAGGCGGCTTCGTCCTGTTGGCGCTGGGCCTGGTCGTCATCGACGACCCCTCGGTCTTCCCCGGATACATCGCTGTCGTCCCGGTGCTCGGCTCGGCGATGTTGTGCGCCGCCGCCAGCTCTGACAGCGAACGGGTGCTGTCGGTCAGACCGTTGGTGTGGATCGGTGACCGCTCGTACGGCTGGTACCTGTTCCACTGGCCGCTGATCGTGCTGATCGGCACCTATGTGACCGACGCGGTCGCTGCCGTGCTGGGTCTGCTGATCGCCGACTGGAGCCTGCGGGCGCTGGAGGATCCGATCCGGCACCGACGCAAGCTCGGCGGGCTCTCGGCCCCGAAGTTGTGGCTGACCTGCAGCGCCCCGGTGGTCGTGGGCTGTGTCCTGCTGATGTTCGCCGGCTCGCAGTACTGGTGGAACGGCTCGATCGAGCAGTTCGCTCACGGCGTGTCACGTGGCGAGCACCCGGTCCAGGCCGAGTGCCAGTCCGTCACACCGCTGACCGAGCGGGACATGTCGGCGTGCACGTTCGGACCCGATGACGACCCGGACCCGATGATCCTCATTGGCGACTCCAACGGCGGGATGTACGCCGACATGGTCGCCGAGGCAGCCGAGCAGACGGGGCGGCGCGTCACGATCGCGACGATCCCGTCGTGCCAGGTCGACGACGTGGCGATGAGCCGCAAGGGTGTGCGGCCGAACTTCCTGATCGACTGCCTCGGGCGCTACGACGACACCTTGGCCTGGCTGGCCGAGCAGCCCCCGTCGACGGTGCTCGTGGCGTCGGGAGCGGCGACCCCGGACCTGACCAACTTCGTGCTGCTGGACGCCGACGGCACCGTCTACGAGGACGGTGAGGCCAAGCAGGCGGCCCTGCAGGCCAGCCTTGAACGGTCCTACGACGCGATCGGGCGACTCGGACACCAGGTCGTGGCGATCGAGCTGGCGCCGCAGTGGAAGGAACCGGACAACACCGGCTGGACGCCACGCGACTGCAGCGTGATCGACGTGCTCATCGATGCCGAGACGTGCGAACGACACCTGGATCGCGCGTCGATGGACGCACAGCAGCAGCGCACGCTCGCAGCTGCCCGCTCCGCTGCTGACGCCACCGGTACACAGGTGCTGGCCGTGCGTGACGTGCTGTGCCCCGACGACATGTGCGGGACGACGATCGACGGGACCTGGATCTACAGCGACAGCGCTCACCTGACCCCTGTCGGCGCGAACCTGCTGGCCGACCGGTTCGTCGACCTCATGTCGCAGCGCTGAGGATCTCCTCGAACCGATCGGTTACTCGCACGACGTCGAACTTGCGCTCGGCGACGTTGCGTGCACGTCGCCCGATGTCTTCGATCGCTCGTGCGTCCAGCTGTCGTACCCAGGCGACGGCGGTGTCGACTCCCGCGACGTCGGGAGTGCCGACCGCGCCACCGGCCTCGGTGATGTCGACCGCAGCCGGGTTGTCCGCCGGCATCAGACCGAGTATCGGCCTACCTGCTGCCATGTAGGACAGCACCTTGCTGGGGATCGAGAACCGCGTGGCGTCAGGTTCTAGGAGCGCGACGAGAACGTCAGCCGATCCCAGCACCTGTGGAAGGGCGTCGGCAGGTTGGAAGTCGACGACCGTGATGTCAGGATCGGCGTCGCGCAGGTCGTCGGCCGCTTCACCTTCGGAGACCACCGTCAGCTGTGCCGCGACACCGTTCTCGCGCAGGCGACGCATCAGCTCGACCAACAGGCCGGGGTTGTGCTTGCGGCCCAGGTTGCCGGCGTACAGCAGGCGCAGCCCGCCATCGGGTCGGAACAAGGCGGCTGCTCGATGATTGTCGCGATCCTGCGGCATGATGTCATCCAGCGGCGCCCAGTTCGGGATCACCGACACCCGCTCGGAGGCGACTTGCCAACCCGCGTAAGCCTCGGTGAACGCCTCGCCGATCGCGACGACGTGCATCGCGCGGACGGCCAGATACGCCTCCATGCGATCGAGGATCCGCGACCCGACCGTCGCGATGGGTCCAGGAAGGCGGGAGTGCAGCTCATCGCTCATGGCGGCACTGTGGATGTCCTGGTGCCAAAACACCCAGGGCACATCATGGCGGCGGGCCCAACGGGCGATTCGATGACTGGCCAGCAAGGGGATGTTGCACGAGATGTAGGCGTCGAACTTGCCGTCGCGCAAGTGGTCGATCGCAGCCGACGCGTACGCCCGCTCCCAGGTCAGTCGGCCGACGAAGGCGTTCCTCTCGAACGGTCGGTCGACCGCGATGCGGTCGAAGCGCAAGTTGGGTGTATCGCTCGACAGATCGCCCTTGCCGCCAACGTACTCGGCGGCCGATGCGTGAACGACTTGGTGACCGCGCTCGGCGAGTCGGCGGGCCAGCTCGGCCTGGAACGGATGACCGGCGAAGTCGTGGAGACAGATCCGCATCGTGATCAGTAGCGTGACTTGATCTGGTCGTGGATCCACCCGTACGTGCGCTCCAGCCCGTCGTGCAGCGAGATCGACGGTTCCCACCCGTAGATCTCGCGGAACATGGTGTTGTCGCTGTTGCGGCCGCGCACCCCTTGTGGTGCCGACAGGTCGTGCTTCTTCTCGACCTTGATGCCCGCGATGTCCTCCAGGATGCCGATCATCTGGTTGATCGTCACCAGCTCGGCCGAGCCGAGGTTGACCGGCTCGACGTTGTCACCGGCGAGGATCTCCTGCGTCCCTCGCACGCAGTCGTCGATGTACATGAAGCTGCGGCTCTGCTCGCCGTCACCCCACACCTCGATCGTGTGGTCACCGCTGAGCTTCGCGTGGGCGATCTTGCGGCTCAGCGCGGCCGGAGCCTTCTCGCGGCCACCCTCGAACGTCCCGTCGGGACCGTAGACGTTGTGATAGCGAGCGACGCGTGTCTCCAGGCCGTAGTCCTCGCGGAAGTGTCGAGCCATCCGCTCGCTGAACAGCTTCTCCCAGCCGTAGCCGTCCTCGGGATCGGCGGGGTAGGCATCGGACTCCTTCAGCGCCGTCACGTTTGGATCGGTCTGCTTGTCGCCGGCATACACGCAGGCCGAGCTGCTGTAAAAGAAACGCTTGGTCCCGGCGTCGCGGGCCGCGACCAGCATGTTGGTGCTGGTCAGCACCGACAGCATGCATTCGGCCTTGTTGTTCTCGATGAACCCCATGCCACCCATGTCGGCTGCCAGGTTGTAGATCTCCTCGCTGCCCTCGGCGAACGTGTGCGCCTGACGGGCGTCGGAGCAGTCGCCGACGACGTTCTCGGCCGCGTCGTGAACTTGATACCACTCCGGGAGCGGCTTGACATCGACCGCGCGAACGCTCTTGCCCTGTTTGAGCAGGTCGGCCACGAGATGTCCGCCGATGAATCCACCTGCACCAGTCACGACCACCGTCACGGCCGAATCACCTTCTGTTCCTTCGTCGCAGTTGAGTCGATCGCCTCGCACAGTACCCTGACGGGTCCGTGCGTGGCGGCACGTGGTCCAACGAGCGAGTAGCTGTCTCGATACGCTGAAGCGGTGTCGCCCGATCCGGATCCGTTCATCGTCGCCGCTTCTCTGGAGGGCGTTCCCGCTGCATTCTCCGCTTCCCGGGACGGGATCGACGCGCTGCTTCGAGACCGTGGTCTGCGCCGAACGACGCCGGAGGACACGGCTCGTTCGCTGCTGCTCGGTGCGGCTGCGAACGCGAGACTCGAGGGCGATGACGTCGACGCCGATGCGCTGACAGCAGGCGAGGGGAACCCGACGAGTCAGGCTGCTCTGCGCTTGTCCGGCCAACTGCTCGGGACGGTGCCGGCCTGGCGACGCGCCCCACTGCAGGTCATCGCACGGCTGCACTCAGTCGCGGCATCCGGCTCGGTCCCCGATGACGAGCTGGGTCGGCCGTCAAACCCGGAGGGTACGGCGCGACTGGCCGAATTGGGAAAGGCGCTCGTCACGCCGACCACGGCGCCGGGGCTGGTGGTGGCGGCGCTGGCCCATGCCGAGATCATTGCCGCAGGAGCATTCGATTCCCACAACGGGATCGTCGCGCGCGCTGTGGAGCGAATCGTGATGGTCTCGACAGGGGTCGACCCTGCCTCGGTGACCGTACCCGAAGCAGCGCACGCCGAAGCCCCCAAGGCGTACCGGCACATGGTGCACGAATATGCGACTGGCGGCCCCGACGGGGTGCACCAGTGGCTGCTCTATGCGGCGGAGGTGTACACCCGGGCCGCTGAGCTGTCGCCGGTGGCGCGCCGTTGAACCATTTTCTGCCCGGAGCCGTACGCTAGGACGACTGTCCGGCGTCTGCAGAAGAGGAAAAGCATGAGGTTGACCGAGCAGGCGAAGTACCTTGTCTACCGCACGCCGGGCATCCGGCGTCTGATGGCCCCGACCTATCCGTACAAGATCAACCCGGCTCAACTGGCCACGATGGTCCAGCTGATCGACGCGACGCGGGACTCCGGTGCGCTCGTCGCCGAGGTCGGCGTCGCGCAGGGAGACAGCTCGGTGTTCCTGCTGGAGCACCTGCGAACGTGCGGGGACGACAGGTCGTTGCACCTGTTCGACACCTTCAGTGGTTTCACTCCTGAGTCCATCACCGTCGAGGTCGACGAACGGGGCAAGGACGAGGCTGAGTACGACAAGTTCCGCTACGGCAGCGAGAAGCACTTCCGCCAGAATCTGCAGCGCCTCGGGTACCAGCGCTTCGAGACCCATGCCGGTGACGCCTCCGTTATTGACTGGTCGGCGTGGGGTGGCGTCGGGGCGATGCTGCTCGACATCGATCTGTACGAGCCCACGCGGGTCATTCTCGACGCGGTATATCCCCACTTGGTGCCAGGCGGCGGGATCGTCGTGGACGACTGCTTGGCGAACACGGCCTGGGACGGTTCGCTGCAGGCCTACCAGGAATTCATCGACAAGCACGACCTTCCGTTCATCCGTGTGGGTGAGAAGGGCGCGCTCGTTCGTGCGAAGTGATGGTTGCGGTGCAGCGATGACGGTGACGGCACTCGGATCGGGAGTCCGGATCGGATCGTGGTGACGCGCCCGAGGATGTCGCGCGCTGCCGGGACGATCAGCTGGGGGCTGCTCGATCAGGCAGTCGCCAGCGCCGCGACCTTCGTGTTCGTGGTGTTCGCTGCTCGGAACCTGGGGGCCCCCGAAGTCGGCGCCATCGCCTTCACGTTCGAGCTCTACCTGCTCGCGGTCTTCATCACCCGTGGCGTCGCCGGCGATCCGCTCACGTCGCGGTACTCCGGAGCGGACCCGTCGACGCTGCGCCGGCAGACCGGACGCGCCGCCACAACTGCAGTGCTCAGCGGCGTATCGGTCGGTGGGTTGATGGCGATCGGTGCGGCGTTCGCACCGCATCCACTGCGCGACGTGCTGCTGGTCGCCGCGATCGCGATGCCTGCTCTGGCACTTCAAGAATTCGTGCGCGCGGCACTCATCGTCCAGGGGAGGGTCCGCGCCACGTTCGTCAACGACGCGTTGTGGGCGGTCGGACAGTTGCCGGCGATGTACTTCGCCGTTCACGTGCATCCGACTGCTCCCAGTGTCATCGGTGCGTGGGCAGCCACCGGGGCCGTCGCGGCGCTCGTCGGTCTGGTGCAGCTGCGGCAGCTACCCGCATCGCCCCGCGCGGTCCGCTTCTGGTTGAACGACACCCGCGACCTGTGGCCCTACTACTTGGCGGACAACATGCTGTTTCAGGCCTCGTCGTTGGTCTTGGTGGCCGTCGTGTCCGCGACGGCCGGCCTGCCGGCGTTGGCCGGCTTTCGGGTGGCGATGACGGTGTACGCCCCGCTGTCCATGATCGGGCGCGGCGTCATCTCGGTGGCAGTCGCGATGTTGGCGCGTCGCAGGAACGATCCGCAAGGCGTACGTCAACGAGCGATGTCGATCTCGGCGACACTGACGCCGATGGCAATCGTGTGGGGACTGTTGACACTGTTGATCCCCACGTCGGCCGGGCAGGAGTTGTTCGGCGAGTCGTGGACCGAGGCCGAGCCTGTGGTGTTCCTGGCCAGCTTCGTGTGCGCTTCTGGGCTCTTCGCCGCCGGTACGACGATCGGGTTGAGGGCGCTCAGCGCCGGCCGTCACACCTTCGTCGGCCGCGTCGTCGTCTCGATCGGTGCGGCCGTCGCGGCATCGATCGGTGGGTATCTGGACGGCGGGTACGGGCTCTTCCTCGGCCTGGCCATCTTTTTCCCGGTGCAGGTCGTGGTGTGGTGGTCGTTGCTCCGCCACGCCGCGAACAGCGTAACTCCCGTCTCAGAGCCGTGACGGCTGCGGTTTGACGACGAGGCGCCCGGACCGGTCGATGCGATGCAGGAAGACTGGGTCGGGGTACGTCGCGAAGTAGTCATCGACAGCCTTGCGGGGGCCTTCGAGATACCCGTAGTCATCGATGATCAGGATCCCGTGGGGCGACAACCGTGGAAACAGCGTCTCCATCTCGACCTTCGACGATTCGTACCAGTCAGTGTCGAGACGAAGCAGGGCCACGGTGTCTGGTGCCGTCGTCGGGATCGTGTCCTGGACCAGACCGACGACCATGTGGATGCGGTCGGCCGGGTAACCGGTGCGGGCGACATTCGCACGCACCACGTCCACAGGCGCCTGGAGGAACGCGTTGCCCGAGGCCGCTTGTGCTTCGGCGTACATGTCGGCGATCGACTGATCGGAGTTGAGGATGCCGTCGTGCTCACCAGGTGCCGGCAGTCCCTCGAAGGTGTCGTAGAGGTACAGGTCGCGGTCGGTCGCGCCGAGCTCGACCAACGTGCGCGCGGCCGCCATGATGCTGCCGCCCATCCACACCCCCGACTCGACAAACGCTCCCGGGATGTCGTTCTCGACGACATGACGAGTCGCGGAGATCATCGCTTCGATGCGAGCCGATGTCGTCATCGTGTACGGGCGCACGAACTTCATCGTCGCGACGGTTTCAGGACTCAGATCAGCCCCGTATTCACGCGAGATCGAGATGTTACGGTCGCGTAAGGAGTTGGCCACTCGCTTGGAGAGCCGCGCTTTGAGTCCCATGACACCCACTTCCGATCGGAATGTTCGAGCGACACGGTACACAACGCCGTACGTTCTTCCGATGAATCATGCGCTGCGCACCGACGTGAACTTCGGTGCGCGTTCGATCGGTGCGGCCGCGGCGTCGGTTGCGTCCGGGCGGACCCGTACTGCGGCGATCAGGCACAGACCGAGGCTCATGGCCAGGTAGTGGTCGGTCATGTTCGGTTGGAACGGACCTGCGAGGACTACTGCCACAGCCGGATAAGCCAGGAATCGGCGAGGATCGGACGTGCGGAACAGCGGGACCATCAGTGCCCCGAACATCAGCAGCAATCCGATGAGTCCGATGATGCCCGTGGCCGCGAGCACCTGCAGGTAGATGTTGTGGATCACGTAGGTGTGCTCGGTGCTGAAACCGTTGCCAAGGAGCGGTGAGTCGAGTATCTGCCTGAGCCCGTCGTCCAGCGTGATGAGTCGCACCGTGTCGGAGTTGCTCGCGCCGCCGTCGCCGAACAGTCGAGCCAGAGCAGACGTGGAGTTGCTGGAGGTATCGGCGGTGACGACGACGGGCAGGAGAACCACTCCGGTCGTCACGACCGCCAGCCCCAGCCGGATCGAGCGCTCGAGCAGCGGCACCAGCACGGACAGGGCGATCAGGACGACGAAACTGGTGCGACTACCGCTCGTCCAGACCGCGATCAGGGCGATCACGATGACGGGCGGCACCAGTAGCCACCGGCTACGCACCTGCTTGAGAGTCAGCAGGTACGGGACGAATGACAATGCCAGCATCGCGGTGTACGCAAGCGCGACGGGGTGGTACGTGAAGCCGGGGTTTCGATACGTGTAGGTCGGCAACCCGTACAGCGTGCTGATGCACGTGCCGAGGCCGAACGAGAACATCAAGGCCCACATCTGGCGAGTGCTCGGTGACATCCACACCAGCGCCATCGGGATCAGTGCCAAGGCGATGACACCGTTGATGACGTAGCCGAGATGTTCGATGGCGTTGATCGCCCGAGGGGTGGCGAGCAGACCCATGACGGTGAACAGCAGCGCGCCGACCAAGAACGGCGCCGGAACGTGCAATCGCTGATGAATCATCCGGGGCAACGCGAGGCAGAACGCGGCGAAGAGCATGAAGCTGGCTAACACGATCGGCTTGGGGCCAATCGCGAAATTCGTCAACGGGGCGAACCCGAAAGCCATCGTCAGCAGGACCGTGCTGGCGCGGTCGGCCCCGAGCGTTGCCACCAGGATGATCAGTGCCGCCAGAGCGATCGCGACGATCGCGAACAGTACCGAGGCGGTGGCGAGCGGCAACAGGGCCAGGATCGCCATGACCAGCAGGATCGGCAGCACAGTGCTGCCGGGCGTCCGCCGTTCGCGGGCCCATCGGCTGATCCGTTGATCGCCGGCTTGCCCCCCTGAAGTGCTCTCCATCGTGTCTGACACCATAACGGGACCGATCCGGTCCACGAGATCAGAACACGTTCTCGATCGGACCTACACTGGGACGGCACGTCGAACTCACGGCCGAAGGAGCCAGATGGCGGACCAGCACATAGCAGGCAAGACGGTCTACGTCGGGATGAGTGCCGACCTGATCCACCCCGGGCATCTCAACATCCTGGAACGGGCGGCAGAGCTCGGTGATGTGACGGTCGGCCTTCTGACGGATCGCGCGATCGCTAGCTACAAGAGGCTCCCGCACCTGACGTACGAGCAACGCGAGGCCGTGGTGCGCAGTCTGCGGACCGTTCACCGCGTCGTGCCGCAGGAGACGCTCGACTACGTCGACAACCTCCGGCGCTATCGACCCGACTACGTCGTTCACGGCGACGATTGGCGATCTGGCGTGCAGCGCAAGACCCGCCAGCGGGTGATCGACGCGTTGGCCGAGTGGGGCGGCGAGCTGGTCGAGCCCACCTACACCGAAGGCATCTCGTCGACCCAGCTGAACGAGGCGGTCAAGCAGGTCGGCACGACTCCCAACGTCCGGCTGTCCCGGCTGCGCCGACTCCTCGACAGCAAGGACCTCGTGCGCATCCTCGAGGCGCACAACGGGCTCACGGGTCTGCTGATCGAGAACTCCTCGGCCGAGCGCAACGGTGTCAAGGTCGAGTTCGACGGCATGTGGTCGTCCTCGCTGACCGACTCGACGGCACGGGGCAAGCCCGACATCGAGGCCGTCGACATCTCGTCTCGGTTGCAGACCATCAACGAGCTGTTCGAGGTCACGACCAAGCCGCTGATCTTCGACGGGGACACCGGGGGCAAGCCCGAGCACTTCGCGTTCACGGTTCGTTCGCTGGAGCGACTGGGCGTGTCGGCCGTCATCGTGGAGGACAAGGAAGGACTCAAGCGCAACTCGTTGTTCGGCACCGACGTGGCGCAGACCCAGTCCTCCATCGAGGACTTCAGCTTCCGGCTGCACACGGGCAAGGAAGCCCAGATCACCGACGACTTCATGATCATCGCTCGCATCGAGAGCCTGATCCTGGGACAAGGCGTCAAGGACGCGCTGACCCGGGCCGAGGCGTATCTGGCCGCGGGGGCCGACGGCATCATGATCCACTCGCGCGAGAGCAGTCCCGACGAGGTGTTCGAGTTCGCGGAGGGGTACGCCTCGTTCGGTGCGAACGCCCCCCTGGTCGCGGTGCCGACGAGCTATCACACCGTGACCGAGGACGAGCTGGCCGAGCGTGGGTTCAACGTCGTGATCTACGCCAACCACATGATCCGCGCGGCCTATCCCCAGATGGCCAAGACGGCGACCACGATCCTGGAGCACGGTCGCGCCACCGAGGCGGAGCCGCTGCTGTCGTCGATCAAGGACGCGCTCGCGATCATCCCGGAGAACTTCGCGTGATCGCACCCGACGAGTTCGTCCGGGCCGTCGGCGGGGCGAACCCGTTCTTCGCCGGCGTCCCCGACAGCCTGCTGAAGAACCTGGGGATGCACCTGGCGACCTCGCTGCCCGCCGACCAGCACGTGATCACCGCCAACGAGGGCGCCGCAGTCGGCCTGGCCATCGGTCATCACCTGCGCACGGGTGACGTGCCGGTCGTCTACCTGCAGAACTCCGGCGTCGGCAACACCGTCAACCCGCTGCTGTCGTTGGCCGACCCCGAGGTGTACGGCATACCGCTGGTGTTGGTCATCGGCTGGCGAGGTCAACCGGGGGTCAAGGACGAGCCGCAGCACGTCAAGCAGGGTCGTGTCATGACGCAGCTGCTCGACGCGATGGAGATCCCGTACTGGGTGCTGCCGACGGACCCCGTCGAGGGGCTCGCGACGGCCGCACTCGCGCGCGAGACCGCTCAGCAGGTGTCCGGTCCCGTGGCCGTCCTCGTCGCGGCCGGAACGTTCTCGGCGCCCGAGACGTCGGTCGCGACGCCGCCGCTGGCGGCAGATCTGCCGAGTCGGGAGGAAGCGCTCGTCGCGTTCGCCGAAGCGGTCGGCGACGACGCGGTCATCACCTGCACCACGGGGATGCTCGGACGCGAGATGTTCGAGTACCGCGAAGCCCACCCCCGCCCCGGTCTGCGCGACTTCCTCTGCGTCGGTGGCATGGGTCATGTCTCGTCGATCGCGCAAGGCGTCGCGCTGGCCGATCCGGCGGCCGACGTCTGGGCCTTCGACGGCGACGGCGCCTTGTTGATGCATCAGGGGACCCTCGCGGTCATCGCGGCGACGGCTCCGACCAACTTGTTCCACGTGGTGTTCAACAACGGCGTCCACGACAGCGTCGGCGGTCAGCCGACCGCGATCGCCGGCGTCGACGTCCCGGCGCTGGCAACGGCCTCGGGGTATCGGGGCGCGACGCGCATCCGCAGCACGGGCGACGTCGCGGGTGCAGTCGCCGCTGCCCGCGCGTCCGGCGGTCCGTACCTGATCGAGATCCAGGTGCGCCCGGGCAACCGCGACGGCATCGGCCGACCGACACGTACGCCGGCGGAGAGCAAGGTGGCCTTTATGGCCTCCCTCGGGGAACGGGGCTGACGCGTGCTCTCGTTGCCGGGCGGAGGCGATCGTCGAGGAGTCTTCGGTTCAGGTGCTCTGGCACAGCTGCCCGCCCTCGTGGCCGACCTGGAGCTGACGAGGCTGTTGCTCGTCACGGGACGCAGCAGCTTCGCCGCATCCGGTGCCGCCGAGATCCTGCCGACGTTGCGCGAGGTGGCGGAGGTCCGGATCTGGTCGGACTTCGCCCCGAATCCGATGCTGACCGATCTCCACGACGGTCTGGCCGTCGTCCGTGACCACCAGCCCGACGGCGTCGTCGCGATCGGCGGTGGCAGCGCCATGGACATGGCCAAGCTGCTGACCGCGTTCGCCAACCTGGCGCCGGAGTCGGTCGAGGCGGCGGTCCGCGACAACCGGGTCGAAGGTCGCACACGCGCGCTCGTGCTGGCGCCGACGACCTCGGGATCGGGCAGCGAAGCGACCCACTTCGCCGTCGTCTACATCGGCGAGGAGAAGTTCTCGGTCGCCGACCCCTGCCTGCTTCCGGACGCGGTGGTCCTGGACCCCGACCTGACCCTCTCGGCCTCGCCGTACCAGAAGGCGACTTGTGCGGCCGACGCGATCGCTCAGGCGGTCGAGAGCCGCTGGGCCAGTGGCGCCACTGCGCAGAGCCAGGCCTTCGCGCGCGAGGCGTTGTCGGAGCTGATCCCTGCAGCGCCCGCGTTCGTCGCGGGCGACGCCGATGCTGCCAGCGCCACCGCCGGCGGAAGCCATCTCGCGGGCCGGGCCATCGACCTGTCCAAGACCACGGGCGCGCACGCGATGGCCTACGGCCTGACCAAGCGGCACGGCATCAGCCACGGGCACGCGGTCGCCGTCACGCTCGGTGCCTTCGCCCGGGCGCACGCCGAAGCGGCAGCACGCCGGCCGGACCTGATGGCCGTGCTCGACGACATCGCGGAGCTGATCGGCGCCGCCGACGCGTCGTCGGTCGGGGACCGGCTCGACGACCTGGCCACCACGATGGGCCTGCAGCTGCGACTCAGCGACCTCGGCGTTCCCCGCACCGACATCCCGGTCCTGGCAGGCGCGGTCAACGTCGAGCGACTCGGCAACAACCCGGTCCCTTTCACCACGTCGGGGTTGGCCGAGCTGCTGAACACGTGCTGGTAGCGTCGACCGACGCCGCGAAGATTTCGACGGTGATTCGGATACAGTTTTCAACGCTGTCGTGCAGTCGCGCGGCAGCACCATCACATCGGGCGGGTTGCGGTCGACCTGGCTGACTGGAACACCCGGCCGCGGAGGATCAATGGACCTGCAGCAGTTCGTCGGCATTCTTGCTGCGCGATGGAAGTTCATCGTCATCACGGTGCTCATCGGAACGCTCGCCACGGTGATGCTCAGCCTGAGCCGTTCGCCCGAGTACGCCTCAACGGGTCGCGTCTTCATCGCGGTGCCGAACGACGTCCAGCTCGACTCGCTGTCCACGCTGCTGGTGACGCAGCGCGCCTCGTCCTATGCCGCACTGGCCACAGATCCGGTGCTGTTGCAGAAGGTGGTCGATCGATCCGGACTGCCCATCACCCGCACGGAGCTGGCCGAACGCATCTCGGCGAGCGTCGCCACGAACACCCAGATCGTCGAGGTCACGGCGACCGGGCAGACACCTGAAGAAGCGCGCGATCTGGCCGACGCCGAGATCCAGGAGCTCGTCGCCCTGGTCACCGAGCTCGAACGCCCGGCCAATGACAAGGCGACAGCGGCAGTGGTCGCCCGCTCGACCGGCACTCCCACGCTGGATCCGGAACCGATCGGCTTGCCGATGTCGTTCTTGCTGGCCATCGGCATCGTGTTGAGCATCCTCGCAGCGATCGCCGGCGCCTTGTTGAAGGACCTGCTCGACCGGACGATCAAGTCTCGTCACGACGTCGAGTCGTCCAGCCAGGCCCCGGTGATCTCAGCGCTGCCGCTGGATCGTGCCGTCGCCAAGGACGCGCGAGGGGCCGTTGCACCGACCAGCTCCTTGATCGAGGCGTTCCGGGTGCTGCGCACCAACTTGCGGTTCGCCGACCTCGACGGCAACCGACAGGTCATCTTGGTGACGAGCGCTCTGCCCAATGAAGGCAAGACGCTGACTGCCGTCAACCTGGCCAAGGCGATGGCTGCCGCAGGGCAGTCGGTCCTGCTGGTCGACTGCGACCTGCGCAACCCCAACGCTGCAGCGAGCCTCGGGCTGGAGAACTCGGTCGGCGTGATGTCGGTGCTCCTGGGACGCGTGCCCCTCGAAGGTGCGATCCAGCCGACCGCTGACGGACTGGACGTGCTGCCCACCGGTCCACGCCCGCCCAACCCGTCCGAGGTGCTCGAGACCGACGCGGTGCGCGACCTGATCAACGAGCTGCGCACCCGCTACGACGTCATCGTGCTGGACGCTCCGCCGGTCCTGCCGGTCTCCGACACCTCCGCGTTGGTCCGCTACAGCGACGGCATCATCGTCCTGGCGCGGTTCGGACAGACGCGCAAGGACGCCCTGAAGCTGGCCGTCGACCGATTGACCGCCCTGGGTGGCCGCCTGTACGGCTCGGTGCTCAACGGTGTGCCGACGCGTTCGATGGCCGGTTACGGATACGGCTACTACGGCTACTACGGCTACGGACCAGAAGACCTGCCGGTGGCGGCCGACGCCGGCAAGCGACGCGCGAACCAGTGATCACCCGACACAGATAACGGCGGCGCCGGGAACGAGTCCGTCGGCGCCGCCGGGTTCAGCAGGGTCGGCTACCAAGCGTGCTTCCTGTCGAATCTGTCGAGCCGGGGCCGTTCGACTTCCCTGAGCGGGGCGAGCGGATGTCCCGGAACGACTTCCCTTGGGGACGGGTGATCGCCGCGTGGGTACCGATTGCTGGACCGTCTGTGAAGTTCTGTGGCCATCGTGACCCGAGTGCCCGGCGTTCGTACACCCCTACCAGCTCGTAATGTTGTGTGCCTTGCTTCACGAGGCGACGAGACGCCCGGACTTGCGCCGGCGCAGCACTGAGGCGGTGACTGCTGCGACGGCTCCGCCGATCAGCAGGGCGGCCGTGGCACGGCCCACGCGGCTGTCGAGTCCGAGTCGGTTCCGCAGCGAGACGGGGTTGCGGAACACCAGGATCGGCCAGTCGTTCTCCTCGGCGATCCGGCGCAGCGCCTTGTCAGGGTTGACCGCGAACGGGTGTCCCACGGCCCGCAGCATCGGGGCGTCGGTCTCGGAGTCGGAGTAGGCGTAGGACCGGCTCAGGTCGTAGCCGCGCTCGCGGGCGAGCCGCTCCATCGCGACGGCCTTGTTGGGGCCGTAGGCGTAGAAGTCGACTTCGCCGGTGTACCGGCCGTTCTCGTGCACCAGCGTCGTGGCGATCACGTGGTCGACGCCCAGCAGCTGGCCGATCGGTTCGACGACCTCGCTGCCCGAGGCCGAGATGATCACGACGTCTCGACCGGCTGCCTGGTGCTCCTCGATCAGCGCGACGGCCTCGTCGTAGACCAGCGGGTTGATGATCGAGTGCAAGGTCTCGCTGACCGCCTGGCGCACGGTCTCGACGTCCCATCCGGTGACCAGGTCGGTCAGGTAGGCGCGCATGCGCTCCAGCTGGTCGTGGTCGGCCCCTTGCGCACCGAACATGAAGTTGGCGTAGGCCGATCGCATCACGGCTCGGCGTGTCAGCAGTCCGCCTTCGTAGAACGGCCGGCTGAAGGCCAGCGTCGACGATCGAGCGATGATCGTCTTGTCCAGGTCGAAGAAGGCAGCCGTACCGGAGCGCGGGACCGGTGGGGTCATGCCTCCAGGATAGGGGTCATCCACAGGTCGCGGACCGTGCGTGCGTTGTCCACAGGCTGCGGGTCCTCGGTTGGCGCGCGCAGGTCGCCGGCGAAGGATCGGGGTATGACCGATCGGATCACCTTGCTGACCGCACGCGCCGACCTGCAGGCGGTCGCCGAACGGTGGTGCTCGGCGCTCGGGGTCGGCGCGGTGAGCCACCGTCGACTCGCCGACGCGCGCCGCTTCTGGGCCACCTCCGACGCCGTCGTGGTGGGCGAGGACCTCGCGGCCGAGCTGGCGGCGGCTCGATGGCCGCGCCGTGACCACGTCTTCCTGCTCGCCGACGACCCGAACGACTGGTGGCGCGTCGCGGTCGAGATCGGCGGCGCGGGCGTCCTGCGGGCCCGCGACGGTGACGAGTCCGGGGTGGCCGCGTTGGCGCAGGTCGTCGACGGCGGGTCCGAGGGTTGCTCGGTCAGCGTCGTCGGTGGTCGCGGTGGCGTCGGGGCCACGACCTTCAGCTGTGCGCTCGCCCTCGAGGCCGCGACGCGGGAGCTGTCGGCGGTCGTGATGGACGCCGACCCTGTTGGTCCAGGCGTCGATCTGGTCCTCGGCGGTGAACGCACCGATGGGTTGCGCTGGTCCGATCTGGACTCGACCGTCGGACTGGTGTCGCCGGGCGCGCTGGCAGGAGCGCTGCCACGCGTTCGAGGCATCTCGACGGTCTCCTGGTCGCTCGAGGACGACACCCCCGAGCTCCCGGAGAGCTGCCACAACGTGTGGTCGGCTGCCGTTCGTGGCTTCGACCTGGTCGTCGTCGATCAGCCGCGGACCGGCGTCGACGCGGACTGGACGGTCGGTGTGCTGGGCGGCTCCGTCCTCACCGTCGTGATCGTGCCCGACGATGTCGTGGGCGTCGCCGCGGCGAGGCGGCAGATCGCGGCCCTGCGTGAGCGGTGCTCCGACCTCGTGGCCGTCACCGCCACCCGACGAGGGGGACCCGGCAGATCTGCGATCGAGTCGGCCGTCGCGGTCCCCGTCGTCGCGTCGATCCGACACGACACCCGGGTCCGGGTCGCGCTGGATCGCGGGCGGGGGCCGGCACGGTCACGTGGGTTGCGCCGACCGGCGCGTGAGGTCCTCGACCTGATCGGGCTGGTGTGAGCGGCATGAGCGAACCGATCCTCGACGACGCACTGGTCGAGCGCATCCGGGCCCGGCTAGTGACGACCGGTCGAGAGCCGACGGCCGTCGGGGTGGCCGAGGCGATGCGTCAGGAGAACCAGGTGGCTGGCAGCCAGGTCCTGCTCGCGCTGGTCGATCGGCTGAGGTCCGACATGATCGGCGCCGGCCCACTCGATCGACTGCTGCAGGACCCGGACGTGACCGATGTGCTGGTGAACGGCCCCGAGCAGGTGTTCATCGACCGTGGCGACGGTCCGGAGGCGACCGACGTGCAGTTCGCCGACGACACCGCGGTCCGTCGGCTGGCCCAGCGGTTGGCCGCGTCCGCCGGGCGCAGACTCGACGACGCGGCACCCTGGGTGGATGCCCGGTTGGCGGACGGAACCCGGCTGCACGCGGTGCTGGCGCCGCTGTCGCGCCCCGGCACGACGATCTCGTTGCGGGTGCCGGCGCGGCGCACCTTCACCCTCGACCAGCTCGTGACGAACCAGATGGTAGGGGTGGACGCGGCCGACGATCTGCGCCGCCTGGTCGACTCGCGTCTGTCGTTCGTCGTGACGGGCGGCACCGGCAGCGGCAAGACGACCCTGCTGACAGCACTGCTGGCGCTGGTCCCGGCGGATGAACGCATCGTCGTCGTCGAGGACTCGACGGAGCTGAGACCCCAGCACCCGCACGTCGTCGGCCTGGAGGCGCGCCCGGCCAACGTGGAGGGCGCCGGACAGGTGTCGGTGCGCGATCTGGTGCGGCAGGCGTTGCGCATGCGTCCTGACCGGCTCGTCGTGGGGGAGGTCCGCGGAGCCGAGGTCGTCGACCTGCTGGCCGCCCTGAACACCGGACACGCCGGCGGATGCAGCACGCTCCACGCCAACTCGCCCCTCGACGTACCGGCACGCTTCGAGGCGCTCGGGGTGGCGGCAGGACTCCCGCGCGAGGCGGTGCACAGCCAGCTGGCAGCCGGACTCGCCGCCGTCGTGCATCTCGAGCGTGATCGGGTGCGGGGCCGTGCCGTGGCGCAGCTGTCGGTCCTTCGTCGCGCCGGCGACCTGGTGGAGGTCCTGCCGGCACGGACGTACACGCCGAGCCGAACCGTCGACGGGCCGGGACTCGCGCTGTGGCGGAGCCGAACGTGACCGTCGTGGCCGCCCTGTTCCTCGCCGCGGCGGTCGAGGTGTGGCAGCCGTCCCCGCGTCGACTGATCGACCTCAGACTGGGCACCTCGGGAGCACCCCTGGGCAGGCGCACCGTCCGCCCCGCGGCCGCGCTGGTTCCGGTCGGGACGCTGGTTCTCGTCCGCTCGGACGGTCCTGCGCTGGTGGTCGGGCTGGCGCTCGTCGCCGCAGCGATCGCGGTCGCCGAGCTAGCGGCGCAGGCGCGAGGGCACGCGACCGAGCGTCGGCGACGGCGCGACTGGGTTGACGCCCTGTCGTTCCTCGCTGCCGAGCTCCGAGCAGGCGCGCTGCCTGACGTCGCGCTCCGATCGGTGGCCTCGGAAGAACCCGATCTGGCTCCCGTCGCTCGTGCGGCGTCGCGTGGTGGCGACGTCGTGGCGCTGTTGCGGACGGCCGCGGCCGCCCCCGGCGCCGACGCTCTGGAGGCGGTGGCCTCGGCGTGGCGGGTGGCCGAGCGATCCGGCGCGCCCGTCGCCGATGTGTTGAGCCGGCTCGTCGAGCGGATACGCGACGAGGTCGAGCTCGAGCGCGAGGTCGAGGCCGAGCTCGCTCCGGCACGCGCCACGGCCCGCGTGATGGCGGTGCTGCCCGTGATGGGACTGGCCCTGGGCGCCGGCAGCGGCGCAGACCCGGTGCACGCCGTCACCTCGACGTGGCCGGGTGCTGCCTGCGCGGCGCTCGGCATCGGCTTCGCCGTCGTGGGGCTGATCTGGATGGAGCGTGTCGCCGGACGGATCCCACGGTGATCAGCGCTCTGCTGGCCGGCGCGGCCTGCTGGCTCGGCGTCCCCCAGCCGGCGGGGCCCCGCATCCGTCGTCTGTGGCGCGGGCAGCGGCAGCGCGCGACGCGCCCTGCTGTCGGCGTCGTGGCCGCGGGTCTGGCACCGGTTGCCGGACTGCTCCTGATCGGTTGGCCGTGGGGTCTGGTCGCCGGTCTCGCAGCGGCACCGTGGGTGCGCCGCATCGTCCGAGCCGGCGACCAGGAGAATCGGCGGAGGGCCGAGCTGATCCAGCGGTCGCTGCCGACGGCGCTCGACCTGATCTCCGCGGCGTTGTCCGGCGGGCTGCCGCCTGCGACCGCACTGTCCGTCGTGGGTGAGGCTGTCGGTGGCCCCCTGGGCACCGAGCTGTCCGATGCTGCCGCGCGGCTCGCGGTGTCGGGGGACCTGCGGTCGTCGTTAGCCGACCTGCCGGAGTCGCTCGACGTGCTGGCTCGGGCGCTGACGCGCGCCGAGGAGGGTGGGGCGCCGATTGCTCTGGTGGTGGCTGCTGCGGCCGACGACGTCCGTCGAGACGTCCGGGCTCGCCGTCGTGAAGCGGCCCGACGGGTCGGCGTGCGCACCGCTGCCCCGCTCGGCCTGTGCTTCCTGCCCGCGTTCTTGCTGATCGGCATCGTGCCGACCGTCATCGCGATCGCCGGGACCATCTCCTTGTGACCTGACCTGTGACGTGGCTTTTCCACAACGTCACGACTGCGGGCCGTTCATCCCCAGATCGCGAATCGACCGACAGATCGCGGGGTCGTCGACGCCATCTTCTGTCGTCACATCATCGATCGAGGGGAGACCCACATGAAGAAGTTCCGCAACAGGCAGCTCCGCGCAGCCACCCGGGACGAGCAGGGCATGTCCACGGCTGAGTACGCGGTCGGCACGCTCGGCGCCTGCACGATCGGCGGAGTCCTGGTCAAGATCGGCCAGAGCGACTGGTTCGGCGAGCTGGTGCGCGACGTCTTGTCGAACATCCCGGACCTCCTGCCGTTCTGAGCGAGGGGCGACGACATGTCCACGGCTGAGTACGCGGTCGGCACGATCGCGGCGGTGTGCATCGGTTGCCTCCTCGTCAAGCTGTCCGACGACCCGTCCTGGTTGACCGACGTCTTCGAGCGGCTCCGGCAGGTGATCCTCCAGGTGGCGTTCCGGTTCGATCGGCCGTGGCTGTGACTCGTTGCGACCGGCGCGAGCGGGGGATGGTCACTGCAGAGCTGGCGACCATCGCCCCGTTCGCGGTCGCGTTCGCGTTCCTGCTGTTGTGGGTCGTCTCGCTGGGCCTGTCCCAGGTGCGGGTGACCGACGCTGCCCGCGAGGGCGCCCGTCTGGTCGCTCGCGGCGAGTCCACGCACACGGCCACGCAGGCGGCGCAGCGCCTGGCCCCCGACGGAGCCGAGGTGCACATCGATCGTGAGGGTCAGCTCGTCACGGTCCGCGTCGTCGCGACCAGCGGTCCCGACCTGCCCGTGTGGTCGGCGGTGGGTGCGCGTCGCGTCGAGGCCACGTCGACCGCTGTGATGGAGGATCCGTGACCTCGGAGAAGGGCTCGGTCACGGTGCACGCGATCTGGCTGGCCACCGCGCTGCTGGTGCTCGCGCTGGTCATGCTCGAGGCGGCATCGCTGATCGGGGTGCGTCACCGTGCGGCGGCAGCGGCCGACCTGGCAGCGCTCGCCGGCTCGCGGGCCGCTGTCAACGGTCACGACGGGTGCGCGGCCGCGCGGGCGTCCGCCCGAGCCAACGGCGCCGAGCTGGTGACGTGCCGGATGGACTACGACGTCGCCACCGTCAAGGCCCGCGTCGTGAGCCGGCGCTGGTGGGGCCACCGCTGGCGCGCCGACGTCCCCGCCCGAGCGGCCCCGGACTTCTACTTCCGCTGACGAGTCACTAGTTCCCGCTCGCGAGTCACTTGTTCGGACTCAGGAGTCAGCAGGAGCGTGCCGGAGCACCGCGTCGAGCAGTGCGACCGCTCCGGACTTGTCGAGAGGTTCGTTGCCGTTTCCGCACTTCGGGGACACGACGCACGCCGGACAGCCCTCCCGGCAGGGGCAGTCGGAAATCGCCTGTCGAGTGGTGCGCAACCATCGTGCGGCCTGGGCGTAGCCCTGCTCGGCGAAGCCGGCGCCTCCCGGGTGCCCGTCGTGGACGAACACGGTCAGCCGACCGGTGTCGGGATGCAGCGCGGTCGAGAGACCGCCGAGATCCCATCGGTCGCACGTGGCCAGCAGCGGGAGCAGGCCGATCGAGGCGTGCTCGGCCGCGTGTGCGGCGCCAGGTACTGCGGCCGCGTCCACGACGGTCTCGACGACGTCCGGATCCAACGTCCACCAGACTGCCTTGGTCGGCAGCGTCCGAACTGGCAGGTCGAGCGGCTCCTCGCCGAGAACGCGAAAGTCGTCGGTGCTGCGACGCAGGAAGGCCACCACCTGACTGGACACGTCGACCGATCCGTACGACAGAGTGGCGCTGCCCCACGACGTCGACTCCTCGATCTCGGTGATGGTCACCTCGGTGACCGATCGCGCCCGCGTCGAGTAGTGCGGGTCGGCTCGGTGGGCGACCGCGACGCCGTGCTCGACGTCGTACTCGTCCACGACGAACTCGTCGCCCTGATGGACGTAGACGGCGCCGGCATGGACGGCCGCGTCGGCGCCACCTGCGTCGACCGTGCCGATCAGACGCCCCGTCGGACCTTCCACGATCTGCACCGGCGCGCCTCCTGACGACCTCAGGTCGGCCAGCTGCGCGGCGCGGTCCCGCCGGGTCCAGAACCAACCGGACGGCCGCCGTCGCAGCCAGCCCGCCTGTTCCAGTGCCGCGACGCCGGCCGCGGCTCGCGGGCCGAATCGGCGGAGGTCGGCGTCGGTCAGCGGCAGCTCGTGAGCGGCGGCTGCCAGGTGCGGGCCCAGGACGTACGGGTTGTCGGGATCGAACACCGTCGACTCGACAGGAGCGTCGAAGAGCGCCTCCGGATGGTGCACCAGGTAGGCGTCGATCGGCTCGTCACGGGCGATCATCACACCCAGCGACGCATGCCCGTCGCGCCCGGCTCGCCCGATCTGTTGGGCCAGCGCCGCCCGCGTACCGGGGAATCCGACCGACAGCACGGCATCGAGGCCTGACACGTCGATGCCCAGCTCCAGCGCGTTCGTCGTCGCCAGCCCGAGCAGATCGCCTGATCGGAGTCGTTCCTCGAGCGCTCGTCGCTCCTCGGGCAGATAGCCGCCTCGATACGTGGCCACTCGGCCGGGCAGGTCCGGGTCGACCTCGTGCAACAGGCGCTGCGCCATGCCCGCGACGGATTCGGCGGCCCGACGTGAGCGGACGAACGTCAAGGTGCGGATGCCGCCGGCAACCAGGTCCGCCAGCAGGTCGGCGGCCTCGCGGTTCGCCGATCGGCGGATCCCGTCAGCATGCTCGTCGCTGCAGCCCACGAGCGGCGGTTCCCACAGCGCGATCGTCCGTGGACCGTGAGGGGACGCGTCGTCGGTCACCGCGACGGCCGGACGGCCGGTGAGTCGCTGCGCCACCCCTTCCGGGTCCGCGACGGTCGCCGACGTGAGGACGACTTGCGGAGCGACGCCGTAGTGCTCAGTCACCCGTAGCAGTCGTCGCAACACCTGGGCGACGTGGGCGCCGAACACGCCGCGGTACTGGTGGCACTCGTCGACCACGACGTGCGTGAGGCCGCCGAGCAGCCGGGCCCACCGCTGATGGGACGGCAGGATCGAGTGGTGCAGCGTGTCGGGATTGGTGAGCACGTAGTTGGCGTGCTCGCGGGCCCAGTCGCGTTCTTCCCTGGCGTTGTCTCCGTCGACGACCGCCGCTCGCAGCAGCGGTGTGGCGGGCAGCCGGCGCAGCTGGTCGCCGGCCAGCGCCTTGGTTGGAGCGAGGTAGAGCACCGACGGTCGGCGACCGGAGTGCACCCCGGTGCCGACGTGACCGGAGGCGATCGACTCCAGGGCGGCGGCCTGGAACACCAACGACTTGCCCGACGCCGTGCCGGTCGAGACGACGACGTCGTGACCGTCGTGCAGTGCGGCGAGCCCCTGCGTCTGGTGCGCCCACAGCACCGAGATCCCGTCGGGGGCGAACAGCGACCGGACGTCCTCACGGATCCAGGTCGGCCACGGCTCGACGACGGCCTCGCGTGCCGGCACGTGCTCGACGTAGGTCACCCGGTCGACGTGACGGGCGATCAGATCGGCAGGGTCCACGGCGAAAGTCTCCCACCGCGGGTGCCGTCTCATGGTTGAATGCTCCGAGGGGAGGTGAGGCTGATGGACGCCATGGTCGTCAGTACCAGCTCGATCGAGCCGTTCGAGCTGATATCGGTCAGCGGCGAGATCGATGTCTACACGGCGCCGAAGCTGCGTGAGGCGATCGCGGCGGCGATCGACGACGGCAGGACCCGGTTGATCGTCGACGTCCAGCAGGTCGCCTTCCTCGACTCCACGGGTCTGGGGGTGCTCGTCGGCGCCCTGAAGCGGGTGCGCGGCGAGGGCGGATCGCTCGACATCGTCTGCACGCAGGAACGCATCACCAAGATCTTCGAGATCACCGGCCTCGACAAGGTGTTCGGCCTGCACGGTTCGGTCGACGAGGCCCGCGCCGCGCACGCCTGACAGGGCTGTGTAGCCTACGTCACACGGCCCGAGCTCCGGGCCGTGTACGTGTGCCTCGTGATCATGGAGGATTTAATGGCGAACGCGACATTGGTTGCGACTGCCACGGACCTGACACTGTCCGACGACAATCAGCTCTTGGTAGCGGTCGTCCTGGGTGTGGGAGTCCTGGCGCTCATCATGGCGGTGGTGTTCCGCTCCGAGGTTCTGCGCGCGAGCGAGGGAACCGAACGGATGCAGGAGATCGGCCGCGCCGTGCAGGAAGGCGCCTCGGCGTACCTGACGCGGCAGTTCAAGACGTTGGCAATCTTCGCGGTCATCGCGTTCGGTCTGTTGTTCCTGCTGCCCGGCGACACCGACGTCAAGGTCGGTCGTTCCGTGGCATTCCTGGGCGGCGCGATCTTCTCGGCAGCGATCGGCTACCTGGGCATGTGGCTCGCGGTGCGCGCCAACGTGCGCGTGGCTGCTGCAGCGCAGGACGAGGGCCGTGACGCCGCGATGCGTATCGCGTTCCGCACCGGTGGCACCGTCGGCATGTCGACGGTCGGCCTGGGCCTGCTCGGCGCCGCAGCGGTGGTGCTGATCTACAAGGGTGACGCGCCCTCGGTGCTGGAGGGCTTCGGCTTCGGCGCCGCGCTGCTGGCGATGTTCATGCGTGTCGGTGGCGGCATCTTCACCAAGGCTGCCGACGTCGGCGCCGACCTGGTGGGCAAGGTCGAGAACAACATCCCCGAGGACGACCCCCGCAACGCCGCGACGATCGCCGACAACGTGGGCGACAACGTCGGCGACTGCGCCGGCATGGCCGCCGACCTGTTCGAGTCGTACGCCGTCACGTTGGTGGCTGCCCTGATCCTCGGTTCGGTCGCGTTCGGTGAGCACGGTCTGGTGCTGCCGCTGCTGATCCCGGCCATCGGTGCGCTGACCGCGATCCTCGGTGTCTACATCACGCGTCCTGTCGCGGGTGAGAACGGCCTGACCACGATCAACCGGTCGTTCTACATCTCGGCGTTCGTCTCGGCCGTCGCCTCGGCCGCGGCCGCGTTCTTCTACCTGCCCGACTCGTTCGCGGAGCTGGACCTGGCCTCGCTCGACACCGACTCGGTGGCCGCAGCGGTCCTGCCGGCCGTGTCGACTGCCGACCTGGACGGCGATCCGCGGTTGATCGCGATCGCCGCGATCCTGATCGGCATCGTGCTGGCCGGCCTGATCCTGGCGCTCACGGGCTACTTCACCGGCACCGAGACCCGTCCGGTCCAAGACGTCGGCAAGACGTCGCTGACGGGCCCGGCCACGGTCATCTTGTCGGGCCTGTCCGTCGGTTTTGAGTCGGCGGTCTACACCGCGCTCGTGATCGGTGCCGCGGTGTTCGGTGCGTTCCTGCTCGGTTCGGGCTCGATCATCGTGTCGCTGTTCGCCGTCGCGCTGGCCGGTTGCGGTCTGCTGACGACGGTCGGCGTCATCGTCGCGATGGACACGTTCGGACCGGTCAGCGACAACGCGCAGGGGATCGCCGAGATGTCGGGCGACGTCGATGAGGAGGGCGCGCAGATCCTCACCGAGCTCGACGCGGTCGGCAACACCACGAAGGCCATCACCAAGGGCATCGCGATCGCGACCGCCGTGCTGGCCGCAACGGCGTTGTTCGGTTCCTTCACCGATGCGATCGCTCGCTCGTTCGGCGAGATCTTCAACAAGTTCTCGATCGACGATCCGCAACCGATCCAGGACTTCGTCACCGAGCTGCAGGACGACCGCTCGGCGATCGAGATCCTCCAGGGCATCGTGAACGTGGCCGACCCGAGCGTGCTCGTCGGTCTGCTCATCGGTGCCGCGGTCGTGTTCTTGTTCTCGGGCCTGGCGATCAACGCCGTCGGTCGCGCCGCCGGCGCGGTCGTGTTCGAGGTGCGGCGCCAGTTCAAGGAGATCCCCGGAATCATGGAGGGCACCGGCCGTCCTGAGTACGGCAAGGTCGTCGACATCTGCACGCGCGACTCGCTGCGTGAGCTGGCGACGCCGGGCATCCTGGCGATCTTCGCTCCCATCGCGGTCGGCTTCGGACTGGGTGTTGCGCCCTTGGGTGCCTACCTGGCCGGTGCCATCGCGACCGGCACACTGATGGCGGTCTTCCTGGCCAACTCCGGTGGAGCCTGGGACAACGCCAAGAAGTTGGTCGAGGACGGCAACCACGGTGGCAAGGGATCGGAGGCCCATGAGGCGACGATCATCGGTGACACCGTCGGTGACCCGTTCAAGGACACCGCCGGCCCGGCGATCAACCCGTTGATCAAGGTGATGAACCTGGTCGCGCTGCTGATCGTCCCGCTCATCGTGAAGTACTCCTACGGTGACGACACCAACGACGTGCTGCGCTACAGCATCGCCGGTGGAGCGGCCCTGATCATCGCGATCGCGGTCTACGTCTCCAAGCGCCGCCCGATCGCGATCGGTGGCGACGAGGACGAGTCCCCCGTCGACGAGGACACCCTCGTCAAGGGCTGAGCCCCTGACACGACGGCCCCCGAACGCTCCGGCGTTCGGGGGCCGTTGCGGTGGTGGCGGTTTACCAACTTAAGTTGGTAAACCGCCACCGTCTTCGGTGTGCACCCCTACGATCGTGGCTGGTTGCCGAAGATCGTGGCATGAAGTGAGAAGGTAGCTCACGTGCTCGACGATCGGATGACTGCGCGACTGGCCGAGGCGCTACGAGCGGCTGACTTCACGGCGAACCGCGCGTACGAGCTGATGGGCGACCAGGCGCACCGGGCGCTGGCCCGCAATCAGGTCGTCCCGGCACTGCGATCCACCCGAGGCGGGTCACCGACCGAGGTACTGATCCGGCTGTTCTCGCTCCAGGTCCCGGTCGATCGCGTTGCTGCGGATCGGGCGCTGCCCGGACTGGTCGAGGCGATGACGGCGGCCGAGATGTTGACGGTCTCGGGCGGCGAGGTCAGCGCGCGGGTCGACATCCGTCCGTACGGCGATGAGGACCACGACTGGTGGGTCGTCTGCGACGCGACTCCGGGACTCGGCGGGCAGGTCGATGCGATGGACCCGCTTCACGTCCTGGGCATCAGCGAGGCGTCCAGCAGCCTGGCCCAGCTGGTGGTTCGGGACCGGGTGGGCGCGGCCCTCGATCTGGGCACCGGCTGCGGTGTGCAGGCGTTGCACCTGGCGCAACACGTCGAGCACGTCGTGGCGACCGACGTCAACCCGCGTGCCCTGGCGATGGCTGATCTGACGGGCCGACTCAACGGGGTCTCGTTCGACGTGCGTGACGGCAGCCTGTTCGAGCCCGTGGCCGGCGAACGGTTCGACCTGATCGCGACCAACCCGCCGTTCGTCATCTCTCCGCCCGGCAGCCCCGTACTGATCTACCGTGACTCGGGCATGCCGGGCGACGCCGTGGTTCGACACATCGTCGAGAACTCAGTCGACCACCTCAACCCGGGCGGATGGTGTCAGATCCTGGCCAACTGGGCGATTCGCGGTGATCGGAGCTGGCAGGACGAGCTGGCTGGCTGGGTCGACGGTCGAGATCTCGACGCATGGGTCGTGCAGCGGGAGATGGCCGACCCCGCCGAGTACGTCGAGATGTGGCTGGCCGACGCAGGAGTTCCGCCCGGGCTCGAGCGCCTCCACCGCTACGACGCTTGGCTGGACTGGTTCGAGGCAGAGGGCATCACGGGGGTCGGCTTCGGCTGGTTGTCCCTGGGCCGTCTCGACACCGCGGGCGCCCACTCGATGACACGATTCGAGGAGTGGACCGGACCGTTGGCGCCGCCGATCGGGCGGGCGGTCGCCGCCTGGGGTCGGGCGGTCGATCTGCTGCGTGACGTGCCCGACGACGACCTGCGCGACCTGGTGCTCACCGCTCGTCCGATGGCACAGGAGACCATCGGTCGGGTCGGCGTCGAGGACCCGGAACGCATCGTGCTGCACCTGAGCCAGGGTGTGCGGCGGGCACGGCAGGTCGACACGGTCGAGGCTGCGCTGGTCGGTGCCTGCGACGGAGACCTCGCGGTCGGCCAGATCCTCGACGCACTCGGTGAGCTGTTGGGCACTTCGGACCTCTCGGCGTCGGCCCTACCCGCCGTCCGCTCCCTGATCGAGGAGGGATTCCTCACCCCGTGACGCCGCGCTGACCGGTTGCGGCCGGAAGGCGGGCAACAGCTGGCCGACCCAGCTGATCATGGCGATGGTCGCAGCGATCGTGCCACCGATGACGAAACCACCCCAGGGCCCGATGCCGTCGATGGCGGTGCCGATGACCGGACCCGCGACGGCCGCGCCGACGGTGTGTGAGGTTCCGAACCACCCCATCGCCTCGCCTCGCCGGTCCTCGGGCGTGAGGTCGGCCAGCCACTCCGACGCGGCTGTCAGGGTGGGAGCGCACAGGAATCCGGCGGGAACCACCGCAATCGCCAAGGTGGGCACGGTCTCGGCCAGTCCGATCGGTATCGTCGCGACGCCCAGCGCCAACAGCAGGTACGTGGGCCGCACGGATCGTGGCAGGGCGCCGTAGAGCAGGCCGCCGAGCAGGCTGGCTCCGCCCCACAGTGCGTAGACACCCGCGATCGCGCCGGTGTTGTGCAGATCTTCCAGCTCGGCGACGATGCCCAGGTCGGTGGCGTACAGGGCGAAGACCGATCCTGCGGCGATCAGGAACAGGAAGGCGATCGGCACCGACATCCAGGTCGTCGGCGCTGCCGGGACGTCGGGGTCGACCGCCGACGCCGCCGGTTCGGCCGAGCGGGTCGGCGGGTTCAACCACAGTAGGACGACTCCGGCGATGACTTCACAGGCACCGATGAAGGACAGTGCGGCCACGGCGCCGGCCTGGGTCACGATCAGCACGCCGATGGCCGGGCCGATGATGAAGCTGGCTTCGGTGACGACGCTGTCGGCCGAGAACGCGGTACGGCGTTGCCGCTCCTCGACCATGACGCTCAACGACTGACGCATGACCGAGAAGATCGGAATCAGGAACAGGCCCATCAGGAACGTCGTGGGCACCAGGAGCCAGAACGGCGCGACCACGGCCACGGGGTACAGCACCGCGACCATGGTGATCGACGGGACGACGGCGCGTCGCAGACCGATGCGATCGATGCGTCGGCCGCGCCACGGGGCGCCGATCGCTGCGCCGAGTGTCGTGGAGGCGGCGATGATGCCCGCTTGGGTGTAGGTGCCGTCGAGGTGCTTGACGACCAGGAGCGTGAACGCCAACGGAGCCGCCATGGGAGGCATCCGGGCGAAGAACGCCACGACGAACAGGTGCCGGATGCGACTGTCTCGGAGGAGCTCGAGATAGCCGGACAGATTCACCGGCCTATTCTCGCACCGGGGTCCGACACCTACTGCCGTGCAGGTGGCTTGACAGCAGGCGTTAGCGTATGCCCCGTCGCATCATCCCCAGGAGAACTCTTGACCAGCCTCGTCATCGTGGAGTCACCGAACAAGGTCCGTAGCATCGCGGGCTACCTCGGTGACGGCTACGTCGTGGACTCATCCGTCGGCCACATCCGGGACCTGCCGCGCAGCGCCGATGAGATCCCCGCCAAGTTCAAGGGGCTGAGCTGGGCGCGTCTGGGCGTCGACATCGACAACGACTTCGAGCCGGTCTATGTCGTCTCGGCCGACAAGAAGAGCCAGATGGCCAAGCTGAAGAAGCTGCTCAAGGACGCCGACGAGCTCGTCCTGGCGACCGATGAGGACCGCGAGGGCGAGGCCATCGCGTGGCATCTGCTCGACGAGCTGAAGCCGAAGGTGCCGGTCAAGCGCATCGTCTTCAACGAGATCACCAAGGACGCGATCCAGCGCGCCATCGCGAATCCGCGCGACGTCGACATGGATCTGGTCGACGCCCAGGAGACCCGACGCATTCTCGACCGCATCTACGGCTACGAGGTGTCGCCGGTGCTGTGGAAGAAGGTCATGAGCGGGCTGTCGGCCGGTCGTGTCCAATCGGTCGCGACGCGTCTGGTGGTCGAGCGCGAGCGTGAGCGGATGGCGTTCAAGGTCGCGTCGTACTGGGATCTCGAGGCCTATTTCGATGCCGGCGAGCAGCACGATCCGCGGACCTTCCCGGCCAAGCTGACCAGTGTCGACGGCAAGCGGGTCGCGACGGGGCAGAACTTCGACAACGCGGGCAACCTGACGAAGCCCGACGTCGTCCATCTGGACGAGATCGCGGCATCGGCCCTTGCCGACGGACTGCGCGATCAGACGTTCACGATCACGTCGGTGGAGTCCAAGCCGTACACGCGGCGTCCGTACCCACCGTTTCGCACCACGACGTTGCAGCAGGACGCTTCCCGCAAGTTCGGTTTCGGTGCGGCGCGCACGATGCAGGTGGCCCAGCGACTCTACGAGGGCGGCCACATCACGTACATGCGTACCGACTCGGTGACGCTGTCGAACACGGCGTTGACGGCCGCTCGCGCCCAGGTCGCCGAGGTCTACGGTGCCGAGTACCTGCCGGACGCGCCGCGCGTGTACACCGGCAAGGTCAAGAACGCCCAGGAGGCGCACGAGGCGATCCGTCCGGCGGGCGAGACGTTCAAGACCCCGCAGGCGACCGGCCTGACCGGTGATGAGCTCAAGCTGTACGACCTGATCTGGAAGCGCACCGTGGCGTCGCAGATGAGCGACGCCAAGGGCAACCAGGTCTCGATCCGCATCGGTGCGGAGGCGTCGACCGGTCAGCGCGCCGAGTTCAGCGCCTCGGGCCGAACCATCACGTTCTACGGCTTCTTGAAGGCCTACGTCGAGTCCACCGACGACGACAACGAGGACGACAAGCAGACCAAGCTGCCCAACGTGGCCGAGGGCGACACGATAGTGCCGGTCGAGCTGGGTCAGTCGGGCCATCAGACCAAACCGCCGTCGCGCTACACCGAGGCCACGCTGATCAAGGAGCTGGAGGAGCGCGAGATCGGCCGTCCGTCGACGTATGCATCGATCATCGGCACGATCCAGAATCGCGGCTACGTGTACAAGAAGGGCACCGCGCTGGTGCCGGCGTGGATCGCGTTCAGCGTGGTCCGCCTGCTGGAGCGGCACTTCAGCCGGCTGGTCGACTACGGGTTCACCGCCGAGCTGGAGGACGTGCTCGACGGCGTGGCGAAGGGCGAGGAGGACCGCGTCGCGGTGCTGCAGTCGTTCTGGACGGGTGAACGGGCCAACGACACCGGCTTGAAGCGGTTGCTCGACAACCTGCCCGACATCGACGCTCGCGAGATGGCGACCTTCCCTCTGGGTGAGGACATCGCGGTGCGTGTCGGTCGTTACGGTCCGTACCTCGAGGGCCCTCCGTTCACGGAGGGCGAGGACGGCAAGAAGGTTCCGACGCGAGGGAACATTCCCGAGGACCTCCCACCGGACGAGCTGACCTTGGAGAAGGCCAAGGAGCTGCTGGCCACTCCCGCCGGAGCCGAGCGCGAGCTGGGTCCTCACCCCGAGACGGGCCTGATGGTCACGGTGCGCAACGGTCGTTTCGGGCCGTACGTCACCGAAGCACTGCCCGAGGACGCGAAGAAGGGTGCCAAGCCGCGCACGGCGTCCTTGTTCAAGACGATGTCGCTGGACCTGATCACGCTCGACGAGGCGGTTCAGCTGCTGACGCTGCCCCGCACGATCTACGTCGACGAGGACGGCACGCCGGTGACGGCCCAGAACGGTCGCTACGGTCCGTACCTGAAGAAGGGCACCGACTCGCGCTCGTTGGAGAAGGAGGAGGAGCTCCTCACGATCACCGAGGAGCGGGCCCGCGAGATCTACAGTCAGCCCAAGACATACGGCCGCCGCGCTGCCGCCGCACCGCTGAAGGAGTTCGGCGACGACCCGGTCAGCGGCAAGCCGGTCGTGGCCAAGGACGGCCGCTTCGGCATGTATGTCACCGACGGTGAGTACAACGCCACCTTGCGCAAGGACGACGCACTGGACACGCTGACTCCCGAGCGTGCCTTCGAGCTGTTGGCCGAGCGCCGAGCCAAGGGGCCGGCGAAGAAGGGCGGCCGCAAGAAGAGCACGGCCAAGAAGAGCACGGCCAAGAAGAGCACGGCCAAGAAGGCTCCGGCGAAGAAGGCCGCGGCGAAGAAGTCGTAGGACCGGGCCGCCGCGCAGGTCGGACCCGCCGACTAGTCTCGACGCATGCAGCCGCGCTTCACCGACACGGGTGTCTTCATCGCGTTCGAGGGCGGCGAAGGCGGCGGCAAGTCGACGCAGGCGGCCTTGCTGGCCGATTGGCTCACGGGCCGAGGCCATGCGACGTTGTTGACCCGCGAGCCGGGCGGCACCGACATCGGTCGACAGCTGCGTTCGATCGTGCTCGGGCACCAGACCGGTGAGCTGTCCGCGCGCACCGAGGCGCTGTTGTACGCCGCCGACAAGGCCGAGCACGTCGACTCGCTGCTGCTGCCCGCCCTGGCCGACAGGCAGGTCGTCATCACCGATCGTTATGTCGACTCGGCGCTGGCCTACCAAGGCGCCGGCCGGACGCTCGACGTCGCCGAGGTCGAACAGGTCAACCGTTGGGCCACTGCCGGTCTGCGACCTCACCTGACGGTGGTCCTCGACGTCGACCCCCAGGTCGGTCTGTCGCGGTTCGAAGGAGCCGACCGCATCGAGGCCGAACCGTTGGAGTTCCATCAGCGAGTGCGGCAGGGGTTCCTCGATCTGGCGGCCCGCGACCCCGAGCACTACCTGGTGCTCGACGCCACGGTGGATCGCGACGAGCTGCACGGCCGCATCCGCCAGGCGGTGCTTCCGTGGCTGGAGCAGGCGCGATGAGCGTCTGGACCGAGCTGGTCGGTCAGCAGCCGGTCGTGGAGACGCTGCGCGCTGCTGTCGCGTCGGCGTCGGGCGACGGTCGCTCGATGACACACGCCTGGCTGTTCACCGGGCCACCTGGGTCGGGTCGTTCCAACGCCGCGCGCGCCTTCGCGGCGGCACTGCAGTGCGAGCGACAAGGATGTGGTGAGTGCCGATCGTGCCTGACGGTCGCGGCCGGTAGCCACGCCGACGTCACCTTGATCAGCACCGACGGCCTGTCCATCGGGGTCGACACGATTCGCGAGTACGTGCGCACCGCCGCCCTGCGTCCGGCCGTGGGGCGCTGGCAGATCATGATCGTCGAGGACGCCGATCGGCTCACCGACCAGGCGGCCAACGCGTTGTTGAAAGCCGTGGAGGAGCCGACGCCGCACGCGGTGTGGATGCTGTGCGCCCCCGCCATCGAGGACGTCGTCATCACGATACGGTCGCGGTGCCGGCCGGTCCTGCTGCGCACGCCACCCACCGCCGACATCGCACGGCTGCTGACCGAGCGCGACGGCGTCGAACCGCAGCTGGCCGCAGCCGCCGCCGCGGCGTCGCAGGGCCACATCGGCCGGGCCCGAGGTCTGGCGCGTGACCCCGATGCGCGCGAGCGACGCCGTGCTGTGCTGAAGATCCCGGCGTCGCTGCGCACGGTCGCCGACTGCCTGCAGGCCGCGCAGCGGGTCGTGGACGAAGCGACGGCCCGTGCCAACGACCGGGCCGAGTCGTTGGAGAACAACGAGCTGGCCGACCTCAAGCAGGCATGGGGGGTCGAGGATCGAGGGCGTCGTCCAGCCGGCTACGCCGGTGCGTTGTCGGCCTTGGAGAAGGAGCAGAAGCGTCGCCGCACCAGGTTGGTGCGCGATGCGATCGATGCGGTCCTGCTCGACCTGCTGGCGCTGTGCCGCGACGTCGTGTCGGTGCAGTGCGGCACGGGAGCCGCCCTGATCAACGCCGACGCGGCCGAGGAGGTGCAGCGGCTCGCCGACCTGTGGACAACCGAGTCGACCATCCACACGATCGATGCCATCGTCGAGTGTCGTGAAGCACTGGCTGCCAACGCAGCCTTGCCGTTGACCCTGGAGCGAATGATGTTGGAGCTGCGCCGATGACCACACCTGCCGACGCGAGGCGCTCGGTCACCAAGATCGTCGTCCTGTACGTCGTGCTGGCCCTGATCGGAGCCGGCATCGCCTACGTCGGCTGGCGCATCATCGATCGAGACGACGCCGTGGAGCCGTGGACCGCTCCCACGTCGACGGGCGAACGAACCGATGCCGCCTTGGCCAAGTTCTACACCCAGAAGCTCCAGTGGTCCGATTGCGGCCGCGCCCGATGCGCACAGATCACGGTTCCGGTGGACTACGACGAGCCCGACGGTGACACGTTGGAGCTGTCGGTACGGCTGTATCCGGCGACCGACGGTCGGGCTGAGCGCACGCTGTTCGTCAACCCGGGCGGCCCCGGCGGGTCGGCCACGCAGTACGCGGGCACGCTGTGGGGCGACTTGAGCAGTGACGCCACCGACGTGTACGACGTCGTCGGCGTCGATCCGCGAGGAGTCGGCGACAGCACGCCACTGCAGTGTCTCGACGACGCCGACATGGACGCCTTCATCGACACCGATCCCGACCCCGACGACCCTGGCGAGGTCGACGGGCTGCGGCGGGCCACGGACGAGATGGGCCAGGCATGTGCTGCGAACTCCGGCGACCTCGCCTCGCACGTGTCCACCGAGGAGGTGGCGCGCGACATGGACATCGCCCGGGCGTTGATGGGCCGCGACGAGCTCGACTGGTTCGGTGCCTCCTACGGCACCCAGCTGGGCGCGACCTACGCTCACCTGTTCCCCGAGCGGGTCGGTCGGATGGTGCTCGACGGTGCGGTCGATCCGTCCGTCGACGCCTTCGAGGCCGCAATGGGTCAGACCACCGGATTCCAGCGCGCCTTCGACGCCTACGCCGCCGACTGCATCAAGCGGTCCGACTGCCCCGTGGGTCCGACCGTCGCCGACGCCCGTGAGCAGGTCACCGACTTCCTGGCCGGGCTCGACAGCAAGCCGTTGACCGTCGGAGAGCGGCAGCTGACGCAGGGCTCGGCGTTGTTCGGCATCGCCCTGCCGTTGTACGCACAAGACTTCTGGAGCTATCTCAGCGACGGTCTGCGAGATGCGTTCGACGGTGACGGTGCGATGCTGCTGACGTTGTCCGATGCCTACTTCAGCCGCAATCCCGACGGTTCCTACCAGGACAACATCGGACAGGTCATCTACGCCGTCAACTGTCTCGACGCCACCGACCGGCCCTCGGTCGACGAGGTCGAGCAGCGGCTCCCGGAGTTCGAGAAGGCGTCACCGGTGTTCGGCTCCTTCCTCGGCTGGGGCGTGCTGGGTTGCACCGACTGGCCGCTGACGTCGGACACCCCGCAGGGCGACGTCTCCGCCGAGGGGGCGCCGCCGATCGTCGTCATCGGCACCACCCGTGACCCTGCCACCCCGTATGAGTGGGCGCGGAGCCTGGCCGATCAGCTCAAGGTGGGTGTCCTGGTCTCCCGCGATGGCGACGGCCACACTGCCTTCGCTTCGGGCAACCAGTGCATCGACGACCTCGTGGAGGACTTCTTGATCAACGGCACGGTTCCGAAGGACGGCACGATGTGCGAGGCCGAGTAGGCGTTGGTGAGCCATGGGGCTTGAGCGAGCCGCGCACCTCACCAACGCTTCGCGGTCGGCGGCTGCGCCGCGGAGGCGCTCCCGGTCGCTTCGCTCCCTAGCATCGCTGACCGTCTCGTCGCTTCGCTCCTCGCGGTCAGCGACCGAGGATCGAACCCAGAATCGAGCCCAGGTCAGGAGCGCCGGACTTCGACACCGCATCCTTGACCGCGTCCTGCAGCTGGTCCTTCAAGCTGCCGGTGTCGGGCCGCGTCGTACCCCCGCCGGTGACCCGCTTGGCCAGGAACGCCATGACGATGGGAGCGAGCACGGCGAGGATCTTCCTGACCGTGGCGGTGTCGACACCGGCAGTGCCGCCGATGGCCTCCGCGACGTCTCCGGTCGAGCCGCCCAGCACGTGCTTGAGGATCGAGTTGCCCAGGTCTCCGCCGAGGAGCGATCCCAGGTCACCGAGCGGATTGGCCTGCGCGTGGTCGCCGAGCGCGCTGGCCAGCGAGGTGGCACCTTCATCGGATGCGGAATTGTTCGCCATGCCACCCAGGACGGCGGGCAGGGCGGCTTTCACGACGGCCTGGACCTGTGCCTGCTCCAGGCCGAGCTGTTGCGCGATGTCGGCGATGGGACCGTCGTCGAGCGCGGCCAAGATGTCATCTGTGAGTGCCATGGGTTGACAGTAGCGGTCGTCGAGGCCGCTGGACCGAGCTCAGCCGCGAAACGCCTCGTGGTGGCGGATCACTTCGTCGATGATGAAGTTCAAGAACTTCTCCGCGAACGCCGGATCGAGATCGGCCTCGACCGCGAGAGCACGCAGCCGAGCGATCTGGCGCGCCTCACGCGCCGGATCGGCCGGTGGCAGATCGTGCTCGGCTTTCAGGCGCCCGACTCGCTGGGTGTACTTGAACCGTTCGGCCAGCACGTGAATCAGCGCAGCATCGATGTTGTCGATGCTGTGGCGGATGTCCTCAAGCTCGGACAGCACGTCGTCGCTCACACCACGATCGTAGAGGCCTACGTCGGCAGGTAGTGCCCGACCCCGGCCGACCGTCCGCAGCTGAAGGCTGAATCGAGTACCCCAGGGTTTATACAAACGCTATTGTGATTTATTCTGGCAGCGAACCGCGCGGTTGATTCGGTGTGACCCACTCCGGATACCGGTGTCGGAAAGCTCAAGCGAAAGGACCAGCATCCGATGAACGAGATCCCCGTGACCGAGGTTCATACCTGCAGCTGTGGTGAGGAGCACGGTGAGCCCGAGCTCGACGCGCGTGTGATCCCCCACGCCATTCGTCACGCCACGATCTTCGGCGCGCTCTCTGCGGTGCCGTCCGGTTCTGCGATGGTCTTGATTGCTCCGCACGATCCGCTGCCGTTACTCGCACAGATCGAGGAGCGCGAAGGTGGCGCGATCGAGGTCGACTACCTCGAGCGAGGGCCTGAGGCATGGCGCCTGCGGCTTGCGCGGCGGTGACGGGGCCGACCGACCGGCAGCACCGGCGTGGCCCGGCCGCGCGTGCACTCCTGATACTGCCGGCAGGTATCGGGTTGGTGGCAGGCATCGATGCCGGGTTGGTGATGCTCGACGCGTGGCCCCCCATGCCGGCCGCCGGATTCGCCGAGCAGCACGGTGCGCTCATGGTGCTGGGTTTCCTCGGCACCTTGATCTCGCTCGAACGCGCTGTTGCGCTCGGTCAACGGGCCGGGTTTCTCGCGCCGGCTCTCCTCGGCGCCGGCGGACTGCTTCTGCTCGCCGAGCAGCTCCTCGCAGCCCGGCTGCTGTTGTGCCTCGGCGTGGCCGCACTGTGCGTGCTGTTGGTGCCGCTGTGGCGGCGGCAACGTGACGATGCTGTCTTGCTGACCGCACTGGGTGCTGCCTGCCTGTTGGGTGGCACGTTGTTGTGGGCCGGTGGGGCCGACGTCGCACTGGTCGTGCCGTGGTGGGCCGGGTTCGTCGTGCTGACCATCGTGGGGGAGCGGCTGGAGCTGGCGCGCCTCGCGTTGCCACCCACCGCCGCACGCGATCTCATGCTGGTCGGGACCGCCTGCGCCGCTGCGATACTGGCCACCACGCTGTGGCCGCGGGGCGGTGGAGTGGCGCTGGGTGCTCTCGTGCTCGTTCTTGCAGGATGGCTGGCCGGCTACGACATCGCGCGTCGTACGGTACGCAGCAGCGGCCTCCCACGATTTGCCGCCGTGTGCATGCTGTCGGGCCAAGTCTGGTTGGCGGTGGCGGGCACGATCTGGCTGACCCAGAGCCCGGTCGTCGACGGCGCGGCGTACGACGCCGTAGTCCACGCACTGTTCCTGGGCTTTGCGATGTCGATGGTCTTCGCCCACGCAGCGATCATCCTGCCCGCGGTCACGCGTATCCCGTTGCCCTACCGTCGCGCGATGTGGTTGCCCTGGGTGGTGCTGCAGGCCTCTGTCCTGCTGCGGCTCTACGGCGGTGATCTGCATGCTTCGGAGCTGGCCCGTCGTCTGGGTGGCGCCGGCAACGGGGTCGCGCTCGTCCTGTTCGTGCTGGTAGCGGTCGGATCTGCTGCGGCCGCGCGGCGCCGACTGTCCCGCGACACGCAGCCCGCCGAAGTGACCTCATGAACCTGTTGACCGATTCTGGTCCTCCGCCGGATGTGCCGACAGACGCTCGCGGTGGCGCGACGCGCGGGTTCTGGCCCATGCGCGACCTGCCGGTACTGGGGTGGTTTCTCGCGATCCTGGTCGTCGCGCTCGCGCACCCTGTGATCTCGACACCACGCTGGCTGGTCATCCACCTGCTGGTCCTCGGGGCAGCCGGACACTCGATCTTGGTGTGGAGTCGCTACTTCGCTGACACGCTGCTGCGCCGACCACCGAGCCCGCGATCGCAGCAGACCCGGCGCCTGCTGCTGTTCAACTTCGGTGCGGTCGCCGTGGTGATCGGCGTGCCGGTCGGGTTGTGGTGGCTGGTGGTCGCGGGCGCCACCGGGATCGTGATGGCCATCGGTTGGCACTGTGCGACGTTGCTGGCCGGCCGCTCGGGTTTCGCTTCCCGCTTCGCCGCCACCTTGTGGTTCTACGTCGCCGCGGGTGCGCTGCTCCTGGTCGGTGTGGTGCTCGGCGTCTGGCTCGCGCACCACCCGGGTGAGCCGCTGCACACCCAGCTACGTGCGGCGCACATTGCGGTCAATCTGCTGGGCTGGATCGGGCTGACGGTGCTCGGAACAGTGGTCTCGCTCGGCCCGACCATGTTGCGCACCCGCATCGTCGAGGGGGCCGAGCGTCGTTCGCGTCAAGCGCTGCCGCTGCTGATCGCGGGTATCGCGATGATCGTGACAGCCGCAGCAGTCGACCGGCTCTGGTTGGCCGTCTTCGGCGGCAGCGTCTATGCGGTGGGATTCGTCCTGGTCGCCTGGCCACTCGTACAAGCGGGTCGGCTCAGGTGGCCAAGCAGCTTTCCGGCTTGGTCGTTGGCCTGCGGTCTGGCGTGGTACGGCGGTCTGCTGGCCACCTTCGCCGTGCGCAGCACCCAGGTGGCTGTCGACCACGCAGCGGGCCCGAGCGGTTGGGCCGCATTCGGTGCCGTGCTCGACGATCTGGCCCCGGCCTTCGCGGCAGGATTCGTCGCCCAAGTGCTCCTTGGCGCTCTGTCCTACCTGATTCCGGTGGTCATGGGCGGCGGGCCAACCGCCGTCCGCTCCATGAACCGCGACCTCGACGCGCTGGGGGCGTTGCGGGTCGTCGTGGTCAATCTGGGCCTGCTGATCTCGATGCTCGGATCGCCCAGTCTCGTTCGGGTCGCCGCGTCGAGTCTGGTGTTGGTGTCGTTCGCCTCCTTCATCCCGATCCTGTTGGTAGCGATCCGACGTCGGCACGCCCGTTCCGACGACCTGCGGAGGACCTCGACCCGAGAGCGCGGGCGGCCGACCGAACTCGACAGACCGAACGGGCAGAATCGGGGAATGGCCGTCCTCGGCGTCGCGGTCGTGATGGTCGCGGTCGCCGGCGCGGGAGCCCTCGACCCGGCGGCGCTCGGCGGGCCCGTGCAGTCAGCCGCCGACGGGGTCATCCCCACCGGTCACACCGTCCGCTTGGACGTGACCGCGAACGACATGCGGTTCTCTCCGGCCAAGGTCGAGATCGATGCCGGCGATCGGCTGATCGTGACGGTACACAATGCCGACAGCGAGCAGGTCCACGATCTGGTGCTCGAAACCGGACACGACTCAGGTCGACTCGCTCCGGGGGAATCGGCGACGATCGACGTCGGAGTGGTCGGCCGCCAGATCGAGGGATGGTGCTCGGTGATCGGGCATCGTCAGATGGGCATGGTGTTCGACGTCGTCGTTCGCGGCTCGGCCGACCATGGACCGGACGGGGACGAGGTCGCCAGCCCGGCGACGACCGGTAGCGGACACGACCACGACGGCACCGCCGCCGGCCCGGCAGATCCCGTCGACCCATCGGCGATCATCAACCCCTACCTGCCGCCGGTCGCGCCGGAGCGCATACACCGGTACACCTTCACCGTGACCGAGCAGAAGCAGGAGGTCGCTCCCGGTGTGCGGCGCACGGTGTGGACCTACAACGGCACCGCCCCCGGCCCGACGTTGCACGGCAGGGTCGGTGACACCTTCGTGATCACGTTGGTCAACCACGGCACGATCGGCCACTCGATCGACTTCCATGCCGGGCAGCGAGCACCCGATCAGGTGATGCGGACGATAGCGCCAGGTGGGCAGCTCACCTACCGCTTCACCGCGACTCGCGCCGGCATCTGGATGTACCACTGTTCCTCGATGCCGATGAGCGGTCACATCGCCGCCGGCTTGTACGGGGCGGTGGTGATCGATCCCCCCGAGCTCGCACCGGTCGACCATGAGTTCGTCCTCACCCAGTCCGAGACCTACGGGGAGGGTCCCGAGCCGGTCGACATGGATGCGCTGAACGCCGAACGCCCCGCCTCGGTGGTGTTCAACGGCTACGCCAACGGCTATGACAACCAGCCGCTACGGGTGAAGGTCGGCGAGCGGGTCCGCGTGTGGTTGCTGAATGCGGGACCCAACCGTCCGCTCTCCTTCCACGTGGTAGGCGGTCAGTTCGACACGGTGTACGCCGAGGGCCGTTGGCAGCTGGGGACGGCGCAGCGCCCGGCCCGTGATGCCGGGGCCCAGGCCCTGGCACTTCAACCGGCTCAGGGTGGCTTCGTCGAGCTCGTCTTCGACGAGCCGGGCCGCTACCCGTTCGTCAACCACGTCATGGTCGACGCCGAACGCGGCGCGCACGGCATCATCGAGGTTGTTCGATGACGTGCCGGTCCGTCGCTTCGTCCTGAAGCCGCTCGACGTCGAGCAGGGCCGTCCAGCGTCGGCCGGAATCGATGATGCCCTCTTTCTTCCAGCGGCTCATCACGCGCGACACGGACTCGGGCGTGGACCGGGCCAGCCCGGCCAGATCGGCTCGCGACAACGGCACCTCCAGCACGATGCCCTCGGCGCCCCGGTCCTTGCCGAGCTTGTCCGCCAGCCGCAGCAGTGCGGTCGCGACGCGCTGCCCGACGGTCTCGGTGGACTGTCCCCCGATGTCGTGCTGGGCGCGGTTGAGTCGCGCCGCGACGTCATCGAGCACCCGCAGGCTGATTCGAGCGTCCTCGGCCAACACGGTACGGAAGTCGTCCTGACCGATGCGCAGGACGCACGTGCCCACGAGCGCCGATGCCGTCTGCTGGTGGAACGGCTCTCCCAGGGAACCCATCGTGCCGAACATCTCGCCGGGCACGAGGATGTCGGTGACTGTCTCGGCGCCGTCAGTTGTCACCTGGGACACCTTCACGCGGCCTTCGGCGACCACGTAGAGCGCGTCGGCGGGCTCACCGGCTCGGTAGACCGCATCGCCCGCCGCGAGGGTCATCGTGCGCATGCGCTGGTCGATGCGGTCAAGTTCGGGCTCGGTCAGCCCGCGGAAGTACGGCGCACGTGACAGCACGTAGTGCCGGACGGGCCGCGGGCACTCGTGGGGGAGGCTGATCTCCTCCAGCGGGATGGTGCGTCGGTGGCCCGCCGACGCCGACTTGGTCGGGTCCGGACGAGGCGCTGACATCGGCGGTTCCTTCCGGTCGGCCGGGTCCCGAGCGGCCCTGAGAATCCTTCAAGACTACCTGTGCTGTTGATTGATGGCCGTCATGTCGCGGACTCCCAGATCTTCGTATCGTGCAGGCACATCGAGGGAAATGCCCGAGATGACGAGGAAGGAAGGTCCGTCATGACCGCCGCAGCCACCACTCACACCGTGTTCCGTGCCGAGGGCTTCAGCTGCCCGTCCTGTGTCAGCAAGATCGAGAAGCAGGTCGGTCGCCTCGCCGGGGTCACCGGCGTCAGCGTGAAGTTCGCGTCAGGCAAGGTCGAGGTCGATCACGATCCCTCGGTCACCAGTACCGACGACATCGTGGCCGCGATCGCCAAGGCCGGCTACCAGGCCGTCCCCTCGGCCTACTGAACCGTCCGCACTCTTTACCGCTTGCACTCTTGCTCCAGGAAAGGACACCGGCCATGAGCACGCTGATCCGTTGGCCGAACGGACCATGGACCAATTCGACGATGTCGGGCCTGCTCATCGTCGTCGCGGCAGCGTTGTCCTTCTCCCAAGGCGTGAACCCATTCTCCGGGGGTCACGCCGAGATCGGCCTGCCCAGCGAGGGAGCGGGTCAGCTGATCGCGTCCGATCTGCTGATGATTGCGGCCGCCGCCGTCGCGGGAACTCCGATCCTTGTCAAGGCCGTACGCGCACTGATGGTCAAGAACATCTCGATCGACTTGTTGGTGTCGATCGCCGCCACCGGTGCTGTGATCATCGGCGAGTACTGGGAGGCCGCCGCGGTGACCTTCCTGTTCGCGATCGGCCACGCACTCGAGGCCGGCACCATGAACAAGACGCGTTCGGCCCTGGCCGAGCTGGTGAAGGTGGCCCCGGACGTGGCGGTGGTGCTGCGCGACGGCCATCAGGTCGAGGTCGCGGCGGCCGACGTGCTGCCGGGCGAAACGGTGCTGGTCAAGAACGGCGCCAAAGTCCCGGTCGACGGCGTCGTGATCGGCGGCGCCGGCGCCCTGGACGAGGCGTCCATCACCGGTGAGTCCATCCCGGTGGAGAAGTCGGCAGGTGACCAGGTGTTCGCCGGCACGATCTCCACTGGCGGGTTTCTGCAGGTGCGTGCCACCGGTATCGGTGCCGACACCACGCTCGCGCGGATCATCCACCGGGTGGAGGAGGCCCAGGATGCGAAGGCGCCGACCCAGACCTTCATGGAGAAGTTCTCCGCGTGGTACACCCCGGGCATCATCGTGTTGGCGCTGGTCACCGGCCTGGTCACCCAGGACGTGGTGCTGGCGTTGACGTTGCTGGTCATCGGTTGCCCCGGCGCCCTGGTCATCTCGATCCCCGTCGCTGTCGTCGCCGGCATCGGTCGCGGCGCCAGGGACGGAATCTTGATCAAGGGCGGCGAGTACCTGGAGACCAGCGCGAAGATCAGTGCGGTCGCGCTGGACAAGACCGGCACCCTGACCGAGGGCAAGCCGTACCTGACGGACGTCAGCGTCCTGGACCCGAGCCTGGATCGCGGCCAGGTCCTGCGATGGGCGGCGCGCGCCGAGGCCGGCTCCGAGCACCCGCTCGCCCGTCCCATCATCGACGCCGCTCGCGCCGAAGGGCTGCGGATCGAGGGTGTGCCGACCAGCACCGAACCGGTACCGGGCAAGGGCATCGTGGCAGTGCTGGACGGCCATCGCGTCGCGGTGGGCAACCTGCCGCTCGTGGCTGCTGAGGGAGTCACCGACGACGGTGCAGCTGCGCGGGAGGTCGACCGGCTGGCCGGCCTGGGCCGCACGCCCATGGTGGTCATGCTCGATCGACGTGTGATCGGTGTCATCGCGGTCGCCGACCGGATCCGTGAGGACGCCTCAGCGATGGTCGACAACTTGCACGCCAACGGTGTGGAGAAGGTGGTCATGCTCACCGGTGACACCCAGCGGGTCGCCGAGGCGGTCGCGAGCGCGGTCGGCCTCGACGAGGTCCGCGCGCACATGCTGCCCGAGGACAAGTTGGCCGTCGTCCAGCAGATTCAGGCCGACGGCCACACCGTGGCAATGGTCGGCGACGGCGTCAACGACGCGCCGGCCCTGGCCACCGCCGATATCGGCGTCGCGATGGGCGCGGCCGGCACCGGAGTCGCGATCGAGACGGCGGACATCGCCCTGATGAAGGACGACCTGCTCAAGTTGCCGCAGGCGATCGGCCTGGCGCGCAGAACGATCCGGGTCATGAAGCAGAACATCGCGATCGCTTTGGTCACCGTCGTCACGCTGCTGGCCGGCGTGTTCGCCGGCGGTGTCACGATGGCGGTCGGCATGCTGGTGCATGAGGCGTCGGTGTTGCTGGTGATCGTCAACGCGATGCGGTTGCTGCGTCGGCGTGAGGGCTCTCAGGTGGACGAGCCGCAGGTCAAGGCGGCCGAGGTCGAGCAGCCGGTCTGACCGTGTCCATCACCTCCCGACGGGAGCCGGGCCAGGTCCAGAGCGCACTGGAGCCGCCTGTCGGAATCGAACCGACGACCTTTTCATTACGAGTGAAATGCTCTACCGACTGAGCTAAGGCGGCGAAGGTTCAGCGAGGATCGCCCGCCGAACCAGGAAGAGTCTACCCG